>Ga0074045_10006052_pt1 | contig 10445 bp, 11 predicted proteins | sample BogForMeECP23OM2_FD_94442 | JGI IMG/M metagenome (GOLD analysis project Ga0074045, IMG submission 94442) | Bog forest soil microbial communities from Calvert Island, British Columbia, Canada - Bog Forest MetaG ECP23OM2 | ecosystem: Environmental > Terrestrial > Soil > Wetlands ... | reverse complement strand
GCGTATCGATAGAGATACGGTAAGCGATGGGACAGAACAGCCACCATCTGTGCAGGTGAAGGTGTCCCCGATTCCAGGGCGACACCCTCACCGCGCTCAATTAATTTCTCCAGGGATGGCATGTTATGTTCGCGCTCCTGTGTCGCCAGCGAAGCACGGGAAGTTCCATGCGACCCCAGCGCTCTGGAATTTCGATTTCATCTGTATGCGGAGGCAGAGACGGATCCCGGAAATGGAACCACGAGCGCCGTATTGGAGTTTGAGGTTTTCTGCGAGTGCGTCCCTTGCTGGCTTGCTTCGTCGATGTCATGTTTCAAAACATCATGGAGCGCGCTAAGCACTTGATACTGCATCATTGCTATTTGGTAGCTCTGCTGCAGAAGATATTCTGCCTGTTCGCGGGTAATTTGATTTGTTCGTTGGGCCTGCACGATTACAGACAAATCGGCCGATGTCTTGTCTGCCACCAAGCTCATGGCGATTTCGTAGGATTTGAGAATGTCTTGTGGGCCCAAGGGCATTTCGGGTTTGAGCGCAATCAAATCGGATAGAACGGGATTGGACTGCACGCTTGTGCCCGCCAGAATGCTCTCCGGCGGAGGCGCATCTACCGTCATCTTCTTCTTCGGCTGGGCCGCGGCAGTGTGCCATACCGTGCCGACAATCACGATAGCAATAAGAATCTGTCGAGACTTCATCGGTCCTCCTCGTACAAGCTGCACATCTTAATGGACCCGGTTGCTGATTGGGTGATCAAGCGGTGTTCTGTAACTCTTCTCCACGTTTCACCTTGTGCTTCCATCAAGAAGCAAGAGATGTGTGCCGTCCGCAGTCAGAGTTGACTGGTGCGCATCGCGCCAGCCGCTCTGATTCTTGCCACGCCGATTGCTTGATCGCTTTGGCGATATTGCGGGCCAGGTTGTGAGTAGCGCGCAAATTGCTGCCGAAGAAGTGAACATTCCCGTTCACCGTGCTCTCCAGCACAATTCTGCCCTCGCGTGTAACGAGTTGACTCCGCACCGTTAACTTTGTCGCGCCGCTCACGGTGGTCACCGCACGCTGCGTTTCGCTCCCAGGCGTATATTTCACAACCGTTGTTTTCAAGATCAGCAAGTCCGGAATCTCGCTAGCCTTACTGTCGCCCTCGCGGAGAACGGACTTGAATCGCTTCGTCTTATTCAACTCCTCCAAGAGGTTCTCGTAGATCGCGACTTGGAAGGAATGCGCGAGGTCCAGGTGCCCGGGATCAATCCGCTCGACTTGCAGGCTCCATTGCGTGCCAGAACCACTGCTTCCACCGGAAGGTTTCACCGCTGCAGTTTGGCCAGCCAGTCGACCCGACAATGCAACTGCAATCGTGACGCTGGCCGCCACACAGAATGTCCATGAATTCCGTCTACTTGTCTTCATGCGTGACCTCCGAGGTGCTTTGCTTCGTTGCTTGGTCTTCGCCGGAGCTCGAAGATACGCCCCGAGCCACGAGTTCATTCCTCACGAGTTCACCTTGTCCTTTAGTTACTTCGAAGATCGCACCGTGAACTCCTCCATCACTATCTACATAATCCAGCGTCAGGGTGTCGTACTTTTTGTGGGCGAAGAGACTGACGACTCGGCCACCTCCGTACGGAGCCGCTGCCTTGCCTAGCTTCATTGGCAGTCCGCCGACCTGTTTGCTCTCCTCACCGAGAAAAAGAGCGCGGACAGAAGCGATGTTTACTTGTGCGTCGGGATTGCCGCATTTCTGAAATCGCAACGCATTGTTTTGAATGGATAGCATTCCATTGCAGTTGTTCTTTGTGTTTGGCAAACCCAGGACATGAGTAGCCCGAATGCTGAACGGTGCATTCGCGTTCAATGGGGGAGCGGCGCTCTGGGCCAATGCGCCAATGCCGGAGCACAACAGTAATGCCCAGAGACTGATGAGTGCGCGTCCGCCGAAGCAGCCGCTCTTGTCGTTTCTTAGTACAAACAAACAATACATTCTTCCTCCAAGTCGACTCGAATCGCTCGGTCGACATGTAACTTTTGTAAGAACTCCTCGATCATGACTCTCCCGCAGGCAGCACGAGCTATTTCGATTGCTTAGGTTCGGCAACGGGCCTTTGGCTTTCTATCGGCACCTGAAGCGACCGACCCAACATGTCGTTGTAAGTGATTGTCTTCTTTCCGACCAACACTAGCAGTTCGTGCCCTGTTTCGTACTTCGCGGGGAGTTCGCCCAACGGTTGCGTGTAAAGTACCACGTAAATTGTGTCGCCCACTTTGACCGAAACGTCATAGCTGGTCGGATCAGACGCACCGTCTCCTGCAGCCTGACGCGGCTTGACCTCAATAATGATGGCTACTTGATACTTTGATGTAGACTGGCCAAGAGCCGCCAACGACAGTAAACAAAAAGTGACTACAACGATTAGCCTCTGCATCCTTCACTCCTCACGCTCCTGCTAGTCCAGCAATCCGGACCGGGAATGACTGTTAACCAAGTCAGGAGCTTGTGATCACCTCCGTTGGAACGCAATCCACATGCCAATCGTCGAGACGCTAGCTAGAGTCTCAGCGAGTTGGCGTTACATGTGTTTGCAAGGCGCTCCTTCCTCGGGGTCGCCGCTCAATGCTCAAGTTGCGCCCACATGGGGGCATTCATGCCTAATGCTGGGCATAGTGGGACCTTCGACATGCCCGCGCACTCAGGAATAGCTTCGTTATAGCCTCTTATTCTTTTTTCGGCATTGGCATTGCGCGTGCATTCTCATCTCGCAGCGAGGCGGCAGGCATTTGGTGGCCGAGACGGACTCCGCAGCCAACCAGTTCGGAGCGCCCGAGAGCGTAGAAGACCCGCGCGGCACATTTCCGTTGTTTGTGGCAAGTGTCTGCCCCTCGCGCAGTTGTCGGATCTCTGAACAGGAGAGTGATTATGAGCACCTTTGACACACTACCGGGCGAATCGAACGCGCAGATCATCTCGTCGATCATTAACTTAGTCTGTCCACAATGCGGTGGAAGAATGTCGGAATTCCAATGTGAAGGGAGATGCCGCAGAAACTGGTTTGCAGAATGGGAATGGGCGAATCAGGTCACCAGAAGCCCCAGATCCCGGCGAGGCCACGCTGGCCGGTCGACGGGGTGAGCTACTGTACTTTTGCGATGCTGGCTAGAAATCTGAATTAGCCACTGCGTAAGAGAGGGAGCGTACCTGGATGGTATCTGACCGGGTGGTGGAGCATCCAAGATGAGTGCTGAGGAGGTCTTGATCGCATTCCGGCGTGACGCTCCGTATCTATTTCTAGGCGCGGCCTTCGCCGCTGTCGGCATGGTGACCGCTGCCTTTGCCGTTCTCCGACGGCAGCGCGACTCACTCCTCATCTGCTTCGCATTGTTTGCCGCCTTGTACGGGCTCCGCCTGTGGATTTCGTCGCCCATACTTGCAATGATGGCGGAGGGTGCGACCTTCTACGCGCGCCTGCGTGGAGCCGTTAATTACCTCACTCTGATTCCCGCATTGTTGTTCTTCATCTCCCTGGGTCTAAGACGATTTGAGCGGGCAGTTGGATACACGATGGTTGGTTTCGGTTGCCTACTCGCCGCGGCCACCTTTCTGTTCGGCGATTCGCCTCACTACGAGCGAATAAACAGCATCGCCGTCATAAGCGCGTCGGGATTCTTTCTCATTCGCTTCATGGCGAGCGGTTCTGCTGAGAGCATTGCTCCTGAGGCTGCAGATTTCCGTGTGATCCGCTGGGGCTTGCTCATCTTCGTAGGTTTGGTGGTCTGGCAAAATTCGGCTCAACTCTTCCACACTTCCTTGCCTCTACTGGAGCCGTTTGGATTTGCCGCGTTTCTCAGCACTCTGGGCTATGTTGCCGCCAGAAGTACTCTGCGGCGGGATCGACAGTTGAAGGAGATCCAAAAGGAATTGGAGGTAGCCCGTCGTATTCAATTATCAATTCTGCCCAGAGAATTTCCCCCCTCCACGAACTTCCGAGTAGCGGCTCGCTATATGCCCATGACTTCAGTGGCTGGCGATCTGTACGACTACATCATCGTGGACGACCATCAGGTCGGGTTGTTGATCGCCGATGTGTCAGGGCACGGGGTTCCCGCCGCCCTGATCGCCGCCATGGTCAAGCTCGCGGCAGCTTCGCAACGAGCGGTTGCCGCCAAGCCATGCCAGTTCCTGACCGGTATGAACGCGGCTCTGTTGGGCAATACGCAGAACCAATTCGTTACAGCAGCATATGTCCACCTGAACTCAGAATCAGGTGAACTGCGGTACTCCGCCGCAGCGCACCCGCCTCTGTTGCTGGTGAGGAATGGACGCGTCACCCAAATTGAAGAGAATGGTTTGATGCTCGCGGCGTTCGATTTTGCATCGTACTCCACCGCTGTCCACAAACTAGAAACAGATGATCGAATCGTGATGTATACAGACGGAGTTGTGGAGGCTTCCAATGCTGCAGGAGATTTCTTCGGTCACGATGCATTGTGCGATCTGCTGACAAGAACTCGTGAGCTATCCCCCGCGATGGCGGCAGACTCGATCATTTCTTCCGTCCGCCAATGGTCGGAAAAGCAGGAAGACGATCTGACCATTCTCATTTGCGACTACATCTCAAAGGGAAACGAGTGTGGTGAAAGGTTTCACCTTCGTCGCTAGCTGGGGAGTATTGGATGAGGCTCCGGTTTCATGGTCCTTTGTATTCCGCGCTTTGTCTAACGCGCTTGTGCCGGACTGTTCCCTTCGGTTCAATAATCTGCGTATTCCCTCTTACGTCCTGATCAAACAATTGATTCTGAATCAGTTGCTCAGGCACGCTTGTAAGCCGTGAAGATACGTGAAGATGACGAGTCGGGCCTGAGAGAAAGAGATCATTGGGTTTGTAAGGCAACGATCCACGCCTCGAACTAGCGGTTCTATCCGTTTTCAACCGGCCAACCCGAACCTAAGAAATGGCCGGCGAATCCAGCCGCATCCCGTCATTCCGTGTCGGCACGTGCGTTCGATTTGACCCTCGCTCTGTTGCTCAGTGGCCGACGAAACGAGAACCTAGGAAGTCAAATTCTCTAGACGCAGCCTTTCTTGGGTACAACGGTTTTAGCAGACCGCGCCGTCGGCAGCCTGTTATGAAGCTTCAACAACCTACACCCGCTTTTGCGAGCTTCAATGACATAAGTTGTGCAACAACGTGCACCACAAAACCACGCCGAATGGGCTCCCAATCACGATCGGCACGGCACAATAAACCATTCTCGTAGAAAGACTTATGGCGGAGAGGGAGGGATTCGAACCCTCGATAGAGTTGTTAGACCCTATAACGGTTTAGCAAACCGCCGCCTTCAGCCTCTCGGCCACCTCTCCGGCGTGCGGAATTTTCAGTTTACCACGGTCGGCATGAGTTCGTTTGCCGCTTCAATCTTGACCATTTCCACCATCAGCATCTTTAGATCCAAGGATCCAATGCGCGCCGCTGGTCCCTGTCGACCGCTTTTGGGGAGCAACCAAGGAGCATTTGCGGCTTGTCCGATACTCAACGCGTTTCTGAGAGTCGCCGCATCGCAGCGATGGCCTTGAGTGTGGGCGATTTGACCGGCCTCAACCGATGCGGTCCACCTTGCCGTTGATCTTGGGCATGGGCGCGCCTTGCTCTAACACCGCCGACCTGCGTATTGTTACGGAGTGAAATTTCCGCGATGCAGTGGCATCCTGCTCCACCTTACTTCTTTGCCCGGACGCTTCGGCATCGGTGATCTCGGCCCCTGCGCCTGCGAATTCGCCGACTTCCTCTCCGCCGCCGGACAGAAGTTATGGCAAGTGTTGCCATTGAATCCCACGGGATACGGCGATTCTCCCTATCAGTGCTTCTCCGCTTTTGCCGGCAACCCGATGTTGCTCAGTCTTGAACGCTTGCGCGATCAAGGCTTGCTCCAGGAATCAGACTTAGGTCAGGCTCGGTCGCCGGCGTTTCCCGAAGATTCCGTCGACTATGGGCCGGTGATCGCATTCAAAATGGCGGCATTGCGCCGATCAGCGCAGGTTTTCTTTGCCGACGCTTCCCGCGCCGATCGTGCCGCCTTCGACCGTTTTTGCGAGAGCGCCAGTCCATGGCTCGATGACTACGCGCTTTTCATGGCCCGCAAAGATGCACACCAGGGAGCCATGTGGACCTCATGGGAGCCGCAGATTCGCAGGCGAGACGCCCATGCCGTGAGCGAGTGGTCAAGGAAACTGGCGCCAGAACTGAAAGCGTACAAGTATTGGCAGTTCGAATTTTTCCAGCAGTGGGAAACTCTCAAGACTTACTGCCAGCAGCGCAGCATACGTTTCATGGGCGACATCCCAATCTATGTTGCGCACGACAGCGCCGACGTCTGGGCTCATCCTGATCTGTTCTATCTCGACGATCAGGGCCGCACCACGGTCGTTTCCGGAGTGCCGCCGGATTATTTCAGCGCCACTGGACAGCTTTGGGGGAATCCTATTTATCGCTGGGACTTGCTCGCCGCCAGCGGATACAGATGGTGGATCGAGCGCTTTCGTGCTTCGCTCGCGCTTTTCGATATGGTGCGCCTCGATCATTTCCGCGGCTTTGAGTCCTACTGGGAGGTTCCGGCCAATGAAACGACCGCCATAAACGGCCGCTGGGTCAAAGGACCAGGAGAAGATTTTCTGTCGGCAATGCAGAATGCCTTTGGCGGGCTGCCGATTGTGGCGGAGAACCTGGGCGTCATCACTCCGCCGGTGGAGAAACTACGGCAGCAGTTCGGTCTGCCCGGCATGAGTCTTTTACAATTCGCGTTCGGCACTGATCCGCAGGGTCCATCGTTTCGTCCGCATAATTACACTCACGACCTGGTCGCCTACACCGGCGGCCACGACAATGACACGACGGTCGGCTGGTGGTCGAGTTCCGGAGCGGGCGACAGCACACGCACTCCGGAGGACGTCCGCAAAGAACACGAATTCGCTCGCGCCTATCTCAACTTCGAAGGAAATAGCGACGCTGATTCCGAAATCAACTGGGTCATGATCCGCGCCGTGCTGGCGTCGGTCGCTGACGTGGCCATTGTCCCCATGCAGGACGTGCTCGGCCTGGGCAGCGAGGCGCGTATGAATCTTCCCGGCAAGGTCAGCGGAAACTGGAAATGGCGTTATCGTCCGGGAGCATTGAGCGTCGAGTTGAGTGCGAGACTCCGAACCTTGGTCACGCTGTACGATCGATAACAGCCGGGGTGAAACTACGTTTCGTAACTGGGGTGAAAGTACGCTTCGTATCAGGGCATCGCTTTAGCGATGCCGTAAGTGATGCGCTGTGAATACGCCTTTAGGCGCTGAGGGTGACTTTGGCGTTTTCTCAACAGACTACATCGTCGGTAGAATCCGCGGCAGAAAGAATCTATGGACAAGCCTCCACGCACCTTCTGGCAGATTTGGAACATGAGCTTCGGTTTCCTCGGCATCCAGTTTGGCTGGGGATTACAGATGGCCAACATGAGCGCCATCTACGAATACCTGGGTGCCAGGGCCGATCAGATTCCGATTCTCTGGCTCGCTGCGCCCCTGACCGGATTGATCGTGCAGCCCATCATCGGCCACGCCAGCGACCGCACCTGGGGACGACTGGGCCGGCGGCGTCCTTACTTTCTCGCGGGTGCGATTCTGAGTTCGATGGCGCTCATCCTCATGCCACGCAGTTCCACCCTGTGGATGGCGGCCGGTCTGCTATGGGTTCTCGACGCCTGCATCAACATCAGCATGGAGCCGTTTCGCGCGTTCGTTGCCGACCTGCTTCCGGAATTTCAGCGCACTCGCGGCTTCGCCATGCAGAGCCTCTTCATAGGACTGGGAGCGGTAATTGCCTCGGCACTGCCCTACCTGCTGACCAATGTCTTTCACGTGGGTGGAGTCAGGGCTGCGGGGACGATTCCTTCCACCGTGCGTCTTTCTTTCTACATTGGGGCCGCGGCGTTCCTGGGCGCGGTACTCTGGACCATTTGTACGACGAAGGAATATCCGCCCGACAATCTGGTGGAGTTTAAGAAACAAAATACTGAGCACGCAGGCTTTGGCGCAGGTGCTCTCGAAATTCTGGCGTCAATCCGCGAAATGCCCCGCACCATGCGGCAACTCGCCTGGGTCCAGATCTGCACCTGGCTGGCGTTGTTCTGCATGTGGCTGTATTTTCCGGTGGCGGTGGCGCGCAACGTCTTCGGCGCCGCCGACACGAATTCGCCTCTGTATTCCGCCGGAGTCGAGTGGGCGGGCGTTTGTTTCGGGATGTACTCGCTGGTGTGTTTCGGATTTTCCTTCCTGCTGCCCGCTCTCGCCCGGCAATACGGACGCAAAGCAACTCACAGTTTCTGCCTGATATGCGGCGGCTTAGGCTTGCTTTCCGTCGCCGTGATTCACAACAAATATCTGCTCTTGTTCTCCATGGTCGGAGTTGGGATTGCCTGGGCCAGCACGCTCTCCATGCCCTACTCCATTCTTGCCGGATCGCTCCCCCACGGAAAAACCGGTGTCTACATGGGGATCTTCAATTTCTTCATCGTGATTCCGGAAATCACGGCCTCGCTTGGATTCGGCTGGGTTATGGGACATCTGCTGCACAACAACCGCATTGCCGCGGTGGTAGCGGGCGGAATCTTCTTCATCCTGGCAGCTATGCTGACGCAGCGCGTCGAGGACCTGTACGACCTGCGCCATCCCAGCGGTTCGCTTCCAGGCAATGCGGTAGCAGCCAAGTCTTAAAATTTCACCGCGCGCGTACGCTGACGAGTTCGGTTCCGACCGGTACGCCGCGAGCAATCTTCACGCGGACCAGCGCCTCGAAGGGCCTGACCGGCCCGGTGCTAGAGCTGGGGATCTCATGCAGCAGCTTCTCCACCGACTCCTGGCGGCAAACAAACTCCACCGCGCCTTGCGTCCCGAACGTGGTCGTTCCCGCCAGAATCATCACGTACCGGCCGGAGATTCCCGGCACCAGTCCGACCACCGAATAATCTTCCGTCAGCGGGACACCGGAAGGACTGGCAAGGTAGCTGCCGGCCTCTCCCGGCTTCGGATGTTTGTTGACGATCGAAAGATCGCCCTGGCGCGGCCCCGACGCTACCCTCTGAAAGACAAATTCCTGCATATTAGGAATGTCGAGCAACGAAAGATTCTCTGATGGAGAGCCGACAAAGATCAGGTTGTTACTCTTCACATCGTCGAGCGTGAACAAACTGCCGCGCTTCACCAGGATCCTCCGCCCCAGCGTGCCGAACACCTCATCGAGCGCGTGGATGGCCAACACCTCTCCCACCCCGGTGTAGTGGTCGTATACGGCGACTTTCGAATCCTGGCGCGAATTGTAGTAGCGCATCCCCGTCTCCGGCCGTCCGACGAAAGCCGCATTACTGAAGATGACCCAGGGTTCCTCGGCTCCGGAGGTAAACGGTCTCCAAAAGGCGGCCAGAGGACCGGCAACCCGTGGAACGCCGGGCGCGGCCATGGCGGGCTCGGGTCCTTTCCGGTTCCACAGCAGGCTCCCCAAAACAATCAGCGAAGTGATAAGGCCGGCCAGTAGCAAAATGAAGGCGACCCGCCATCCTGCGGGAACGGTTGCGACGGCAACGCCCGCCGGTGACACCTCGCGCGGAGCCACACTCTGAGGCCCCGGCTCGACTGGCCTCGCCTCGAAGATCAGGTGATAGCTTCCTTTTGGAATTTTAACCAGGATCGGATCCGCCGCTCCCTCGCTGGCGTAGTACTCCGCCAGCTTCAGACGAAGTCGGCCAGCTTGCACGCGGATGGTCGAGTCTGACTGCGGATCAAAGTCCGCAGGACGCCCATACACTTCCGTCGCGATCTGATACTCCTTCAAGGGCGCGTTGGGGTGATCGATGGCTTGTTTGGCGAGATATTGCAACAGCTTGCAGAGTGACTCAGAGCCTCGCAGGCTATGACTTTTAATAATGTTATCTATTTGTTGGAAGAATTGTTCGGGCCCAGCGGCGAAAGTGTGTGTCACAGCCATTTAACACCGGCGTAACGCAGATCGTATCTTGGTGCAGCAACAGCATTTTACTCCTGTAACCGTTTAAAAACCTAGTGAAACCTCCTCTTGTAGTCCTTTTGCACTACAACCTGCAGTCCTCAGTCGTTCGTGTGCAGCAAAATCAGTGTCTCCTGACGTCCCCGAATTTGGAGGAAACATGAAGAGCAAATCCTTTCTGGTTCTCATTCTTGTGCTGTGCTTGGCCAGCTTGGCGATGGCACAGTCGGATACAGCCCGCCTCATCGGAACCATCACAGACCCCACCGGCGCGGTCGTATCTGGCGCCACCGTCACGGTGACCGAAACCGGGACCGGACGCGTAGTAACCGCGACGACGGACGGTGCCGGTCAGTACACCGTCAATGCGTTGCCGATCGGAAAGTACCATGTTGAGGTGACGCAGACGGGCTT
>Ga0074045_10006049_pt1 | contig 10449 bp, 4 predicted proteins | sample BogForMeECP23OM2_FD_94442 | JGI IMG/M metagenome (GOLD analysis project Ga0074045, IMG submission 94442) | Bog forest soil microbial communities from Calvert Island, British Columbia, Canada - Bog Forest MetaG ECP23OM2 | ecosystem: Environmental > Terrestrial > Soil > Wetlands ... | reverse complement strand
CTTCTTTCCAGTGTCCACAGGGCGCAAAATGGGGTGCGATTATGGTAGGCGATGTTATTGGAGGCAACAGAATGAGTGAACAGCAAACGGCGATTCTCGACGGCAACGAATCCTGCGCACGAGTGGCGTATCGGCTCTCGCAGGTGATCACCATCTACCCGATCACCCCGTCGTCCACCATGGCGGAGTGGGCTGATGAGTGGCGCGAATCTGGGCTCAAGAATGTCTGGGGCACCGTGCCGCTGGTCTCCGAGATGCAGAGCGAAGGCGGGGCCGCGGGCGCCATGCATGGCGCATTGCAGGCCGGGGCCTTCGCCACTACCTTTACCGCCTCCCAGGGACTGCTGTTGATGATCCCCAACATGTTCAAGATCGCCGGCGAGCTCACCAGCAATGTCATCCATGTCACCGCGCGCGCCGTCGCCACCCATGCTCTCTCCATCTTCGGCGACCACTCGGACGTCATGGCCTGCCGCTCCACGGGATACGCCATGCTCTCGTCCGGCTCCGTGCAGGAGGCCGCCGACCTGGCCCTGGTCGCCCACATCGCCACGCTGGAGTCGCGCATCCCGTTCCTCCACTTCTTCGACGGCTTCCGCACCTCGCACGAGGTCAACAAGGTCTTTGAGATCTCCGACGAGACGATCCAGGCGCTGCTCGACGAGAAGCATGTGCTTGCCCATCGCCAGCGCGCTCTCAGCTCCGACCACCCCATTCTGCGCGGTTCAGCGCAGAACCCCGACGTCTTCTTCCAGGCCCGCGAGACCTGCAATCCCTTCTACCTGGCCTGTGCCACCATCGTGCAGGACGCGATGGACCGCTTCACTGCCGAGACCGGCCGCGCCTATCACCTCTTCGACTATGTGGGTGCTCCCGATGCCGACCGCGTCCTTGTTCTGATGGGGTCGGGCGCCGGCGCCGCGGAGGAGGCGATCGGCCACCTCAACGCGCAGGGCGAGAAGATTGGCCTACTCAAGGTCCGCCTCTACCGTCCCTTCGCCAGCGAGGCCTTCCTCGCCGCGCTGCCCAAAACCGTCAAGTCCATCGCCGTGCTCGACCGCTGCAAGGAGCCTGGCGGGCTGGGCGAGCCGCTCTACCAGGACGTCGTCACCGCCTTCAGCGAGGCCTTCTCCACGGGCGCCTCGCCCATCGCCACGCAGCCGCGCATCATCGGCGGGCGCTACGGCCTCTCCTCCAAGGAGTTCACCCCGGCGATGGCCAAGGGTGTCTTCGACGAGTTGAAGAAGGAGCATCTGAAGAACCGCTTCACCATCGGCATCCACGACGACGTTACTCACAGCAGCCTGGACTACGATCCCGACTTCTCCACCGAAGACCCGAAGACCGTGCGCGCGCTCTTCTATGGACTGGGCGCGGATGGGACCGTCGGCGCCAACAAGAACTCCATCAAGATCATCGGCGCGGAGACGCCCAACTACGCGCAGGGCTACTTCGTCTACGACTCGCGCAAGTCCGGCTCCGTCACCACATCGCACCTGCGCTTCGGGCCGAACCCGATCCGCTCCACCTACCTCATCAGCAAGGCGAATTTCGTGGCCTGCCACCAGTTCTCCTTCCTGGAGCGCATGGACATTCTGGCCGCCGCTGCCCCCGGAGCGGTCTTCCTGCTCAACAGTCCCTACGGGCCGGATGAGATATGGAACCACCTGCCGAAGACGACGCAGGAGACGATCCTCAATAAGAAGCTGCAGTTCTACGTCATCGACGGCTATACCGTGGCTCGCGACACCGGAATGGGCAACCGCCTCAACACCATCATGCAGACCTGCTTCTTCGCCATCAGCGGCGTGCTTCCCGCCGACGAGGCCATCGAGCAGATCAAGAAGTCCATCAAGAAGACCTACGGCAAGCGCGGCGACGCGGTGGTGCAGCAAAACTTCGCCGCCGTCGATGCGGCGGTGGCCAACCTGCACAAGGTAAAGGTGCCGGAGAAGGCCACCGCGACCTTCGACCTGCTGCCCATGCTGCCCAAGGAGGCTCCCGACTTCGTATACAACGTGCTGGGCAAGATGGCGGCGGGCAAGGGAGACCAGCTCCCGGTCAGCGCCCTACCCATCGGCGGCACCTTCCCCACCGGCACAGCCAAGTGGGAGAAGCGCAACATCGCCCAGATGATCCCCGTCTGGGACAAGGACCTCTGCATCCAGTGCGGCAAGTGCGTGCTGGTCTGTCCCCACGCCGTCATCCGCGCCAAGGTCTACGATTCGGCCCTGCTGGCCAGCGCGCCGGAGACCTTCAAGAGCGCCAAGCCGAAGTGGAAGGGCATGGAGCAGGAGGCATACACCCTGCAGGTGGCGCCCGAGGACTGTACCGGATGCAGCCTCTGCGTCGAGGTCTGCCCGGCCAAGAGCAAGAGCGAGGCTAAGCACAAGGCCATCAACATGGAGATGCAGGCCCCCCTGCGCGAGCCCGAAGCGAAGAACTGGAGCTTCTTCGAGTCCATCCCCACGGTCAATCGCGACCGCCTCTCGCACACCCAGGTCAAGGACATCCAACTGCTCGAGCCGCTCTTCGAGTTCTCCGGCGCCTGCTCGGGCTGCGGCGAGACGCCATACATCAAGCTGCTCACCCAGCTCTTCGGCGACCGCCTCTACATCGCCAACGCCACCGGCTGCTCGTCCATCTACGGCGGCAACCTGCCCACCACCCCCTACGCCAAGAACGACAAGGGACGCGGCCCCACCTGGTCGAACTCGCTCTTTGAAGACAACGCCGAGTTCGGCTTCGGCATGCGTCTCGCCCTCGACCAGCAGAAGGAGTACGCAGAGGACCTGCTGCAGCGGCTCGCGCCGTCGGTCGGCGACGAGCTGGTGACCGCGCTGCTGACCGCAAGACAGGCCAAGGAGAGCGAGATCGATGCGCAGCGCGAACGCGTGCTGGCGCTCCGAGGGAAGCTGGCCGGCGTCGACTCACTGGAGGCGCGCGCGCTGCTCACTGTGGCCGACTCGCTGGTGCGCAAGAGCGTCTGGGTCCTGGGCGGCGACGGCTGGGCCTACGACATCGGCTTCGGCGGCCTGGACCACGTCCTCGGCTCGGGCAAGAACGTCAAGGTGCTAGTGCTCGACACCGAGACCTACTCCAACACCGGCGGACAGATGTCCAAGGCAACCCCGCGCGGCGCTGTGGCCAAGTTTGCCGAGGGTGGCAAGCCAAACAGCAAGAAGGACATTGCCATGGAAGCCGTGGCCTACGGCTCGGTCTACGTGGCGCGCGTCGCCATGGGAAGCAGCGACATGCAGACGGCGAAGGCATTCCAGGAAGCGGAGGCCTACGACGGCCCGGCGCTCATCCTGGCCTACAGCCACTGCATCGCCCATGGCTACGACCTGACCTATGGCATGGAGCAGCAGAAGAGCGCGGTGCTCTCCGGCTACTGGCCGCTGATGCGCTACAACCCAATGCTGCGTGCCGAGGGCAAGAACCCCTTCCAACTCGACTCCCGCGCGCCCTCCATCCCATTGAAGGAGTACGCCTACCACGAGGCCCGTTACACTATGCTGACGCGCAGCCGGCCTGAAGTTGCCAAGATGCTGCTACAGAAGGCGCAGGACGACGTCGAGCGCACCTGGCGTGTCTACTCCGGTCGCGCCGCCATGGCGGGACGCGCCGAGACGCCCCACATCGCCCCGCCGGAGAAAGAAGGAGCCGTTGCGCCCCTGGGCGCGGGAGGAGGCGACGAATGATCGACCTGACAACTGAATATCTGGGCCTCAAACTGAAGGGCCCCATCGTGGTCTCCTCCTCGCCGCTCACCGACTCCCCGGAGAACATTCAGCGTCTGGAACAGGCCGGCGCCGCAGCCGTGGTGCTGCCCTCCATCTTCGAGGAGCAGCTCACGCTGGAGAGCAACGCGCTGGATAGCGACCTCTCGCGCGGAACGGAATCCTTCGCCGAGTCGCTCAGCTACTTCCCCGCCTATGCCAGCTACCGCCAGGGACACGACGCCTACCTCAGTCACATCCGCCGCGCCAAGAGCGTCGCCGGCATTCCCGTCCTCGCCAGCCTGAACGGCGCGACCGCCGGCGGATGGGTGAAGTTTGCCAAAGAGATCGAACAGGCCGGCGCGGACGCGCTCGAGCTCAACACCTACTCGCTGCCCACCGACCCGCGCGTCACCAGCGCCGCCATCGAAGATGGAATCGTCGATCTGGTGCGCCAGGTGAAGCAGAGCACCACCATCCCCATCGCGGTCAAACTCTCCCCGCAGTTCACCAGCATTCCCCACCTGGCCGCCAAGTTGGATAAGGTCGGAGCCGATGCCATCGTCCTCTTCAACCGCTTCTACCAGCCGGACTTCGACATCGAAACCCTCAGCGTCACTCCCCGGCTCACCCTCAGCCGGCCGGAGGAGCTGCTGCTGCGTCTGCACTGGACTGCAATCCTCTACGGCGATCTCAGCGCGGACATCGCTGTCACCGGAGGCGTGCACAGCGCCGAGGACGTCCTGAAGGCCATTATGGCCGGCGGACAGGTTGCCATGTTGGCCTCGGCGCTGCTCATCAACGGCATCCCGCACCTCGCAACTATTCAGTCCGACCTGCTGCGCTGGATGGAGGAGCACGAGTACCAGTCCATCCGCCAGATGCGCGGCAGCCTCAGCCGCCGTTCCGTGCCCGACGCCTCGCCCTTCGAACGCGGCAACTACATCAAGACCCTGAGCAGCTACACCCTGCGCAAGCCGGCATAGCAATCCGGTCCATTGGTCTCTCCCCGGTCGTACCACCAGCCCCCCGCCGCACTTCGATTCATCGAATGCAGCGGGGGGCTGACGCGTTACGGCAAACAGCCGAAGCGCGAAGCCCTGCACGGTTCGACGCAGGTCATTTTCAGCGCAAACCGGGGATGAGCGAGCTGTCCTTCGTGCATCCAATGCAGCAGACCCGATTTGCGAGCGATACTGGTAGTAGCGAGCTGAGGCATCTGACAAATGGAATTTCACATCTCCCGCGCCGTTCGCGAAGCAACCAAGGTTGATGACATGCTCTTCAGCACCACCGGAAACGTCGTCTTCGCCAATGTCGCCGCCAGCCGCAAGCTGGCCGAGGCACTCAACCGGGCGCGCGGCGTGGACGCCGACCCGGCCGGCGCAATCAATGCCGGCGCGCTCTTCGCCATGGGCCTGATCGACGAGCTGAGCCACGCGCTGGTCGACCAGTACCGCAAGCAGATCGACCCCGCCGTACTGGCGGAGGCCGTGCGCTGGTTCGCCGAGCGCCTCAACTCCGACAAGTCCAGGCCAGGCAAGCTGGAAGCTCTCCTGCTCGCCTTCACCGAGCAGTTTCCCAACGCCGCCATCTTCCGCGGCCAGCTCACCGCCGAGGAGTGGCTGCGCGGAGTGACCGACGGCCGGCCCAACCACGAGGCCGCGCTGGAAGAGCTGCTGATGTTGTGGATTGCCAACAGCAACCCCGCCTTCAAGCCCTTCCACCAGCTCTTCGCGGACCAGGGCCTGAAGCAGCAGACCGTCTACGCCGACGTCACCGCCTCCTTCCCGGACTTCTTCGGCACGCGCCCTCCCATGGCACCGGAGATCGGCAGCCTCTACGACGCGCTGCGCGCGCCCATGCTGGCCTCGCCCGACTCGCTCACCGGTCAGCTCGACTTCATCCGCGAGCACTGGGCGCCATACCTCGGCGACGAGATCAAGCGCATCCTGCTGGCCATCGATGTGCTGCGCGAGGAGGACGTCGCCATCTGGATGCGCTTCCATCCCCCCGGCCCCGACCAGTTCCGCCACGGGCCCTCCTGGGGCTCGATGGGATTTGAGGGCGATGAGTACATCGGCTTCGACGAACTGCGCCGCCGCCGCTACCCCCACGGCTATCAGGCCCCGCTCGACGAGTACGAAAACTTCAGTGCCGACCAAGCCTGGATGCCCAACGTCGTCCTCATCGCCAAGAGCACCTATGTCTGGACGGAGCAGCTCTCCAAAAAATATCTGCGCCACATCCACCGCCTCGACCAGATCCCCGACGAGGAGCTGCAACTGCTCGCCTCGCGCGGCGTCACCGGCCTCTGGCTCATCGGCCTGTGGGAGCGCTCGACCGCATCGCGCACCATCAAGCGGCTACGCGGCCACAGCGACGCGGTTGCGTCGGCCTACTCGCTGAAGAATTACGACATCGCCGAAGACCTCGGCGGCTGGGAGGCCTACAACCACCTAAAGCATCGCGCGGCGCACTTCGGCCTGCGCCTGGCCAGCGACATGGTACCCAACCACATGGGAATCGACTCGCCCTGGCTCATCGAGCATCCCGACTGGTTCCTGCATCGCTGGGAGAGCCCCTTTCCCGCCTACAGCTTCAACGGGCCGGACCTCTCCAGCGACAGCCGCGTCGAGATCAAGATCGACGACCGATACTACAACCAGTCCGACGCCGCCGTTGCCTTCCGACTGCGCCACCACGCCGACGGCAGCACCCGCTACGTCTACCACGGCAACGACGGCACCTCGTTTGCCTGGAACGACACCGCGCAGCTCGACTACTCCAAGGCCGAGGTGCGCGAGCAGGTCATTCAGACCATCCTGCACGTCGCGCGACTCTTCCCCATCATCCGCTTCGACGCTGCAATGGTCCTCGCCAAACGCCACGTACAGCGCCTCTGGTTCCCGCTTCCCGGTGCCGGCGGATCGATCCCGTCGCGCGCGGAGAATGCGATGTCGCAGGAGGAGTTCGACGCACTGATGCCCAACGAGTTCTGGCGTGAGGTGGTCGATCGCGTCGCCGCAGAGGTCCCCGGAACGCTCCTGCTCGCCGAGGCCTTCTGGCTGCTTGAGGGCTACTTCGTCCGCACCCTCGGAATGCATCGCGTCTACAACTCCGCCTTCATGAACATGCTGCGCGACGAGCAGAACGCCAAGTACCGCTCCTACCTCAAGAAGACCATCGAGTTCGACCCCGACATCCTCAAGCGCTACGTCAACTTCATGAGCAACCCCGACGAGCGCACCGCCATCGACCAGTTTGGCACCGGCGACAAGTACTTCGGCGTCTGCACCCTGCTGGCCACGCTGCCCGGCCTGCCCATGTTCGCCCACGGCCAGATCGAGGGATTCACCGAGCGCTACGGCATGGAGTTCAAGCAGGCGATGCTCAACGAGTGGCCCAACGAGGGCCTCGTCGCGCGCCACCAGCGAGAGATCGCGCCGCTGCTTGCCAAGCGCTACATCTTCGCCGGCAGCTCCGACTTCACCCTCTACGACTTCTGGAACGGCTACGGCAAGGTCAACGAGAACGTCTTCGCCTACTCCAACCGCTACGGCGACGAGCGCTCGCTGGTCCTCTACAACAACCGGTACGACAGCACGCGCGGCACAATTCACATCTCCGCGGCGTTCATGGACAAGGGCAGCGGCTCGCTGCGCCAGCGCAGCCTCTCGGACGGCCTCGGACTGCCCACCGGCGAGTCGATGATTTTGGCCTACCGCGACAGGAACGGCCTGGAGTACCTGCGCCGCGCCAGTGACCTGTACTGGCACGGCCTCACCTTCGAGCTGCGCGGCTTCCAGTGCGTTGTGCTGCTCGACTGGCGCGCGCTGCAGCCCACCGCAGACTGGCCGTGGGACAGCCTCTGCGACTCGCTCAACGGCTGCGGCGTCGGCAGCGTTCACGAAGAGATGGTCAAGCTCCGCCTGCGCCCGCTGCACGACGCTCTGCGCGCCGCCGTCAGCCCAGCCAACGTCCGCGCCCTCGCCCAACTCGCCAACCAAATCGCGCAGCAGAACACTGAGCAGGGAACCGTCACCAATTCATCCCGGCGCGCCAAGCCCCAACCCGCACACGGCAAGCCCGAACACGATCCGCGCCTGCGCGCCATCGCCGAGAAGGGGCAGAGCTTCTTTGATAGCCTTCTCGAACAGATTCCCGAAGAGAGCCGCGCGCCGATCATTCGCGCCGATGCTGCCGCACCATCCGGCACGCAAGCAGGCGTCGATGCTCTGGCTGCGGATGGGATTGAACCTGCGTTTGCCGCCGGTCTTCACGCAATGCTGTGCGGCGCAGCGCGCCTGCAAGCTCTCGCGCAGACCTTCTCCACCGACTGGCCCGCGAAATCGCGCCCCGTCCTGCCCGGCAACGTTCCAGCCACGCGTCAGGAACGCACCTGGGCACCGATTCTCGCGTGGATCGTTCTGCACAGCCTTCCCGCGTATTGCATCCCCAACGGCGACCGCGCAGAACTGTTCGACCGCCTCCTGCTCCGCGCCACACTTGCCGACCTCTTCTCCTCCATGGGCATGGAGGGCGAGGCCTGTTGGCAGGCCGCCGCCCAGGTGCGCTTGCTGTTCTCTCAGGCTGCGGTTGCACCGGACGCGGTCTACTCCGAAGCTCTCTGGGCAGACCCCGACGTCCGCTGGCTCGCCGGCGTCAACCAGGCCGCCGGCATCACCTTCTTCAACCGCGAGCAGTTCGACGAGCTGCTCACCTGGCTGCAGCTTCCCGCACTCATCGAGATCGCCCACGCCGCAACCACCCAGCCGAAATCAGCCCATTCCACAGGCATCGCAGCAATCGAGTCCTCCGTTGCCGCCGCCCGCAAGGCCGCGCATCGCGCAGGCTACAACCTGAAGAAGTTCATGGCCGACTCTACTCCAAGTCACCATCCAACCCGTAGCCATTCCAGAAACTGACAACTAACAACTTACAACCAGCAACCCGGCTCTGCGATACAACCACCAAGCAATGCGCGCGCACCTCATTCTCAACGCCGACGACTTCGGCCTCACCCGCGGCATCAACCGCGCCATCGCCGAACTGCACTCAGCCGGAGTGCTGCCCTCCGCCACGCTGATGGCCGCTGGCCCCGCCTTCGACGACGCCGTCGAGGTCGCCCGCGCTCACCCCACGCTAGGCGTCGGCTGCCACATCGTTCTCACCGACGGCGCGCCCGTCTCGCCGCCCAACTCCATTCCCACCCTGCTCGGCCCCGACGGAAGAAACTTCCGCCCGTCACTGGCCGATTTTGTGCAGGCGCTTTTGCTCGGACGGATCCGCGAAGAAGAGGTAGCGCGCGAGGCCCTCGCGCAGATCGAAAAGCTCCAGCGCGCTGGAATTAATCCCACTCACCTCGACACGCACAAACACACGCACCTCTTCTCCTCCATCGCGCGCCCGCTGCTACAGGTCGCCGAACGCACCGCCGTCCGCGCCATTCGCAACCCATTCGAGCCGGACTGGTCGCTCGCGCTCGACCACGGCAGCCACGCGCGCCGCCTCGCCATCCGCCTCATCGGTTGCCTGCGCCCGCGCTTCGAAGCGCACCCCCAACTGCGCGACGCCCGCATCCTCACCACCGACGGCACCGTCGCCATCTCCGCCACCTGCCAGCTCAACGCCGCAACGCTCGGCGAGATTCTGCGCGCTCTCCCGGCTGACGGAACCTACGAGCTCTGCTGCCATCCCGGCTACAACGATGGCGAGCTCGACCGCGTCGCCACGCGCCTGCGCGCCCACCGCGAGGTCGAACGTGAGGCTCTGCTCAGTGAGATTCCGAAGGTTCTCGCCAACCCAAACGCTCCCTTGCTCCTCCACTACGGGAACCTCGCGGCGAACTAAAACTCAGCCGTTTCTGTGGCAGATGTGACATCCTAGGTGTGGTCATTCGAGGAGGGTCGGGAGCCGTTGGCAACCATCGCTGAGATCGCGGAACTGATTGGCGCGCCCGCACCGAGCGAATCGCTCTGTGCCAACGAAATTCTCTGCGTCTCCAGTATTGAAGCCGCCACCCCGGCCGCGCTGGTCTTCGCCACCGACTCCGCAACTCTCGCGGTCGCGCTCAAGTCACCAGCGGGCGCAATCCTCACCCGCCCCGCGCTGCTCTCGCCGAGCAGCGATTCCGCGCCGGCCAGCGGCCCACACAATCTACGCCTGCTCGCCGTCGCCGATCCGCGTTACGCCTTCGCTCTCGTCGCGCGGTTTCTGCGGTCCAAAAAATCGTCCTCCCGCGACTCCGCTCCGCGCATCCATTCCACGGCGATCCTTGGCGCAGAGGTGCGAGTGGGGCAGGGAAGCAGCATCGGCCCCCACGCCGTGCTCGGCGACGGCGTGGTCCTCGGCGAAGAGTGTGAGATTCTCGCCAACGTCACCATTTACTCTGGCACAGTGATCGGCGATCGCGTCCTGGTGCAGGCCGGAGCGGTTCTCGGGGCCACCGGTTTCGGCTACGCGCGCAACTCCGCCAGCGGCGAGTACATCGCCTTCCCGCAGCAGGGAACGCTCACGATCGAGGACGACGTGGAGATCGGCGCCAACTCCACCATCGACCGCGGCGCGCTGGGTGAGACGCGCATCGGCGCGGGGACAAAGATCGACAACCTGGTGCATATCGCGCACAACTGTGCGGTCGGGCCCAACGTCGTCATCGCCTCGCAGACCGGAATCTTCGGCTCGTGCGTCATCGAGGACGGAGCGGTCCTGGGCGGTCAGGTTG
>Ga0074045_10006048_pt1 | contig 10450 bp, 9 predicted proteins | sample BogForMeECP23OM2_FD_94442 | JGI IMG/M metagenome (GOLD analysis project Ga0074045, IMG submission 94442) | Bog forest soil microbial communities from Calvert Island, British Columbia, Canada - Bog Forest MetaG ECP23OM2 | ecosystem: Environmental > Terrestrial > Soil > Wetlands ... | reverse complement strand
TGAAGCGCAAAAAAAACAGATCGCCTCACGCGGCGTCCCGTCCTCAGAATCAATCTACCTCCCCCGTTACGATAGCACGGAGCTGCGCTCCTTCCAGGACCAGAACGAGGGCATGACCAGGAATCTCTGGAGCATGGACGAGATAACGAATTTCATCTTCTCGAAGCGTTACCAGCCTACGTATTATTCCATCGCTTTGGGTTTCCTCACGCTTCTGGGAGAGCAGACGCAATTATCAGGAGAGGAGATCGCGGCTTTCGTGAAGAATAACAGCATATCCAAGGCGACGTTCTACAACCGCGTGCTTCCGCGCCTGAAAAGGGTCGGGATGATAAAGGTGGAGCGGGACACGATAGTCGCTATCGAGAGCAAGAGGAAATTCCGCCCGATGAGGATCTCCTTATCGAAGACGTTCGGAAACTATTTCATGAAGATAGGCGACTCCTGGCTCGCGGCTGTGGACGATGCGAGGAGCAAGAAGGAGAAGAAAGAGCAGATGAAGCTCTAGCTCATTTTTTGGATGGCTCGGCTTTCTCACCGATAGGATATGTCACGGTGAGCAGCGCGGTATCCTTGGAGCAGTTCTGGGCCGTGATCGTTATGGCGAGGAATTCTCCGCGGGAGCCGGACCCGCGGTAATTGACGGACCATGTCCTCTTATCGAAAGATAATCTGACGCTTTTATCAGTGATCTTGACGACCTTCCCGTAGAATCTGCCTTCGGCCGGATCGGACATCTCGACCTTATCGCCTTTCTTCACCAGCACCCTGTCGGTGCGGTATGCTATGCTGGTCCCGTCTGCCTGTCGGACGGTTTTAACACTTGACGGGATGTTCTTCGGAGACGCGCAGAAATCCGTTTTCCCGCTGGCTTCTGCAACTGTCTGGACTGGTTGGGGCGCTACTACGGGTTTCTGCTTTGCCGTGGCGCATGACGCTACGATAGCCAGACCGGCCGCAAGAACGGCTGCAGAGGCATATGCCCTGAATGAAGATCTCGGTTTTTCCCTTGTTTCCTGATTCAACACAGTCCTTTCAAGTTTCATATCATCCATCCCCCATAATATTTGTAAATAAATTCATCTCTTCTTGGACTTCGAGACCACTTTGGACTTCGCTTTCTTCGAGCTCTTGGTCTTCCGAGTCTTCCTCGATTCGTCCAGGAGCTTCGAGCGCTCCGCGGCCTTCTCGTCGAGTATGCGCTCGACCTTAGCGGTCTTCGCCTTGACCTTCGCGACCACCTTATCGTAGTCGTAGGCATCTGATACGTCGCCGCGGACTTTCTTTATCATGTCCTGCGATTCGCGCGCCATGTCGTTTATCTTCGTGCGCGATTCGGATATCTTCTGGTCGATGTCCTTATCCTGGGATACCGCATCGCTCAGCTCGGTCTCGTAGGAATCGGTGAGGCTCTCGAGCTCGCCGAGGAATTTCTTCATGTACTGCTGCTCGGCGGCTTCCCTTATCTGGGCGAGCTCATCGTCGCTTTTCGCGACGTAGCGCTCGATATCCTCTATCTTAGTGGAATAATCGCGGACGTATTCCTGCGCCCAGCGCTCGACCTGCGCGATCCCGTCTATCTCCTGCTCGAGGGATTCCAGCTCGGTCCCGCGCTCTGCGACCTCTTCCTTGATGACCTGCGCCATGGATTCGATCTCGGATTTGGTCTGGTCCACCTGGGATAGATCGACGGACAGAGCGTTCATCGAAGCGGAAAGCTCCTCCACCTGCGCCCGAGCCGAAGCCAGGGCGTCCCTGAGCTTGGACGAGCGGGATTCCAATGATGCACGGACCGCATCGAGCTCCTTGATCTTGGATGACTGCTTGTCCAGTGCGGAGCGGACGTCGTCCATCTTGGATTCGATGCCGCTCTTGGAAGATTCCAGGGAAGCGACATAGCCTTCCGCCTTCGACCTGACACGGCCGAGGGCCTCCTGGCCTTCCTTGCGAAGCTCGTCCATCTGCTTCTGGACCTTGTCGAGCTCGTCCACCTTGTCGGGAAGCTCGAGGACGCTCTCCTTGAGCTCCGCGATCTTTGTCTGCTTCTCGAGCACTTTCTCAGTCAATGTCACCAGGTCGACCTGCATCTTGCCTTCCATGAGGGAGAATTTGTCGCGGTAAAGCGCTTCCTTCTCCTTCTTGAGCGCCTCAATCTTGGCCTTCTCCTTGCTTATCTCCTGCACATAGGAGCCGATCAGCTCGCGGACATCAGCGGCCGGCACTTTCATGGCCGGTTTCTTGGCAACCGGAGCTATGACTTCCTGGCTGCTTTTTTCGGATTCGTCTTCGGCTTCCTTATCTCCCTGAGCATCCGCCTTGGCTGGCTCTTCCTTGTCGCCGAAACTCGTCAATATCTTGGATTTTATGCTGTCGTCATCCGGAGTATCGCCCTTCATCTTCCTGGCGATGTATTGGCTGAGGAGCTCTTCCGGGTCCGAATCGGCTTCGGTCACCTTCACTTCAGATTTATCTTCACCGGATTCCTCCATCGGAGCGGCTTCCTTGAACTCGATAGGGTCTGGTTTTATCTCTTCTGGAACTTCCGGCTTTATCTCTTCGGGTTCCGATTCCTTTGTTTCGGGTGCAGGCTCCTGAGGCGGTTGCAGGGATTCCGCCGCTTCCGCTGCCTTCGCAGCCGCGACTTCCTCGCACCAATTGACGTAAGTGCCGCGCAGGCCGTACTCCACGGAGATGTATCCCTCGTCCTCGAGGACGGCAATCCATTTGTCCATGGTCTTCTTGTCGATCCTGCAGAGTGCTCGGAGATCGTTGAGGGGTATCCTCTTCTTCTCGGCTATGGTCCGAATCAGGTTATCGACGTCTGTGCTTATCAGCGGTTCATCTACTGTAACTTTATCGTGAGACAATCCACTCACCTCTCCCACATATATTATGGAAGAAAACGTTTATAAAGGGAGACCACAACCTAACACAAACAACGATAAAGCGTCAGAAGCGTGGCTGATGCCAGGCAAAGAAGAAAAAACGATAAAAGTCGGAAATCAGGAGGGCGGGATCGTCTTGTTCTCGACGATGATGCGGTACCTGCCTGAGATCTTCTTGGTGGCCTTGTCGAGCGATTTCTTCATGTGTTCGACGTTAGCCATGTACGAGCGGATGGTGAAGAGGTCCGTCCCGACGCCCAGCCTCGCTGCGCGGTCCGTCGGTCTCCCGAACGCCTGGCGCATGCCTTTCTGGAGACGGTCTGCACCGGCTCCTGCAATCATCTTGTTCTCCCGCACGATGTGGTGCGGATAGACCATGACCATGAAGTAGTACGCTCCGGCGAGGTTTTTCTCCAGATATTTGTTCGAGGTCTGCCTCGCGCTCTCTATCGCGTTGTCGCGGAGAATGACCGCATCCTGCGCGCGCAGGGAGACCACGCAATCGTAATCCGGTTTCACGACACCCATCCTGAATTGGTGCAGATCGGCGTGCGGCATGGACTTGATGAACGACTTGCGCGGCTTGCTCCTTGAAAACCTTGTCCAGGCGACCTTATCCGGGTCCCTGATGCTTCGTCCTGGTCGAATTCCCATTAGTATCACCTTTACACATAACTCAAATTAGGATAATTGCAGGTTAGACTCTGTCCAGTTAGGATTTTAAACCTGCACCATATGCCTGAAACCGACCTTATGGGTTGTGAAATCCCCTCGGGACCCGCGCATTCTGAAAAATCCGATCGCAAAGCGATCTGGAGGAAAAAACGCCGACGGCGGGATTTGAACCTGCAATCCTGTGAAGGAACAGTTTCCACGTTTGCCGATTGATGGCAATTTCGAGACTGTCGCACTACCGGGTTATGCGACGTCGGCACCGTTTTTGGTAAAGTGTAGTGTGCCGGAAATGAATTAAATGCTATCTCCGTCCAATAACCTCATGATAGTCCTGAATCTCAAGACATACGAGGCAACCATAAGCAAATCTCTCTACTTCACGGACGTGGCCAGCGAAGTGGTGGCAGAGACCGGCCTGCGGATAGTGGTCTGCCCCCCAGCGCCGTTCCTCCGGCCAGCGGCCGAGAGATTCGCCGGCGTATTCGCGCAGCATGCCGACCCAGAGAATCCAGGTGCGTTCACAGGATCCATCCCGGCGGCGATGCTCAAGGAAATAAACGTGAAGGGTTCCCTCGTGAACCATTCGGAGAAGAAGATAGCGCACGATATTGTGAAAAGAACGGTGGAAAGCCTGCACGCCAACGGGCTCGAGAGCTTGGTGTGCGCTGGAAGCGCCAAGGAAGCGTCAGAGCTCGCGCATTTCGCACCGACTTTCGTAGCGGTCGAACCTCCAGAACTCATAGGCAAGGGCGTGAGCGTATCCAAGACCAAACCCGAGATCGTGACCAACTCGGTGAAAGCCGTGAGAGAAGTGAACCACAGGATCACAGTCCTCTGCGGAGCGGGGGTCAGCAACAAGGAGGATGTGAGAAAAGCCCTGGATCTCGGAGCCGAAGGCGTGCTCCTCGCTAGCGCGTTCGTGAACGCGCAGGACCCTAAGGCGTTTCTCTCAGACCTAGCGAGCGCATTCAAATGAGTATCCTATCATAAGTAGCTTTGGGAAGTTTGGGGTGGTTATGATGAAATTGTTCTATGGCATCCTGCTTTTGCTGCTTTTAGCGTCATCTCAGGTTAATGCTGCCTCGCTCGGATTAGGCCCGTCCATGATTCACGTGAACGCGCTCAACACCACTATAGCGACGCTCCCGTCGAGCAACACCACGTTCCAGCGCATGAGCGGCATTAACACAAGCGCATTGTTCGCAGCTGCCGAACTCGCGCTCGAAAGCGGTCCGATGGCATATGTAGCGAGCGGCTCCGCCCTGGTGATCGATTCCTCGACCCTGAAGATTGTTTCAAAGATAGATCCGAATATCCAAAACGCGTTCATCAACGGCGTCGCGGTGTCTCCTGACAGCCAGTTCGTGTACTTAGCGGTCACATGGGAGAATTCCACCCCGGGCTGTTCCGCATACGACGAATGCCCGAAAACCAGCACCACGCGCGTGGTCCGCCTCAATGCGAGCACGCAGCAGCCCATAGATCAGTATGAGTTAGACGGCATAGATCCGGATCACTTGGCTGTCGCGCCGGATGGCAAGCTTTACCTTGCTTATCAGGACAATGCCTCCAACGGTGGCTTGTTCATAATGGATTTCTCGAAAGGCATCTCCTGGATTCTTCCGAGCAAGACCCAGACCATGTATAACAGCATCGCCTTCTCTTCCGATGGCTTGGATGTTTACTTCGCCCCGTGGTTCGAGTCCCCCAGGGTCTACGAGCTTGACTGGCCCTCGAACACCGTGAGCGAAATCGATCTTCTCGGAGCCGGCGGCGCGGATGTCTACACTAGGAACATCGCCATAGGCGCCGACGACACCATGCTTTATGCGGTGAACGCCCAGGACACAGGGATTGTGGTAATGAACACGCTTACGAGAGGGATGCAATTCATCATCACCGCGTACAACCCGATCGCGCTCTCGACCTCGGAGGACGGGAATACACTCTATGTGATAGGGTATACCATGGATTCCGATTACAACAAGGCTTATGTGGTGCACAAGTACTCCGGACTCAAGTTAGCGAGCCCGTTCTTCAACAGCATGACAGATTTCAATATCGTTCCGAACGATGAACTGTATTCATCCGACACGGCCGGATACCTCACCGTTCCGAACTACGAGCATCCATCGACCATCGCGACCACCAGCGATGGCAAGCTCGCTTTCGTGACGACCGATTCGAGCGACACCCCCGGTCAGACCTACGGGGATACGGTCCTGGTTTACGATCTGGACGGCATGGAGCAGCTTCAGAGCATCGGCACAAACAGATCCGGGATAGATGTCGCGGTCGCAGGGGATAAGATAGCTTTCCAGCCCGGCTCCGATAACCAGCTCGTGCAGGGGCTTTCCCCTAATGCGCAGATCGGCTTGACGGACATCATGTTCGTGAAAAAGGTTTTCCCGCAGAACGGCACCTTCGCGAGCCACTATTCCCAAGACTACTTCAGCATCTACCCGATATTCACGCAACCTCTCGACAACACGACCGTGAACTCGACGACTTTCCGCGTAACGGATGCGTCCGGGAATCCGGTCTCCGGCCAGATCACGGTCGCGCAGAACATGGCCATATTCATCCCGGACAGGCAGCTCGCACCCAATACTGATTACGACGTATACCTATCCAAAGGCATCAAATCCGTGAACGGCACCCCGCTTTACTCGGACTTCCAATGGGTTTTCACGACCAAGAACATGGACTTTGCGGCCCCGCTGGCGGTCAACATCTCGTCTGCGCGCATCATCGCATCGAATGCGATCGGATTCGCACCCCCTAATGAGACCAATTCGAGTAAATATGCCAGATTCAATTGGAGCCGCCTGAACATAACCACGGATACGGGCAACGCGAACATCCCGCCCGTGAACGGCGCTCCGAACACAGGAGCGCAGCAGAATAATAATCCCGAGAATGCTTCGGGTGCGGAACAGAATCCAGGTCCTGAAGCGCAGCAAAATGCCTCGAACTCCGGGGCACAACAAAGCCCAAGCGTGCAGCAGAATATTTCAAACGCCGCGGCGCAGCAAAATGCTTCGGGCCAAACGACGGGCACTCAAAGCGGCTCACAGGAGAATCAAACGTCCCCACCAGGTGAAACCGGCAAACCCGCAGGATTCTTCGATGGAATAATAGACTTCATCAAATCCATATTCGGAATGAGATGAGCCCGCTACTTCAAGGCTTTATAACCCTTAGTACAATAAAACCCGTATTGGATACCTAGCGGTTGTAGTCTAGCCTGGTCAGGACTTGGGGTTTCCAACCCCATAACCCGGGTTCAAATCCCGGCGACCGCATTTTTTCCGCAGAAAAAATGTGGGACTTGAACGGAACGCCGTTCAAGCGACCGCATGAGCGATTCTGCTTGAATCGCCTCCGTAGCTCAGTTGGTAGAGCGCCTCTCTCGTAAGGAGGAGGCCGGGGGTTCAAATCCCTCCGGGGGCTTAAATTCCGAAAGGGAACATCCGTGCGATATCTTCCGGTGGATCCCTTCGCATGCCGAGAGCCATCTCTCCGAAGAAAACGACTTCGGATGCCCCTATATACGATGGCGGTGGATTCGTGGGGGTCCTTATGCCGCAAAAGAGCAGGAAATGCCTCAGCTCACAGTAAGCTTCTTCGCCGACCGCTTCGAACAACTTTTCTTTCGATGTCCTCAGGAAGTCGTTCACACTGGTCATCCCAGCGGAAGAGAGTGCTTCAGCCGGCAATATGACATTATGAGTTCTCGCGAGCGCTGCGAGAGGCGTTTCAACAACTTCGGTGGGCAGCTTCTCCGCCGGAAGCCTGCTCAGCTTCATCGCTTCACTCGCTTGCGCAAGCGACATCTTGGGATATGGTCGCCATTTGCCGTGAATGCGATTGACTATGCCATCGCGGATATAGAAGCCTTCCGCGGCGACACTATCCATCAGCTCGAGCGTATCAGGGCCGAAATTCCTTGCCATGCGAGCGAATGCGTCCTTCCTGAATTGCGCTGCCTCATCTATGGCTTTCCTTAGATTCGACAGCCGCCTCTCCTTGTATGCCATGATACCGGCTGATAAGGTATGTGGTAGAGTTTATAACTAATTGAGTTTATTTGGACTATCGGGGCCAAATGATACGCCAGACTAAGAAATGAAGGAAAAAATTCAACCGAGTATCCGCTCCAGCTCGTTCTGGAACACGTCCGGCTTCGAGACCATCGCATGCGCCTTCTTTCTCGTGTCGTGGTAGCGCGAGAGCTTCGATGCGCTTTTCAACGCCTCGACGTCGCTTTTGAGCAGGTTGAGTGCCATGTCGCGGGATTCCTTGAACCGGGATTTCGATGCCACATTCAGCAGAGAATTGCTCTGGCCTGCGAGCCGCTCTATAGCGGCGCTCCTGCAGTCCTTGTATGGGGACATGACCGCGACATCGGAGAGTATCTCAGCGTCCTGAAGCTCTGGCACCATATCGGAGAGCAGCATGATGGCGGTGCTTTTGGCGTCCGCGTATTTCGCGTCCGCTATTATGCCGCGCAACGCCCACGGATCCCCGGATAATCTCCCGACAGCGAGGTATCGTGCATCCTCGTTCGGGGACTGCTTCGCGATCTCGGCGAGCGTCTCCGGGTCATCGAGCTCTTCCACGTAGATAGAGAGCATGGAGGCAGCGGTCTTCTTGACCTCGGCGTTCCTGGATGAGAGGACGAGCGAGGAAAGCGTCTTGATATCGTTCGAGAGGCATTTTATGGCCTCGAGGCGGGAGGTGCGGTAGGATGAATCCTCTGCGACCCTTTTCAGTGCTGAGGGGTTCTTCGCGATCTTCCCGAGCGCAGCGCTCCGGGAATCCTTGTGCGGAGAACGCGCGGCGACTGATGCTAGCGCCTGCGGATCCGAAAGCGTGCTCACGGCCTCGAGCCGCGTATCGAGGAAAAGCGAGGAGCATGATACTTCGGACAGCGCGCTCGTCTCTGATGATAATCCGTCCACTGCGGCAGAGCGCGTGTCGCTGTACTGGCAGAATTTCGCGATATCGACCAGAGCTTCGATCTCATCAGCCAGGTTCTCTATGGCTGCCAGCCTCACGTACTGGAACGTGGAGAATGATGCGAGCTCGACGAGCACGCGAACCCTTCCGCGCAGGCGGTCGACCGCATTGAGCATCGCCAGTCGCGTCCCGCTGGTGAGGATGCTCGCCAAATGAGATAGGCTGTAGCGGTCCTGCGCTAGCGCCCCGCGTTGGGGCGGTTTTATCTTCTTCTTGTTTTCTTCGAGGTATCCGGTAACCTCTATGCTGGGGAGTCGTATCTTTCTGGTTGCCATGTGGTGTTTTTCGCAATTAACTATATAAATGATACGTCAGATGCCGAGGAGGAGAAAAATGGGGAAGCTGAGATTTGAACTCAGATAACCAGCTCCCAAAGCTAGCAGCATACCAGGTTGGCTCACTTCCCCAGAAACTTTTCCTTCTCAAAAACTAAGGTTAAAGGTTTCATCAAAACTTCTATAGGAAATTATTATAACGGAGAGCATTCACGCGTTCGGCTTCCTGACCAGCGTCAGCGTGTGGTCGTTCATCCTTTTCACGAAGAATCCGTGCCGGGCATAGAGGTCCACGGCTGGATTCATGGCCTTCACCTTGACCACCACCGGGACGTCCTCGTCTATGGAATTCAAGATGTGCTGAAGGAGCAATGTCCCCACCCCGCGACCGCGCGCCTCGCCGTCCACTCCGAGCCCCTGGAGTACCATGCGATCTCCTTCGTCTATGACATGGGCGAAGCCGACTATCCGGTTGTTGTATTCAGCCAGGATTATCACGTCGTCATCGGCTACGCTGACCATGGCCTTGGGGAAGAGCTTCCGTATGAAGCCCTTGGCGTCGTCCATGTCAGCGTGCATGGCAGTGCGTAGCGTTATCATCCACTCCATCATAGAGATATGTACTCCGCGTGAATTCTTTTACGCATTTCGGTCACCGCGCAAGCGCGCATGGAATTGGCCGGAGGGATCTTCACGAGCGTGGTCCCGTCCAGCTCTTCTATCCCGAGCGCCTCGTGCGCATGGCCGAAGAACGCCGCGAGCGGTTTTTTCTCCAATATTATCTTCAGTATGGATTCGCTTCCGATATGCCTTCCCAATGACCCTGTATCGAGATGATTCTTCGGAGGCGAATGCAGCAGCAGGAGAGTGTTGCCATCTATCTTCAGTTTCTTCATCCTGGAATATATCTCCTCTTCGCTCAGTTCGCCATATGTGAAGAACGGACTCGGAGGCGCATAGCCGAAACCCACGACGTTCAGGCCATCACCTATCTCGACTCGCTTCTCTTGAACGCAGTGCGCGGATTTCGAGATGGCCCGATCGACCTGCTCGTTGTCCCAGTTGCCCGGGACGATGAATGAGTTGGGGATCTTCATCAGGTCTTCCGCGAACGAGACGCTGCGAGAGATATCCTCGCACACGAATACGTGGTCGTATGAAGGCGAAAGCGCGGCTATGGATTCGAGCGCGGCTTCCTCCTCGTGGATGTCGGAAACTGCGAAGAATCTCATCCAATCATTCTTCCTGTTTCGGCACCTGGCCTTTGGCCTTGGCGCTCTCGTATTCCTTCATGATCTGCGCGAAGCGCGATTCGAAACCAGCCTTCAGGTCGGCTGACAGGTCCCGCTTGCTGAACGCGTCCGCTTTCGCGGCAAGGCAAAGCTTGTTGGCCAGAGCGCGCGCGATCTTCCCGCGGACCATCCGTGGAGAAGAAGAGATCTTCGGGTGCTGGAAGATTATGCCGTGCTTGGGCGGCGGGATGTTCCTGTTCTTCAGGTGCTTGAACAGCGCCTTCTCGGCCCCGAGCACCTGTATAGCGCTCGCAGGCAGTATCGCGAGTTTCGCTAATGACCCTACATGGGAGACGAGCTT
>Ga0074045_10006046_pt1 | contig 10451 bp, 7 predicted proteins | sample BogForMeECP23OM2_FD_94442 | JGI IMG/M metagenome (GOLD analysis project Ga0074045, IMG submission 94442) | Bog forest soil microbial communities from Calvert Island, British Columbia, Canada - Bog Forest MetaG ECP23OM2 | ecosystem: Environmental > Terrestrial > Soil > Wetlands ... | reverse complement strand
CGAGAGCCGGCGGTCGAGCCGCAGCCGCACGGTTCGCCGCAGCCGCTCCTGGTAGCGGTCAAACAGGGCGTTCAGCTCGGTATCGTTCGGATTCTGGACAGCACTGGACATGACTCGCGGCCCGCTGTCGTCAGGTGGCATGGCAGAAGTATAACCGCGCTTGCGTAATACCGGTAGAACATTCGCCGAATGTTGCGTGATCCTGGGCCCTTCCCGCTTGGTTTCCCATTCGCCATTTTCGGACGCCATGGCCAATCCGGTCTCGATGTCCGAAAATGGCGAGGCGCAGCTCACCGGGGCGGGTACATTGCCTTCATGAGAATCGACACCGAGACCTGCTACCGCGCCCTGGCTGCTCGCGATGCCCGCTTCGACGGGCTCTTCTTCGTCGGCGTGACGACGACGGGAATCTACTGCCGGCCCATTTGCTCGGCACGCACACCGGGCAGAGACCGCTGCCGGTTCTTCGCCAGCGCCGCGGCGGCGGAGCACGCGGGTTTCCGCCCGTGCCTGCGGTGCCGCCCCGAGCTGGCCCCGGGGCACGCCCCGGTCGATGCACTGGGACGAACTGCGCGGCTGGCCGCGGCGCGCATCGAGGCCGGCGCCCTCAACGACGACGGCAGTCTGGAGACGCTTGCCCGCGAGCTCGGCTTGAGCTCACGACAGCTCCGCCGGGCGATCCGGCGGGAATTCGGCGTCTCACCGGTCGAGCTCGCTCAAACCCGCCGGCTCCTCCTGGCCAAGCAACTGCTCACCGAGACGAATCTGTCCATGATCGAGGTCGCCCTGGCCAGCGGCTTCGCCAGCGTCCGACGGTTCAACGCGCTCTTTCGATCGCACTACTCCATGACGCCTTCGCGAATCCGCCGAACGGCCGGCGTCACCAGCGCCCGGGACAGCCTGACGCTGACCCTTGCCTATCGGCCTCCGCTCGCCTGGAAGCCGATCCTTCAGTTCCTGGCCGGCAGGGCCACGATGGGTGTCGAGTCGGTTCTTGACGCTCAGTACCTGCGTACTGTGCGCATCGGAGAGACGCGGGGCTGGGTGAGGGTGGAACCCTCGGCGCGACGCAATGCCCTGTCGGTCGAGATCTCGACCTCGCTCGCGGCGGTCTTGCCCACGCTGCTTCCCCGGCTGCGGTGCCTCTTCGACCTGGACGCCCGGCCCGACGTGATCGCGGCCCATCTGAGCGCCGACCCCAGGCTGGCCAGGGCCGCAAGCCAGTTGCCGGGGCTGCGCGTGCCGGGGTCCGTCGACGGATTCGAGATTGCGGTGCGGGCCATCCTGGGCCAGCGAATCTCCGTGCCGGGCGCGACCACCTTGGCCGGCCGGCTCGCCGCCGCCTGCGGTGAACCGATCGAGACCCCGTTCCCGATGCTGAACCGACTCAGCCCCCGCCCCGAGCGACTGGCGGAAGCCGAAGCCGCCGAGCTCGTGACTCTGGGCATCGCCGCACCTCGAGCGCGGGCCATCGGCGCGCTGGCACGAGCTGTCGTCGATCGGCGAATCGACCTCGTGCCCGGCGCGGATCCCGAACTCACGATCGCGCGTCTCCTGGAGCTTCCCGGAATTGGCGACTGGACGGCCCATTACATCGCAATGCGCGCTTTGCGATGGCCCGATGCCTTCCCGGCAGCCGACCTGGGGCTGCTCAAGGCAACCGGGTTGAAATCGCCTCGTGAACTTTCCAGGCTCGCCGAATCCTGGCGCCCCTGGAGATCCTATGCGGCGCTCTATCTCTGGAACGATCCGTGTCCCTTCCCGGAGCCTTCCATCCATGGACAAGACCGTGTTCTATCGCCAGTTCTCCAGCCCGCTCGGTAAGTTGTTGCTGACCTGCGACGGACAATCCCTCACAGGTCTGTTCATGACCAGGCTTGCGGACGGCTCGGCGCCCGAAGTCACCAGCGACTGGAAACAGGACGATGCGCCCTTCCGCGCGGCCTGCACGCAGCTAACCGCCTACTTCGAGGGCGAAACCGAGAGCTTCGACCTCGATATGACGCTCGCGGGCACCCCGTTTCAGAAACGGGTCTGGCAGGAATTGTGCAACATTCCCTACGGTTGTGCCATCTCTTACGCCGAACTTGCCCGGCGGATCGGCCAGCCGGGATTGAGCCGGGCCGTCGGCGGAGCGAACGGCCGGAACCCGATCTCGATCATCGTGCCCTGTCATCGCGTGATCGGCGCCGATGGTGGACTGGGAGGCTATGGCGGCGGACTCGACCGCAAGCGCTGGCTGCTCGCGCACGAGGCCGAGGTTCTGGCGCGGCATCCCCAGTGGCGATCGGCTCCGTTTCCTGGAAGAATCACCCCCAACCTCCTCGCGGTCTGAAAATGTCGTGGGATGGATAATCCATACCATCTCGATGTTCCGCCCTCGCGCAGACTCGAACTCCGTGAACTTCGGGCTGGCGGGATGGCAGGTCGCGAGCGAAAGGAGCCTCTGATGCCGATGCCGTCCCCATGCCCCTGTCTGTGGAATCGTGTTTGCGGTGGACTGGCCGTCCTGGCCTTGATCATCGGCATGCGTTCTCCGGCAGTAACCCAGGTTCCCGACCCGACGGGCAAGGCCGAGCAGACGGCCGATCCGCTCTCGAACCTGAACAACGCGTCGCGGATGTTCTACACTCTGGCCAAGCAGCAGACGCTCGCGAAAAGCGGCCCGGTGTTGATCGTGGTCGGTGATGACCTGGTGCTCAGGAAGGGCGAGAAACGGACCCAAACCAGGGTCATTCCCGAGGTCTACCATACGCTCAAGACGTTTGATCATATTCCCCTGGCGCTCGACGTCGCGCTCACCGCCCACGCGGGCGAGACTCCGCTCGGCGAGGACTTCCTGAACGAGTTGCGCGATTACCGCGGCCTGTTCCCGGCCGCCGGAGAGCGGATCGACGGGGCCGGGCTCGACGCCGAGCAACGCGCGCGGCAGAAGACGATCATCGCCGCGTGCGCCCAGTTCGTCGATTCCGTCCTCGACAAGCGGCAATGCTCGCCGGCCGAGCGCATGAACTTCACCCGTAAGATGACCCCGCTGCTCATGGCCAACGCCTCTGCCGGGGCCCGTGCCGCGCTCGATTCGCTGCACCGCCAGGTGTGCGAGTGGAAAGGGCAGCTCACACCCCAGGAATGGAGCGAGCTGACCGTGCTGGTCATCGGCCGGCAGTTGCCGCGCAAGGACAACCTGGCCGTCCAGTACTTCGCGCGGCTCCTGGGACAACCCGGCGAGGGCAAGCGGCTCATCTACGCAGAGGGCCTCGGCGATGAGCCCAGGGCGCTCGACCTGCTGGCCACCCACCTGGTCGATACTCAGGTCGGAATCGACTTCTTCAATGACCCGAACCGCATGGCTCGCGACCTGCTGTCCGACGTCACGCGCGATTATCTGCCGCTACTGCTCGACCAACCTCGGTAGTCGCACCTCTCTGGGACGCCGCGGCCGCGAAGGGCAAGTCGATCCGCGTCTACGGCGAGTTCTGCGACAACGAGCTGGCCCGGTTCGATCCCATGCCCAAAGATTGGTTCGAGGTCTGGGAAGATCGCAAGCACGGGACTCACCGGTTCAAGATGACGGCCGACACGACGGTCGTCTCGCTCAGGCCGTACATCAATCGCGAGGTCCACTACTGGCCGCTGCTGCAGAGCGACCAGCATCGCTCCGATGTCTTCATTCGCGAGTACCAGGAATTCAGCCGCCGCGACACCATTCCCGACCTGACGATCCTCAGCCTCCCCTGCGACCATTCCGAGGGAGTCGATCCCAAGTATCCCACGCCCAGGGCGATGATGGCCGACAACGACCTGGCGCTCGGCCGCGTGGTCGAGGCCGTGACGGCAAGCCCTCAGTGGAAAGAAACCCTCGACCTGACTCCCTACCGCGCCGTGCCCAGCAACATCCGGCTCGACGAGCGGAACCCCGCCGGAACGGCCATGAACCGGGATGACCGGTTCTGGCTCGAGAAGACGCGCGAGCTAGACTGGAGCCACATCGACGCCCCCGACCCGTACTGGCTGAACCGGATCATCTGGTACTCCATCCACAAAGGGGCCAGCCCTTATCCCGGCCGGCCCGGCGAGCAACCCGGCCACGCCGTGGATCTTGATTGAGACCTTCCGGATTCCCGGTCGCCACGAACGCCGCGGTCGTCGTCGTGACCACGGGTTCCAGTAGCAACGGAGCAGAAAACAACGAAAGCCGTCCAGTTTGCTGGACAGCCCGCGGATGGGCCGTTCTCACCATTTCCGCTCGAACTCGTCCTGGATGTGAACGTCAGTGAAGTTGAGGTAGATGGCCGTCGTCTGGAGGCTGTCGTGGCCCAGGATTTTCTGCACCGCCGGCAGGCTGATCCCCTTCTGCAAGGCCATCGTGGCGAATGTGTGCCGCAGCACGTGCGGGCTCACGTCCTCGGTGATCCCCGCTCGGTTGGCTACCGCCTTGACGATGTCCTGGGCGCGCCGCGTCTTGACAGGGAACGCCTTCCCCAGCGCGAAGTGGTGCTCCAGGAGCGCCCGCACACGGCTGGACATCGGCACCACGCGGACCTTGGTCTTCTTACCGTGAGGGCCGCCCTTGCCCTTGAACCGGAGCTGGCGCTGCTGCCTGAGGACGTTCTTCCGGGTGTGGTCGCAAAGCTCGCCGACGCGGAGCCCGGTGTCGAGCAGAGTCCAGACGACGAGCCGTTCGGTGGGCGTCTCGCAGGCGTTGGACAGACGATCAGACTCTTGGGCGGTGAGCGGTTCTCTCACGTATTGATACGGCATCTCTCACCCTCGAAAGCGTGCGTCCCCGGGGATCGGAACACGCAGCCACTGGGCTTTCCGACTGCCAGGCTACCCGCACCGTTTGGGGCCCGGAAGGGGCTCTCGCCCGAGAAAACCAGGGAGATCGCCCCTCCGATCCGTTTCAGGGGTTGGGAGCCGGGGTGCGTGATCCGTGGCGGATGACGCAGTCGAGACGTTACTCGAACCATCTGGCGGAACTCGGTAAAACGGTCGCAAAACCCTTGATTCGGAACCCTGAAGTCGGAGGTTTAAATCCTCTCGCCCCGACTGACCCGGGTCATCATGATTGCCGGTTAAAGATTCACAACCTATTTTCATGACTTGGTTTGCGGATACAGCTTTGTCAAAGTGTCACCTTGCTGCCGGCAAGGAGGTAGATCCCTCCTGCCCGTATCCCGAACGCGCTTCGGTGTGTCGCACCGACGCGCGCAACGCGACTGTCGTTCGTGGGAGTATACGCTTGTCCTATAGGTAGTTCCCCCACATGACACATGGGAGGCTTTCCGACAGAGATTGTCTAGAAAACCGGATATACAACGCTTGCCGCGACCCTTATAAAAGGGCTCTGTCCCCGGGGAACGCTTTGCTCCCTGCCGGATTAGACGATCCCAATGGAGTGAAACGAGTCCGAGCCAATTGTCGACCGGAGTGTGAACGGGTACCCTTAACCTTACGCCGGCATCAGGAGGCGAGGCCATGGCCGCGGTCAAGTTCGCCGAGAACTACTACTCCTATCGAAACGTCGTGGAGATCTTCGAGGCGGCGCCGGTCCAGTCCGCGGACCACGCCGTCTTAGCCGCAATCGACGCCAAGATGGTGGAGGCTAGGTAAGGATCTCGACTGTAGCAGACGGGTATTGGTCCCGATCGGCGGAGCGGAGCCGAGCATCCTCTCCGTGGGAAGGCGAGGCCATGGGGCGGGGAGAGCGACATTCTAGGCCGAAGCGATCGCCTCGGGACGTACGCGGGCGCGCGTTCCACCCGCGCCTAAGGCGGCGCTGGGAGGTAGGGAGGGCCGGTCTTGGCCACACTTACTCAGACGATCGCGCTATACAGCTACATTGACCGGCCCTGGCTGGCGCTGACTGTCAGCGACCAGTCGAGCGCGGATATTGCGCTGCTGGACCAGGTCGATCAGTTGATACGCAACGCTGGCACCGCGTACACGAGGCGCCAGTACGGCGACGCGATCGACAGCTATCGCCAGGCGGAATCGCTGATCTTTACCCATCTTGATCCACTTTGGCGGCCGGACACGATCGGCCGACCCTGGTTCGAATTCCCCCGCGATCCCGCACTGCTCGACCCGTTGCTCGGGGCGGCCACGCAATGGCTGAACGTGGCGCCCGTGCCGGGCCCAGTGAGCCCGGTCCGCCCGCCGGCGGCCGTCGAAACCGCGAAACTGGGAACGCCCGCGAAGTTCGACGGGGCGGGCCTCCGCGCCGAGGCCGTGCTCGGGGCCAATTCCGCCGCGGCCGCGGCGGATGCAGGCTTGGCCGACATCCTGACACGCTCGGGGAACAAGGAGGCGGGCGATGCGCTGCTGGCCCGCGCGCGTGGGCTCGACGCCACGGTCGCCGGCGCCTTCCATCCGGCGGCGGTGCCCGCCGTCGCCCTGGGGCCAACGCACGGCGCCATCCGGCCCCTTCCTTTCACGGTCGAGGCCCGGTTCGGCCTCTTGCATCCAGTCGACCTGCCGACCGCGCTGGCGCCGCAACGGCAAGTCGGAGTGCTGGTTGGGCCGGCGCAGGCGCCGACCTTGCGGACCTTCGCCTGGGCGGCGGCCGGGGGCGTCGAGACCCAGGCTGTCAAGGGCACCATCTACGCCGCGCACGCCGCGGCCGCGACCCTCCCTGACCGGCTCATGCAGCCGGTGACGGTCGTGGACCGGGCGCTCACCCTCCCGCACGATTACTTCTACACGATCCCGCTCGGGCTGGCCGAGTGCTACCAAGCGCTGGGCGACTGGGCCCACGCCGAGCAGAACTACCTCACCGCCGCCGGCTACGAGTACATCAACAAGGCCATCGAGGGTCAGTACATCTGGCAGCGGCTCGGCCAGCTCTATATCGAGTGGGGCGACAGCCTCTATCGCGCCGACGACACCCAGGCCGCGCTGCCTATCTACGAGAAGGTGCTCAACGCGAACGGCACCGTGCCGAACACGCCGCTCTGGACGCTCCCCGGGCTCGCGACCGCGGCCGCGACGGCGAAGGCGCTCATCCCCCTCCTCGACGGCGTGGTCGCCCAGGGGCCGTCCGGCCCCAGCGCCGACGCCGCCGCGCTCACCGTCGTCCTTCTCCAGGCGAAAAAGCGTATCGCCCAGATCAATGCGGGGCTGGACTTCTTCGGGCACTGGGCGCCCTCAGTGCCGATCTGGACCTTCCGCTACCTCCAGCAGGTGGCGATCAACTTCGCCCAGCTCGCGCAGAACGCCGAGCAGTCCGTGATCAACTTCTGGGACCGCGCCGACCAGGCGACGCTGACCCGGAAAGAGCTCGACAACCAGGTGGCCGCGTCGCAATCCGAGGTCGACGCGGCGACGGCTCATCTCCAGGCCGCCCAGGCGGAGGTGGAGGCCTACCAGAAGGGACTGGACCTGGCGAACAAGCGCGCGGAGGATGCGGCGCAGAACAGTACGGAATACGAGGACACGAACAGCTTTGAGATTACGCTCGCCGCTATGGGCCAGCAGGTCAGCGGCGGCGACAGTGGCGATCCGGACCGGCTGAACGATATCGTCGGCTTGATACTCGATGCCGGTTGGTCCCGGACTTCCATCTGGAACCCGTATTTCATGCAGGAAAGGGTCACGTACAGCGCGGCGTATCAGCTCGCGGCCAACCGGCTGAGCCAGGAGTACCAGGTCGATCAGATGATCCGCACCACCGCCCAGATGAAAGGGGCGGCGTTGCAGGCCCAAGCGGAGTTGACCGCGGCCAATGCCCGCGCGAGCGCGGCCGGCGCCGACGTGGCCTTGGCGAACCTTCGCCACAGGCAGGCTCAGCAGACACTCGAGGTCTTCGACGAGGCCACCTTCACCCCCGGCGTCTGGACTGCCATGGGCGTCGCCATGGAGCGCCTCTACCTGCGCCACCTGGACATGGCGCTGCGCACCGCGCGGCTGATGCAGCGGGCCTACAACTTCGAGAACGATCGCAACGTCGCCATCATCAAGACCTTCTATCCCGGGGTTTTCAAAGGTCTGCTGGCGGCCGACGCGCTGATGGCCGACATCCAGTCGTTCACGGATGACATGCTCGTCAACACGCGGTCCAAGCGGCAGCTGTTGAAGACGACGATCAGCCTGGCGGAACGCTACGGCTATGCTTTCGAGACGCAACTGCGCAAGACGGGGTCGATGACGTTCGAGACCACGTTCGACGACTTCGACACGGCCTATCCCGGCACCTACGGCAGCCGAATCCGGCGCGTGTCGGTCGCGCTCCAGGGGATCGTGCCCCCCACCGGCGTTTCCGGCACTCTCACCAACGGGGGGATCTCGGCCTATCGCCTGCCGAGCGACGCGATCGCCGGCAACCAGGCCACCAAGCAGCGCATCCAGAGCGCCGAGACGCTGGTGATCTCCGACTACGACCCCGCGGTCGATGGCCCCGCGGGGGCGTCCGGCGGCGAGATGAGCGGCATCTTTGAGGGCGCCGGGGTCGCCAGCACCTGGCGGCTCGACCTGCCGAAGGCGGTCAACGACATCGATTACGGCGCGCTTACCGACGTCGTCCTCACGTTCTTGTACGAGGCGCGATTCGATCCGGCGCTGGCCGCCGCGGTGCGGAAGGAGATCGCGGGGCGGCCGGGCTTCACGAAGCGCCAACGGGCCCTGCCGTTGCGCTGGCTCTACCCGGACCTGTACTACGCCTTCGCCGCGACGGGCAATATGACCCTGACGCTCTCGGCCGCGGACTTCCGGACTAACGAGACCAAGCCTACCGTGACCGCCATCAGCCTCCTGGCGGCGATGCGGCCGGGCACCGCACCGACCGGGCTGACCATCGCCCTGGCGCCGCCAGGCAAGGCGGCGGCTGCGGGCAAGGCGGATGCCGCCGGCATCATCACCTCGCAGGGCGCGGGGAGCCCGTGGGCGGGGCTCACTGGCGGGTCGGCCCTGGGCGACTGGGTCTTCACCGCCTCGGCCACGAACAACCCGGGCTTCACCAAGAACGGCCAGCTTGATCTCTCGGCGCTAATCAACCTCGTACTGGTGTTCGACTACAGCTTCACCCCACGCAGTTGAGGCTGCCATGAGCAAGCCAGGTGGGACGAGCGACCAGATCCTCAACCTCCCCACCGGCGGCGGGGCGGTGAGCGGGACCGGCAGCAGCTTCGACGTCGACCTCAACACCGGCACGGCCAGCGCCACCCTTGGCCTCGTGCTGCCGACGGGCCGCAACGGGATCAAGCCGACGATCACGCTGCGCTACCACAGCGGCGCGGGCGACGGGCCGTTCGGCATGGGCTGGACGCTCGGGCTGCTGACCATCACCCGCAAGCTCGACCCCGCCCCGCGGCGGTTCCGGGGCGAGGCGGTCGGCGCCTACACGCTGGTCGGCGTCGGCGACCTGGTCGCCATGGCGGACGGGCGCTACCGCCCCGCCGTCGAAACCGTGCGCCAGCTCATCCGCCGCGCAGGCGCGGCCTGGACCATCACCGACCGCGCGGACACGACCCACACGCTGGGCGCCACGCCTGCCGGCCGGATCACGGCCGACGATGGGGGCGCCGTCGCCTGGCTGATCGAGCGGACCGCCGACAGCCTCGGCAACGCGATTACCCACTCCTGGCTCGCCGACGGCAACGCGCGCCTCCCGCAGGGCGTCGCCTGGGGGACCTACCGGCTCGACTTCATCTACGAGCCGCGGCCGGACCGGGTGTCGGACGGGCGCTACGGCCCGCTGGTCGTCACTGCGCGGCGGTGCAGCCGGATCGAGCTGCACGTGACGACGGAGGCGGCGAGCCTGGTGCGAAGCTGGTCGTTCGACTATGACGACGGGGGCGGCGCCGGGCGCTCGCTGCTCGCGCGCCTGCACGAGCGCGGCCACGCCGCCGACGGCACCGCGATCGAGGCCCCGGTCAGGGGCTTTACCTACTCCACGATCGGGCCACCCGTACTCCGCCCCGTCGAGGGTTTCCTCGCGCCGATGAGCAATCCAGATAACGACCTTGTGGACCTCGACGGCGACGGCCTGCCGGACCTGCTCGTGCTGGGCGCCGGCCGGCCCGTAATGCACCCGAACCTGGGCGACCTGCACTTCGGCCCGCCGCGCCCGCTGTCGCAGCTCCCCGCGCCGGTGCGGCTGTCGGCGCGGGGAGTCGCCTTCGCCGACATGGACGGCGACGGCAGCGCGGACCTCTTGGTCCTGGACCGGCCGCTCTCCGGCTACTACCCGCTGGAGGCGCCGCCGGGCGGGTCCGGGCCCACGCACTTCGGGCCGATGAGGCGCTTCGCCCACGCCCCGCGCGTCGCGCCGGCCGATCCCTCCGTGCGCCTGCTCGACCTCAACCAGGATGCGGTCACTGACGTGCTGGTGGATACCGGCCGCACCTGGCTGGAATGGCTGCGCAACCAGGACGGGGGCTTCATCGAGTCCCCGCGCCTGTTGCCGTCGGCGCTACGACCGCCGGTTCATCTCGCGGACCCGCGCACCTACCTGG
>Ga0074045_10006043_pt1 | contig 10455 bp, 12 predicted proteins | sample BogForMeECP23OM2_FD_94442 | JGI IMG/M metagenome (GOLD analysis project Ga0074045, IMG submission 94442) | Bog forest soil microbial communities from Calvert Island, British Columbia, Canada - Bog Forest MetaG ECP23OM2 | ecosystem: Environmental > Terrestrial > Soil > Wetlands ... | reverse complement strand
TTTTACAGCACCGCATTCTCACGTTATGCGTAAACCCACAAACGACTCCCTCGGGGGCCTCTGCGCGCCCACTCTCTTCCCCTCTCCTCAGCGGGCTGGCCAGAAATTAGCTCCCAGCACATCTGCACGCTGATTGCAGTCGCAAAACAAAACTGACAACACGATGAGAGAAGTTCGAGACAAAATGGCATGTACGGGAAAACGCCAGTGCAAATGGCGATGTACCTGCCGCTGCCGAAGCCGAGTTAGGGTTTTTCTGTCGTATCGTTCACGATCCGCGCAGCAGCTTGGTTCAAGCCCTGGCTCGTTTGTCCGGGCGCGTGCGCCTTGAACAGGTGCTCCCTGAACGCCACGCTAAGCGACGGTTTAATGTCGGGGTCGAACGTGAACTCACAAACCGAGCAGCGCATTACGTCGCCGTGGTCAACCAAATGGGCCTCGGGGAGCGATTTGTCGGCGTATTTCTTGCGAAGCTCCTCCGCTGCCCTTGTCCTGACTTCCGTGGCATGATCAATAGCGGCCTGAGCCTTTTCATGTGCCTTTTGGGCGAATGAGTCAAATGGTTTGTTGTGTTCCATGCCCCCAGTTTACGCCGATTCGGAGCGGCTTCAACTGGGCGGGATTTCAAACCACAACCAACCTCTTCTTACCAATCGCGTTTTGACTAGCGGCAGTACTTCCTTCATCGCACAGTCAGAAGCCGTTAGGCGACGAAGTGGATTACTTCCGGAATCGACTCGTAGCGTGGCTAACTTCCCCAGATGGAATGAGACTTCGGGACAACTTCGGGTCCAGCTTCCGATGCTGGGTCGCTGTTCAACGGCCGATGAGTCGCACGCCGAACCGCATCGGCGCGCTATAGCCCGGCAAGATATACGACGTAGAGGATGGCAAAGACGCCATCCACGATTGCAATAGCTGTCATCGCGCTCGTCCGTTTCACGGGCCCGAAAAAGACCAGGAACCCCATAGCGAACTTTTCGATGGCGGCGACTGTCAAGACCGGAGTGCGAGTCGTTGGGGCGTATGCACTGTATACGATCAGTGCGGCGACGGCAAAGATCAGCACTCCCCAATGTCGGACAAAGAACACTGCCGAAGTGGTGGGACTTTCGAATCCAAACCCTAATCGCAAAAACAGCTTTGGGAAAAGGAGCGCCGCGAGGCCACCTCCGGCGGTGATAACCCCGGAAGTGACCAGAATCCATCCGATGGACGATGCCAACATCTATCCGGCCCGATCAGGAATTTGGGGGGCGACGCCAAACAGATTACCACGCGTTGCCCTCGGGACGGTTGTCCGGAAACGAGCTCGTGGGAAGCGTCGAATTGGCGAGATTTTCAGCTTATGCGTAAATTGTCGTCTTGCAGCCAGCTCCCCTGTAACAATTGACAGTTCCTAAACCGCCGCAATCGTAGCGAACTGGAAGACGAATGGTTAAGGTCATTTTCCCTGGCAGTCGGGATATCCGCGCAGGAAGATGATCGCGAGGACGAACATAAGCACCGGCCCGACCACCCAGTTCTATGAGGGAGAGTCCCAAGACTCGCTTGTTGCGGAAAACTTCCGGGAGTTCTTCGTAGCGGACTTTCGTGAAGGGTGGGTACATCATCACGATCAACCCAACCGCGATCGGTATCGACGTGGTGCCGATGCGGAATCGGTTGAGGAAGGGCACGATGCCGGGAACGAGCCAGCCTGACAGCACGCCGAGCAGCATGGCTCCGAAAATCCAGGCGGTCAGATAACGGTCCAGAAAACTGAGTCGGCTGGTTATCCTCATTCGTGAACCTTTAATCCTGGCCGCCCGCCGTGATTATTGCCGCCCAATGCCGTCGATCTCTTTCTTCAGGGCGAGTTTGTCCAGGGTGGAAAGGGGCAGCGCCAGAAATAGGCTGATCCTGCGGCCAAGCATGAAGAAAGCCTCGCGATAAGCACGCTCGATCTCGTCGGACGACCCGGTGATTGCGGCGGGATCGGGAATTCCCCAATGCGCCGTCATCGGCTGGCCGGGCCAAACAGGACAAACTTCTTTCGCGGCGCTGTCGCACAATGTGAAAACAAAGTTCAGCTGGGGCCGACCAGGCTGAGCGAACTCATCCCAATTTTTGCTGCGCAACCCGTTAGTGGGCAGGTGAGCGCGTTCGAGTTCGCGCAGCGCTTCCGGCCGTACCGCGCCTGAAGGGTGGCTGCCCGCGCTGTAAGCGGTAAAACACCGGCTTGCCTCGGAAGATCAATATCGCCTCCGCCATGATGGAGCGCGCGGAGTTTCCCGTGCACAGGAACAAAACGTTGTAGTGTGCTTGCATGGTCGCTAGCGGTTCGTCCCTCGGGTCTGTGGCTTCTTTGCCCTGATGAACGCACTCATGAACTTGCCGTCCACCAGCGGCGCGATGGCGTCCACGTCAACACTCTGATCGGCGAGGAACGCACGTGCGTCTTCGACGTAATAGGTCCGCGTAGGCTCGACCTCGATGCCCTCGAACCCGGCGCTGGCAAGCTTCGAGGTATACTCCGTGCTTCAACACGCGAAAGGCCTCACTCAGCACGCGGTCCTTATCGGCGGAAAGGTTGATGACGCAGTTGGAGATGATGACATCCACCGAATTGTCGGGGAGCGGAATGTTTTCGATCTCGCCTTTCAGAAAGTCGACATTGGCGACGCCTGCCTTGCGTTGATTCTCGCGTGCCAGTGCCAGCATCTCGTCGGTCATATCGAGCCCGTATGCCTTGCCTGCAGGCCCGACACGTCTTGCGGACAGGAGCACGTCAATGCCTCCGCCTGAACCGAGGTCGAGTACGGTTTCGCCTGGGTTCAGTTGGGCGAGCGCCGTTGGATTGCCGCATCCCAGCGAGGCTTTCAGCGCGTCTTCGGGAATCTGGCTCGCCTGAACGGCATCGTAAAGATTCATCGTGATGGGATCGCAGCAATTATCAAGCGCGGTGGAAGCGCCGCAGCAGGAACTGCCGCCACTGTGCACTCGTAGCGCGGCCTGACCATACTTTTCCTTTACGACTTCCTTGATATCAGTGCTCATGGCGTCCTCCTACTTACAAAGCGTGATGGACTTTTCGGGTTGGATTGCCTTGTTGCGCGTACAGCACTCGGCGTACAGGAAACCGAGCAGCTCTTCCAGCGACTCAGTGCTCGCGGTGTACCAGAGAAACGTCCCATCGCGCCGCACATTTACCAAGTCCTCGTTCCTTAACTTGTCGAGGTGATGCGAGAGCGTGGAGCTTGGGATGTCCAATTCGCTGCCAAGCTCGCCGCCGACCATCCCCTCGGGGTGTGCCGAGAGAAGCAGTTGCATGATGCGCAGTCGTGGCTCTGTGCCCATTGCGGCCAGCATATCGGCATAACGCGTAACTTGTTCCGGGGTGGTTTCCTTGCCATGGGTCCCCACATTCGATGCTTCCATAGATATAGAAACATGGAGGAGGTGTCAAGGGGCAGCCAGGGAAGACCCCAAACGAGCTGGTGGACCTTGAGGACCGGTCAGCGTGCGTCGATTTGACATTACCACAACCCGGCTTCGGGCCCGGGACAATTTTCGGTTAGCCCGTGACTCAGTCGCAATCGGAATTTACGCTACATTGGCAAGAGCCGCGTCTTCGGTACCATAATCGAACTGCTGCAGATTGATGGTGCTGGGCGGGTTTCGCTACGCCAGCGTTCAAGCTACGAAATTTGCCACGGATCGCCAAGAGCGAGCGTCTTCCAGCCCTTTGCCTTGCCTGATGATGATCGCAGAAGAATTCTTGCTCCTTCCACGAGATGGCAGAACCATGCGCATATGACGTTCTCCACGCGACCGAGGCACCGTAGTACAGCCAGCGGCTAGAAATTTCTGTCGAGTCGTCGAGACCATGGGTCAACCCCCCAGACTTAAGACGCGCCTGCAGAGTTTCGTCTGCAGAACGAGGGTAGGTCATTTCTCCCACCCTCGCTGCAGTTCATGGCTGTTGGATTTCTCAGGTTTATGCATTGGCGATTTGCATGCGTTGGGCATCAGTGGCTATCTCCGTGTTATTTTGGGATCGCCAAGAATGCAAGATTTTGGCCGGTACTTTGGTCGGTCGCCTCGCCCACAATCTCCCCAAAATCGTTGATCTCTTGCGCCACCTGCAGATATAGGGGGAAATTAGGCGGAATGAGGGTGTTGAGATCTGCCATTACCCCGTCTTGCCAGACGAAGGCACGGGGGTTGGTGAAACCTGCACCGTACGACACGCCCACTACCTGCCCTTGTTCGTTGATGCCCAGGGCCTCGCTAATGGTGTCTCCAGGAAGCGTGCCGAGGTCCTCGATACCACCGTTTTGAATCCAGAGGAAAGCGTGGAAGTTCGGGTTTTGTCCGTTGTCGTCGCCGGTTAGGTCGGAAAACCCGACTATCTGACCTCGGTTATTGATGGCCATGGGAGTATTCCAGGCCACACCTCCTAGATTGCTCAGGTTCGTCACCGTGCCGTTTTGCCAAAGCAAGGCGTGCTCGGCGCTAAGCTCTCCGACAGCATTCTGGCAAATCCCCGAGATGCCGACGACCTGACCCTTGTCATTGATCCCTGTCGCAGCACCATCGGGGTCGCCGGGATAATTTGGGAGTTGCCTGATTTGGCCGGGGCTTGGCCCCCAGACGACCGCCTCAAACTGAAGGACTTGGGGGTAAGCGCAGGTTGGGTCATGAGTGGTGTTTTCCGCCCAGCCGACTACCTGGCCAAGGTTGTTGACACTGGTGGCAAAGCCGTTATTGCCTCCCAGCGTGGGGAGCGAGATCATCTGGCCCCACTGCCACACGAACCCGACACATGTGTGGCCGGTGTGCGAAGCGGGGAGGAAAAATCCACAACTCCAGGTCTCGCCCAACGGATCGGTAGCGGAAGTGTCGGATATGCCGACCACCTCGCCCCAAGCGTTTAGCCCCGGCCAAAGCACGGCGCTGTTGGGCCCGCCAAGTGTGCCCAAGTCCAATGCGTATCCGTATAGCCAGAGTTCGGCGTGTTCGGTCGCATCGCCAGTCAAATTCGACGCACCAGCCACCCAGCCGAGGTTGTTGATGGCAGCGGCACCGCTGCTCGTTCCGCCGAGCGGCACGCCGAGGTTAACGACGCGGTAATGAGTCTGTTCGTGGTGTTCAGGTTGGCTTTGCGCAGCGAGCTGAACCGGGACCGCCAGCGCAGCAAATAAGGCCATCGCAGCCATGCATATCAATATCCTGGATTTCATGTTGTCTCCCTTTTGGTTTGTCTCTGAAGCTGCGTGACCGGTTGCCGGCCCCGCGCTTGTACGCTCCATGTTGTTTCGCCCCTATTTGGTTGCCGCGACGTTTTCGGCTGTAAAAGATGAAACTGCTCCGCTGCTGTGCGGCGCTCCATTGCAATCAAGATAGGTTGACCGGCGGTACCAAGTTGGACGTTCGCGGACGTCGCTCTCCGACAGGCAGGACGTTCTCGGACCTTGTTCCCGACGATTACGATCCTGCTGGTTCTCAGGGGCCGGAGAGAGAATTGCATTCGGGGTTGCATTACGGGCTAACTCTGACCCAGCAGGGGAATAGTGCAGGCGCGTGAACCAGGGTCAGTATCGTGGCCGAAAACGTGCCGTTTATTCTGCAGGAGCGACTATCATAGGCTGGCGAAAATCAAAGCCATGGTTCTGGAGTTATCGCCCCTGCGCTCGAACCGAAATGCCGAATGCAAGAACTTGCACGGTAGGAGCCCATCAAATAAAAGGCGCGCGGCTGCCGATCTTAGTTTTTCCAAGAAATCCTGCTAACTGATTTGCCAGTCAGCGGCGGCGTGTCGTTTTCCCGCCGCGGCCCATTTTCAAGAGCGCCCGTGTGTAGGCTGCGATGGTTTCAGAAACGGCCTGGCTATAGACAAACTGCCCTTCGCGGCGGCAGGCGATGAGCTTGGCTTCGCTCAGGATCTTGAGATGGTGGGAGACAGTTGCGGGGGTCACACCGCGCATAGAGACGATCTCACCACAGTTCATGTGGTTAGTTGCCGAGATCGCTTCAAAGATCCTGAGGCGGGTGGCGTCGGCCAGGGCTTTCGATATTTTTTCAACCTCAGAACGGTCCATGGTCAATCTAGAGTGTAGCGAAGTCATTGGCCTTGTCGCCAGGGAAAATCCTGTTCCTGCCGGAGCAACCCCGAAAAGCTGCAACCGATTACTTTAATGATCATCTAAATGTCTAATTCTCGCCAGGCTGGGGAACGGCGGCCCCGGAGAAGGCCAGGCAAGAAAATTCGGAAAAGATAGGGAGACTGACATGACAAGACTCGAAGGAAAAGTGGCGGTAGTGACCGGGGGAAACAGCGGCATCGGGTTAGCGACGGCCAAGCGCTTTCAGGAAGAAGGCGCGAGAGTAGCCATCTCGGGTCGAAGCAAGAAAACCCTGGATGAAGCCGTGAAAACGATCGGAAATGGCGTGGTTGCGGTGCAGGCGGATGTGGCCAAGCTTGCAGACGTAGACAAGCTGTATGCGGAGGTTTGGCAAAAGCTGGGCAAAATTGATGTGTTGTTCGTGAACGCGGGAGTTGCCAAGTTCGCACCACTTGCCGAGACATCCGAAAGCACGTACGACGAGCAGTTTGACATCAACATTAAGGGAGCGTACTTCACGATCCAGAAAGCGCTGCCACTACTGAATGATGGTGCGTCGATCATCTTGAATACGAGCGTGGCAGACAGCAAAGGTACCGCGGGGACCAGTGCGTATTCGGCAACGAAAGCAGCGCTGCGCTCTTTGGCGAGGACGGCAGCGGCGGAACTGGCCGGGCGCGGCATTCGCGTAAACACGGTTGCTCCAGGGCCAATCGTTACGCCGATCTTTGGGAGGACGGGGCTAGCAAAGGAAACCGTCGATGAATTCGCGAAGGAAATCGTTGCGAAGGTTCCGATGAAGCGATTTGGACAGCCCGAGGAAGTGGCAGGTGCCGTAGCGTTTCTGGCCTCGCAGGATGCGTCGTACATCACGGGCGTCGAAATCAACGTAGATGGCGGTCTGGGACAAGTCTGAATCGCCCGATCGGTGGCCAGGACAGATAGGGGCGGCGTAAGTCCGGCCTTTCTCTCTTTTGGAGTCTAGGCCGGCGCGGCAGACGTAAGTATCCGGCGTTCTCTCTGCCCCCGATGATTCTTTCCGTTTCTCTCTCGCTGGTTTACGCATAAGGTGAAACGCGCATAACGTGAAAATGGCAGGGCAGCAAGAACAACGCCTGCGTTAGTTAGGCTCACCGTGTCCCGATAAAGTGGAGGATTGGGCCCCCATGGAGACGAAAATATCGCCAAGAATGGAAGCGTAGGATGAAAACGCTACCACAGCGGAACAACGAGCCTCTCCATACGAGCGGCCGCCAGGTGCGGTGATAGCTTCCGGGTAGCTGACGATGGGGGCATTGGCAGCATTGACGCGCATGGAGCTTCGAGGTCGGAGTTTCTTGCTCTTGAAGTGGACTGATTGCCACTTGCGCATTTGATACAGTGAAGCGGCTGGCCAGTCCGAGGCGCTGCTACTGATTCTGTCGTTTCCGCACCTCCATGACGACCTCGTGCACCGCAGCCACAACGGCCCCGGGTACCTCTTCTGGCATGCCATGATCGCTGCCCTCCACGATGACCTGTTTCCCGTTAGTAGACAGGCGAGCGAGTTCGGGCTGCAATTGATGTACCCAGGCTTCGTGAAACCCTGCGATTTCCTGGGCGGCAATCGGATCGTTGGGCTTCCAGTATTGTCCCGCGGTGAGAACGACCAACGGGCGATCACCTAAAGTCCCTGCGCTCCTTGCCGCCTGATCGACCTCCGGATCGCCGCTGCCCTTGTCAGACTGAACGGCGCCGTCTTCTGTTGCCGCACATCCTTGAGCAGCCTCCGTCTCAAATGCTTTGACTCGCTGATTGCGTATTGCCCGGGCGGCGGCGCTTTGCTCCGAACTGAACTGCGGCGGTACATAGACCGGCGCATTGCGCATGAGTACCTGTATCACTCCAAATCTTCCCATGAGCGGCAGCGCGGAGCACAGAAGCCGGCGAGCGAACCTAGGCATTCGGTTGATCGGGGAAAGCATGATTGCTGGCTCTCGTTGGTCGGGATGGGTCGAGTCGACGAGCACCAACCCTGCCACTTCCGACGGGAACTTAGCTGTAAATACGCGGACGTACTCTCCCCCTATTGAGTGGCCAACCAGTACGTACGGACCTGCTACGGGTACGCGCTGCAGCAGCTCGTGCAAATCGTGAACGATGGTTGCACTGTTGCGTGCTTTTGGCGAGGGGTCGCTCCAACCCTCCCCGGCCCGGTCATACCAGCAAACTATGGTAAACTTCGCGACTCCCGCCTGGACCATCCGCCAGCCATAACCGCCGTAACCGCCGCCCCCCGATTCCAGGATGACGGCTGGGCTACCAGAGCCCGAGCAGTCAATGTTTAAGCTATGGCCCCCAATATCGACCGGGCGTCCAATTCGAAATCGATGGTGGCTGTCTTGCCATCGGCCGATCTGTTCACGAGTGAACCCTAGAGCGGCTACAAGAAGAAACACAAGCGCAAGTCCTTGCAAAACCCGTCGCATCCAATGGCTCGTTGCCGTGCCCATGGCTGTCCTTCTGCGATTCCTGCTTACAGGAGTTTATATTTAGGACGAGAATCGGAGACCCATAAGGTGAGACCATCGCCACAATTTGACGCATAAGATGAAAATATCGCTACGAGTCGGAAAAGACTGTCGGCTGCGCATGTCTCCGCTCTCCGAGGATTCCGTGTAACGCACCGTGAAAATCCAATGCTGTACATGCCGGGAATCGGCGTGTCCCTGCCCGAAACATGCCGCGAGCCGCCCCAGGCGTCACCGCCATCGGTGGTGGCCAGGATGCGTGCCTGTTACCGGAATCTTCTATCAAACTCAATCCGGTTCGACCGGCTCTTGGCGGCATATGCTACCATCCGACTCCGGGCAGCGAGCAGTTGCCGCCATTCTGGAGCCAGCGTGCACCCGAGGCTTTAAGTTCGAGAATGTTGATTGGGATACTGACCTCATTGGGATGCGCATCAATCTCCAATCGAATCAGCCTGTCGATCGAAGCTGCGGAGCCGACGCTTCGCGGCCGACCTGACCCTGCTACGTACGGCTTGATGTGCTCCCAGTATCCTAAGTAGAAGATCTCAGTGTTTGGCCTGCAGCTGCCCGGACAGGTGATCGTCCTCGCTGTAAGGCTATTTCCCGCAGCATTGCGCTGCAGCTCGATGATGCCCAGCATGGGTTGACCTCTGACCGTTTGAGCCACCGCCAGCTGTACGAGGTCTGATGCGTAATTCGACGGTTGCATCAAATATCGGTACTCGGTGGGATTGTTGGCTTGGAGACCTGCCAGCAGTTTCTCGACCCTGCGTTTGAGAACGAGGGCAGTCGACGATACGTGACTTTCGAACGTTCCCTCGCCGGCGAAACCTTCCCTAATCGTATCCGTGAGACGGTAGCTTCTACCGTAATGAGCAAGCCCCGACGCGGTCGCGTAAACGTCCTGCACTTCGAAAAGCTTGCACTCCGTGGCATTTCCGTTCAGGCGGTACACCGCGCGACTGTCCGCAGCCAAGACAATTCGATAACGGCTTCGCAAGATAATCTCAGTGGTCGCCTTCGATCGCGCAGCTGGAATTGTGCAGATCAGGGCTAGTAGGATTACCACTCGAATCGTGGCGAGCCTTGTTCTCAGCCAATACATTCGTTTGCCTTGGTTTGTCTAAACCCTGGACACCAGCAAAAGACTCATGAGGTTTAAGATTGCGCCCGCGCGAGACACCAACCGCAACCTCGACGCACAGTTAATCCAGACTCGCGCGAGCCCCAACCGGGCTCGGGGTTAGCACCAGTCGAGTCACAGGTCTTTTTGCCGTCTCCTCTCTCTCGTTGGGCGCCTTCTTCCGTCTGAAAATCTGTGACCAATGTTCGCTCCTTGGCTTGGGGCCATGAAATTATCGCGTACTTTGACGCATCGCGTGAAAATGGCAGGACAGCCAGCCTTGATCGAAGGAGTCTGGAGCCAGCCCTCAGGACCTGTTCCCATGAGATGAAAATCCCAGAGGAACAACTGCGCAGGAAAACCCGAGCTTTGCCGGCGTCGCCCGCCCCAAACTCAATATAAAGAGACTTCTGATTTCATTTGGATTTTCCCAGAAGCGTAGCGGAGGCCGGAAATCTGTGTCTTGAATAAAAATGACTACTCGCCATGAGTGCTCGCAATCCAGATCCGCCACGATGCCCGGGAGATCCGCGAATCCTCCGCCAAGGATTGCGAGCGCGGTCAACTACCGAGCCGACCACTCCGCAATCGAGGGCGGTCTTCGCAGACACAAAGGCGTTTGAACTAAGCCTCCGGCGCGGCGGATGCTGCGGCATCGATATCATCCGTCAGCCTATAGACTGTGTAAGGCTTGGGTCACAAGGAGGCTTTT
>Ga0074045_10006042_pt1 | contig 10457 bp, 4 predicted proteins | sample BogForMeECP23OM2_FD_94442 | JGI IMG/M metagenome (GOLD analysis project Ga0074045, IMG submission 94442) | Bog forest soil microbial communities from Calvert Island, British Columbia, Canada - Bog Forest MetaG ECP23OM2 | ecosystem: Environmental > Terrestrial > Soil > Wetlands ... | reverse complement strand
ATCGGCAGCGACCACGACCTCGTTCGCGAGATTGTATTCATCCAAAGCCGTCAACGTAAGCTCAACGTCTTTCTGGTCGTCTTCGACAAGTAAAATGCGTCCTATAGTTTCCATTTTGTCAGTTAGCTCCCGTGATTTTGGAAAGTGAGAAGTAGAAGGTGGCGCCGCCACCCACCGTGCCTTCCGCCCAGATACGGCCGCCGTGCCGGTGCACGATGCGTTGAACTGTAGCCAACCCGATACCTGTACCTTCGAAGGCTTCCTGCGGGTGGAGGCGCTGGAAGACGCCGAACAGCTTGTTGGAATATTTCATGTCGAATCCGACCCCGTTGTCTCGAACGAACAGCACCACCTGATCCTGTTTGTGTTCGGTGCATCCGATTTCGATTTCGGCCTGGGGGCGTGTGCGGCTGAATTTTATAGCGTTGGAAATCAGGTTGACCAGCGCCAGCCGCAACATTGAGCGATCTCCGTACCACTCGGGCAATGAATCTATCTTCCAGACGATCTTGCGATCGTTAGCATCCTGGCGGACTTCGGCTATGGCTTCTTGAGCGAGCTGCTGCAGACTGACGGCAGAATAGTGTGCCTCGGCGCGGCTGATCCGAGAAAACGCTAGCAGGTCGTCGATCAGGCTGCCCATCCGTTTTGCCGCTTCCAGGATCATCGTCAGGTACCGCTGACTCTTTTCATTGAGAGACGAAGCCGCGCTCTTGCTCAGAAGCTCGGCAAAACCTGCCGTGTGGCGTAGTGGGGCGCGCAGGTCGTGCGATATGGAATAGGCAAAGGCTTCCAGCTCCTTGTTGCTGGCTTCGAGTGCGCTGGAACGTTTTGCAAGCTCCTGGTTGAGCGCTTGGATCTCCTGCTCCCAGCGCTTTCGTGCGGTGATGTCGTTGCCGGTTTCGAGGATCGCGACCGGGCGGCGCTGTTGATCACGCTGCAGGGACCACCGGCTCGCCACGATCACCTGGACGCCGTCCGCCTTGGTGTGCATAAGTTCACCCTCCCAACGATCCGTCTGCACCAACTCCTCCCAAATCTCCTCGAACGCCTTTGGGAAAACGGTGCCCAGGAGCTCTCCGGGTCGCTTGCCAATCGCCTCCTTCCGTGTCCATCCGTAGAATTCTTCCGAGCCTCGATTCCAGTACGTGATGACCCCGTTGATATCACGAACGAAAATCGTGTCATGCGTCAGATCTAGCAGGCTAGCCTGCTGGGTTCGTTGTGCCACTTCGATTTCGAGCTTGTCGCGAGCTTGACGAAGCTCTGCCTCGACACGGCGCTGGGTCGTGGCGAACCACGTGATGAGTGCAGCGAGTGAGGCAAAGATAATGAAATAGGGTAACTCCGCGGCCTCGATGTACAGGCTATAGAGCGGCGGCACGAAGAAGTAGGCGACGCTCATTAAGGATAGGATGGCCGCCAATACCGCAGGGCCTGGCCCTCCGTACCAAGCAGTGACAGCGACCGCAAAAAGCAGCAGCGGAACCGAGGTGTCCCGGAAATGGAAATGCTGCAGCAGTAGCGCCGCCGCCAATGCCACACCGACGGAAATAACCGCAAGCCCGTAGCGTTGGAGATACATCAGGCGCCCCGGCCCGATTGTATCAAGCAGTCGTGGCAGGAAGTCTGGGAGCGGCGGCTATACGTGACAGCAGCCCTTCAGGTAAGTATGCGTCCTTTTGTTCATAGTTTGGGAATTGCCCCTGGCCGCAGCGAGCTATGAGTCAGAGCCGTCCGGCAGCACGAACAGGTTGAACTCCTGCTCGAACCACAGGTCGAAAACTGGACCTAGGCCGACTCGCCAGACGCCAGCAGCTTGCTAAGGATGGAGACTACGGAGCGGAGTAGGAGCGTCGAGAAGACGGCGGAATTTGTTCCGGGACGGTCGCGTATGCCCGAGACTTCGCACCGCGGAGCAACTATCATGGAGGCCCACAGGGTGCGGGAATGCCGCCCACGGAAAGTCCGCTACTTTCAGGTCGTCATGCAGGAATTCCACCAGCTCCCGGGTCGCGGCCCGGACCTTCCGGACCTGTGGCGCGTCGTCAAGGGCGTCAAGGTGGAACCGAATATGATGGACGCAACTCCCAGACGGTCCGACGACCGTATCAAAGTCCTTGAAGCAGTCGACAAAGTGAGCTTCGGTAGCGGCAGCATCTTCCTGACAACCGCTGTTGGCCATCGGCTGTCCGCAGCAGGTTTGATCAAGCGGATACTCAAGCCAGCAGCCAAGTCTTTCCAAAAGCTCCAGGGTTGCGATGCCGACTTCGGGGCAAAAAGCGTCAATGTAACAAGGAATGAAGAGCCCGATCCTCGATGGGATCGCTCCTCCGACGCCGGCTCCTGATCCCATTTTTTCCTCCTGTGACTAAGCAAGGCGGCGAATCATCACTGACCTACTTTATTTAGATCTTGCCATCCTAGAGTGCCACACACTATACACCCAGTCGCTTCTCCGGTGCTTTCGTGGAGTTCGTCTCATTCCCGAGGGTCAGATGGGTCTGCGCGACATAAAACGCGATTTCCGCTTGGCGCGCTCGCGGGCGCCCGAGTCTGGACAGCCGTTGCCCTTCCAGTTGTCCTCGGCAACGCGCTTCGGCGCAGAGAAGGTCTGGCCCGTGTCGGCACTGACGGCAACCGTCATGTCCTGATCGATCCCGGATAAACGTGGCTCCAGAAGACCATCACTTCGCCCTGCGGTCCAAAGTCACCGAAGCCAAAACAAATCGCGCTCAAGCGATCCCATCTATCGATCAAGTTGTTGACCAGTGACACTGGGAGGGCCTATGGTGAAACCGAACAACCGGGTGTGATATGGCGCGCATTCGAATGTTCTTAACGCTTTTGGTTTTCTTCGGGCTGTTGAGCCGGGCGTGCGCACAAGTGGGGAACCTGTGTGCAATTCTCGGAACCGTAAGAGACGCCTCAGGTGCGCTCGTTCCCGGAGCGACGATCAGCATCACCGACAATGCCACCAATGTATCTCGCGCAGCCAGAAGCTCTGATGAGGGCATCTTCGCCGTCGAGGCTCTCCCGGCCGGTGATTATACGGCGATCATCTCGAAGAACGGGTTTGCACAGACTCTAATCAAAGACATCCACCTGGACCCGGGCCAGCGCCGAACCGTTGACGTCAAGCTCGTCGTGGGCAAGGAGGAGCTCACGATCACCGTTCAGGCGGACGCGGTTACGGTGCAGACGGAAAGCTCCGAATCGAGTGGGACGGTTAGCGCCCAAGAAGTTTCACAGCTCATGCTGAACGGCCGCAATTTCCAGTCGCTCACCCAAATCATTCCTGGGGTCAGCAACATTAACGGTGCGAGCCAACTCGCGGGCAACGGAAATACCGTGTTGAACACTGTCATCGTCAATGGCACTTCGGTCGAGAAAACTGCTTATTACATTGACGGCGTCTATGACACCGTTCCGGCGGCCCTCTTCCAGATCGATGTCATGCCCGTAATCGACTCTATTGCAGAGGTTCGTGTTCTCAAGGACAATTACAGCGCCGAATACGGCATGGCGGGCTCCGGTCAGATCCTTGTCGAGACAAAGAGCGGTACTGACACCTTCCACGGCACGGCTTACGACTACAACCGCAACTCGGAATTCGCCGCCAAGAACTACTTCCAGACGCAGCCTGCTCATTTGAACCAGAACATTTTCGGATACGCACTGGGTGGCCCTGTGCTCATCCCGGGCATATATAACTCCGACCGCAGCAAGAAAACCTACTTCTTCGCCGCCGGGGAATGGCGCATCAGCCACGCCTCGGCAGCCCTCACCAACCGCAAGATGTTCACCCAGGCAATGCGAACTGGTGACCTGAGCGGCGACCCGTTTCTGCCAAAGGGTGGTTTGACGCTGGACGCCAGCAGCCAGGCTCTGCTCGCGAAAAAGGGTTTGAACCCGTCGAGCTGTTTGTCCAAGGGGTCGAATGGTGTGGTTAACCAAGTCAACCCCGCGTGTTTCGATCCCACGGCGGTCGCGCTGATGAACGCGTACTGGCCCTTGCCCAACGATCCGTCACTCGGTGTCGGGGGTTACATTAACAGCAGCATCCAAAACAACACCCAGAATGATCAGGTCTATCGCGTGGATCATGTCATCAATTCGAAAAACACGCTCATGGCTCGCGTGAGCTACGAAGAGTCCAACAACATCCAGCCGTCGCGCAACTTCAACGATCCCGCGCCCAATCCCGGGGCCTCGGTCTATACAACCGGTTTCAATGGCACCTTACGTTGGTCATCCAGCATTACGCCGAGATTCATCAACAATGCGAGCATCTCCGAGAGCTATACCAAGGGGCATTCCAACATCTCCAATTTCACCTTGCCCTCTGGCGCCAGCATAGCCCAAGCCTATCCGGGTGCCGACCCCCTCAACCGTATCCCTAATATTGAGTTTACGACCAGCAGCTACTGGGCATGGCTTGGCGTGGGCGCCCTTCCAAGCATCACCACGGATGGTGACACGTTTTTTTCGGATGATGTCAGTTGGGTACATGGGAGGCATGCCTTGCAATTTGGCTTTCTATACTTGTGGGGTGTTAAGACTCAAAATGCCGCCGTCTTTCCGGCCCCCATGGGCATTTTCACCGTCACGGGTATTCATACCGGTGATGTGGTCTCGGACTACCTGCTGGGCCTTGACGCAACTTACACGCAGTCCAACGTGCAGCGCCAAGGTCGCTTTCACTACGGCTGGACGGAAAGCTATTTCCAGGACGATTGGAAAGTCGCACCTCGGCTTACTCTGAACCTCGGGCTGCGGTGGTCTTATTTTGTCCCGGAGACCATGGATGGTAATCAGGTCACAAGCTTTTCGGCAAACGACTTCGTGGCTGCGGACGCGCCACTCATCCAACAAGCCAACGGTGGCTTCGTGTTCAACGCCAACGGCCAACCGCTAACTGCCAGTGGCTCCATCGCCAGCCTCACAAATGGCCTCGTCTTTGCCGGGCAGAACGGAACACCCGCCGGTTTTTACCATGCCAAGAAGAACTATTTTGGCCCGCGTATTGGCTTTGCCTATGCTCTCACCCCAGACAACAGGACCGTGCTGCATGGCGGCTATGGAATTGGTTACACTCCCGTCGCTCTGGAGCGGATGCCGGCATTCCTTACCAATCCGCCTTATATTCAGAGTACAACGGTCAGCAATGGCTTGATCAGCCAACCCCTGCTCGGAGCCACGCAGAACACGCTCGGTCCAGTATCTCTGACGGTCTACGGCCCTGATTTCCAAGCTACACGGACGGAGACCTACAGCCTGACGTTCGAGCGCGAGCTTTTTCCGAATGCGGTCTTCACATTGGGTTATGCGGGTTCGATGTCCCAACACGTACTTGCTGAGAACTATGACGAGAACTTCCCATTACCGGGAACCAGTGCGAATTCGGCTGCCTGTGCGGCCCTCAGTCCCACACCCAAACCTTCTGCCAATTACCAGTTCGATCCTTGCCTCAACCGAGTACCTTCCGGCGACCCACCAGTCAGCAGCATCTTCTACCGCCCCTATGCGGGGTACACCTCGATTGCCAGCACTTTTAGCGGCGGCATTGCGAACTATAACTCCTTACAGACGAGCTTCATTTACCGGACAAGCGATCTGCAAGTGAACGTCGCCTATACTTGGGGAAAAGCTCTGACCGACGTTCAGCCCGGTGGTGCCGGTATTCAGTACGACCAAGCCGCGAGCTACCAGAATCCACGCCAGGTCGGCGCTGAGTACGGGCCGCCCGACTTTGATCGCCCTCACGTTCTTACCGCCGCGTGGGTCTACCAGTTGCCTTTTTTCCGGCATACCTCCCGCCGGGCCGTGCGATCGCTCGCGGGCGGGTGGACCTTTTCCGGCCTCGCAGTGCTGGAGAGTGGATTTGCCTTGACTCCTACGGTGAGCGGATCCTTCTCAGGATTGGCCACGCGTCCGAATCTGATCGCTCCAGTTCAGATCACCGGCAACCCATCTGCCTGGGTGAATCCGAACTCATTTCAGCAGCCTGCGTACGGTTTCTTCGGCAATGCCGGGACCGGGATCATTCGTGGTCCGAGAGAAATAGCTTTCAACGTAGCTATGAACAAGACTTTCGCTCTTACCGAGCGCGTGCAGTTGCAATTCCGCGCGGAAGCGTTTAATGTCGCCAATCATCCTAACTTCCTGAACATCAATACCGCATTTAATCCGTCGAACCCCGCAAGCTTCGGGCAGGCGCTCAGCGCAGCGGACCCGCGCATACTGGAGGGCATGTTTCGGGTGAGTTTTTGATGGTGCTTGCAGGGACACATGCAGGGCTCGATCTCGCTGGCCATTCGGCTCCTTCCATTAGACACAGCTTCAGGCAGGAAGTGCTCGCAGATACGCGCGTTGGCGCCAATCGTGTGGCCAATGCTGTTGCGATACAATGCTTCCAAAAGCAGCGAGGAGTCGCCATGTTTTGCCCTGAAGGCAGGGGCACTCCGAAGCTTGCCACGGCCCGATGGAGCTTCGCCTGCCCCTGGAGATTCTGTCTCTTCCTTTTCGGCTGCATCTTTTCCTGCTTGTGTATCACAGGATTCGCTCAGACCACACCATCTGACACACAGGTCAGGCTTCCGATCATCGAAGGCACTGACCTGCGCTTCACCCACATATCCTTTGGCGAGGGGCCGTCCCATGCGCGAATCAGCGCCATCATAGAGGACAATCAGGGGTTCCTTTGGTTTGGCACGCAGGACGGACTGCGGCGCTACGATGGCTATCGCGCACGAGAGTACCGGCACGATCCGAAGAATCCGAATACCCTGAGCGGGAACTTCATCGTAGACGTATTCAAGGATCACGCAGGCAAGATTTGGGTTGCGTCCGATGGGGGCTTGGATCGCTATGATCCGGTCACCGATATCTTCACTCATTATCAAGCCGCACCGTCCGCCGGGCAGATAGTGGACATCAACGAGGACCGTTACGGATCGGTGTGGCTGGCTACAGGTGTGGGATTAATTAGGCTCAATCCGGCAACGGGAGCGGTTACTCGCTATCAACACATTGATGGCGATAGCGCCAGCCTAAGCAATAATCTAAGTTCCACATTTGAAGAAAAGGATGGAACATTCTGGGTCGCGACCGCGGAGAGCCTCGACATCTTCGATCGCACGACTGGGAAAGTCACTCAGCACGTACCTCTTCACGCGCCCTTTCCGCTTCAGTTGGCAGGACCCATCCGTCTATACGAGGACCACGCAGGTGTCCTTTGGGCGGTTTTTCCCACTGGAAGCGGGCTGGCAGTTGTGGATCGTCGCGCGGGCAGGCTCATCTACTATGCGTCCACGGGCTCGACATCAGAAAACACCCTGCTCACTGGAGTGCGCACAATTCGCGAAGATGAGGATGGGACGTTGTGGCTGGGCGCCCAAACCAGGGGACTCATCAAGCTCGACAAACAACGCAAGATGTTTGTGCGCTATCGCAGCGATCCGGCTGATCCGGACAGCATCAGCGCTGACCGGGTGGATTCGCTGTATGAGGATCACGAGGGTGGCCTCTGGGTCGGAACCACCGGGGGCGGGGTCAACCGCTTTGCCATCCATCCACTGCCTTTTCAGCGTTACCGGTTCGAGCACTGGAGTCAGCGCGGCCCAGACCTGAATGCGCTCTCGACCGTGTTCGAAGATAGCCGCGGTTTCCTGTGGATTGCCACAATTGGAGCGTTGGAGCGAATTGACCGCAAGACCAGGCAGTCGACCTCCTATCGAATGGCTGGCGGACCGGGGACACTGAACTCCTATGTCACTTCCATTGCCGAAGACCGCTCTGGCCACTTGTGGTTCGGAACCTTTGGCGGAGGGCTGCGTCGCTATGACCAGCGGAATAGGACGTTCAAAGTCTACCGTCACAATGCGGCCGATCCTCATAGCCCGCCATCCGGCCTTGTGGTGGCCACTTTTGTGGACAGCAAGGGAACTTTGTGGGTTGCGACGATGGATGGGGTAGCCGCTCTCGACCAAAAAACCGAAGAGTTTCGAACTTATCGGTTAAGTGGCGAGAACTATAGCTATTATCACGCAATTGCGGAAGGTTTGGACGGAGCTATTTGGCTGGGAACCTGGGGGGCTGGGTTGCGGCGTCTGGATCCGAACAGCGGGCAATTTACGGTTTATCGGCCAGACTCGACAAAGCCGGGAAGCCTGAGTAGCGACACGGTAAATGCGCTTTGTGTCGATCATTCAGGGATTCTTTGGGTTGGCACTGCCGGCGGACTAAATCGATTTGATGCTGCGAGCCGAACTTTCACAGTTTACGACGAGCGGGATGGTCTGCCCAGCAGTAATGTAAACGGCATTCTGGAAGATGACGCGGGGAATTTATGGCTTAGCACGAATGACGGTTTATCTCGATTCGATCCCCGGGCCAAGACATTTAAGAACTACTCCACCTCGGATGGTCTGCCTGGGAACGAATTTTATGGCGGCAATGCCGGTTTCAAGAGCCGAACAGGAGGGATGTTCTTCTCCTCCCGAACTGGATTGACGACATTCTTCCCCGAGAAGGTAGTCGATAACCCCTACGTGCCACCGGTAGTGCTCACGGATTTTCGGTTATTTGACAGCCGAGTTCCCGTCAGTGGGGATTCTCCACTTAAACGGTCGATCTCCGTCACGGATTTCCTAACCCTCAATCACAGGCAAAATGTGTTCTCGTTTGAGTTTTCGGCGCTCAGCTATGCCAGTCCCGAAAAGAACCGTTACCGCTACCGACTTGAAGGGCTGGAGAATAAGTGGAACGAGACGGACAGCAATCGGCGGTTTGTCACCTATACGACGCTCCCGGCTGGGAAGTACCTATTTCGAGTGCAGGGCAGCAACAACCGTGGCGTCTGGAACGAGCGCGGAGTGAACCTTCGCATCCGGATCCTGCCCCCATGGTGGAGCACGTGGTGGTTCCAGGTAACTTGTGCTGCCTTGATTCTGGTCGTACTGGGGGCGCTTTATCAACTCCGTGTCCGGCAACTACGGCGACAGGAAAAGAAGCTTCGGGATGTGGTCGAAACCATCCCGACATTTGCCTGGACCGCTCTGCCCGACGGCTCGATGGACTTTGCCAATCACCATTGGCAGGAATATTCCGGTTTGTCGATGGAGAGGACAATGGGCTCCGGGTGGGAAGCCGCCGTTCACCCAGAAGACCTCGCACGACATATGGAGAAATGGCGTGTGTGCTCGGCGACTGGCGAGCCGCTCGAGAACGAGGTGCGCTATCGGAGTGCTAATGGCGAATATCGCTGGTTCTTAGATCGGGCTGTGCCGCTCCGCGACGAGCACGGAAACGTTGTGAAATGGTATGGCGTCCTGACGGACATTGAAGATCGCAAGCGGGCAGAAGCCCTGATTGCCGGCGAAAAGCGAGTCCTCGAGCTCGTCGCGAAAGGAGATCCTCTTCCTGAAATACTTGACAGCCTCTGCCGGTTGGTCGAGGAGCAAGCCAGCGGCTCTCTCGCCTCCATCTTATTGGTGGAAGAAGATCGGTTGAAGCATGGTAGCGCGCCCAGCCTTCCCAAGGCTTACACGGATGCAACCGACGGAATTTTGATTGGGCCATGCGTGGGTTCGTGCGGCACAGCCGCGTACTGCGGCCAACAGGTGATTGTCGAGGATATTGCTACTGACCCGTTGTGGGCTGATTACCGCGATGCGGCTTTGCCCCATTCTCTGCACGCCTGTTGGTCCACGCCGGTCTTCTCTTCGCAAGGCAAAGTAATTGCGACCTTCGCAATGTATTATCGCGAGCCACGACGCCCGAGTCGGCGTGATCAGGAAATTATCCAGCAGATCACTCACTTGGCGGGTGTCGCCATTGAACGTAAGCTGACATACGACCAACTACAGCGCAGCGAAGCTTATTTGGCGGAAGCACAGAGGTTGAGCCACACCGGCAGTTGGGCCTACAAATTGGACGGAGGTCCTCTCTTCTGGTCTGAGGAAAATTTTCGAATCTGGGGATTTGATCCGCAGCAAGGCGCTCCCGACCTCGACATACTTCACCAACGGATATATCCAGAGGATCGCGACAGAGAGATCGAATATGCCGAGAGGGCTGCGCGGGCGGGAACAGACTTCGCCCACGAGTTCAGAATCGTGCTACCCGACGGAACCGTGAGACACATCCATGCGGTCGGCCATCCGATTTTCAGTGCGAGCGGACAGGTGATTAAAGTGGTCGGAACCCACGTCGACGTGACCGAACGTAAGCGCTATTTATCCGACCTGCAGCGGGCGGAACAGAAATTTCGGGGTTTGCTGGAATCGGCGCCAGATGCGGTCGCGGTCGTGAATCGTGAGGGCAAAATTGTTTTGGTCAATGCGCAACTGGAAAAGCTGTTTGGCTATGACCGATCAGAGGTATTGGGGAACGAAATCGAAATGCTGATACCGGAGCGGTTCCGGAGCAAGCATCCGGAATACCGCACGGCTTTT
>Ga0074045_10006041_pt1 | contig 10457 bp, 6 predicted proteins | sample BogForMeECP23OM2_FD_94442 | JGI IMG/M metagenome (GOLD analysis project Ga0074045, IMG submission 94442) | Bog forest soil microbial communities from Calvert Island, British Columbia, Canada - Bog Forest MetaG ECP23OM2 | ecosystem: Environmental > Terrestrial > Soil > Wetlands ... | reverse complement strand
GCCTGAGGCAGACGCTTCACATCGTCGATGACGCGCGCGTCTCCGCCCTGCAGTTCCACCATTTGCCGGAACCTCTCCAACGCCTTGCCCGACGAAATCAATTTCGCGCTCTGCTGTTTCCCTTCCGCAACCGTTTTGGAAACACCGCCGAGATGCAGCATCCATCCCGCCAGTTCCAGGCAGAGTTCCCGCAGGTCTTCCGGGCCGCCCCCGCGCAAAACTTCTACGACCTCGACCACTTCCAGCGCGTTGCCGATCATGTTGCCCAGAGGCTGATCCATGTCCGTGATCAGCGCGACGACCTGTTTGCCCATCCGCTCCCCGGTTTCGACCATGAGTTCGGCGAGGAAGACCGCGTCTTTTTCGTTTTTCATGAAGGCGCCCGATCCAGTCTTCACGTCGAGCACCAGCGCGTCGATCCCTTCCGCCAGTTTCTTGCTCATGATCGATGCGCAAATCAAGTACGGACTCTCCACCGTGCCGGTGACGTCGCGCAGCGCGTAAAGTTTGCGATCGGCGGGTGCAATTTCTGCCGTCTGCCCAATCATCGCGCAGCCGCAGATTTCCAGCACGCGGCGGAACTCTGCGACGGGAAGATTCACGTTGAAGCCGGGAATGGCTTCCAGTTTGTCGAGCGTTCCGCCAGTGTGTCCGAGGCCACGCCCGCTGATCATCGGAACCGCAACGCCAGCCGCGGACGCCAGAGGCGCGAGAACCAGAGAAGTTTTGTCCCCGACACCGCCCGTCGAGTGCTTGTCGACTTTTCTGCGCGGCAAAGAAGAAAGATCGAGCACATCGCCGGAATGCAGCATCGCATCGGTAAGCGCTGCCGTCTCCGCGCGCGTCATCCCTTTCAGCACCACCGCCATCAGCCACGCCGAAACTTGATAGTCGGGAATGCCGCCTTCGGTGTAGGCGTTCACCAGGCCTTCGATCTCAGCCTCCGACAATTCAACACCGTCCCTTTTTTTGCGAATCACATCAATGGCGCGAAAAGTCTGCGGCACAGTCCGTTGGCTCACTGTAAGCGAAATCCTTCCGGGAGAAGTTCGGTAATGTGCGCCTGCTTGGGTCCGGCGGAGCCCTGAAAGAAGATGGTCGCATCCGGGCCGAATTCATAGATCACCTGGCGGCACGCCCCGCAAGGCGAACACGCAACCCCATGATCGTTGGCGACGGCCACGGCCTGAATTTCGATCTTCGGGCCCAACTGGGCCACGGCAGAAAAGATCGCAGTTCGCTCCGCGCAATTCGACATTCCGTAGGAAGCGTTCTCCACATTGCAACCCGAAAACACTTTGCCGTTGGTCAGCAGGATCGCAGCTCCCACGTGGAAGTTGGAGTACGGAGCATGCGCGTTCTTCATTACTTTGATGGCCGCTTGGTCCAGCTTTTTCCGCATTTTGGCGGAAACTTTCTTCTTGGGCATATGGAAGTACCACGCTGTGCAGGCAAAATGTGTTCGCTGAAGCTGCCGAATCGTGCGCCATTGTAAACCCTCCGCGGGAACTCTGGCTTTTTTCTTGCTCACAATCGCGCGAGAAGACCTTCGGAGAATCAGTTTCTCCTTGTCAGATTCTCTGCCGTACAATTGCAACTCATGCGATCGGCCTGCGTTCGAGCCTCACGGCCAGCCAGTCGCATCAAATGCCAGAAGGTAACGCTGCTATGTCGGTCGATCACGACTATCCCAACGTCGCGCGCAAATCAGCGAGCGAGATCTCGTCTCGAGGGCACGAAGGTTCCCAACCAATCGCCACTCTCGACGGACGGCCGCTCCTCGCGAACTCCGGCATTCCTCTCGATCTGAATTGGGTGCAGGAAGTTCGGGTAAACACCAGCGCTGTCGAACGGCGAGCCCAGACACAAGTGGCGCGGCGAACGGTAAAGAAAGAATGGCAGGCGGCCTGGCATTTGCGGGTGATTTCGTGCATGGACCTGACCACGCTGTCTGGCGATGATACCGAGGATCGCGTGCGGCGGCTGTGCGCGAAGGCGCGACAACCCATTCAGCAGGAGCTTGTGCGGAAACTCCGAATCGAAGAACTCGGCATCAAGGTGGGTGCGGTCTGCGTGTACCACACGTTCATCGAGACCGCGCTGCATGCCTTGGAGGGAAGCGGTGTTCCGGTCGCCGCCGTCTCCACCGGATTCCCCGCCGGCCTGTCGCCGTTTGCCGAGCGCGTGGCGGAAATTCGCCGGTCGGTGGGAGCGGGAGCGCATGAGATCGACGTCGTCATCACACGCGCTCATGTTTTCGGCGGACGCTGGCAGGCGCTCTACGACGAAGTCGCCGCGTTCAAGCATGCCTGCGGGGCGGCTCACATGAAAGTCATCCTCGGCACCGGTGATCTGCTGACGTTGCGCAACGTGGGCCGAGCCAGCGTTGTCGCCATGATGGCGGGCGCAGATTTCATCAAGACTTCGACGGGCAAGGAACCGACGAACGCCACGCTTCCGGTGAGCCTGGTGATGGTTCGAGCCATTCGCGAATACGCGCAGCAAACTGGCATGGCCGTGGGCTTCAAACCGGCGGGAGGAATTCGCACGGCCAAACAATCCATCGACTGGCTGGCCATGATGAAAGAGGAACTCGGCCTGTCGTGGACGCGGGCAGAACTGTTCCGCTTCGGAGCCAGCGGTTTGCTGGCAGACATCGAACGACAACTGGAGCATTATGCAACCGGACGCTACTCTGCCGAGTATCGTCATCCGATTGCATAGCGCGATGAATAGTCGCGGAAGAACTTTCATTCAAAGAAACAAAGCGAGTCGAACCCGATGAGCATTGCCGAAAAGTTTGTCACCATGGAGTACGGACCCGCTCCTGAAGATCCCAAAGAAGCGGCAGCGTGGCTGGAGCGCCACGGCCGGCGCTTCGAACTCTTCATCGGCGGAGCGTGGCGGGCGCCCGTGACCGGAGAATATTTCGACACGGTCGACCCTTCGAACGGCGAGAAATTGGCTGCCATCGCACAAGGCAGCGCGGCTGACGTTGACGCTGCGGTTGACGCGGCGCGCGACGCCTCTCCAAAATGGCGCGCGCTCACTCCGCATTTCCGCGCGCGCTATCTATACGCCATCGCGCGGCTGGTGCAAAAACACTCCCGGCTGCTCGCGGTGCTTGAAACCATGGACAACGGCAAGCCCATCCGTGAGAGCCGCGACATCGACATCCCGCTCGTAGCGCGCCATTTCTACCACCACGCCGGTTGGGCGCAATTGCTGGAACAGGAGTTCCCTGAGTACGAACCGTGCGGCGTCGTCGGTCAAATTATTCCCTGGAATTTTCCGCTTCTGATGCTGGCGTGGAAAATCGCGCCGGCTCTGGCGACAGGAAACACGGTGGTTCTGAAGCCCGCCGAGTTCACTCCTCTCACCGCGCTCGTCTTCGCGGAACTTTGTCAGGAAGCGGAATTGCCCGCGGGCGTGGTCAACATTGTGACTGGAGATGGCTCGACCGGCGAAGCGTTAGTAAAACATCCCGACGTCGATAAAATTGCGTTTACTGGGTCGACGGAAGTAGGACGCGCGATAAGAAGCGCGACCGCTGCAAGTCACAAGCGTCTCTCTCTCGAACTGGGAGGCAAGTCTCCGTTCATCGTGTTCGAAGATGCCGACCTCGACAGTACGGTCGAAGGCCTGGTTGATGGAATCTGGTTCAACCAGGGGCAAGTGTGCTGCGCGGGCTCGCGGCTGCTGATGCAGGAAAGCATCGCAGAGACATTGATGTCGAAGATTCGCGACCGCATGAGCAGCCTGCGCATCGGTCCGCCGCTGGACAAAGCGATCGACATCGGAGCCATCGTCGCGCGCGTGCAGTTGGACCGCATCGAGCGCATGGTGGCGCAAGGCGTGGCGGACGGCGCCACTTGCTGGCAACCGCAAGTTGCGTTGCCTGCGCGCGGTTTTTATTATCCGCCGACGCTTCTGAGCAACGTGCATCCCACGTCGATCGTCGCGCAGCAGGAAATTTTTGGTCCGGTTCTCGCGGCGATGACTTTCCGCACTCCGAGAGAAGCGGTTGAACTGGCCAACAACACCGTGTACGGCCTGGCATCGTGCGTGTGGAGCGAGAGCATCAACGTCGCGCTGCATGTGGCCGCACAACTCAAGGCCGGCGTGGTCTGGGTGAATTGCACGAATGTGTTTGACGCGGCCTGCGGCTTTGGCGGATACCGCGAGAGTGGATACGGCCGTGAAGGCGGCCGCGAAGGCTTGCTCGAATACATGGAGCCTGCGTGGTTCAAGCACGCTCCGAAGTTGGCTTCTGCGACCGTCGACGAGAAATCCCCGCCCTTCGACAAGCTCAGGGCAGGCTTTCTCGCAAAAGACGCGAGAAATGGGGCACCCCTTTCGGAGGAAGACAACGTTGTTGGCACCGCCGCGCCGGCCATTGACCGGACGGTGAAGCTTTACATCGGCGGCAAGCAGACGCGTCCCGACTCCGGTTACAGCATGGAAGTGCGCTCGCGCGATGGCCGCCTGTTGGGCGAAGCTCCGCTGGGCAATCGCAAAGATATTCGCAACGCCGTGGAAGCGGCTCGCAAGGCCGAATCCTGGACGAGGGCTACGGCGCACAATCGCGCCCAGGTTCTGTATTACTGCGCGGAGAACCTCGCCCAACGCGGAAGCGAGATCGTCCATCGACTCGCCGCGGCCGTCGGCGAGAAGCAAGCCGCGACGGAAGTCGAACTCGGCGTCGAACGCATCTTTTCGTATGCCGCGTGGGCCGACAAGTTCGACGGCGCCGTGCATAATCCGCCGTTTCGCAATATCGCCATCGCGATGAATGAGGCAATTGGAACCGTCGGCGTGATCTGCCCCGCGGAGGCGCCGCTGCTGGGTTTCCTGTCGCTCGTGCTGCCGCTGATTGCCGCGGGCAACACCGTGATTGCCGTTCCCTCGGAAAGATATCCACTCATCACGGGCGACCTCTACCAGCTTTTCGATACCAGTGATCTGCCCGGTGGCGCCGTGAACATTGTGACGGGCTATGTTTCGCAACTGCTGAAAACGCTGGCCGAGCACGACGATGTCGATGCGATCTGGTGCTATGGAGACGACGCCACCGTCGCGGCCGCGAAGGCCATGTCCACCGGAAACCTGAAGCAGGTCTGGACCAACGAGGGCCGCGTCATCGACTGGTTCAATCCGAAAGTCGCGGAGGGCCGCTGGTTCCTCGAACACGCCACCCAAGTAAAGAACATATGGGTGCCGTACGGAGAATAGCCGAACCGGATCGCCATTGCATTTGTCCCGGCCCGGCGCTAGCATACCCCGGTCGCTTTTATTTGCCCGGCATCATTCTCGGTTGCATCGATCTGCTTGACCAAGTAGTCAGACCAGGTTCGTCAGACCAAGTTAGTCAGACCAAGGAGGACGTATGGGCATCGCAGTTTCCCCGCAAATTCATCCGCAAGTCGCGGAGTTCATCGACAAACCACGAAAGATGCTGATCAATGGCGCCTGGGTCAACGCCGCGTCGGGCAAGACTTTTCCAACGTACAATCCCGCCACCGGCGAGGTTCTCGCCCAGGTCGCGGAAGGCGATCGCGAAGACATCAATCAAGCCGTGAAGGCGGCTCGCCATGCTTTTGAAAACGGGCCCTGGCGCCGGATGACTGCGTCCGAGCGCGGCCGCCTCATCTGGAAGCTCGCCGACTTGCTCGAACAGCATACCGAAGAGTTCGGCTACATCGAAAGCCTCGACAACGGCAAGCCTCTCAACATTGCCAAAGCCGCCGACGTCCCGCTCGCGGTCGACCTGTTCCGATACATGGCGGGCTGGGCGACCAAGATCGAGGGCAACACCATTCCTCTCTCGGTTCCGTACACGCCCGGCGCCAAGTATCTGGCGTACACGCTTCGCGAGCCCATCGGAGTGGTCGGGCAAATCATTCCGTGGAATTTTCCGTTGCTGATGGCCGCGTGGAAACTTGGTCCCGCTCTGGCCACGGGCTGCACGGTCGTACTGAAACCTGCCGAGCAAACTCCGCTTTCGGCGTTGCGTCTCGGCGAACTCATCATGGAAGCCGGCTTCCCCGCGGGCGTGGTAAATATCGTCCCCGGCTATGGCGAAACGGCAGGCGCCGCGCTGGCCGCCCATCCCGACGTCGACAAGGTCGCCTTCACCGGATCGACCGAAGTCGGGAAGCTCATCGTCCACGCCGCCGCCGGCAACCTCAAGAAAGTGTCGCTGGAGCTGGGTGGAAAATCTCCCAACGTCGTATTCAAAGACGCCGATCTCGAGACGGCCATCCCCGGCTCCGCCAGCGCCATTTTCTTCAACCACGGCCAGTGCTGCTGTGCTGGTTCGCGCTTGTACGTCGAGAAGCCTGTCTTCGATCAAGTGGTCGATGGCGTGGCGGAGCATGCCCGACAAATTAAGATCGGCTCGGGTCTTGATCCCGCCTCGGAGATGGGACCACTAGTGTCAGAAGAGCAACTGAACCGGGTTTGCGGATACCTCGAGGCTGGATTCTCCGAAGGTGCCAAGGCCATAGCCGGCGGGCACAAGGCTGGCGATAGCGGATATTTTGTCGAGCCCACCGTGCTGGTCAACACACGAGAAAACATGAAGGTGGTGCAGGAAGAAATCTTCGGACCGGTCGTGGTGGCGATGCCATTCACCGATCCTGAAGAAATCATCCCCCGCGCCAACGACAGCGATTACGGCCTGGCTGCCGCCGTGTGGACGCGCGACATCGGGAAGGCGCATCGCATGGCCGAGCAACTTCGCGCCGGCACCGTCTGGATCAACTGCTACAACATCTTCGACGCGGCGCTGCCCTTTGGAGGTTACAAGCAGTCCGGCTGGGGCCGCGAGATGGGACATGAAGTGCTCAGCAACTACACGCAAACAAAAGCGGTCTGCACGCGGATCGCTTAGCAACGATCGCTTAAAGGCTTGGGCTCATAAACAAAAAGGACGGTGGGTCGGCCACCGTCCTTTATTTATTCATTACTTCCCAAGATTTTTTCGCGGCTCTATTTCTCCATCAGCAGAACTTTCTCCGCATCGTCGATCTCGGTCAGCTTAACCTCGATGACTTCGTTATCCGTGGTCTGCACGTTGCGCCCCACGAAGGTCGCCTCGACCGGAATTTCGCGATGTCCGCGGTCGATCAGCACGCACAGTTGCACCCGCCGCGGCCGGCCGTGGGAAAACAGCGCGTCCAGCGCCGCCCGCGTGGTGCGCCCGGTGTAGAGAACGTCGTCGACCAGCACGATGTTCTTATCCTCGATCTCAAATCCAATCTCTTTCTCCTGCACCACCGGCTTGGGACCAAGCGTCGAAAGATCGTCGCGATAGAACGTGATATCCAAAGTCCCCACCGGCACCTTGGCGTTTTCGATACGCGTAATGATCTTGCCCAGTCGTTCCGCGATCGGCACTCCGCGGCGGCGGATTCCGACCAGTCCCAGGCCGTCGACGCCCCCGTTTTTTTCCACGATTTCATACGCCAACCGCACCAGCGTGCGCTCAATTTCCGATGCGGACATCAGTTGTGCCTTTTGACGAAGGCCCGTTTTGCGGGAAGGAGTTCTTGCATTCATGAGTGGTTGTGCCTCGGGGGCCGTGAGGCCGGCAACTCAATGTAGTCAACGCGCCCGCACAGGTCAAGCGCCTGCGCTCGGAAGGCGTGCATGCAGATTGGGGCTACAACGTACAGGAGGGCTATACGCTGGAATTGTCGACCGGTTCAGCGGCTTCAAGAGTTTCTCCTGAGGCCGCCTCTGGGCCCGGATATTCGGATCGTATGGTCCGTGCAAGCGGAAGATTCCCCTGGCACACCGACGCCAAGTCAATCTCGTCAGGATTTTGGTTCGCAACCTCCGTCGCCACGATTCCGACTCCCAGATTTCTTCCCAGGGCCTTAGCCCGATACAAGGCCGCATCCGCCAGCGCAATCGACTCCTCGGCACAGAGCGCGTCGAATGCGCTGCGGCTCCAGGGATACGCCGCCCAACCGACCGAGCACGTTTTTCTCACCGAGATTCCGTGCCCCAGATCGAACGGCTCCGACGCCATCACTTGCAGAATGCGGCTGCAGAATGCAGGCGTTCCCGCTGGATCGGTGGACCGGCTCATAATCAGGAATTCTTCTCCGCCCCACCGCACCAGTACGTCGGATTTGCGCACGACGGCTGAGAGTCTTTGCGCTACCAGCTGCAACAGCCGGTCGCCCTTAGGATGCCCGTGCCGGTCGTTCACCTCCTTGAAGAAATCCACGTCGACCATGATGAACACCAGATCGCGATGATCCAACTTGCGGATGTCGGATCCCCGCGCACGCTCGTAATTTCGCAGCACCTGCCCGGCCTCGGCCGTGAGGATCTCCTCGAGATAACGGCGGTTCCATACTCCGGTCAGCACATCCGTAAAGGAAATCTCCTGCAGTTCCAGATTCTTACGCTGCAATTCCAGACTATGCCACCGCAGCGAGTGCTCTTTGTTTTCCAGTTCGTCCTTCAGCCGGCACATTTCGTCCAGATTGTGCCGCGACAAGCGCAGCAGGCTCAGCAATTCCTGATCCAGCAGATGTTGTTTGAGAAATACCAGCACGCCCATCACGGTCATGACTGCCACCGTCAGCCACAGCCGGTAAGTGCGGACGTTCTGGGGCGCGTTTCCCCCGAATTGCGCCCATGCCATCATCAGCGGCGTAATGAATACGGCCACCATGGCCAGACGCGCTTTCCAAATTCCGTGGCTGCGAGTCGGGGCTTCCTCGAGCGGTTCCGGCTCTGCGGCTTCGCGCGGCAAGAAGCCGATGCGGACGAACCACGCCATTCCCGCTACCAGCGGGACATCGAACAGGCTGCCCGTGTAATAGAGATGCAAATCGATGGCCTCGCTGGCCGTGACCGAAGCGACACAATAGATCAAGGTGGCGACAACGAGATTGAAGTAGATTCCGCGCCACACTCCCCGGCTCCGCCGCCACACCAGGACCAGCCCCGCCGCCAGCACCAGTTCTTCGCTCACATAGAGAAGATCAAAACTCCTGCCGTATGCCGCCTCGGCGAGGTGCACGTACTGCCACGGGATCACGATGAAGAGATACAGAAACAGCCACCAGGTCAGCAGCAGCGCGAAATCGAGCGTTCCGGCCCGGACCGAGCGATCATCCTGCTGCACGTGCGGCTGGATGGCGACCGCAGCCATCATGGGAACAATGTGCAGAAAAAGAATCACATCTCCCACAAACGGGTTCGGAGCCTCATGCCGCAAGTAGACTTCGATGTAAGTCCACAGGACCTGCGAGGTCAGCCACATGCCCAGGCCCATGCCCATCAGCGCCCAAAACAGCCGGGCTTTCGGGGAAGCCTCTCTTACGTTGGCAAGAAACGCGACGGTGGCGCCCAGTAAGAAAACGCTTTGCAGGATGTCGCCGAAGGCGGTGAGAGCAAATCCGCGCGGGACGAAAAGCGACAGCAAAACATGCGCGCATACCACGGCGCACACGATCGCCGTCCACCTCCGAGCGTGCTGGAGCGGAGATTTTCCCACGTTAACGATTGTATGTTCGCTGCAATGTGCGCATGAGTTACCGGAGTAACCTGGAGACGTCAGACTGAAGTGTGGTGGTTTTTGCACACTAAGAGCGCGGTAACGGTAAACGCCCCTAATTATGAGTTACATAGCGGCATCAGATCTCCGCGGCCAACGAGACAAGCAGTTCTGGGGAGACGCTCAGGTCTTCAGTCCTTGCGGTCCTGCAAATACCGGCTCAGCGCATCCTGCCATGCGGGCATGGCAATTCCGTAACGCTGCAGACTCCTCGGCGACAAAACGGAGTAAGCCGGACGCGGCGCCGGACGCGCCATTTGCTGGCTGCTGACCGGACGCACCTCGGTGACCAGCCCGGCGCTCTTCACGATCTCGCATGCAAATTCAAACCACGTGCAATCTCCGGCGTTGGTCACGTGCACAATTCCGCTCGCCTGGTTGCGGCATAGTCCGATAATCGCCCTCGATAAGTCCACGGAATACGTCGGGCATCCCCGCTGGTCATTCACCACATCCAGCGCCGGACGGCTTGCCGCCAGTTTCAGAATCGTGTCCGGGAAGCATTTCCCGCCCGTCCCAAACAACCACGAAGTTCGCGCGATGCAGCACTCCGGCAGCACTTCCAGCAACCGGACCTCCGCCTCTGCCTTCGACCGTCCGTAGACGCTCTGCGGATTCCGGGCATCTCCGGTTTCGTAGGGTGAAGTATTCTTGCCGTCGAACACGTAGTCGGAACTGAGAAACAGGAGTTTCGCGCCAATCCTCTTCGCGGCCTCGGCGACATTCACTGGCCCGTCGCGATTCACCGCGAACGCCAGATCTGAATGACTCTCGCAGCCGTCCACATCTGTGTAGGCGGCGGCCAGCACAATACATTCTGGACGAACCTTCTTCACCATTTCTCGAACCCTGCCCGCGTCGCGAATGTCCACATCTTTTG
>Ga0074045_10006039_pt1 | contig 10459 bp, 10 predicted proteins | sample BogForMeECP23OM2_FD_94442 | JGI IMG/M metagenome (GOLD analysis project Ga0074045, IMG submission 94442) | Bog forest soil microbial communities from Calvert Island, British Columbia, Canada - Bog Forest MetaG ECP23OM2 | ecosystem: Environmental > Terrestrial > Soil > Wetlands ... | reverse complement strand
GGTTGCAGCCGAGATGCAAAAAGCAATGGATGCGTGGCTGAAGTCCAAGATGTAAAGTTCCGGGCTGAGACGGTGTCCGGGCTCCTTGCCCGGACACCTCTTTCCAGATCCTGAAGGCGCGGAGGCTCCGGATGGCGCGGACGGCGGTGTACAGGCGTGACGAGAAACGGGCCTACTGGGCAATGGTTCTGCCTGCCTTCATTCTCTATCTCTTCGTCATGGCTTTCCCGATCGTCATCTCCATCATCCTCAGCCTGAGCAATTTCAATGGCGGGAAAATGTTCGGAGGCGAGCACTGGAGGATCACCGGCTTTCAGCAGTACGCGAAGCTGGTGGCCGACCCGCAGTTCTGGCTGGCGCTGAAAAACAATGTCTACATTGTCCTCGTCTCCGTCTTCGGGCAGCTCCCCCTGGGGTTCGTATTCGCGTACCTGATCTACCGCAGGATCGTGAGGTTCGGCGACTTCTGGCAAGGCGTGCTGTACATGCCGGCCATCATCTCCGTCATTGTCCTTGGCATCATGTGGAACATGATATTCGCTCCTTCCGGCCTCATCGCGGACATCATGAACAAGTGGTATGCCAGCGCATTCGGCCACAAGCTGGATGCAATCCTCCGCGCGGCCGGGGGCCTCAACATCACGGACGCGTTTGTGCACCGTGTGGTCGACGCGAGCGATCCGGTGGCCCTGCAGATATTCCATGACCCGTTCACGGAGCTCAAAGACATCATCGTCGCGTATACGCCGGGCCAGCTCGATGTGTTCAGGAGCGACATGGTGAACCTGCTCTCTCACAAGTGGTCACCGGATTTTCTCAGCAAGGCCGACGTGGCCATGATCCCCATCATGTTCGTGACGCTGTGGTGCTGGACGGGGCTCTACCTGATCCTCTTCCTGGCCAACATGCAGAAGATCGACGTGGCGATCATCGAGGCGGCCCGGATAGACGGGGCGGGCGAGGGCCAGGTCATGGGACACATCGTGCTCCCCAGCCTTTCCGGCGTGATCGTGAATGCCGCCATTCTCTGCATCTCGGGCTCCTTGAACAGCTTTGCGCTGATCTGGGCCATGACCGGGGGAGGTCCCGCGCGCGTCACCGAGGTCCTCTCCATTTACATGTACACGAATGCGTTCCACGGCGCGCCGCACTATCCCCTGGCCAACGCCATCGCCCTTTCGATCGTCGTGTTCAGCTTCATCCTCATTGGTTTGACCAAGCTCGTGGAGAAGCGGTACGGGGGAAGGGAGTAGGTCATGAGAGACGCGGTGAGAATGACGTACGGCAGGATCGCGGGCGCGCTGGGGAAGACGCTTGCCTACCTCGTGATGGGAGTATTCGCCTTCATGACGGTCTCCCCGATCATCTGGCTCCTGGTCAACTCGTTCAAATCCAACGCGGAGTATCGGCTCAGCAAGCTCGCCCTTCCCCACGACTGGGCCTGGGTCAACTATCCCGGCGCATGGAGGATCGGCGAGTTCGACAAGCTCATTGGCAACTCGGTGATCTACACCCTTGGCGCGTCGCTGGGGATCATCATCTTTTCGCTCCTGGCCGGATTCGCATTTGCGAAGATCAGGTCAAGGGCAACCGCCCCGATCTACGGGAGCTTCGTCATCGGCATTCTCCTCTCCATTCAGTCCCTGATGGTGCCGCTGTTCATTGAAGTTTCCCAGCTCGACAAGCTCCTGGGAGATCTTTTCCAGGCCCTTCACCTGATGAAGGCCGCCGACTTTCACCTGTTCTACAACAACCGGGTGGGAGTCCTGCTGGTCTACATCGGCTCGGGGCTTCCCGTGGCAATCTACCTTGCAACGGAATACATCAAGAGCATCCCGGACGCGCTGGTGGAAGCGGCAAGGATCGACGGCGCGGGCTATTTTGCGATCTTCAGGGGAATCATACTGCCCATGTCGGTCCCCATCGCCACAACCGTGGCCATCCTGAACATTACCGGCCTGTGGAACGAGTTTGCCCTCATCAATATCCTCGTCTCGAAAACGAGCCTGCAGTCCCTGCCGCTGGGAATCCTCAGGTTCTCGGGAACGATGATGGCGGACTATGGAAAGCAGTTCGCCGCGCTGGCCATCGGGATGCTGCCGCTGCTGATATTCTACCTTGTGTTCAGGAGGCAGATCACAAAGGGAGTTGCTGCCGGCGCGATCAAGGGCTGAAACGCGCACCGTCAACGGCTCCTGCGGCCTCGCAGGGTTTGCGGCCCTCTCCTCTACATCCCGTAGTAGCTGATGACGTAGTCGTTCACGGGCGCGAACCCGAGCCTGTCGTACAGCGCCAGCGCGGGCCGGTTTTTCTTCTTCACGAACAGGCAGGCTGCCGCCTTGTCGATGAACACCGTTTCCAGGAGCTCTGCAACCACCCGGGCCCCCAGGCCCCTGCTTCGTTTCTCAGGCACCGTGTAGACGCCCCCGATCTGATCCACCCCGAATCCGCGCGCGTTCGTTGCGGCCTTTGCCACGGGCACCCCGTCCATCTCTGCAACATACACCAGCTCGTCCCGCAGGGAGTGCTTCAACAGCTTCATGCATTGGGCGTCGCTGAAGTGCGCCGGATCGATCACCACCTCCTCCAGCTCGTACTCTTTCTGCAGGGGGAAGAGGGCTTCCGCGTCGTACGGGTCGGCCTTTCTGACCACGACGCCTTCTGGCTCCGGTGGGAGAAGGGGTCGCAGGGATGCGCGGGGCAGGGTCATCAGGAAATACTCGATACGGGTCGTGGGCGGCAGGGGAAGGAGCGCCTCGGCCCCCCCGACGCACCTGCCGACACCCATGATGGAGTGGACCGCCGGGCTCAGACCCCGCAGGAGGTCCGCAAGGTCGCCATGCCCGTCGTTCTCCGACGCCAGCACGGGGAGCAGAAGACCTGCCGTCGTGAACAGGATGCACTCGCGGACGCCTCCCCGCGCATCCGTGCTGAAATACACGCTACCGCCGCGCGCCCCTTCGAGCAGGCGCGAGGTGAAAGGGACGCAGAGCGCCTCGTCGCGGAGCAGGAACTCGAGGATTGCTGGCAGGTCTCTCCGCCCCGCCGGCCGCCAGCTCATTTGACGGCCTGCGCCGCAAAGCTCACGGGGAGCTGGCCGGTGGCCGTGAAATCCCCTGCCAGGACCCCGAAACCGGCGCGGAAGGAATCCCGGCCGTCACCGTACACCGCGACTGCCGTCTGCAGCCACGACGCGTCGGTGAGGTACACGGGGCTGAGAGCGGAAATCACGATGACCTTTTCCCCCATGCTTTTAAGCTCCTGGAGTACGTCCAGGCTGTTGTAGTTTGCCAGGCAAAAAATGACCGTATCATACCCGGCGGCGCGCCCGCGCACAGTGGCCTTGTCCTGGGCCCGTGCGCCGTAAAACGGGCTGAACGGGAAGAGCAGCGTGTCGGCGCCCGGATATCGCCGCAGGCCTTCCGCAAGGAACTCGTTGAATTGTCCGCAGAGAAGGATTTTCTCTCCCCGGGCCGGCCGGTAGGGGATTCTCCTGCCCGCGATCAGCGTGACGGCCCTGGCGGACACCTGGACGAAGAAGTCCTTTGCCCCCGGTGCAGGCACTTGTGTCCTGACCGTCAAGGGATCCGGATTCAGGGGAGCATCACGTCCCCGGACGTAGCGGAGCTTGGTGGCAATAATCCGCGTCACGGACTCCCTGAGGACGGCGCGGAATGCGTTGCTCGACTGGGCGGCCGCAATGAGCGCCTTCCATGTCAGCTCCTGCGTTGCCGGGGTGTGCGAAACGAGCACCATGTCGTTTCCCGCCTCCAGCGCCCGCAGGCACGCGGTGGGTGTATCCAGGCCGTCGGCAAGCACGCCTTCCATTTCCATGTCGTCCGTGATCACGATTCCCTGGAACCCCAGCTTGTCCCTCAGGAGACTCTGGAGGAAGAAGGGGGAGAGGGACGCGGGGGTCAGGCTGCCCAGGATCCGGGGGAAAGCGAGATGCCCCGTCATCACGGCCGGTATCCCTTCGCGGATGAGGATGCGGTACGGGATCAGGTCACGGTCCAGGAGCTGGTCGAGGCTCACGTCGATTCTTGGGAGGTGACCGTGGGAGTCCTGGTCTGCGGAGCCGTGCCCGGGAAAATGTTTTGCCGTCGGAATGACGCCCGCGCTCTTCATGCCGCCTGCGAACGCAGCGGAGAAAAGGCCCGTGGAAGACGGGTCGGAGCCGAAGGAGCGCGGACCGATGACGCTCGCCTCGGGGTTCGCATACACGTCCGCGGTGGGCGCGAAATCCATGTTGATGCCGAGCGCCGCGAGCTCTTTGCCGAGGTAATAGCCGGTGAGATACGCATCTCCCGGTGCCCCGGAAGCTCCCAGCGCAAGATTGCCGGGTGACACCGAAGTCTCGTCCTTGATCTGCCGGACCCACCCGCCTTCCTGGTCGGTGGCGATAAAAAGGGGAATGGAGAATCGGTTCCTTGTCGCGAGGCTCTGCATTGACTGGATGTCCCGGGCAAGGGAAGGAAGGTCGGAGACGTTGCGGGGGAATATCTTGACCCCGCCGATCCCCCGGGTGCCGATCCAGCGCAGGATGTCCGGGGAGGGGCCGACCCCCTGCCAGCCCAGGAAGAACACCTGGCCCAGGAGCTCTTCCGTGGTCATGGCGCCGGCCAGTTTTGCCGCAAGAACTGCCGGGTCTCCGGGATCGTTGAAGCCGAGCGCTGCAAGATGCGCCGCAGGCGCCGCCAGGAGAAGGGCTGCCGCAACGGCGGCAAGCCTCAGCAGGCGAGATTCCATGAGTCGCTCGCGTACCGCGCTGCCAGGATCCGATCCGCCGCCTCTTTCTCCTCATCGCGCAGCTCTGATTTTTCCGCATCGAGGTTCTGTCGGAACGCCCGCGCGAATGCCTCCTGCACCTCTTCGAATGACAGGCTCTGGCCCGCTTCCTCGTTCAGGCACGTGGGATTGCCGGAATCCATCGGCTCATCAACCGTGATATAGCGAAGCACGCGCCTGCCGGGGTTCTCGAGGGGGATCGATCCATGCTGAAGAATGGCCCGGCGCGTCGTCATCTGGGCGCTTCCAATGAGCTTGCGGTCGTCCCGACCGGTGATCTCGTACTCCCCCGAGGAGCCGAAGCAGTCCGGGTTGTGAAGATCACCCTGTCGGGACGCGTTGATTTTTCCCTTGATGCCGAGCTCGGAAAGCCCCGCAAGCAGCACGCGCGCCACGAACTCATATACCTCCCTCTTCCTGGCCCCTCCGATCAGGGTCCCGCTCCCTTCCTTGGAAAGCGCGACCGAGTAGGTGAGCTCGCAATCGTGCAGCACCGCGTGGCCGCCGGTGGGCCGGCGCACAAGCGTGACGCCGTCCTCCGCAAGGAGCGACTGCGAATACCTCCCCTTGATTTTCTGGAACCTGCCCAGCGAGAGGGTGGGGGGAGAGAACCCGTAGAGCCTGGCCACGGGAAGGCTGGCCCCGGCACCCACGGCTTCTGCAAGGGCTTCGTCGACCGCCATGTCGAAGCGGCCCTCCATCCGGGGATGGACGATCAGCCGGAACTTCACGCAGCCCTCCTAGCCCGCGCCGCGCGAAGCGCGGCCATCCGTAGGCGGCAGGCCGGTCGCTCCTGGCGACATTTGCGTTTTGCGGCGCAAACGCCGGGAGCCCACGCGCGGACCTGGCTGCTTTTTTCTTGCCATCGCCCTACAGACTCCTAGTCGCATTTGCCTTTCTTCTCGTCGATGTACTGTCCGGCGGCGTGGGCGGCAATGGCGCCTTCACTGGCCGCCACGACGAGCTGGCGGAACGGTGTGGCGCGCACGTCTCCTACCGCGTAGAGCCCCGGCAGGGAGGTCTCCATCAGCTCGTTGGTTTCCACGTAGCCCACGTCATCACGGGCCACTCCCAGCGGCTGGACAAGCGCGCTCTTGGGATCCGAGCCGATAAAGACAAACACGGCGTCCACCGCCTCCTCGTACTCCCGCCCTGACGTGTTGTCCACCAGGGTCACTTTGCTCACGTTCGGTGATCCTTCGATCCCGCGCAGCTCGGTGGAAAAACGCACCTCGATCTTTGCGTTTGCCAGCACGCGCGAAGCAAGCGACTTCTGGGCGCGGAACTTTTCCTTCCTGTGGATCATGAGGACGCCGCAGGCCAGGTGGGCAAGGTACATGGCTTCGTCACACGCCGCGTCTCCGCCGCCGACCACGAGCATGCGCTTGCCCTTGAAGAACGGGCCGTCGCAGGTGGCGCAGTAGGACACGCCCTTGCCTGCCAGCTCCGCCTCCCCCGGCACGCCAAGGGTCTTGTGCGCCGCCCCTGTGGCAAGGATGACCGTCTCCGAGGTCATGGGCCCCCTGTCCGTTTCCACGACAAAATAGCCGTTCTCCTTGCGCAGGGACGTGACGCTGGCGTTCTGGAACTCGGCCCCGAACTTCTTTGCCTGCTCTTCCATTCTCTGCGTGAAATCGAACCCATTGATGGGCTCGGGAAACCCGGGGTAGTTCTCCAGCGCGTCAATGAGCAGGGCCTGGCCGCCCGAGGAAAACTCCTCCAGGACGAGCGTGCGCAGGTTCCCCCGGGCGCCGTACTGGGCCGCGGACAGACCTGCCCCGCCTCCGCCGATGATGATCAAGTCTCTATCAGTGGTCATGAATCTCTCCTTGCCAAAGATAGCAGATTGGCCCGCTCATGGGAAGGAAAGTTCTTCCGACATTGAATGAAGGAAGAGGAGCGAAGCGATGGATGAGCAGACGAATGTCCTTTGGCGGACGCTGAAGACCCGCATGGAGCAGGAGACGGAGCTTTTCGAGCGCCTGGGCGGCGAAGTGGAGCGTCTCCGGGCGTGTTTCCAGGAGAAGAGCTGGAATTCCGGTCTCGTTCTTGCCCAGGGCATCGAACACGCGGCCGAGGAAATCGTTGACGCGGACTACTCCCGTGACGAGGCATTCGTGCTTCTGCGCACCGCCATGCAGATGCCGCGTGAGACTACGTTTTCCGCGCTCATGCCCGCTCTGCCGGAAGAAGCGCGGGCCGGGCTGGAGGACGGCTGGCGGAGGCTGCGCGTCAGCGTGGTGCGGCTGAAGACCGCCACGGGCAGCCTGCGCTACTCGGCGGAGACACTTGCGGACGCGCTCAACAGGATCCTGGAGCAGATATTCCCTTACCGGAAGGGCAAGATCTACTCCCGTCGGGGCACGCCCACCGGCGTGAGCGGCGCGCTCCTCGTCGACCGCACGCAGTAGGAGGACGCCCGTGCAATCCAGTTTCGCACCCATAGAGCTCGGGAAGAGGGGGCTTGTTGCCACCACCCAGGGGCTCCAGACCATCGGGCACAACCTGTCCAACGCTTCCACCGAGGGGTACAGCAGGCAGCGGGTGGAAATGCACGCCACCGAGCCTCTGTACGAGCCGCAGCTCAACCGGGAGGAAACGCCGGGCCAGATCGGGCAGGGCGTGGACGTCACCCGCATCGAACGGCTCAAGGACATGCTCCTCGAGGGACGCATCGTCAGCGAGCAGAACGTCCAGGGCTACTGGGACTCCCGGGACAAGTACATCCTCATGATGGAGCAGGTCTACAACGAGCCCACAGATCACTCGGTGCGCGCCTTGATGGACCAGTTCTGGGGCGCATGGCAGGACCTCTCCCTCAATCCGACGGAGATGGCGTCACGCCGCTCCGTGCTGGAGAAGGGCAAGTCACTCGTGGACGGGATCCACGACCGCTACCAGCGCATCAAGGGCGTGCGTGACATGGTGGAGGACGATATCCGGGGCACGGTCACCCAGGTGAACGAGATCACCCGGCAGATCGCGCTCCTGAACGGGCAGATCGTGAAGTCCCAGGCCCTCGGGGACAATCCCAACGACCTCCTTGACCGCAGGGACCTGCTGGTTGGCCAGCTTTCCACTCTCGTGGACATCAGCATACGGACCAACGATCCCGCGGGGGAGTTCGTGGTCACGACGGGAGGCACGCATCTGGTGCAGGGCCTGCATCATGAGACGATTGCCCTGCAGGCGGACAAGGCGAACGAAGGCTACTCCAATCTCGTCTGGGACGACACCCGTGGTCCCGTTGCCCTCCGGGGCGGGAAGGTCGCCTCCCTGCTGCAGCTGAGGGACGGGGACGCGCGGCAGGAGATCCAGAGCCTCGACCTCCTTTCACTCAATTTCACCGACCTCGTGAACGAGGTCCACCGGCAGGGCTTCGGCTTGAATGGTGAAAGGGCGTGGACTTCTTCGTGGAGCGTCCGTTCATCACGAACGTGGCGGGCAACTACGACTCGAAGGGCACGGGCGTTCCCGATTCCACGTGGGTGTTCCGGGTCACCGGCTCCAACGCCTTGAAGGCCAAGGACCAGGTGGGTCTTGAAGGCGTCCTCACCCTTCCTGGAGCAGACGCGCCCGTCACCGTTGCCTACCACCCCACCGATACGATCGAGGACATCATCACCCGGATCAACCTGTCCGGCTCCGAGGTCGTTGCGCGGCTTAACTCGGAGGGCAAGCTCTCCCTGAAGGCGACGCCCGCGGCGGATACGCGGAACCCGGATTTCGTGATCAGGAGCCTGGAAGACTCCGGGCAGTTCCTGGTGGGCTACAGCGGCATCCTCAAAGCCTCGGGTTCCGCCGGGGCCTACGCGTGGGGCCACGCGGACGCCGTGCAGGCGCTCGCCCAGGCGGACGGGTCCCAGTACGCCGTTGCGCCGCTCGCGCATCCTGCGGGCTGGATCGAGGTGAACCCCCGGCTCCTGCAGAATCCAGGATCCATTGCGGCCGCATCCGGGGCGGACGGGAAATCGGACGGTGTCGGGGACGGCACGGCCGCTCTTGCCATCGCGCAGCTCCGCACGACGCCCGTCATGGTGGGCGTCACCTCCACGTTCGACAGCTATTTCGCGGACCGGGTGGCCGGCATCGGCCTGAAAGGCGAAGAGGCGAACCGCAGCCTGGACACCGCCAAGCTCGTGATGAAGGACCTCAAGGACCTCCGTGAATCGATCTCGGGAGTCAACGTGGACGAGGAGCTTTCCACGATGATCACCTACCAGAACGGCTACGCCGCGATCGCGCGCTTCGTGTCGACCTTCGATCAAATGCTCAACGTCATTATCAACAGGATGGGCGTGTAAGGACGGACAGGGATGAAGAGAATCAGCTCACAACAACCGACCTTCGACAGCAGCTACTGGCGGGAGCTGCGCGAGTTCGATATGAACCAGATGACGAACAAGGTGGGCGCGCAATCGAAGATCAAAGACCTGCGCGACGACCCCCTGGCCGCCTCCCGTTCCACCCGGTTTCAATCCGAGATCATGCGCTCCGACAGGTTCGGCAAGAACATCGAGTCCGTGCGCAACACGCTCTCCAGCGGGGAGGGCAACCTGCGCAGCGCGCTGGACATCCTGCAGAGGGTCCGGGAGCTTGCCGTGCAGGGCGCGAACGGCACCGTGGACAAGTCCCAGATGGGCTACATGGGGGAAGAGGTCGATCAGCTCCTGGGAGAGCTCCTCACCATTGCCAATTCCAAGGACCAGGCCGGCAATTCCCTCTTTGCAGGAACGGCGTCGAAGACGACTCCCTTCCGCACCACCATGGGGCGCGTGCCCGGCGGGAGCACGGACAGGGTGGTCGCCGTCGAATACCTGGGCAACATCGACCGGGGAGCCGCGGAGGTACAGGAAGGCGCCACGATGGACGTCAACCTGCCGGGGAATGCCGCATTCTGGGCCGAGCAGCAGCAGATCTATTCCACGGTGGATGCGAGCCAGTACCGGGTTCAGGCCGACTCCACGATCAGGATCGACGGTGCGGACATACGGCTTTCTCCCGGTGATACACTGTCGGCAATCGCGGCAAAGATAAATGATTCGGCTGCGCCCGTCCGCGCGGGGCTCGACCCCGTCAGCAACTCCCTTGTGCTGAGCACGACCATACCGCACCAGATATGGGCGGAGGACGCGGGCGGCGGCACGGTGCTGCAGGACCTGGGGATCCTGGCGCCGGGCGGTGACCGGCCTCCGCTGAACGTGGCGCGAAGCGCACGGGTGTTTGGCGGATCCCTGTTCGACATGGTGATCAATCTACGCAATGCAATGTTCGAAGGCTCGGGTGAAAAAGTGGGGGGCGCGGGACTGCGAGGGATCGAGGACTCCATCACGACCCTTGCCGGCGTGCTGGGTGACATCGGGGCACGGGACGCCCGGCTGGACACCGTGGCCAAGAGGCTCGCGTTCCAGCAGCCCGAGCTGATACGGTTCGACTCGCAGGAGCGTGACCTGGACATGGCGGACGCCATCACGCAGCTCAAGACACTGGAGTTCACCCACGAAGCCGCGCTCTCAGCCACGGCGCGCGTCTTGAATCGTCCCAAGCTGCTGGACTTCCTGAGGTAAGGCAATGAAAGTGCTCACCAAGCCGTATGGAGAGATGGAGATCGCGGAGGCGCAGCGGATAAGGTTCCCCCGGGGCCTGTTCGGCTTCGAGGATCTGCGCGACT
>Ga0074045_10006038_pt1 | contig 10461 bp, 10 predicted proteins | sample BogForMeECP23OM2_FD_94442 | JGI IMG/M metagenome (GOLD analysis project Ga0074045, IMG submission 94442) | Bog forest soil microbial communities from Calvert Island, British Columbia, Canada - Bog Forest MetaG ECP23OM2 | ecosystem: Environmental > Terrestrial > Soil > Wetlands ... | reverse complement strand
TGTGGATCTGTACGCCTTTCCTCAAAGCTACGATGGGTTCGTTGTCTCTCGCAGGCAAAGTTATTGTATCTGTCGTCTTGCCCCGTTTCTTTGAAAGGAGCGAGCCGGGGCATCAATCCTCCCTTTCTGCGAAGACGCATTGCCGGAAAGCTGCCGCACCACGGCGTAGAAGGTCGGGGTGAACAGGAGGCCGAACAGCGTCACGCCGAGCATCCCGAAGATCACGGCGGTGCCGAGCGACTGGCGCATTTCAGCGCCAGCGCCGGTCGCGACCGCAAGCGGAACCACGCCCAGGATGAAAGCCAACGACGTCATCAGAATCGGCCGCAAGCGAGTACGGGCGGCTCGAACGGTAGCGTCGTGCACTGTCCCGCCGGCGTCTTCGGCCTGCTTGGCGAACTCGACGATCAGGATGGCATTCTTGGATGCGAGCGCAACCAGTACAACGAAGCCGATCTGGGCCAGGATGTCGATGCTCATGCCGCGGATCTGCAGGCCAGAGACCGCCGCCAGCAGACACATCGGCACAATCAAGGTGACCGCCAGCGGCTGCGACCAGCTTTCGTATTGCGCCGCCAGCACCATGAACACGAACAGCACCGAGGCCCCGAACACGTAGAGCGCCGTGTTACCCGCCTGCTTCTGCTCATAGGACAGATCCGTCCACTCGTACCCGATGCCGTCGGGCAAGTGCAGGGCGGCCAGTTGCTCCATCGCCGCCAGCGCCGTGCCGCTCGATACACCCGGCGCGGCATTGCCCTGTACTTCCGCAGCCGGGAACTGGTTATAGCGTGGCACACGATACGGCCCGGCAGTGTCGTGGAAGGTCGCGACCGACCCGATCGGCACCATCTCGCCGGTATCGTTACGGGTCTTGTAGCGGCCGATGTCGTCCGCAGTCAGCCGGTAGGCCTCATCCGCCTGCGCCATGACCTGGTAGGTCCGGCCCAGATAGTTGAAGTCGTTGATATAGGCCGAGCCCAGATACACCTGCAGCGCCTCGAACACTCGCTGCGCTGGCACGCCCAGCTTGGCGGCCCGGACACGGTCGATGTCGGCATAGAGATTGGGCGTGGTGCTGGTGAAGGGTGTGAATACACCCGACAGGCGCGGGTCCACATTGGCGGCTGCCGCGAGCTCTTGCGCCGCGGCTTCGAGCCCGGCCGGGCCCAGGTTCTTCTTGTCTTCCAACATCATTTTGAAGCCACCGGCATTGCCGATGCCGTTGATCGGCGGCGGCAGAATGGTGATGACGAACGCGCCGTCGATCTTGGCCAGCCGCTTGTTGATCGACGCCAGGATCACGTCGGCCGTGAGGCCTTGGGCATCGCGCTCTTTAAACGGCTTGAACACCGAGAAGATGGCGCCTTCGTTGGAGGCGAGCGTCAGCGTCGCTCCGTCGAGGCCGGCAAACGCGGCGGTCGAGTAGACACCCGGCGTGGAGGTCAGGATCTCGTTCACCTCGCGCGTCACGGCGTCGGTCCGGGCGAGGGAGGAGCCGGGCGGCAGCTGCAGGACCGTGATAAGATAGCCCTGGTCGAGTTGCGGGATGAAGCCTGTCGGGGCGCGGCTGAACTGCAAACCGGTGAGCGCGGTCAGACCGGCGTAGGCAATCAGCACAACGACGCTCACGCGGATCAGGCGGCTGGTGAGCTGACCGAACCGGTTGGACAGCCATTCAAAGCCGCGATTGAAGGCCGCGAAGAACCCTGCGACGGGCCGTGCCAGCAGGAAGCGGTGCGGGACGGTGGTGTGGGCTTGATGCGGCAACAGCAGTATGGCACAGAGCGCGGGGCTGAGCGTCAACGAGACGAAGCAGGAAATGATCGTCGAGGCGGCGATCGTGACCGCGAACTGGCGGAAGAACTCGCCCGAGATCCCGGCGATGAAGGCGGCGGGGACGAATACCGCGCAGAGCGTTAGCGCGATGGCGATGAGCGCGCCGCCCACCTCGTCCATGGTCCGCCGGGCGGCTTCCGCCGGCGAATGACCGATGCGCAGATTGCGTTCGACATTCTCGACGACGACGATGGCGTCGTCGACCACGATGCCGACGGCGAGGACCAGCCCGAACAGCGACAGGTTGTTGAGTGAGAGGCCAAGGGCGGCTAGGACCGCAAGGGTGCCGATCAGCGACACCGGAATGGCGGCGATCGGGATGATCGAGGCCCGCCAGGTCTGCAGGAACAGGATGACGACCAGAACGACCAGCACGATCGCGACCACGATGGCCATGACCACTTCGTGCACGGACTGGGTGATAAACACTGTTGCATCATACTGGTTATCGTAGGCGACGCCGGGGGGGAAATCCTTGGCCAGTTCAGCCACGGTCTTGCGTATCTCTCGCGCGGTGGTCAACTCGTTCGAGCCTGGCTGGCGGTAAATCAGGATCGGCACGGAGCGGACGTGGTCCTTGTAACCGTTGGCGCTGTAATCGAGCGCGCCCAGTTCGACGCGACCAATGTCACGGACGCGGGTGACCCGGCCGTCGGCGTCGGACTTGACGATGATGTCGGCGAATTGCGCGGGATCGGTCAGACGGCCCAGGGTTTCGACATTAATCTGGAACGCCCCCGACGATCCAACCGGCGGCTGTGCCAGCACGCCGGCGGAGACCTGGACGTTCTGCGCCCGCAATGCCGCGACCACGTCGCCGGCGGTGAGATCGTCCGCAGCGACCTTGGCCGGGTCGAGCCAGATGCGCATGGCGTAATCCCGCGCGCCGAACGTCTGGACGTCACCGACACCATCGAGCCGGGCGATCGCGTCTTTGATGTGCAGAGTGGCGTAGTTCGACAAGTAGAGCTGGTCGCGCGAGCCATCGGGCGAGAAGAGATGGGGCACGATGAGATAGTCGCTCGACACCTTCTTGACCGTGAGACCGAGCTGCTGCACCGGTTCCGGCAGGCGCGGCTGGGCGATCAGGACGCGGCTTTGCGTCAGCGATTCCGCCGTGTTCAGGTCGGTGCCGAGCTTGAAGGTCAGGGTCACGACCAGCTTGCCGTCGCCTGTCGACTGGCTGGAGAAGTAGAGCAGGTTCTCGATGCCGTTGAGCTGTTGTTCGAGCGGCGTAGCCACGGTCTTGCTCAGCACCTCGGCCGAGGCGCCCGGATAGCTGGCGGTCACCTCGATCGTCGGCGGCGCCACCTCTGGATATTGCGCGACCGGCAGCACGAAGTATGCGACGGCACCGACGATAGTGATGAACAGCGAAAGGACGATCGCGAAGATCGGCCGGCTGATGAAGAAATGCGATAGGCGCATGATATGGCTTTCAGCTGTTCGTGTTTGCGTCGACAGTTCGCAGGTGCGGCGCGACCTTCATGCCCGGGCGCACGCGCATCAGCCCCTGGACGACGACCCGATCGGTCGGCAGCAAGCCGCGCGTGATGACGCGCATCGCATGGTCTTCGAGCGGGCCGGTCTCGACCGGCTTTGGCACCACCACGCCGTCGTCTTGGACAACCATCACCAGCTTGCCGGATTGGTCGGTGCCGACGGCTGCGTCGGGCACCAGCAGTTGGGGCAAGGTGGCCGAGAGCGGCACGCGCACACGGGCGAACCCGCCCGGCGCGATCGCCATGTCCGGGTTGGCAAGCGTGGCGCGCGCATGCAAGGTGCCGCTGCGGCGGTCAATCTCGTTGTCGAGGAAGTCCAGATCGCCGGTCCGGGCCCAAGGGCGCTCGCCGTCCAGGCTGATCTGAACCGCGTTCGCGCCGGACTTCCGCGCCGTGGCCGAATGTTGATAGGCCGCGTAGTCGGCCTCGCTCATGTCGAAGTCGAGATAGATCGGATCGAGCGACACGATCGTGGTGAGCTCGGTCGCGCTGGTGGCACCGGGACCACCGGTGATCAGGCTGCCGATCGAGACATGCCGCCGGCTGACGCGACCGTTGAACGGCGCCACGATGTGGGTAAATTCGATATTGAGCTGCGCCGCATGGATGGCCGCTTCCGCCGAAACCACCTGCGCGGCAGCGGTGTTCTTGTTAGACAAAGCCGCATCGTAATCTTCCTTCGCGATAACCCCCGTCTCGCGCAAACGCTGTTGGCGCTCGAAGGTCACATCTTGCAGTTGCCGATTGGCTTGCGCCTGCTGCAACTGGCCAACCGCCTGTTCGAGCTGGATTTCATAGGGACGCGGATCGATCACGAACAGCAGGTCGCCCTTGTGCACGATCTGGCCGTCCTTGAAATGGATCTCGGTCAGGTACCCACTGACCTGGGCGCGCAGCACGACCTGATTCACCGCGGAGAACTGACCGGTGAGATCGGTCCGGTCAGCGACGTTCGCTTGCACCGGCGTCGCCACCGCGACGCTGGGCGGCGGCACCACCGACGGCCTGACCGGCGTCGCCGTAAAATTGGCATAGGCCCATAGGCCTAAACCTGCCGTCACGATCACCGCACCAAGGGCGACCCTGATCCGCAACCCGCGACCGGCGCGGCCCGACGACAGCGGAAAGCCCTCGAGGTCGGACTGCTTCGCTGTGGCGAGACCGATGCCGGCGCTGCCGCCGGTGATAACGGCAATTTTACCTGTTGTACTAACCATGGCGCGGTGGCCCTTTGGCCTTTAGCGAGCCAGTTTTCCGCCATCGGCGGCAATTGAAGCCCCGGTGATGTACGAAGCCTTATTGGAGGCGAGGAAAAGGATGGCTTCCGCGATCTCTTCCGGCTGCGCGATGCGTTTCATTGGGACTCGCGAGATGAGGTCCGCCTTGTTTTCGGGAGTGCCGGTGAACCGGTTTATCATGCCGGTTTCAGTCGGTCCTGGAGCGACGACGTTGATGCGCACCCCGGATTCCGCGTATTCAAGCGCAGCTGCCTTGGTAAAACCTTCCACCGCGTGTTTGCTGGCAACGTAGAGAGCAGCGCCGGGTGCACCTGCTCTGCCGTAGGTCGACGAAACGTTAACAATGCTACCGCTGCCCTGGAGAAGCATCACTCGTAGTTCATGCTTCGTGCTCAGCAGCGTGCCGAGCACGTTAGTATCGAAGGTAGCCGCGTAGCTTTCGGGCGTCTGGTCGGTTAACGGACCTGGCTTGCCCTCTGTGCCCGCGTTGTTGACTGCAACAAAAGACCGAATCGCCTCACGGTTTCATCAACCAGAGCGCGAACTTCATCCTCATGGCGAACGTCGGATTTGATGAACGTGGCTTCAGCGCCGAGTTCTTGGAGTTCGGAGACTAGAGCCTTGCCTTTATCGTCGTGTCTGCCCGAGACAACGATGCGCGCTCCTTCACGTGCGAAAGCCAGGGCCGCGGCTCGGCCGATGCCGGTCAGGGCGCCAGTGATAAGTACTGTGGGAGTGTTCATATAATTTGTCGATTCTGCTTTGTTCTCACTGAGTCGAGCTTACCGACCAAATAAAAAATCATCTCGCGGGATCTTGCTCATCCTGTCGGACTTTTGCGCAAGCTACACTGCTAGCCCGCAGCCCGGATTGTTCACAAAGCCGGGATAGAGGTCTCGGACGAACTGGAAAAAGCCGCTGATCTCATCCTGACCTCGATAGAATGGCGGGGCAGAGTGTCGAAGGCTTCCAGTACAATTCGCCTTATTGTTTTCTGTTTTTGAATCGTCCATTGTTATTTCTTTCTTTCCAAGAAGTTGGTGGTTGTTGGTTCCAGAGGCGGTTATGCCACGGTCTTCACAACGCGGCCAGCGAAGCTGCCTTTTCGCCATAAAACGGATAGTCGGTGTATCCACGATGGTCACCGCCGTAAAAAGTGTTGCGATCATAGGGATTGAGGGGAAGTCCCAGTCTGAGGCGTTGTGGAAGATCGCGGTTCGCTATAAAGTGCCGGCCGAAGGCGACTAGATCGGCGTCACCGCTCTCGAGAATCGCTTCGGCACTGTCTGCATTGGAACCGCCTGCAGCGATAGTCGCGCCCCGAAATTGCTTCCGTTAAATGACCGGCGGCAACCGCAGGAAAGGCATCCTCAACCTCTACGTTGCCCTTGATACGGGGCTCGATGACGTGGATATAAGCCAATCCCATACCCGTTCAATTTCTCCGCCACATAACCGAAAGTCGCGGTGCCGACAGCCACAGCGTGCGCCCAACACCCGCGCTGTCTTGTGCAGGCCAGCAGAACCTCTGCCTTTCCTAAGTATCCGGTGGCCCCGTGGAGTGGCTCCGTAGAATTCGCATGTTACACTGCTCCTACAAATTCCACCCAATGGCGGGTCTCCTTAGCGGCTTGACTCAATGTCTCGCGTGACCTCCCAATCGACGGTCCCGCCAAGAACAGCGTGACATGTTCCACAAACAGTTCTGGAAATTGGTATTGCGATCCGTGATTAGAATCAGGGTAGAGGATAAGCTGAGCGTTGGGCAGGTTCCGCTGAAGGATAAATGAGTTGACAGTGTAAATGATAACGTCGTTGCTGCCGTTGATGATCAGAACCGGTTGTTTGATATTCTTCAGGTAGGCGCAAGGCTCGTTTCTTGGTGCTCCCCACTCCTCCAAAGCCGCTATCTGAGCCGGAGCGACCTTCTCGTTAATAGAGGGATCTCGGTTTTCCTTGCGCGCTCTTAATCTTTGTAAAAATGCCCGCCCGGCTACCTGACTAGTTTGTGTTGGAGAGAAGAATACCTCCAGCCACAACTCATCAGGAACTGCATACGTCTTTCCGAAGATCGCTTTGGCTTCAGGGGTCAACGTCGCCATTCCCTCCCCGCTGCGCGGTCCTGTTCCGACGAGGACAAGACGTCGAACATGCTTGGGACGGTCCAGAGTCAACTGCTGGGCAACGAATCCTCCGAGCGAAAAGCCCAAGAGATCGATCTGTTCAAGCCCGAGCGCATCGATGAACGCGGCCGCATGCCGTGCCATCTTAGCGATAGTGTTTGGCGTTTCCCCGCCGGAGTTGGAGATGCCGGCATTGTTGAATAAGATCACCTCGCGGTCACGGGCCAAGCCGTCGGTCACGGCCGGGTCCCAATTGTCCATGGTTCCGGTGAAGTGCTGGAAAAAGACGAGCGGAACACCTTGATTCTTTCCAAAACGACGATAAGCAAAACGGATGCCAGCGCCATCTGCGAACTGGGTAGGTGCTGTTTGATGAGTGTGGTCGGTCATGACGATTTCCTATAGGTTGCCAACATCTTAAAAACACGTTTTTAGTTTGCTCATGCTTTACCGCCGAAGCTGACTAAGTCGGAGCGCTTGCAGGGTCTCGCTATCTCCAATATTAGAGACGATTCCGGTGCGAGTTGGAGACCTCAGTCGGCGATCATTCCTCCGTCGACCGCCAGGGATGCGCCGATGATGTAGGATGCCTTGTCAGAGCCAATGAACACGATGGCATTTGCAATTTCTTCCGGAGTGCCGATGCGCTTGTTAGGGACTTGTGCGTCGAGGAAATTTGCTTTGTTTTCCTTCGTTTGCGCAAAGCGGTTGAACATTCCTGTCTCCACCGGACCAGGGCCAACGATGTTGACACGAACGCCTGTGCCAGCGAGTTCGATGGCCGCAGACTTCGTGATGCCTTCCACTGCGTGCTTGCTGCCGACATACACCGCCGCGGTCGGGCCACCGACTTTGCCGTACGCAGAGGAGATGTTAACGATGCTGCCTTTGCCTTGGGGAAGCATAGCCCGAATCTCGTACTTCATGCTCAGAAGCACGCCAAGCACATTTGTGTCGAAGATGGCTTGATAGTTCTCGGTGGTTACATCGGCAGCCGAACCGGGAGTGCCCTCGGTGCCAGCGTTATTGACAGCAATGTCGAGGCGACCGAAACGAGCGATGGTCTTGTCGACGAGGTTCTTGACTTCCTCTTCATGCCGCACATCGGCGCGCACAAATTCGGCCTCAGTGCCGAGCTTGCGCAGTTCAGTGGCTAGCTTCTGGCCTTCATCGTCGTGTCGACCGGAAACAACGACCCGCGCTCCTTCATGCGCGAAGGCCAGGGCCGTGGCACGACCGATGCCGGTGAGTGCGCCAGTGATAAGTACTGTGGGAGTGTTTGTTCTCATGAGTTGAGCTTACCGACGAAAGAAAGAATCATCTCTCGGGCTCTTGCTCATCCTGTCGGACTTTTGCGCAGATACACGCTGCTGGCCCACAGCCTGGATTGCTCACAAATCTCTTCCGCCCGCGGCAGATGAGCAACGCGGGCTACGGGTGAACGTTAAGCCAGCCGGCGATATTCGCTTGGAGAAATACCTACTTCGCGGCGGAAGATTTGAGCGAAATGGCTTGGGCTGGTGTAACCAACATCGAGTCCTATCTCGATTATGCTCCTGTTGGTCTCCCTGAGCAAACGACGGGCCTTCTCCAGTCTTAGATGAATAAAATATTGGGAGGGTGTGAGCCCGGTCGTCCTCTTGAAAGCGCGGCTAAAATGGAATTCGCTCATGTCTGCCTCTCGAGCCAGGCGGATTAGGCTAAACTCATCTTCCAAGTGAGTTACCATCAGGTCAGTGACTTTGCGCAACCTAAACCCCGGTAATCCGCCCTTGTAGTCTTGGATGATTTCATCGACATAGGTTCGCACCAAGTGCACGGCAAGACTTTGGGCGATTCCTTCAACAAACAGAGAACTACCTCGATAGCGTGACGATAGCTCTTTATGGAGCCCCTCCAATAACGCCGACAGAAAATTGTCCTTGAAGCCAGAGACATCCCGAAGGTGCGTTGCTCCCTGATCTTTTTGGAATGCCTCTTCGATGGCGCGGTTGAGGACCAGCAATCCCAGATAAAGATGCATTGTCTCCAAAGGTTCCGGTCCGATTGCTCTCCAACGCACTTCACTCGGCGATTGGGATGCAGTCAGGAAAAAATCTCCTGCTTCGACGCGGGTCTTGAGCCAGGGGCCGCCGAGCTCGCGTTCTTCGATCACCGCGGCTCCAGAGAGAATCCGTACTATGCGCGGCTCGGCGACCGCGGGGTAAATGACGCTCTCCTCAACGCGCGGCTCAGAGTAGATCCGAACCAGCAGATTCTTCCACCCATTACTTGCGGCAATCAATCTGCCAGGGAGATACTGATCGAAAGCCTCCGCAGACGTGCTTTCAGGAGTCGTCATGATTACTTGCGCTGGCGCTCAGGCTACGAATGTTTGTCCGGCAAGATACTGGATTTAGAAGGTGCGTCAATCGGTTCAGTAATCGATAATAGAGGACAAAAGGGATGTTTTGCTGTCAGCTCCTTGCGTTCGCGGTGGTGAACTCCTCTTTCATGTGCGTTCCTTCTGACCGATTTTGCGGATGAAGGTGTAGAAGGCAGGCGTAAACAGAAGGCCGAAGCACGTTACACCCATCAGCCAGAACAGCAGGCGGTAGGTTGGAGGTCCTCAAGGCGGGTCATGTTCGTCGCAGGCGAATAATCTCATCAAATTCAAGCTCAGTCGAATCCCTGGGAATCACGCCCATAGAAAAACTGTCTATTTTGGACTCGATCACAATGCTCATGACGGAACGCTCCCAGACTCATTTAATAGAAGTTTTACGCGAATTCCGAAACGAACGAATTTCTCCCCGTCGAGGCCAAATGCCGTGTCGCCTTCCGTTTTCTCTTGGGCGGACTCAGGTTCGTGTACAAACCACTCGTCCAGCTTTTTGGATCACCCCAGATGTAGAATCGAACCCGCGGTCGGCCTGCAGCGCAAGACTGCCGTCTACGGCTTAAACGGCCATAGAGCGTATTTTGTAATAGCTTTATCTGTAGTAACTTGCGAACATGCGATTTAGAAATCACGCAGATTTACCGCACTTTCCTCGTGGACCTCGGCCCCGAGGTTTATTAAACTAGGTTTTCCTTCGGCGCGTTTCTGCAGCTTATTCGGCACCAGAAGGTAACTGACGAGAGCCGATGAGCACAGCTCGAGGCTTCTTCGCCGACTTCTGCATAATTCGGAAAAACGAGTTGCTCGGTGTAGCATGGGTAAATGGTACCTGTACGCGAACCAATCGTTTGTGAACTTGAGTATGATTAAGCCCGTTGTCGAAGTTCAGGTCCGTGCGGTAGCTGCGACCAGCGGCGGCTACGCAGTTTTCCTTGGCGACGAGGACAAGGTATCCGTGATGTTCGTCGATCAGAGCGTTGGAACAGCGATCGCAATGTTTATGCAAGGGACGCAAAAGGAGCGACCGCTGACCCACGATCTGCTGGCGAACATCTTGCGAGCGCTCGGAGCAAAGATCGAAAGGGTGATCGTCAACGATCTCAAACGGGGCACGTATTTTGCGAGACTTGTCCTCAGCGCGGAGAACGAATCGCAACAGAAAAAAATCATAGAGATAGATGCGCGGCCCAGCGATTGTATCGCGATGGCGACTCAGCAGCGTGCCCCGATCTACGTAACTCTTGATGTTTGGAACGAGGTTGAAGATATGACAGAAGTGCTCCGAAAGATGGAGGAAGGCTCGCAGACAGAACAGAACGACCAGGAAGAGGATTCTTAGAGGGTGAAGACTTCGGCGAGCTCAGTCGAACCGCTCCTGA
>Ga0074045_10006037_pt1 | contig 10463 bp, 9 predicted proteins | sample BogForMeECP23OM2_FD_94442 | JGI IMG/M metagenome (GOLD analysis project Ga0074045, IMG submission 94442) | Bog forest soil microbial communities from Calvert Island, British Columbia, Canada - Bog Forest MetaG ECP23OM2 | ecosystem: Environmental > Terrestrial > Soil > Wetlands ... | reverse complement strand
GCCGAGATGCGCTGGGCGGCGGTCGCCGACTTCTCCGCAATCGACGTGGCGCCCCGGCCATGACCGCCGCGCCGCACGCCGCCGCATCGTCCGGCGTCGCCGTCAGAGGCGTGTCGAAGCGCTTCGGCTCGACTCAGGCCCTGCACGCGGTCGATTTCGAGGTTCAGCCGGGTGAGGTGGTTGGCCTCATGGGCGCGAACGGCGCGGGCAAGTCGACCCTCGTCAACGTGCTGGTCGGCGCGGTGCGCCCGGACAAAGGCGTCATGGCGATCGACGGGCGCGCCTATGCGCCCTCCTCCCCGCGCGAAGCGATCGCGGCGGGGATCGTCGCCATCCACCAGGCGACCGACCGGGCGGGCGCGCCCGGCCTCACCGTCGCCGAGACGCTGCTGCTCGACCGTTTCGCCGACGGACGCTCGGGCTTTTTCGTCTCGCCGGCCTCGATCCGGCGCCGCGCCGCGGCGATTGCCGAGCGCGCAGGATTTTCCCTGGCGCTTGATCGTGATTTCGCTGACATCGGTCCCGCCGAGCGGCAACTCGTCGCCATCGCCCGAGCGCTTTCGGCCGACGCGCGGGTGCTGATCTTCGACGAGCCAACCGCGAGCCTGTCGTCGGCGGAAGCCGCGCGCCTGTTCGACGTCATCGAGGCTCTCGCCGCCAAAGGCCTCGCGATCGTCTATATTTCCCATCGGACGCAGGATCTGAAGCGTCTGGCGAGACGCGTCGTGGTGCTGCGCGGCGGACGGGTCGTCGCCGGCTTCCGGCCGCCGATCGATTTTTCCGCAACGCTCCAGGCGATGATCGGCAGGCCGGTCGCGAGCGCCCATCCCGACGCCCGCGCGCCAAGTGGCCCAGCGGTCCTGGAAACGCGCGGGATCCGTTTGCGCGCGGGCGCGCCGCCGATTGACCTTGCGCTGAGAGCCGGCGAGGTGACGGCGATCACCGGGCCGCTCGGCGCCGGCAAGAGCCGCCTTCTGCTTACGCTGTTCGGCGCGATTGCGCCGGTCGCGGGCGAGATGCAGCTCAACGCCGGGTCCTGGCGCCCGAGAAGTCCGGCCGACGCGATCGCCGCCGGCGTGCATCTCGCCGCCGAGGATCGAAGGCGCACCACCTTCGTTCCGCCCGATTGGCCGGGCGGTTCGCTTTCCGCCTCGATCGCCCTGCCGCATCTTCGCCGCTGGTTTCCGCACGGGTTCCTGATGCCGGCGGTCGAGCGCGGCGCGGCTCTCAACGCCATCCGCAGCCTCGGCATTCACGCAAGCGGCCCTGACGCGCGGCTCGATACGCTCTCGGGCGGCAACCAGCAGAAGGTGGTGCTGGCGCGCTGGCTCGCCGAGCGACCACGCGTCCTCCTGCTCGACGAGCCGTTCCAGGGCGTCGACGTCGGCGCGCGCGCCGATATCGCCGCCGCCGTCCGCAGGCTCGTCGATGTTGCGACCCTCGTCACGGCGTCCGATCCAGAGGAGGCGCTGGAAGTCGCCGACCGGATCTTTGTCCTCGACGCCTCGGGCCTCCGCCCCTTCGCCGGCGACGCCGAACCTCGCACCCGGGAGTCCTTCTCACCAACCGGATCGAACGATGGCCGTCTTGACTGAAACCAAACGTCCGCGCCACGCGGCCGCAAGGGACATCGGGCCAGCGCTTGCCGGCGCCGTGCGCCGGTACGCGGTGTTCCTGCTTCTGGCCGTGATGGTCGTTGTGTTCTCGACCGCCGAGCCCGCTTTTCTCGGCGTCAACAATTTCATGAGCGTGCTGCAGGCGGTGTCGGTCGTCGCGATCCTCGCCGTCGGCGTGACCATCAGCATGGCGGTCGGCGGCTTCGACCTCTCGGTTGGCGCGGTCGCCGCCTCGAGCGTCATGGCGGCCTCCTACGCCATGGTCGTGTGGCGGTTCGACGCCGCCGAGACCGTCGTCTTCGTGATCGCCTTCGGCCTCGCGGTCGGTCTTGCGAACGCGTTCCTCGTCGTCACCGTCGGCGTGCCGGACCTGCTGGCGACGCTGGCGATGAACTTCCTGCTCACCGGCCTCCAGCTCATCCCGAGCGCGGGGCGGTCGATCGCGACCGGCCTCATCCTGCCGAGCGGCGTCTCCGCCAACGGCGTGTTCGATCCGAACTTCCTCGCCATCGGCCGCGGGCGCCTGTTCGATGTCGCGCCGCTGCCGGTGCTGGCGATGCTGGTCGTCGCTGTGCTGGCCTTCGTGCTCACCGAACGCACGCGGATCGGGCGGCTCTTGTTCGCGGTCGGGGGCAACGAGATCGCCGCCCGTCTCGCAGGCGCGTCGACAGCGCGGCTGAAGGTGCTGGCCTATGCGATCTCGGGGACGCTTGCGGCCTTCGGCGGCGTGATCGTCGCTGCACGCGTCGGCCGAGGCGACGTGTCGTCGGGCGCATCGCTCCTGCTCGACGCTGTCGCGGCCTCGCTGATCGGCTTTGCGGTGCTCGCGGCGCGGCGGCCGAACGTCTTTGGCGCCGCCGTCGGCGCGATCTTCGTCGGCGTGCTGCTCAACGGGCTCACCATGCTGAACGTGCCCTACTACACGCAGGATTTCGTCAAGGGCGCGGTGCTCGTCGGCGCGCTGGGGCTGACCTACGGCCTCGGGCGGCGGCCGGCATGATCCTGCAATCCTCCATTCCTCATCCCACAAGAAGGACCAAGCCGATGAGTTCCCCCATCCGTCGCATTCTCCTCGCCGCCGCCTCCGCTGCCGCCCTCGCAGCGCCCGCCGCGGCCCAAGGCGTCGCCGGCGCGCCCGCGCCCTTCGACAAGGGCGGCGTCAAGCTCGCGCTGGTCGGCTTCATCTCGGCCGGCGACTTCTTCGAGGCCTATCAGTCGGGCGCCGAGGCGCAGGCCAAGAAGCTCGGCGTCGATCTGCGCGTCTTCCCCGGCAAGCAGGACCCGGCGCTCGAGCGCGACCAGGTCGAGCAGGCGATCAACCTCGGAGCGAAAGCCATTGTGATCGACCACGGCCTGCCGGAGTCCTTGAAGGACGTGGCGCAGAAGGCGCTCGACGCGGGCGTGAAGGTCGTCGCCTTCGACGTCAACCTCGATAATCCGAAGATCCCGCAGGTCGAGCAGAGCGACCACCTGCTGGCGCGCCTCGCGCTCGAGCAGGCGGTCAAGGAGAACGGCGACACGTTCAAGGCGGCCTATGTCTATGTCGCGGGCTTTGCGCCGCTCGACCGCCGCGACGAGGTGTGGACAGAATTCAAGAAGGCCCATCCGGGGGTCGAGGAGGTCGCCCGCTAGCGTCGCCGACCAGGCCAAGGCGGCGCTGCGGGCCCATCCCGAGATCACCGTCGTGTTCGCGCCCTACGACGAATTCGCGCGCGGGGTGAAGCTTGCGCTGGGCGAGCTCGGACTGAGCGACAAGGTCAAGGTCTATTCGGCCGACGTCTCGACTGCCGACATCCACGAAATCACTGAACAGAACAGCCCCTGGGTCGCAACCGTCGCGACCAATCCCGCGGTCGTCGGCGCGGCCTCGATCCGCGCCGCGGCGCTGCTTGTCGCCGGCCAGGACCCCGGCCATTCGATCATCGTCGAGCCGGTCCTTTTGACCCAGAAGGGCCTGCGCGACTCTGGCGTCGCGACGGTCGAGGAGTTGTCGGTCAAGGTCCCCGCTTTCGGCAAGTCGAACGCGGCGACAGCCGGCTGGATTCCCGAGTGACCGCGGCGTGCGGCCTTGAACTGAGGATGGTTTGAAATGAAGCGTATCGCATTCCTGCTGGCCGGCGGCGTCGCCGCCGGGATTCTCTCCATCGCGTCGGCGACGGCTTCTGGCCTCGCCGGCGCGCCCGCGCCGTTCGACAAGGGCGGGGTCAAGATCGCCGTGGTCAACTTCATCGGCGGCGGCGACTGGCTGCAAGCCTTCGAGGCAGGCGCCAAGCGCCAGGCCGACGCGCTCGGAATTGATCTGCGCATCTCCGAGGCGCGGCAGGATCCCGACACCGAGCGCCAGCTGATCGAGAAGGCGATCAACCTCAAGGTCGACGGCCTGATCATCAACAACGGCAAGCCCGAGGCGCTGAAGGACGTGGCTCAGAAGGCGGTCGACGCCGGGATCAAGGTCGTCGCCTATGACGTCAACCTCGACAACCCGAAGATCGCCCAGATCGAGCAGAGCGACCATGACATGGCCCGTCTCGTGATCGAGCAGGCGGTCAAGGATGAGGGCGACGGCGTCAAGGGCGGCGTGGTCTATGTCGCGGGCTTCGCGCCGCTCGACCGTCGTTACGAAGTCTGGAAGGAGTTCGGCAAGACGCACGGCGTCACCGAGGAGGCGGTGTGGGGCGTGGTCAACGATTCCGTCGCCGCGTCGGTCGCCGACCAGACCAAGGCGGTGCTGCGCGCCCATCCCGACATCAAAGTGATCTTCACGCCGTGGGACGAATTCGCCCGCGGGGCGAAGCTCGCGATTGACGAACTCGGCGTCGCGGATAGGACCAAGATCTACGGGATCGACATTTCGACCTCCGACATCCAGGCGATCGTCGAACCGAACAGCCCGTGGGTCGCGACCGCCGCGACCAATGCCGCGGTGGTCGGCGAAGTGTCGGTGCGCGCCGTCGCGCTCGCCCTCGCGGGCCAGGACCCCGGCTACACGGTGCTGGTCAAGCCGTCGCTGGTGACGCGGGCCGAACTCATCGACAACAAGATCGTCACGATCGACGATCTGGCGGCGAAGGTGCCGGCATTCCGCACCAGCGACGCCGCGACGGCGCCGTGGATTCCGGCGCCGAAATAGGCGCTGGGGCCGGCGGCGCGGGGAGCCTCCTCCCCTCCTCGCGCCGCCATCTTTTCTTGAGAGCCAGGGACGCGACGATGGGCGAATTGCCCAAACCTCACTACGCGCTCGCCATGCGCCTCGTTGGTCATTCCGATCAGGGCGGACGCGGCGACGGCCTTCAGGTCATGGTCCATCGCGGCTTCGCTTATGTGGCGCACCCGTGGTCGGGCGGCTTCTCCATCATCGACGTCCGAGATTCCAGGAATCCCGGCGCGACGACCTTCGTGCCCGCGCCGCCGAACACCTGGACCATCCATCTGCAGACGCATGACGACCTGCTGCTCGTCGTGCATGCGCTCGACCTCTTCGCCGACGTGCGTTTCGCCGATGAGAAGGCCTATTACACGGGCTCGGTCGGCGAGGCGGTCGGCGGGGCGAAGGCGAAACATTGGTCGGCGGGCGTCGCGATCTACGACATCGCCGTCCCCGATGCGCCGCGTCAGATCGGCTTCTTTCCGATCGACGGCGTCGGCGCGCACCGGATCTGGTACGTCGGCGGCCGCTACGCCTATGTGTCGGCGCTGATCGACGGCTTCACCGACTACATCTTCCTCGTTCTCGACGTCTCGGATCCGACGCGCCCGACCGAGGTCGGCCGCTATTGGTTGCCCGGGATGAATCGCGCCGCGGGTGAAACGCCGACATGGGATCCGGGCCGCCGGTTTGCTCTGCATCACGGGCTTGTTGCCGGCGATACCGCCTACGCCTGCTGGCGCGACGGTGGGCTGACGATTCTGGACCTCGCCGACCGCTCGCGGCCGAAGCTGATCGCGCACCGCAACTGGTCGCCGCCCTATGGCGAGGGAACCCATTCCGCCCTGCCGCTGCCCGATCGCGATCTGCTGATCGTCGCGGACGAGGCGGTCGCCGACAACGAGGAGGACGGACGCAAGCACACGTGGGTGTTCGACATCCGCGAGCCTTCGAACCCGATTTCGATCGCGACCTTCCCGACCCCCACGGAAGCCGACTATCGCGCCAAGGGCGCGCATTTCGGCCCGCACAATCTGCACGAGAACCGGCCCGGCTCGTTCGTGTCGTCGACGCTCATTTTCGCGACGTGGCAGAACGCTGGCGTACGCGCCTTCGATATCGCCGACCCCTTTGCGCCGAAAGAAGTCGGCGCGTTCGTCCCCGCCGCGCCCACCCGAATGGTCGACCGGCGTCCCGGGCGTCCAAAAGTGATTCAATCCGCCGACGTCTTCGTCGACGCCGGCGGATTGATCTACGTCACCGACTACAACGCGGGTCTTTCGATCATCGAGTTCGGCGGCTGATCCGAGCGGTGCCTCGGCTGCTTTAACGCACCGGGGCTGACTCGAATTCCGGCACGCGACATCAAAGGTGGGTCAGCAGAAATACGGCAATGTCGTCAAAGTCTCCCTCGCTTGCCGCAGACACGCTCGTTCTGCACGGCGGCGCCTTCCGGCATGACCCGACGACCTCCGCGACAGCGGTGCCCAACTATCAGTCGACGTCGTTCGATTTCCCCGACACTGCTACGGCGGTGAAAATCGTCAACTTCGAGCAGATCGCCTTCACCTATTCGCGCGTCGGGAACCCGACGGTCGACGCGCTCGAACAGCGGTTGGCCGCACTTGAAGGCGGCGCAGCCGCGCTCGGCGCCGCCTCGGGGCAGGCAGCGACGGCGCTCGCTGTTCTCACCCTCGTGGAGGCGGGCGACAATATCGTGTCCTCGCCGGATCTCTACGGCGGCACCGTCCACTTCTTCCGCGCGCGCTTGAAGCAGTTTGGAATCGAGGCGCGCTTTGTCGATCCGTCCGATCCCGAGAATTTCCGCCGCGCAACCGACGACCGCACCCGCCTCTATTTCGGCGAGTCGCTGCCCAACCCAAGCCTCCGTCTTTCCCATCGTGGAGGTCGCCGCCATCGGCCGGCCGCTCGGCATCCCGCTGATTATCGACAACACTGCCGCGCCGCTCGCGATCAGGCCTTTCGACCATGGGGCGGCGGTCGTCGTCTATTCGGCGACCAAATACATCGGCGGCCACGGCACGACGATCGGCGGCGTCATCGTCGACAGCGGCAAATTTCCCTGGGCCGATTTTCCCGAGCGCCAGCCCTTGATCCACCGGCCGGACCCGGGCTACGGGAACCGCAACTACCTTCAATTGGCGGAGCTCTTCGGTCCGATCGCCTACGTGCTGCGCGCCCGAGCCGCGCTTCTGCGCGATCTGGGCCCGAGCCTCGCCCCGCAGAACGCGTTCCAGTTGCTCCAGGGCCTCGAAACGCTGCCGCTGCGCATCCAGCGCCATTTCGCCAACGACGCCAAGGTTGCGAACTTCCTCGCCGCGCATCCCAAGGTCGCCAAGGTCATGTACCCTGGCCTGCAGACCGGGCTCGACCGACAGCGCGCGGACAAATATCTCAGCATCGGATACGGCGGTCTCGTCGGCTTCGAGCCGGTCGGCGGCGAAAAGGCGGCCCTCGGCTTCATCGACCGGCTGAAGCTCTTCTATCACCTGGCCAATATCGGCGACGCGCGCAGCCTCGCAATCCATCCAAGCTCGACGACGCATGGCCAACTCAATGCGGAGCAGCAGGCCGCCGCCGGCATCTCGCCGGCCTTCGTGCGCCTGTCGATCTGCATCGAAGACCCGGAGGACATTATCGCCGACATCGCCCAGGCCCTCGATGGCGTCTGAGCCCGGCGCCAATCCCGGACACGTTCGGCGAGCTGAAATTGAACCTACCCGACAGCACCTGCATGGCGTTGATCATGCCCCGAATCGCGCCGATCACCTTGGAGACCGCGACCCCTGAGCAGAAGGCGGTATGGGACGAGACCGTCGCCGCCCACGGCGTCGTCACCAACATGAAGGCGACGCTTCTCCACTCCCCGGTCGCGCTCAAAGCGGTGCTCGAATGGTATGCGCTGTTCGATCGGGTGAAGCCGTTCCTGAGCGAGCGCGAAGCGATCCTGTTCTGCAACGCGATTTCGCGCGCCAACTGTTGCGAGCTGTGCTCGCTCTTCATGCGCCGTGCGATCGTCGATTGGGGCGAGGACCCGGACCATCTCGTGCTTGACGAGCGGGCGCAGACTCTGACCGCCTTCGGCCGCAAGCTCGCCCTCGACGCGAACGGCGTGTCCGATGCGCCCTACGACCAGATGAAGGCCCATTTTACCGACGTCCAGATCGTCGACCTCACCGCGTTCGGCGCGCTGATGATCGTCAACAACCTTTTCGACAGCGCGCTCAAAGTCGAGACCGACGCCTCGCTAAGACCCTACAAAGTATCGCCCGAGGTTCTGTTCCGCTGAGCGCAGTGTTTCACCGGCGAGCGGAACGAGGGGGACGAATGACGCGCGAGTTCTCGAACAAGGTCGTGTTCATCACCGGCGCGGCGCATGGCCAGGGGCGCGCCGTGGCGCTCGCTTTCGCACGCGCCGGCGCGGCGTTCGCCGGCTTCTATATCGGCCGCTCGCTCGCCATCCCGGCTATCCGCTCCGCTCCGGCGCCGAGCTCGAGCAGCTTGGCGCCGAGATCGCGGCAATCGGCGGCCGGTTCCTGGCGCTCGTCGGCAACGTCCGGGAGGAGTCGACCGTGGCTGCGGCGGTCGCCAAAACGGTCGCAGCGTTTGGCGGCCTCGACATCGTATTCGGGAACGCCGGCGTCGTGGCCTACGGCGAGGTGACCGAACTCACTGAGGAGCAATGGGACACGGTTCTCGACATCAATCTCAAGGGCAATTTTCTGCTCGCCAAGCACGTGACGCCTGATCTCGTCGCACGCGGCGGTGGGATGATCATCTTGAATTCTTCGGTCGCAGGCTTGCGCGGGTTTCCGCGCCTTACCCACTACGCCGCGTCCAAGTGGGGGCTTGTCGGCCTCGCCCAATCGCTCGCGATCGAGGTGAGAGGGCGGGCGTGCGCGTCGTCACCCTGCATCCGCCGGCGTGGACACGCCGGTCAACGACGGACTGGCGCTGCTTGGAGATTGGACCGCAATCGAGATCGCGGAAAAGTCCGCCGGCAACCTGCTGCCGACGCCGTGGGTCACGGTCGAGGATGTCGTCGGCAGCGTGCTCTTCCTCGCCTCCGACGACGCGCGGTTCATCACCGGCTCTGCGCTTGTACTGGACGTGACCTTCTGGCGCGATACCAATTCTACTTCCGACGCGGTCCCCGAATCTTGGTCAGGTCTTTGGGACGCGGTCGCGACCGGCCGGCGTCCGATCGACACTCGCCGGGACGATCCAAGCTAGGAGCCCCACAAGCCGCCCCGCCTTGGATGTTGCATTCCGAATTCTAGTCCAGTAACATTGTAGAGTTAGTCAATAATCGCGGTCAGTCGGCCTCGGCTCCCGATTTCACGCAAGGGACCTCGCCCTATGAGCGTTATGCAGAAACGGCCTCGGGTTTCCGAAAGCGACGCCGACCTCGTGGCCGTTGCGGCCGAGCTGCGCGCGCTCAGAACCGCGTCGCAGACGCGGCGCTACCGCGGATCGCCGCCGCCGCTACCGTCGCGCGAGGTCGTCATCGAGATCGTCCAGGCCATCGTCGCCGCGCTCTACCCCCGGCACTTTGGGCCGGCTGATCTTCAGCCAGCCGACGCCGACGCCTTCATCATCCGCACGCTCGAATCGGCGCTTTCGGCGTTGAAGCGCCAGATCGAGCTCGAGCTGGCGCTCATGAGGGAATGGAAGGGCGAGACCCGGATCGACTCGCCGCTCAGGGCCGGCGACGTCGTCGCGGCTTTCGCCGCGGCTCTGCCGAAGGTCGGCGGGCTGCTCGACTCCGACCTCAGGGCCGCTTTCGAGGGCGACCCGTCGGCCAAGAGCATCGACGAGATCGCGTTCTGTTTTCCGGGCTTTGCGGCGATCGCCCGCCATCGCCTGGCGCACGAGCTCTACGCGCTCGGCGTCACGATGATCGCGCGAATCATCGCCGAGGACGCGCATTCGGCGACCGGCATCGACATCCATCCGGGAGCTGAGATCGGCGAGCGGTTCTTCATTGATCACGGCACGGGCGTCGTCATCGGCGAGACCGCGGTCATCGGCCGCAACGTGCGCCTCTATCAGGCGGTCACGCTCGGGGCGAAGCGGTTCGAGGCCGACGCGTCGGGCGCGCTCGTCAAGAACACGCCGCGCCATCCGATCGTCGAGGACGACGTGGTGATCTACGCGGGCGCGACCGTCCTTGGGCGCGTGACCATCGGCCGGGGCTCGTCGATCGGCGGCAATGTCTGGCTCACGCGCGACGTGCCCCCGGGCAGCAGCATCACCCAGGCGAAGGCCCGCAACGAGACATTCGACGACGGCGCGGGGATCTGACCGATGGACAATCGATCCGCAGTTCAAAACCTTTGGCGCGCCGCGCGCGGCGGAATCGCGCGACTCAATCAAATTCTGGTCGACGCCGCGCCGCCTGACGACGCGGTGTTCCATGCGCCGCCGCGCGGGCCGGACCGCAGGGACGACGCCGAGCGGCGCATCGCGGAGGCGCGCGAAGGCCGAATTGGCGGACGATCCGGCCCTTGCGGACGCCCGGCGCAATGAGCGCCGCCTGGCGCTCGCGCGCGCACTCAACGGCGCCGTTCAGCGCCGGTTCGGGAGCGCTTCGGCATGCGCTCGCGATGCGTTCGACATGCGTTCGGCGCCCGGAACCGGGGCCTTATTCACCCGTGTTTTGAACATTTTCAACGGTTTGG
>Ga0074045_10006035_pt1 | contig 10464 bp, 13 predicted proteins | sample BogForMeECP23OM2_FD_94442 | JGI IMG/M metagenome (GOLD analysis project Ga0074045, IMG submission 94442) | Bog forest soil microbial communities from Calvert Island, British Columbia, Canada - Bog Forest MetaG ECP23OM2 | ecosystem: Environmental > Terrestrial > Soil > Wetlands ... | reverse complement strand
GGCCGCGAGCATCTGCGTCGCGCCGACGTAAGAACCGCCGAACATGCCGACCTTGCCGTTCGAATACGGTTGCGCGGCGATCCACTCGATCGTGTCGTAGCCGTCGTTCGATTCGTGGATGAACGGATACCAATTGCCGTCGGAGGTGTAGCGGCCGCGTACGTCCTGCAAAAAAACCACATATCCACGCGAAGCCGCGCGCTGCGCGAAGTCCACGGCGTAGCCCCAAACCGACCTGCGATACGGCGTGCGCTGCAGCAGCACCGGGAATTTTCCCTCGGCGTTCGGTCGAAAAATATCGCCGCGCAAAATCGCGCCATCGCGCATTTTCACTTCCACACCGCGCTCGACTTTGACGGGATAGGTTTCTGCCGCGAAAGCGGGAACAGCTAGAATCAACAGCAGGACTGAGCAGAAGCAGGTCCTCAACTTCATCATGGCCTCCGGAAGCACACCACAGGAGCGACTGCCGTCATTCTCTCTTCGAATGCGCAGGAAGGAAAGAGCGAACGCCAGAGGGATCGTCTCGGCAGAGGTGGACCAGCAGCTCAAGGATTTTGGACTGCGGGTGCTGCACACACCCGCGCGAGCACCAAAGGCGAACGCCTATTGTGAAAGATTAGTGGGAAGTGTACGCCACGAGTACCGGTGGGAAAGGATCGCCGCGTAAAGGAAAGGAAGAACTCAGTGGACACTGCGCTTTGCTTGCGTCTCCCCAATTTCTGTTGGCTGTACAGGTGGGACTGCCGGTGCCTTTCGTTTGCAGCGGTACGAAAACGAGTTGGGAGAAAAACTCGTTGGTTCCTATCTGACCGCAGGTGCATCTCCAGCACGAGCTCGAATCCAACAATTACGACCACTCCTGTCAGACAACGATGTATATATAAAGGTTAAGCGGATGGTTTATCTCTCGGGTCGGTCAGACTTCAAAACTGGGGGCAATAATTGCGAAGCACAGGCGGCCTGCGACGGAAAAGTACGCCCGGAGGATACAATAAACACCGTAGCGATCAGTCGGCCAAAACACGAAAGCCCAATAACCATCGATTGAGGCTTTGCCAGATATCCACTCAACATGGTCTCGTTTCCTCTCTCATCAGGGCAGATTTGACGGTTTACCTTCCGGTTTACGGCCTCACCCCAGCACGCCCACGGGGGTCGCGGCCTTACTCGCTACGAGATCGAGGTGGCTGGTTATAATTTTTTCGCAACCCTCGCGGCCACAAGCGCAACTCGCGAGGGGGCCGATTTGGTTGTATTCGACGACTCAACTTGGTGTGCTGGGACACGGAGCGTCGAAACCTCGTGTTTCAGCAGGCCCTCTTGTTGATCATCTTTGGAAATGCGGCGGAGCACGCAAGAGAAAACCGTGCCAGGATCCGTGGATAGTCCGTCGAATCTGTTTCCATGTTCCGATACAACAAAGCTGATATTGAGGCGAGGGCCCGGATTGCCATCGATCGTCGTAGCGTAAGTGATGGTGCCAGTGCCATTCGGATTCAATACCTCCGTTCCAGACACGGTCTGTGTGACGACCGCAAAACCGCCTACGCTTATCTGTGAGGTTACTGTAAAGTGACCGCTCGTATCTGCGGTGGTCGTCCCGAGCAACTTCGCCGGAGCAAATTGGAAAGAGGGCGGATTCGAAGTGGGTGGAAACGGATTCGGAAAGGTCAGATAACCGTCACAGACTACCGAATAGGTTCCAGCGGTTGATTTTGTCGTGATTACTTGCGCCGACGCGTTGCCTGCGATCAACAGCGACGCCATTAGGAGCGGCAGCACAACTATCCAGGTAAGACGATTTGTCATAAAACTCCTTTCCGGTCTATGTCCCCGTATACGGGATTGACAAACCTGCCGCGCGTAACTCGAAATGACGGAAGCAATGGATTTCAAGCAGGCACTGCCACCGCACTCGCTTATGACTAGGTTCATGTAGCATCTCCCGTGTTCTTCAAGATCGTTGCCAAGTTCAGATGCAAGGGCCGTCAGAGCTGATGTTCGCTTCTCCCAGTTCCCGTCCATCTGCACACCAGAGTGCCTATACATTCCACTGGGAACCGGGCATGTCACTTGTTTACTAACTAATATTTACCCACACAAAGCTATGCCCAAGAATAAGGGGGAGACGGGAATCCTACGCTTCAAGGCTCTAACCCAGTGATGTGGTCAAAACCAACCCCGCGAGGACCTCATTTTGAGGGCGGTCGCCGATCAGACGGGCTTTCCCCAACTGCCAGGGTGGTGCCGGCCCCAGAAAATGCTACTGGATAGTCTGCGGTTCCGGTGAGCGGCGAAGTGCTGAAAAACTGAGCGAAGGTAATCCCATGCGGGACAATGCGATCGAAGTTGAAAGTCTGGCCATCAAATGTGAAACCTTGGCTGGACAAAAGACTCTCTGAAAGACTGTGAAATGCGATAGGTCCAATTTCAGGGAACAGGCTCTCTTTTCTCTCGAAGGTGGCGATCAGCTGCCCGTTCGAGAAAGTGGCCGGGTTGCTCCAGTCCCCGTTCGGAGTGGTGTTGTAGTAGACGTTGAATGTTCCGGCTGAAACCAGATTGAGGACGACATCGCCGTCATTTGGCATCGGTGTGAGCGTCAATATATCCGTGCTGAACGTAAAGTAAGCAGTGGCCACGCTTGGTGACCCATTGAACAGCGAACTGCCAAATCCGTTGATGTGGACCAGGTAGCCGACATACACAGCCTTGCCGGTGCTGGGGTTCAGGTACACCCTCCCTGCGTGTTGCCAAACTACCTCGGAAGTTGCGGTCCTTTCCTGGGCGAAGACCGCAGGGGTCAGAGGAACCAGATTGTCGGGAACGAATGCCAGGAGCGTGAAGGCCGCCCCAGCCAAAGCGCGTACTGAGAACCCTTTGAGTATCATAATTGTCACCTTGAGTAGAGTTAGATTGAGGATTGGGTGGATGGCCGCGCGAGGTCTGCCATAGCCCCGCCGGGTTGCCGGCACACCGTGCGACTCCACCTTACCTGCGCTCATCTACTAAAGTGAAATTCCAGGGGAAACTGGACCAGGAATGGTGAAGATCTCTTTGAAATCCACGCCCAGCAATGCGAAGCTCAATGCTCACCCGACGTAATACACGTCTTTTCAATTAATTGACATTGGTACGGGGTGCGGCTACCGTGTTGCCAAGGCTCGCCTCGTCCGCGTTGGGAGGGTTGGGTGTCGCAACTTCCGCCCAAAACAGTCGCCGAATTTCTTGCGAATTGGCACGCCGGTGACAACGAGGCGTTGGGTGCCGCGGTTCCTCTCGTTTATGACGAGCTTCGCCGGGTCGCACATCGTTACCTGCGGAACGAACGTCCTGGCCACACACTGCAAAGCACCGCCTTGGTTCATGAAGCTTATCTGAGACTGGAAAAACAAGGGACAGCTCAGTTCAAGAACCGTGAGCATTTCTTGGCTATCTGCGCGCAATTGATGCGGCAGATTCTCGTCGAGTACGCGCGCAGCCGCAAAGCCGCCAAGCGGGATGGAGGCTACCGATTGACGCTGGATGACAGCGTGGCGTTCAAGACCCGCAGCGTGGACATGGTCGCTCTCGACGACGCTCTGAACGAACTGGCGAAACTTGATCAGCAGCAGAGTCGGATTGCGGCCTTTCCATCGGAGAGACTTCGCGTGCGCTGAATCTCTCACCAACCACGGTGAAGAGGCATTGGGCTACAGCCAGGCTTTGGTTGCATCATCAGATGGCCAAGGCGGTAGACGCATGACACCGGAGCGCTGGCAGCAGATTCGCAATGTTCTGGAAAGAGCGCTGGAAGTACCGCCTAGCGAGCGCTCCGCCTTTCTGAATAATGCTTGTTCGTCCGATCAGTCCCTGCGGCAGGAAGTCGAAACCCTGCTCGCCTCCGAGAATGACGCGCACTCCGGCTTCTTGCAATCCTTCACGCTGCGAGTGACGCTCCCTTCAGGAACAAACTTGGGAGACTATGAGGTCAAGTCGCTGCTGGGCTCCGGAGGCATGGGCGAGGTGTATCGCGCCCGGGATTCGCGTCTCGGGCGCGACGTGGCGATCAAGGTCTTGCCGTCTTTCCTCGCCACTGATTCCGACCGGCTGCGGCGCTTCGAACAGGAGGCGCGAGCGGCGGCGGCATTGAACCATCCGAACATCCTCGCTGTATTTCAGATGGGCACCTACGAAGGTGCACCGTATCTTGTCTCGGAGTTGCTGGAGGGAGAAACGCTACGGGAGCAGGTTAAGCGGAGCCGTCTGTCAGTTCGCAAGGCGATTGATTATGGCGTCCAGATCGCGCGTGGTCTGGCGGCAGCCCATGAGAAAGGGATTGTCCATCGTGATCTGAAGCCGGAGAACCTGTTCGTAACCAAGGACGGACGGTTGAAGGTTCTGGACTTCGGCTTGGCGAAGCTCACGCGACCAGAGTCCAGTTCGGAGCACAATTCACTGACGCTCACCGAGGGCACCGAAGCGGGAGTGGTGCTGGGTACGGTGGGTTACATGTCGCCGGAACAGGTGCGAGGACAGACGGCCGACCACCGGGCCGATATTTTTGCCTTGGGCACGATTCTGTATGAAATGCTGACGGGAAAACGAGCGTTTCAGAAGCCGACCTCGGCGGAGACGATGACGGCGATTCTAAACGAAGATCCACCGGGAATTTCGCAGGTCACGACAAATATTCCGCCAGCACTGCAGCGAGTAGTGCATCGTTGTTTGGAAAAGAACCCGGAGCAGCGCTTTCAGTCGGCTTCCGACTTGGCGTTTGCTCTGGATGCGCTGTCGGAAAAGTCCAGCAGCGACGTGGCATTTTTGCGAAAAGAAAGGGGTGGGCGCGGACTGTACGCATTCCTCCGAAAGCACAAATTGTGGATGGCAGCGGGCGTCGATTCGCTCGCCCCTGCGGCTTCCCGAAAAACCCGGCTCGTCGCCCTCACCGTTGCTCCCCTCGCACTACTGATAGTAGTGTTTGCTTTTTTTCTTTGGCGTCACACGGGTGCTCACGTGGGGGGCACCTGGGTACAGATCACCAATTTCGCCGATTCCGCAGTTTCGCCCACACTCTCACCCGATGGACGAATGATTTCCTTCATTCGCGGCCCGGAAACGTTTGTCACGCCCGGAGAGATTTACGTGAAAATGTTGCCGGATGGCCAGCCCGTTCAGCTTACTCACGACAAGCTCCCGAAAATGGCCCCAGTTTTTTCTCCGGATGGCTCGCGCATCACGTATACCGCGACAGACGCCGGCTTTGGATGGAACACCTGGATTGTTCCCGTTTTAGGCGGAGAGCCGAAGGAGGCACTGCCCAACGCGGCAGCGCTCACCTGGATTGACAAGCAACACCTGTTGTTTTCTGAGATCAAAACCGGTGTGCACATGGCGATCGTTACTGCGGAGGAGAGCCGCGCCGGAGAGCGTGATGTGTATGTGCCCGCCTACGAAAGAGGTATGGCACACCGTTCCTGGCTCTCTCCCGACGAGAAGCTGGTTCTTGTTTCTGAAATGAACGATATTGGTTGGCAACCGTGCCGATTGCTTCCCTTTGACGGAAGTTCCGCGGGTACCGGTGCGGGGCCCGTAAAGGCAAAGTGCACGTATGCCGCATGGTCTCCCGACGGTAAATGGATGTACTTCAGCGCGGACGCCGGAGACGGATTCCATCTCTGGCGCCAACGCTACCCGAACGGTGAGCCCGAACAGATTACCTTCGGCCCGACTGAAGAGGAAGGCGTCGCCGTTGCACCAGACGGTCGCTCGCTCGTGACCTCCGTGGGCATTCGGCAGAGCAGCGTTTGGCTGCACGATGCCAACGGCGATCGGCAGATTTCTTCCGAGGGATTCGCCACCTTGCTGAATCTAGAGCGTTCCGTCTTCTCTCCCGACGGCAAGAAACTGTTCTATCTCGCGAGGAAGAAAGGTTCGCCTCCCTTTAACGCCGGAGAACTCTGGATGGCGGACCTGGAGTCTGGTCGCACAGAGATCGTCTTACCGGATATCCTTATGAGTGAATTCGATCTTGCGCCCGACGGGAAACGCGTCACCTTCGCCTCTCTGAATGAACAAGGCAGGTCACGCGTTTGGATAGCCGCTCTCGACCATCGTACACCGCCCCAGCAAGTGACTTCGATCGAGTCAGACAACCCATCTTTCAGCCCCGCGGGCACTCTACGTTTCCGTGGGCGGGAAGGCGGATCGAGCTTCATTTACACTCTAGAACCGAGTGACGAGATCGCCCAAAAAATAAGCTCAGAACCCTTCCACGACCGCGGTATCGTTTCGCCCGATGGAGAGTGGCATGTGACGAACTGGCCCTCGCCAGTGGCTCAGCCATTGAGAGGAGGCCCCAAAATTCGTATCTGCGATTTCTGTGATGTCGGTTGGGGACCGGGCGACAAATTCTTCTACGTTAGATTGCGCGGGGTCGGCTTCATGGGTGGCGGAAAGGTGTACATAATCGCCCTTCCCGCCGGAAAGTCGCTTCCCGCTCTGCCGCCATCAGGAATCAGGTCTGCCGAAGACTTTAAAGACCTGAACGTTGTCTCTGTTATTGATATGACCGGGCTGTCGGTTTTCGCTCCCGGTCCAAATCCTTCCACCTACGCTTACTCCCGAATGACTGTCCAGAGGAATCTTTTCAGAATCCCCCTGGATTGACAGGCAAGGTGGAAAGGAACTTGGCTCGAAGTAGCGATTCTTGCATTCTTTGGTCGAGCAACACGCAAGGGAAGTAAGCCGTTTTGGCAGTCGGTGAACCTCGCGGGGGATCATTAAAGACACCCGCCCACAGAGTCAAACGGCCGGGATGCTCCTTCGAGCGTCCGGGCCGCCGTGTTTCAGGTGAATCACGTTACGAGAGGCCTGGCTAGTTTGTTGGCGGCGTTGCGTTGCGAGTTCCCGAGTACATGTCCATAAACGGTGAGCGTGATGATCACGCTGCTGTGCTGGTTTCTGCAGGTTGAGGATGGACGCGCTGGATTCAAGTAGATGCTCCCAGGTGCAACGAATTGCATGGAACATTTTGCCCGGCGAGTACATCTTGAGCGATACGAGCGAGGGTCGGATCATTCTTGCGGAGCTTGTTATCGGAATACGCGATTCAACGACTTAGTACGGCATTTCGCATTCGTGGTGACGTTGCTGTCATTTTTTCCGTCGAGCTTGTGTCCTTTGAAAATCATGTTTCCATTTATCTGAACAGTGCTACTCTTTTTCATTGCCGGTCTCCTTTTCATTGTGCCTCGAGCACGTCGAACATTGGGAGCGTATCGCATCCCGCGGGAGACCGGCCTTCTCATCTCATCTGGTTTGTCGCGCATACCTTCTGTCCTCCACCTGAGACGCGCCCGGACTTGAGCCCGGAAACCGCGGTGTTGGAATTGCCCTTGTGGACAGGTTATCAATCGGCTTCGGCCGTACCGTTGCGACCGCGCAAAATATCGCAAGGCCACGCACACTTTCTGTGTGGGACGTCAGAGAGCAGCCCTGTCCGGTGGAGAACAAATGGCATTAGAATTCGCTATTTTTCGTGTCGAGGCTGACGCATGCACGTGGCAAGAATCCTCAAGAAACCTTGCAGCCGCCAAAGCACGAGCTGAATTGCTGGGTGCAGTGGCTTCCTCTCTGGTTTATAAGCGTGCTTCGAGAAAGGCCCAGCGCGCCAGCGCGTTACTTCTGCTGTGTTTCCTACCAGAGCAATCGCTCAGCAGCAAATTGCGGTGCGCGAGACTAGCAGGCGCTCCCTCCCAGATGCACCTCTAGCCAAGACCGACCCGGAGAATTCCGCTCATGAAATATCCCTTGCGGAGGGGTCAGCCAGCGTCGCAGGCACCGTGCTGGATATAAGCGGAGCGGCCGTTCCCGACGCAGAGGTGAGTTTGTCGCATCAGGACGGAACAGAATTCCATACGATGGTGTCCGGAGCGGACGGTGAGTTTAACTTTACAAAGATTCACCCCGGTCCCTACCTCGTGGTCGTCAACGCCAAGGGTTTTGCGCCCTTTGTATCTGAAGAGTTCACCGTCGCGGTACGGCAGGCCTATGAGGTTCCTATTGTCTCGCTCTCTGTTGCGACGACAAGCATAGAGGTGATGGTCCGTCCCGTCGATCTGATCGCCGCTGAGCAGATAAGAGCGGCAGAAAAGCAGCGTCTGATGGGCGTCATCCCAAACTTTTACACTAGCTACATTTATGACACCGCCCCGCTCACCTGGAAACAGAAATTCTCGTTCGCTGCACGGGGCACATTCGATCCGGTTGCCGTGATCGGCGTCGGTTTCGCTGCTGGCATCGAGCAGGCGAATAACTCCTTTCCCGGATACGGGCAAGGCGCCGCGGGATACAGCAAGCGCTATGCTGCAAAGTTTGTCGACGGACGCAGCAGTGACTTCCTGACGCATGCGGTCTTCCCCTCGCTCTTTCACCAGGATCCGCGCTACTACTACCAGGGCTCCGGCACCGTTAAGTCCCGTCTTGTGCATGCGGTCAGCTCCGCATTTGTTACACGGAGCGATAGTGGTGGTACCGAGCCCAACTATTCTTATTTGCTTGGCGACACGTCCGCAGCAGCACTGTCCAATCTGTACTATCCCTCAGCGAATCGGGGAGCGCACCTGGTCTTCACCAATGCCGCCGTTGGCCTCGCCGGACGAGTGGGCGGGAATTTACTCCGTGAATTCCTGCCGAGGCGCATGACGACGAACGTGCCGGCCAATAGAGAACAGTGAAGCCAGGAAGGAACACCTGAGGTGCGGCTCCTGTGTAGTGGTACTCGGAAAAGTGACGAGCCAGGAATGGCGACCTGGGAAGTGTCATACCAGTGTCATGTGAATTGTGATGAATGGCGGCAAAAAGTGAATAAAGACCGCAAAGAGAAGGTAAATCTGACTACTCCATTTAGCTAGAAGTTGCTGATTCGCGTCGATTTCTCTCGGCTCCGACACAATTGTGATTAAATCAGGCACAAGGCCGTTAACCGAAGGGTTGCTAGTTCGAATCTAGCCCCGGGGGCCAACTCTCTTGCATTCAGGCGTTTATGAAGTTGCATTCTCACAATTTGCTTCCAGAAAATCATAGTGTCATATAAATGTGTTTTTTCCTTGCTCACTGTTGAACTCAGGCGACTTCATCAGGCCCGCAAACGCGGTTCTCGTGAACAGTTTAACAGTTTCAAGACACCAGAGCCGGCGCAGGGTGCACCTGACGCTCTATCTCGGAGGTCTTGCCAGAACGCCTTGTAACTTCCAGATCAAAGAAATTTTGGAGGTTCAGCCAGAACTCGGCGTTCGTGTTGAAGTAGCGTGCCAAGCGCAGCGCAGTTTCCGCCGTGATTCGGCGCCGCTCGTGCACTATTTCACCGATGCGAGTAGCAGGCACGTGCAGTTCGAGTGCAAGCCTGTTGACCGTCAGGCCGAGCGGCTTCATAAAGTCCTCACGGAGGACTTCACCCGGATGCACAGGAGGCATTAACCCTTCCGACTTGCTCATATTCATCTTCTCTTCCCGCTAGTGATAGTCGACGATTTCCACATCGTAGCAATGGCCCTCACGCCAGACAAAACAGATTCGCCACCGATCATTGATCCGAATCGAGTGCTGCCCTTTCCGATTGCCTCGCAATGCTTCCAACTGATTTCCAGGCGGCGTAGCCAAAACGCGCAGCTCCGTCGCAGCGTGAAGTTGGAGTAATTTCCGCAGAGCGACCCGCTCGATGGAGCGGAACCGCCTGCTGTGGTGATAGTGAAAGAGGTCCTCAGTTGCCTTCGAGCCAAAGCTCTGAATCACACGCACAGAGTACCACGCCACGCGTTATACGTCAAGCAACAGATGGCGTCATATAGGTGTCATGCGAATGGTGATGAATGGCGGCAAATGGTAACGAAAGGCGAAAAGAGAAGGGGGTTTGGAGTTATCTCGGCGGCTTGCAAAGCAGGTGCTCTCGGATTTCTACTGTCACAAGAATGTCACGCTAATCCCGGCAAATGGTGGCAGATCGTGACTAAAGGATGAGTGGGGAAGGATAAAAGCGGTCCCTCGATTTCATCCCAACTAGCTGATTGTCTTCGATTAAGCCCAATTCCGGCAAGTTTTGACTAGATCACTCTGCTGGCTGTTAACCGAAATGTTGGAGGTTCGAATCCTCCCCGGGGAGCCAAAACTTTTCAGATCAATAACTTAGATTGAGGTAGAGCATTCGGTTAGCAACCGAAGGATATGGATTGTGAAGCCGAATGGAAGTTTTTGAACGCTATACCCTTCGCGATAACGTGTCCAAAATTTCGAAGTACTGTCACAGAAACGTAACGTAAGCGGTAAACAGGGTGCACCTTGCGGCCGCTTAATGCCGGTGCAAAGCTACCGGCATGGAAACCACTTGCATCGAGAAACATCGCTACTGCAACCGAAACGAACGCGCGGAGTGGATTGCCCGGTATCGCTCCAGCGGATTACGCCCACCACAGTTCGCCGAGCAGC
>Ga0074045_10006034_pt1 | contig 10465 bp, 6 predicted proteins | sample BogForMeECP23OM2_FD_94442 | JGI IMG/M metagenome (GOLD analysis project Ga0074045, IMG submission 94442) | Bog forest soil microbial communities from Calvert Island, British Columbia, Canada - Bog Forest MetaG ECP23OM2 | ecosystem: Environmental > Terrestrial > Soil > Wetlands ... | reverse complement strand
GCGCTCGGCGAAGAAGAAGTCAAACTGACGAAGCGCTTCTACGGCTGGCCGGAAGACGCCAAGTTCTTGGTACCCGATGGAGTGCGCGAAAATTTTCACGACGTCATGGGCAAGCGCGGGCGGCAATTGAGCGGCCAGTGGAACGCAATGCTCAACAAGTACAGCGCGGAGTATCCCAACCTGGCGGCCCAATTCGCACGCATGCAAAGTCGGCAACCCGCAGACGGATGGGACAAAGACCTGCCCACGTTTGCACCCGATCCGAAGGGACTCGCAACCCGCGACGCGTCCGGCAAGGTACTCAACGCCATTGCGAAGAACCATCCCTGGCTAATGGGCGGCTCGGCCGATTTGTATCCATCGACCAAGACGCGCCTCACCTTCGATGGTGCAGGCGATTTCGAAGCGGGCCACTACAACGCGCGCAACTTCCACTTCGGAATTCGCGAGCACGCGATGGGCGCCATCGTGAACGGCATGGCGCTATCGAAGATCCGCGCCTACGGTTCGACCTTCCTCATCTTCAGCGACTACATGAAGATGCCAATCCGCCTCTCGGCCGTCATGGAAGTTCCGTCAGTCTGGATCTTCACCCACGATTCCATAGGCGTCGGCGAAGACGGACCGACCCACCAACCGATTGAGCAACTGATCACCCTGCGAGCGGTTCCCGGCCTGATCACGTTGCGTCCGGCTGATGCCAACGAAGTTGTCGAGGCGTGGAAAGTCATCATGTCGCTGAAAAAAGAGCCTGTGGCGCTGGTCTTGACGCGTCAAGCGCTGCCGACCTTCGATCGCACGAAATACGCGTCAGCCGCGGGCGTGGCGCGCGGCGCCTATGTCCTGGCCGACGCTGAAGGTGGCAAGCCGCAGGTCATCCTGATGGCCACAGGCAGCGAGGTGTACCTGTGTATCGACGCCTACGAGAAACTGAAGGCGGAAGGCATCCGGGCGCGCGTTGTCAGCATGCCGTCATGGGATCTGTTCGAGCATCAGGACCAGAGTTATCGCGACCAAGTGCTTCCACCCGACCTCACCGCGCGGGTCGCAGTGGAGATGGCTTCGACCTTAGGCTGGGCGCAATACGCGGGACCGAAGGGACGCATCATAGGGATGCGTACTTTCGGAGCGTCCGCCCCGCTGAAGGATTTGCAGAAGAAGTTCGGCTTCACGTCCGATGCCGTACTGCAAGCGGCGCGCGAACTGCTCGGCAAGTAACACGCTGGGGGGATGAAAATCCGGTTGGAGCACGAATCCAGCCCCGGAGGGGCGACCAAGCTTAGCCCAGCGCTTCAGCGCTGGGAAAGGCGGAGAGAATGATTCAAGTCCCGGAGGGACGACCGAGTTCTCACTATCCGGGGCAGCCGTAACGCTTAATTATTAACGTCAGGCCGTTATTCTGCTGCCTGACTCAGTCAGGAGATGTTTATGAATCCAGTGGACACGCTCGAAACTGCAAAAGCCACAAATCCTCTCACCCAGCTTCAAAATTTCGGACAGTCGATCTGGCTCGACTACATCCGCCGCGACCTGCTCAAGAGCGGCGAACTGCAGCGCCTGATCACCGAAGACGGTCTGCGCGGAATGACCTCGAATCCCGCGATTTTCGAGAAGGCCATCGTCGGCTCGACCCTGTACCAGGATTTCCTCGATGTGCTCGCCGGCCGTGCCGACCTCGACGCCAAGGGTCGCTATGAACTGCTGGCCATCCGCGATATTCAGGACGCCGCCGACTTGCTCGCTCCTGTCTACCGGAGCACGAAGAAGCGTGACGGCTACGTGAGCCTGGAAGTTTCCCCCTATCTCGCGCACGACACCAACGGTACCCTCGACGAAGCGCGAAGGCTGTGGAAAAGCGTGGCCCGCGAAAACCTGATGATCAAGGTGCCGGGGACGCCAGAGGGCATCCCCGCGTTCCGCCAGTTGATCGGCGAAGGCATCAACGTCAACGTAACTCTCCTGTTCGCGCAAGGTGTCTATGAGGAAGTCGCCGCCGCCTTCATTGACGGAGTTGAGAAGTTCGCTGCCACCGGCGGCGATGTAAGCAAGCTTGCCAGCGTCGCAAGCTTTTTCATCAGCCGCATTGATTCGCTGGTCGACTCGTTGGTGGACAGCCAACTGAAGAAAGAAACGGACGCGGCTCGCAAGGCAAAGTTGCAGGGAATTCTGGGCAAAGTTGCGATTGCGAACGGCAAACTCACCTACGAAGCCTACCAGCGCATCTTCTCCTCTCCGCGCTGGAAAGCTCTAGCCGCCAAGGGCGCGCAGACGCAGCGCGTACTCTGGGCAAGCACCAGCACCAAGAATCCGAATTACCGCGATGTGCTCTACATCGAGGAATTGATCGGACCGGACACGGTTAACACCGTGCCTCCGGCAACGATCGATGCCTTCCGCGATCACGGCAAACCGCGCCAGAGTCTGACCGAAAACCTCGACGGGGCGCGGAAGACGATGGCCGATCTCGCCGCCGTTGGGATTGTCATGAAAGATGTGACCGACAAGCTGACCACCGACGGCGTAAAGTTGTTTGCCGACGCGTTCGGCACCCTGCTGGCCGCAGTCGAAAAGAGTACAAAGCAGAGTACAAAGAGATGAGCACGGCGCAGATCAATCCCGAAGTCAACTCACAGACCGCCTCGCTTCCAGCCAATCTCGATGCAGCGTTAAGAAAAAACCTTGACGACTGGCGGGCATCGGGAAAAGTAAAACGGCTCTGGCAGCAGGACGCCTCCCTCTGGACCGGCGAAGACGAGGCCAAGTGGCTGGGATGGCTCGGCATCACCGACGAACAACTTGCCAATGCAGCCAAGCTGAAGGCGTTCGCGGATGAGGTCAAGAGCGCCGGATTCTCCGACATTCTTCTGCTCGGCATGGGTGGATCCAGCCTTTGTCCGGAAGTACTCGCGCTGACCTTCGCGCAAACACCCGGCTTCCCGCACCTCCACATACTCGACTCGACTGACCCGGCGCAAATTCGCAGCGTTGAAAAGAAGGTCGACCTCGCCAGAACGCTCTTCATCGTTTCCAGCAAATCCGGCAGCACGCTCGAACCCAACATCTACAAGCAGTATTTCTTCGAGCGCGTGCTGCAGACAGTGGGCAATAACAATAATAAAGACCGGGCGGGCAGCCGCTTTATCGCCATCACCGATCCTGGTTCCAAGATGCAATTGGTGGCTGAGCGCGACCGCTTCCGCCACATTTTTTATGGACTGCCCTCCATCGGCGGGCGCTACTCCGCGCTTTCGAACTTCGGCATGATTCCCGCCGCGGCCATGGGCATCGACACGAGCAAGTTCCTCCAGCACACGAAACAGATGGTCGAAGCCTGTAAGGCGTCCGTTCCCGTGGAACAGAATCCGGGAGTGATGCTCGGCTTGACCATGGGAACCGCCGCGACCATGGGCCGCGACAAAATTACGCTGATCACCTCGCCCGGAATTTCGGATCTGGGCGCATGGCTCGAACAGTTAATTGCCGAGTCCACCGGCAAGCTCGGCAAGGGCATCATCCCGGTCGATCGCGAAGACATCGGAGCGCCGGACGTTTACGGGAATGACCGCATCTTCGCCTACCTTCGCCTGGAACCCGCTCCCGACGCGGCGCAGGACGCCAAGGTCGCCGCCCTCGAAAAGGCCGGGCGGCCTGTAGTGCGAATCGCCCTATCCGACATCTACAGCCTCGGGCAGGAATTTTTCCGCTGGGAAATTGCCACCGCCGTCGCAGGCTCGATCCTCGGCATCAACGCCTTCAACCAGCCTGACGTCGAAGCCAGCAAGATCGTCACCAAGCAACTGACGTCCGCGTATGAAAGCACGGGCGCGCTTCCGCCCGAGAAACCGATACTCGAAGAAGCGGGCTTTAAGCTCTTCACCGACGATAAGAACGCCGCCGCACTCAGCCAAGCCGCCGGATCCGACCGCTCACTCAAGAACTATCTGCGCGCGCATCTGGCGCGTCTTGGCGCAAGCGATTACTTTGCCCTGCTGGGTTATGTCGAGATGAATGCGGAGCACGAATCTCTGCTGCAAACTCTGCGCATGACGGTGCGCGATCGCAAGCATGTGGCCACATGCCTCGGCTTTGGGCCGCGTTTCCTGCACTCCACCGGACAAGCTTACAAAGGCGGTCCGAACAGCGGCGTGTTCCTGCAAGTCACCTGCGACGACGCCCAGGACTTGCCCGTCCCCGGACAGAAATACACTTTCGGAGTGGTGAAGGCGGCACAGGCTCGCGGAGACTTTCAGGTTCTAGCCGACCGCAATCGCCGCGCCCTGCGCGTGCACCTCGGCAGCGATGTAAAAGCGGGACTCACCAAACTTGTGGAATTGGTAAGGGAGATTTTGTAGCTTAACTGCAAAAGTCCGGTCACAAGGGATTTGCGAATCTTTTATGAATTGTCATCCTGAGCGAAGCGAAGGACCTGCTGTTCGCCGCCAGAAGCAGGTCCTTCGCTTCGCTCAGGATGACAATTCAGTGCTGGTTTGAGGAGCACGCATGCAACTGGGAATGGTAGGTCTAGGGCGCATGGGCGCCAATATGACGCGGCGCCTGATGCGCGGCGGTCACACCATGGTGGTGTCCGATCTGAGCGCCGATGCCGTGGAGAGTATAGCCGGTGAAGGCGCGGTCGCTTCCTCTTCACTTGACGATCTGGTCAGCAAGCTGAACCCTCCCCGCGCCGCGTGGATCATGGTGCCGTCAGGCGATCCCACGGAAAAAACGGTGCAGGCTCTCCTCGGACGCATGCAAACCGGCGACACCATCATTGACGGTGGCAACTCCTATTTCAAAGATGATGTTCGCCGCTCGAAAATCTGCGCCGCCAAGGGCGTGCACTATGTCGACGTCGGCACCAGCGGCGGCGTCTGGGGACTCGAACGCGGATACTGCATGATGATCGGCGGCCCGAAAGAAGCTGTCCAGCGCCTCGACCCGATCTTCAAAACGCTGGCGCCAGGACGCGGCGACATCCTGCGCACTCCCGGACGCGAGAAGATGGCGGGTACTGCGGAAGACGGCTACATCCACTGCGGCCCTTCCGGCTCCGGACATTTCGTCAAGATGGTCCACAACGGCATCGAATACGGCATGATGCAGGCCTACGCGGAAGGCTTTGACATTTTCAAGAACGCGACCAGCAAAGAACTTCCTGAAGACATCCGCTACGATCTCAACCTGCCCGATATTGCCGAAGTCTGGCGGCGCGGCAGCGTGGTAAGTTCGTGGTTGCTCGACCTGACTGCGATAGCGCTGGCCGAGAATCCTACGCTCGCCGAGTACAGCGGCTTCGTGCAGGATTCCGGAGAAGGCCGCTGGACAATTCAGGCTGCGATCGAAGAAGCGGTTCCGGCCGAAGTGCTGACCGCGGCTCTCTACACGCGCTTCCGCTCGCGGCAGGAGCATACCTTCGCGGAGAAAATGCTCTCCGCCATGCGACAGAAGTTTGGCGGTCACGTGGAACCGAAGAACCATTGAGTCATTGAATCAATCGAGGGAACCATGGCGCAACTAGAAGCTCTGCCAGCAGTAACCAAACCGCGAGTCGGGCGCACGGCCGATCCGTGCGTCATGGTGATTTTCGGCTTCACTGGCGACCTGACCCGACGCAAGTTGATTCCCGCTCTCTACAATCTCGCCAGCCAGCAATTGCTCTCGCGCGAGTTTGCCGTGATCGGCGTGGGCCGCAGCCCCATGAGCAACGACGACGCGCGGAAAAAGCTCAGCGAAGACTTCAAACAGTTCGCCACTGGCGCCGTCGATAACGACCTGTGGGAATGGTTTGCCCGCCGCGTCAATTACGTCAATGGAGATTTCGACGATCCCGCTACTTACGACAAGCTGAAAGCGACGCTTGCCCAGGTTGACCAGGAGCACAACTCGCACGGAAACTATTTCTTTTATCTGGCGACTGCACCCAACTTCTTCGGCGACATCGTGGAGCGACTCTCGAAGGCCGGCTTGATGACCGAAGAGAATGACCATTGGCGGCGCGTGATCGTCGAAAAACCTTTTGGCCATGATCTCGATTCCGCCAAGGCCCTGAACCAGCAACTTTTGAAAGTCGTTTCGGAATGCCAGATCTACCGCATCGACCATTACCTCGGCAAAGAAACCGTGCAAAACATTTTGGCGCTCCGCTTCGCGAACGGAATTTTCGAGCCCATCTGGAATCGCCGCTACATCGATCACGTGCAGATCTCGGTCGCTGAAACCGTCGGCGTCGAGAAACGCGGCGGCTACTTTGATGGAGCGGGTTCCCTGCGCGACATGGTTCCCAACCACATCATGCAGCTCATCACCCTGACCGCGATGGAGCCTCCAATTTCCTTCGAGGCCAACGCGGTGCGCGACGAGCAAGCCAAAATTCTCCACGCCATCCAGCCCTTCAGCAACGAGGACGTGCTCAGCAAAACCATTCGCGGCCAATATGGAGACGGCACCATGGATAACGAGCGCGTGCCCGCGTACCGCTCCGAAGATGACGTGCCTCCAGACTCGCGCACCGAAACCTTCGTCGCCATGCGCCTGCTGATCGACAACTGGCGCTGGGCGGGAGTTCCCTTCTATCTGCGTACCGGCAAGCGGTTGCCCGGACGCAATACCCACGTCGTGATTCAGTTCCGTCGGGCGCCTTTCATGCTGTTCCGCGAAACTCAGGTTGAGAACATGATGCCCAACCAACTGGTGCTGCACATCCAGCCGGAAGAAGGCATCTCGCTGCGCTTTGCCGCCAAAACTCCCGGACCCGCGATGCAACTGGGCGAAGTGAATATGGACTTCAACTACGCCGACTATTTTGGAGTCTCTTCTTCGACCGGATATGAACGCCTGCTGCATGACTGCATGATCGGCGACGCCACGCTCTTCCAGCGCGCCGACATGGTCGAAGCCGGTTGGAGCATTGTCAATCCCGTGCTCGACGTGTGGAAAGCGCTGCCTCCGCGTAATTTCCCCAACTATCCCGCTGGAACCTGGGGGCCGAAAGAGTCCGACGAACTGATGGAACGCGATGGACGGCGCTGGAGAAATTTTGAAAAATGATTCAGGATTTGTGTGGTGACGGGGCTCCGCCCCGTCCTGCGGGGCAAAGCCCCGCCACCACACGATTGTTTCCGAGAGACCACATGCCCTCGACTCGCTCCATCGAAGTGCTTGCCACCGCAGCCGATCTGTTTCACGCTGCCGCTGAAGAATTCGTGCGCGCGGCTCGCACCGCCATCGGCGCTCAGGGACGATTCACGGTAGCGCTCTCCGGAGGCTCGACTCCCAAAGCTCTTTATTCTCTGCTGGCGTCGAATTACGCCGACTTCGTCTGGAATCGCGTCTTTCTATTTTTCGGCGACGAGCGCCACGTCCCGCCTACCGACGCCGAAAGCAATTATCGGATGGTGCAGGAATCGTTGCTGACAAAAATTGCGATTCCCGCCGAAAACGTTTTTCGCGTACCGGCCGAGAATCCCGATGCCTCCGCTGCTGCGGCCGACTATGAGGCCCAGCTTCGCAAATTCTTTGAGATCAACTCCGGAGAATTTCCGCGCTTTGACCTGATCCTGCTGGGCCTGGGTCCCGACGGCCACACCGCATCTCTGTTTCCCGATTCCGCCGCGCTCGACGAGCAATCGCGGCTGGTGGTTGCCAACTGGGTCGCAAAGTTCAACACTCACCGCATCACGTTTACTTTTCCCGTACTCAATCGCGCCGCCGAAGTGATGTTCCTGGCCAGCGGCGCGGACAAAGCCGATATGGTGCATCAGGTTCTCGAGGGCAAGAACGAGGGGAAGAACGCCCCTCCACTGCCCTCGCAAAGAGTGCAGCCCTCCGACGGGAAATTGTTGTGGATGCTCGACGAAGCTGCTGCCTCGAAACTGACTCGATGAAGTTGGTTTTCAGTTCTCAGTTGTCAGTTCTCAGTAAAAGCCGGGTGGCCCATCCTAACGTCGCGTTTTGTGCGGCGTTAGGGTGGGATTCCACAATCGTTGTGCGGCGGGGGTACCCCCTCCCCCCTCCCCCTGCTATTGGAATCATAGAGTTACAGGCTAAAACCCTCAAAATCTTTGAGTTTAAAGGGCCTATAGTCAAAATATTCCGGAATAAGGACTTAAGTTGTCAAAGAGCGCCGAAAACGGGCTTGGGGCAGTTTCGAGGAGATCCGTTCGCTCCGCTCAGGATTTCGGCAGCGGGCTCCCGCTTCGCTCACGCCCGCTAAACGCCTCAACTTCGAAACTGCCCCAATCAGATAATTAATCGTCACGCACGACGGGTCTTAAGTCAACGGATTTCGAGCAGAGATAATCTGTGATCAAGAAAGTTGCGTTCGTCTGCCCAATGGCCCCTTCTCGAAAAGCGCGAGAAGGGGCGCACCCCCAGTTATTTCTCGGTCGGCATTCCAGGATAGATAGGGATAAACTTACAGGCCGGAGAAGTCGGCCACCCGCCTTCGGCCTATCTCTTGCAACCGCCAACTGAATCTGCCTTGGGATTGACCACGATTTGCGTCGAAATCAGGTTGTAGGAGTCATTCAGAGAAAGAATTGCTAGGTTCCCATTCTGTGCGGCAACGGTTACCTGCCACTGGTTTGTCTCGCGCTGAACGCCCTGGAGACGGGGCATGTTGATGTCGGTAATGCACTGCTTAAAGAAACCGGCGGGTATCGAATACGTCACCAACATGGATTTTTGGAAGGGAGTTGCTGTTTCTCTTCCAAGTGTATGGATGGCGCTAGCTTGACCTCGATCAAAGCTAGTTTCACGTTTGGTGCTGACAACGACGCTGACATTGCCGTCGAATGTGACGCTGAATATTGCCATCTGATCGGAGCGAACATAAATAATGATGCTCCACAGCCACTGATCTGCGATGTTCGCAGCCCCTTCGGGGGCATAGCCAGAATAGAAGCCGTAATTCTGCACGTAGAACAGCTCGGTTTTCGGATCGTACAGCATCCGTAGAATGTAATCCTTGGTCCCGCCTGCATTGGACGCGAGATGCACCGGCACGGAACGAAACTCGATGGGAGTCTTCCCTTTGTCGCCGAGTGCAACAACCGTCCTGGCGTAGCTTCCATCCGCATTGAGGTGAGGCCGATAGGTTCGCTCAATCAGGATCTGGACCCCGTGATCGCTACAGAATCGAGCAAATTGTTCATACTGACCGCGGGCGAATAAGATCGGATTGCCAAGGCTACCCGAATGATGGGGCAACCAGTGCAGCGTTGCTCCACGTGGAAGTTGACTGATCCGAGATTCCACGTCATTCAACGATGAAACAAGGAATTTGGCCTCTACGAAGGAGCGATAGCCCGTTCCGGGATAGAGCGCAACCCCGCCGATGCCATCGTCCAGCGTGTATTCGGTTTGCGCCTTCCTGGCAAGGGCTGGCGAAGCTGCCGTCTGGCCGACAAGAACGCCTGTACCCAGCACGGCCGCAAGGACTGCGAATGCCGAAGAGAAGCGCATGTTGTCCATTATTCGCAGCTATCCAGCGGAACCACAAGGTTACTCTTGTTAACAGGCGGACACTCACGATTCTGGTCTGGCCCGGCCTAGGGCTTTTGGCGGAATCACGGGCCAACCGGATGTTGAGAAACGGCAGGTCGTTGTGGAGCTACAATGATTTTGCCGGGCGAAACGGAGGCGGGCACTGCGGGGACGCAACCATGCCGAGGGATACTCCGGTGGGCTCATCGAGACGATGGACAGGGGCGTGAGGATCGTCCTTGCGCCGCCCAACCTCCATCGGATCGAAAGACCCCATGCCTTAAAAATCCCCGCCCCGAAGGGGCGGAATCTACACTAACGGAGAACGCCGTTTCTCCATTTCACGCTGAGCCAACACAGGTTCGAATCCCGCCGGGTCCATTCTCCCATCTGTGGAGAAGATCTATACCGGGGAGAGAACGCAGAGATAATCTCCCCAAGTAACTTGACATTGTGTCCACCACCGCGAAATACTGAAGTTGACAGAGAGCTGCACCACGTTCTTAATGACCCCGGATACCCGGGGTCATTTGCGTTATCACCAGCCAGACAAACCCTTCCCCTTCGATCCAGTCCCCCAGTCTCTTAACTGCCGAATCCGCTCTTACAGGAATTTCCGCTCCGGTTGCTGTTGCGTCAGGGCCAGCGCCTTCTCATAAGACGCCCGAGCCTCAGCTGTCCTGCCCAGCCTGCGATACATTGGACAACTGGTCGCAAACGATGCCAAACTATCACGCAATACCTTCGTCTAATTGTTTTTCCTTTCCTCGTCAGGCTTAATCGACAGCAGGTAGAATACGAAACCAGAATCAGCAGTTGAGCACTGCTGATCGGAATTGGAGACGTCAATGAGCAGCGTACAAATCGACCAGAAGAGCTATGAGATGCCCCCGAGAGAAGGGATCAGCATCGCGCATTTTCTCACCGTCGCCGACATCGAGCGATCGGCTCGCTACTACGAAAAGGTCTTCGGCGCTCGCAT
>Ga0074045_10006033_pt1 | contig 10467 bp, 8 predicted proteins | sample BogForMeECP23OM2_FD_94442 | JGI IMG/M metagenome (GOLD analysis project Ga0074045, IMG submission 94442) | Bog forest soil microbial communities from Calvert Island, British Columbia, Canada - Bog Forest MetaG ECP23OM2 | ecosystem: Environmental > Terrestrial > Soil > Wetlands ... | reverse complement strand
GTCGACGTGGCCGTCGGCCCGCCGCGCTGGAAGCCGCCGCGGCGCGGGTCGTCGCTCGCCGCGCTCTGGCCGCGCCTGCAGGAGCTGATCGCGCCGCCGCCTGCCGTCGCGGCCGACTCGCCGGCGCCTGCCGCAACCGGCGCGGCACCCTTGCAACGGCTGTCACTGGGCTGGCGCTTGCCGCCGTCACCGCTGCCGGAGCTGGCGGTGCTGCCCGAGCCGCAAGCAGTCGGCGAGGCGCCGGAGTTCGACTGGGTGCGTGAAACGGCGCGCTGGGTGGGCAGCGTTGCGCACCGGTTCTTGCGCCAGATCGCCGAGGACGGCCTGGCGGCGTGGACGCCCGAGCGGGTGGCCGCGCAACGCCCGCGCATCGAAGGCGAATTCATCGCCGGTGGATTCACGGCCGCCGAAGCGGGCGCTGCCGCGCAGCAGGTCCTGGCGGCATTGCATACGACGCTTACCGACCCGCGCGGCCGCTGGGTGTTCGACGCCACGCACCGCGACGCACGCAGCGAATGGGCGCTCACCGAGTGGCGCGACGGTGCCTTTGCGCATCGGGTGCTCGATCGCAGCTTTGTAAGCGCCGACGGCACGCGCTGGATCATCGACTTCAAGCTCTCGCCGCACCTGGGTGGCAACGCCGAGGCTTTTCTCGACCGGGAGCGCGAACGCTATCGGGCGCAGCTCGAGGCCTACGCGGCGCTGTTGCGCTCGCTCGACGCGCGGCCGATTCGACTGGGGCTGTACTTTCCGCTGCTCGCAGGCTGGCGCGAGTGGGCGGCCGCGCCATAGGCTCCCTCGCGCAACGCGCTGGACCAGAGCGCCCGCCAGGCGGTAAAATTGATGTTTTTTCAATGCCTTCGGGCCCGCTTTACCGCGGCTACGGCGAGATCGAGCGTGCAGGTTTTTCGCGGCTTTCCCGCTGCAGCGGCGGATCACGTTGCCCTTACCATCGGCAACTTCGATGGCGTGCATCGCGGCCACCTGGCGATGCTCACGCGCCTGACCGAGGCCGCCGCCGACCTCGATCTGCCGGCGACGGTGCTGACCTTCGAGCCGCATCCGCGCGAGTTCTTCGCCCGCGAGAAGGCGCCGGCGCGCCTGTCGACGCTGCGCGACAGGCTCGAGCGCTTCGCCGCGCTGGGCGTCGAGCGGGTGTGCATCGCGCGCTTCAACGCCGCGCTGGCGGGGCTCGCCGCGCAGCGCTTCATCGACGAAGTCCTGGTGCGCAGCCTCGGCACGCGCTGGGTGCTCGTCGGCGAGGACTTCCGCTTCGGCCGCGGCCGCGGCGGCGACCTGGTGCTGCTGCGCGCCGCGGCGACGAGCTTCAGCGTCGAGTCGATGCCGGTGGTCAAGATCGACGGCGAGCGGGCGTCGAGCAGCGCCCTGCGCGAGGCGATCGCGCGCGGCGAGTTCGAGCGCGCGGCACGCATCCTCGGCCGGCCGTACGCGATCACCGGGCGCGTCGCCCACGGCGACAAGCGTGGCCGCAGCCTCGGCTTTCCGACCGCCAACGTGCCGCTGCGGCACAAGCCGCCGCTGTCCGGGATCTTCGCGGTGCGGGTGCGCGGCTTGGGCGAGCAGCCGCGGGCCGCCGTGGCGAGCCTCGGCGTGCGCCCGACGATCAAGCTCGATGCGCCGCCCCTGCTGGAGGTGTTCGTGTTCGATTTTGACCAGGCCATCTACGGCCAGCGCATCGGGGTCGAGTTCCTGCACAAGTTGCGCGACGAGGAGCGCTACGCCGACCTCGATGCGCTCAAGCGCCAGATCCACGCCGACGTCGCGCAGGCACGCGACTATTTCGCCACCCAGAAATAGCCCGAGGCAACGATGCCTGACGATCCGAAGAGCGACTACAAATCGACGCTCAACATGCCCGACACGCCGTTCCCGATGCGCGGCGACCTGGCCAGGCGCGAGCCCGGCTGGGTCCGCTCCTGGCAGGAACGCGGGGTGTACGCCGCCATCCGTGCGGCAAGCAAGGGTCGCAAGCACTTCGTGCTGCACGACGGGCCGCCGTACGCCAACGGTCCGATCCACATCGGCACCGCGGTCAACAAGATCCTCAAGGACATCGTCGTCAAGAGCCGGCAGCTCGCCGGCTTCGACGCGCCCTACGTTCCCGGCTGGGACTGCCACGGCATGCCCATCGAGGTGCAGATCGAGAAAACCTACGGCAAGCACCTGTCGACCGCCGAGACGCTGCGCCTGTGCCGCGCCTACGCCACCGAACAGATCGCCCTGCAGATGGCCGACTTCCAGCGCCTCGGGGTGCTCGGCGACTGGGAGCATCGCTATGCGACCATGGGCTATCGCAACGAGGCCGACGAGATCCGCATCCTCGGCCGGCTGCTGGAGAACGGTTACCTCTACCGCGGCCTGAAGCCGGTTAACTGGTGCTTCGACTGCCAGAGCGCGCTCGCCGAGGCCGAGGTCGAGTACGAGGACCGCCAGGACAGCGCCATCGACGTCGCCTTTCCGCTCACCGCAGCAGCCGAACGCTCCAAGCTCGCGCGGGCGTTCGAGCTCGAGGCGGCTCCCGACGGGCCGGTCGCGGCGGTCATCTGGACGACCACGCCGTGGACGATACCGGCCAACCAGGCACTCCACGTGCATCCGGACCTGAGCTACGCGCTGGTGCAGACCGCGCGCGGTCTGCTGCTGCTCGCCGCCGACCTGGTCGAGCCCTGCCTGCGCCGATTCGGCCTCGACGGCCGGGTGATCGCGACGGCCAAGGGCGCCGCGCTCGAAGGGCTCGCCTTCGCGCATCCTTTCCACGCCCATCCTTTCTACGATCGCCAGGCGCCAGTCGACCTGGGCAATTTCGTCACCCTCGAACAGGGCACCGGCATCGTGCACTCGGCGCCGGCCTACGGCGTCGACGACTTCAATTCCTGGCGCCGCTACGGCCGCTCCGAGGAGGCGATCTTGAATCCGGTCCAGGGCGACGGCCGCTATGCGTCGGACCTGCCCTGGTTCGGCGGCATGAGCATCTGGGACGCCAACCCGCGCATCGTCGACAAGCTGCGCGAGGTCGGCGCGCTGCTGCACACCGAGCCGTGGAAGCACAGCTACATGCACTGCTGGCGGCACAAGACGCCGATCATCTATCGCGCCACCACCCAGTGGTTCGCCGGCATGGACGACGTGCCCGGCTGGCGCGGCGTCAAGCCGGTAGAGACGCTGCGCACGACGGCGCTGCGCGGCGTGGAGGCCACGCGCTTCTATCCGCCCTGGGGCAAGGCGCGGCTGGCGGGCATGATCGCCAAGCGGCCGGACTGGACCCTGTCGCGGCAGCGGCAGTGGGGGGTGCCGCTGCCGATGTTCGTCGACAAGGACAGCGACGCACTGCACCCGGACACGCTCGCGTTAATCGAGCTCGCGGCGGCGAAAGTCGAGAAGGGGGGCATCGAGGCATGGTTCGATGCGACCCACGAGGACTTCGGCGTCGACCCCGCGCGCTATCGCAAGCTCAGCGACACGCTCGACGTCTGGTTCGACTCCGGCTCGACCCACGAGACGGTGCTGCGCCGCGACCCGCAGCTCGGGTTTCCGGCCGACCTCTACCTCGAGGGCTCGGACCAGCACCGCGGATGGTTCCATTCCTCGCTGCTGACCTCGAGCATGCTCAACGGCCGCCCGCCCTACGACGCGCTGCTCACCCACGGCTTCGTCGTCGACGGCGCGGGCATGAAAATGTCGAAGTCGAGGGGCAACGTCGTCGCTCCGCAGGAAGTCTCCAGCACCTACGGCGCGGAAATCCTGCGCCTGTGGGTGGCGGCAACCGATTACTCGGGCGAGCTCTTTATTTCCGTCGAGATCCTCAAGCGGGTGGTCGAGAGCTATCGCCGCATCCGCAACACGCTGCGCTTCCTGCTCGCGAACACCGCCGATTTTTTTCCGGCCAAGGACGCCGTTGCCTTGGGCGAGATGTTCGAGCTCGACCGCTATGCGCTCGCCATCGCCAACAACTACTTCGCGAGCTTCGACGATGCCTACGCAAAATACGAGTTTCACCCGGTGGCCCAGGCGCTGCAGGTTTTCTGCTCCGAGGAACTGGGCGGCTTCTACCTCGACATCCTGAAGGACCGTCTCTACACCGCGCCGCGCGACAGCCGCGCCCGGCGCTCGGCGCAGACCGCGCTCGCCCTCATCCGCGATGAAATGCTCAAGTTCATGGCGCCGGTGCTGAGCTTCACCGCCGAAGAGGCGTGGCGCACGATCCACCCGGACGAGGTCACGATCTTCGTGCACACCTGGCGCCGGGAAATCGCCGGCCTGGACATCACGCCCGAGTTCGCCGACAAATGGGGTCTCATCCGCAGCTACCGCGATGAAGTGCTGAAGAAGCTCGAGCAGGCGCGGGAGGCGGGCGAGATCGGCGCTTCGCTGCAGGCCGAGGTCGACGTTGTCGCGCCGGCCGCCGACTACGACGCGCTGGCGAGCCTTGGCGATGACCTTCGTTTCGTCTTCATCACCTCGGCGGCAAGGGTCACCCGCGGCGCGACGCGGGCGGTGCAGGTCACTCCGAGCGCGCATCCGAAGTGCGCCCGCTGCTGGCATTACCGCACCGACGTGGGCACCGATCCGGCCCATCCCAAGCTTTGCGGCCGCTGCATCGCCAACCTGTTCGGCAGCGGCGAGGCACGCGCCTTCGCGTGATCCTGCGGCGCGCGGCTCATGAATGAATCCCGTCGCTGGTGGACGTGGCTGATTCTCAGTGCCGCGGTCGTCGCCCTCGATCAACTGACCAAGGCAGCGATCATCGAAGCCTTTCGCCCGGGCCAGGAGCGCGTCGTCACGCAGTTTTTCAGCATCGTGCTGGCGCTCAATTCGGGCGCAGCCTTCAGCCTGTTTCGCGGCGTCCCCGGCTGGCCGCGCTACCTGTTCTCCGCAGTGGCCATTGCCGCGGCGATGCTCATCGTCTGGCTGCTGCGTCGCGGCGGCGATCGCTGGTACTGCGCGGGGCTCGCCTTGATCCTCGGCGGCGCGCTGGGCAATCTCTGGGATCGGCTGACGCTCGGCCTCGTGGTCGACTTCCTTCTGTTCCACTGGCGGGGCTGGTTCTATCCCGCCTTCAACGTCGCCGACAGCGCGATCACGGTCGGCGCCGCGCTGGTCATTCTCGACAGCCTCAGGCGGGGCCGTGACCGGAGCGCGGCCGGTGCCTGAAGCCTGGCCGCGGATCGCGCCGCTGCACCGGTGTCGTGCCGCAGTCGCGCGCGGCCCGGTCGCCATCGCGTCGCCTCAACTGACCTCCGGGGTCGAGCGATGAGGCTCGCGTATGGCTACCTGTTCCCGGTCATCTGGCTGGGCTGGGCGGCGTTCTGGTGGCTGGCCTCGCGCCGCGTCAACGCTGCGGCGCGACGGGAGCCCTGGTGGTCACGGCTGCTGCACGTTCTGCCGCTCGCGCTGGCCATCGTTCTGCTTGCCGTGCCGGCGCTGCGCATTCCCGTCCTCGACGAACGTTTCCTTGCCGCGGCCGCGTGGCCATTCTGGACCGGCGTGGCGCTGACGGCCGCCGGCTTGCTGTTTACCGTCTGGGCGCGCCTGCATATCGGCATGAACTGGAGCGGCATCGTGACGATCAAGCAAGGTCACGAGCTCATCACCTCCGGTCCCTACGCGTTCGTGCGTCACCCCATCTACACCGGGATCCTGCTCGCCCTGGCAGGTTCGGCACTGGCCAACGGCCAATGGCGGGGAATCCTCGCCCTCGGCATCGCCTGCTGGGCCCTCTGGCGCAAGCTTCGCCTGGAGGAGCGCTGGATGCAGGAGCAGTTCGGGGAGGCGTATCGGGCGTATAGCCGGCGCACCCCCGCCCTGATTCCTTTCCGGTTTTCGGCTTGAGACGACGCTCGCGCCGGGCGCGGCGGAGCGGGGTCTAGAGCGGCGGCCCGGGCGGCTTGAAGGCGCGCGTCCAGCCGGTCAACTGGTCGTAGACCTCGACCGCCGGGCCGCCTAGTTCACCGCGATGTACTCGTAGAGCTCGAAGCCGGGCCCCTGCTCGACGAGCTTGGTCAGTACCGCCGTTTCGCCGCCTTCGCCGCGCTGCAGGACGATCGCCTGCTCGATCTCGAAGGCCTTCGAGGGTACGAGCACCATGGGCTGCGCGCCTTCCTGCCCGTCGGCGGGCAACACCACCGCCGGCAGAAGCGCCGCGTGGGGCTTGTCCTCGGCCCGCGCCGCGGCGGCCTGCGGGTTGTCGGTCAGAAGCTCGCAGCCGAATTCCAGCCCGCTGCCGCGAAGCGTGTTGCGGAACCAGCGCACCATCGCCACCTGCAGGGCGTTGCGGCCTTCGACCCGCAGCGCGATCAGGTCGCCGATGCGCAATTGCGCGTGGACGGTGTCGATCTGCCGCAGGGCGTAGCCGGCGGGGGTATGGTTGATGACCTGGCAGGCATTCATGGCCGGCAGGCCGGCCGGCACCCTGGCGACCTCCGCGTGCGCGCCGCGGCTGTATTGCCAGACACCCGGCAGCCCCGCGCACATCACCACCCGAGCGCGCGACGGCAGGCGGTTGAACTGTCGCGCCGGCGGAATGGCCCATTGCCTGAGCAGGCGGCGCAGCAGCGCCAGGTATTCGGTCTTCGCCGCCTGATCGCTGCCAACCGAAGCCGGCGGCAGCCCGCCGGCCTCGAGCGCGCGCAATTGTTCCTGCAGCTGGAAGGCGAGGTCGAAGGTGAGCAGAAACAGCTTGCTGCCCTCGATATTGGCGCCCTTGTTGGCGGCGAACGGAGGAAAGTCGTGGCCGACGGGAATGATCGCGACCGCTTTGGCCAGGCGGTGCACCGGCGCCACGTCGGTGATGCGCGCCCACTGCGCGTGCTCCTGAAGGTACCCGATCACCTGGCCGAGCTGCCCGGGAATGAAGCCGTAGGGATTGGCGAGCGCCAGCAGCAGCGCCTGCACGTAGTGCCGCTCCGGAGTCGCCTCGGCGCTGTCGCTGGCGATGGGGGTCATCTGCAGGTTGCGCTGGTGCGCAAACAGGTAGATGGCGTGGGCATCGTGCCAGGTGCGCGCGGGAACCGGGGCGTACGCCTGGTAGCTGTTGACCAGAATGCGGGTGGTGCATTGCAGGCAGCGGTGGATGAGCGCGACCAGCAGCCGGTTGCCGGAGAGCAGCATCCGTTTCTCGGCCTCGTGCGAGAGCAGGTGCTTGTAGGCAGTGGCGAGCTCGGTGGCAAGATTGAGCGCCGCCTTCGCCGCCGACAGGGCATCGCCGCCGAGCGGGTGCGGGGCGCGCGCGAAGTGCCGCTCCAGATTCGGCCATAGCGTGAGCGCGGTACCGTAATAGCGCTCGGCGAGCTCGAGCCGCCGAGCTTCCGAGACCGCGACCCGGTTGGTCGCCGCCAGTGCATCGCCGATGACCCCGGCGGCTTCGATCGGGTCGCGCTTGAGCGTTTCCTCCAGCCACGGCTGGACGCGGGCCGGCCGCGTCTCCGGAGGGTTTGCCGGGCGCGCGTCGAGTGCGGGGAGGCTAAGGGCGAGGGCCATGACGGTGGCATTACTGGGGCGTGCGCCCCGATTGTAGTCGATGCGCCCCGATTTGGCAGGACGTGCCGCTAGGAGCCCTCCAGGAACGTCGCAACCGGTCCTATCTGGTCCGGATCGAACAGCGGCGGCGCGTGGCCCACCCCGGGGAATTCGACCAGCCGCGGGCGGGGCCCGCGGGCGCGCATCTGCGCGGCGGTGTCGGCGCTGAGCAGGTCGGACTCGGCGCCGCGCAGAACAAGCGTCGGGCAGCTGATCGCATCCCAGATCGCCCACAGGTTCGGCGCGGCGACGTTGGCGCTCTTGAACGGTACGGCGATGCCCGGATCGTACTTCAGGCGCCAGTGACCGTCGGCGGTCTGGCGGGCGGTGCTCCGCGCGAGGTCCGCCCATTGCGCGTCGGTCAGCGCGCCGAACGGCGCGGAAACCTCGCGGATGTGCGCCTCGAGCGCGGCGAAGGAATCGAATACCGGATCGAGTCCGACGTAGCCCGCGATGCGCGCCAGCGCCGCCGGCTCGAGCACCGGGCCGACGTCGTTGAGCACCAGGCGGGTCACCGGCGTGTTGGGCTGCGCCGCCATCACCATGCCGAGCAGCCCGCCCATCGAGGTGCCGAGCCAGGCCACTTCTTCGACGTCGGCATGGGCGAGGAGCGCGGTGAGCGCGGTGAGGTAGGTCGGAAACACGTAGTCGTTCGCGTCGGGCAGCCAGTCGCTCTCGCCGCGCCCCGGCATGTCCGGGCAAAGCAGGCGAAAGCGATCGTCGAGGGTGCGCGCCAGGGCGTCGAAGTCGCGGCCGTTGCGGGTGAGCCCGTGCACGCATACCACGACCCGCGGGCACAGCGGATGGCCCCACTCGCGGTACACGACGCGGTGAAAACCGTGGGGGCTCAGGCTGCGAAAGTGGCATTGTCGCGGCTGCAGCATGGCAATCGGCCTCTAGGAAAGTTCGGCTGGAAAAAGCGGGCAGTAGAGCGCTCCGTCCGGGGCCAGGAAGGCCTCGATCTCTTCGCGCCGGGCGAGCGTGTCGCGCAAGCCCAGATCGAGCAGGGCTCGGATATAGGCCTGCTCGAAGAGCAGGTACGACAGCAGGCTCGCCCCGGTCCCCTCGGTGCTGCCCAGGCCGTGCAGGAGGTAGCGCACGCCGCGCGGCAGGAGCTTGGCATGGGGAACGGCGAGCGCGCCGAGGTCCTTGCTCGGCAGGAGCACCAGCGCGTCGAGATGCACGATCTCCGGATGGTGTTCCTGGCGTCTCTCCGGGACCAGGTGCAGGACCTGGTTGAGGCGCTGCAGGCGCTCGAGGTCGGCGCCCAGGTTGTCCAAGAAGATCGACGACAGCGCGTGTCCGGCGACCTGCGCAAACGACGGGTACTGCAGCGGCAGGTTGTGGTTGACCTGCCCGGTGAACTGGCCGACCGCGACCACCACAATGCGCCTCGCCCCGAGGTGGAGCGCCGGGGAGAGCGGCGTGAGCTGGCGCACCGAGCCGTCGGCGTAGAAGTCGTCGCCCAGCCGTTCGCCGGGAAACACGAACGGGATCGCGCTCGAGGCGAGCAGGTGCTCGACCGTGATCGCCGCCGGTTCGCCGCGCCGGCGGGTGCGTCGCCACGGCGCGATCGCCGGGGCTCCATGGTAGAAGGTGACTGCCTGGCCGGTGGTGTAGCTCGTGGCGTTGATCGCCAGCGCGCGCAGCGTGCCGTTCTGCACCTGGGCTGCGACCTGGCCGAGGTCGAGCCCGCGCTGCAGCAGGGCGCGCAACGGCGCGTTGTCGAGCATCGACGCCGCCTGCTTCGGGCCGCCCAATCCGACCAGCACCGAGGCGAGCCAGCGCATGCCGTGCAGGGCCACGCTGCCCAGGTCGGCGCGATAGACCATGCCGACCTCGAGTGCACCCCACCAGCGCAGCAGGCGGGCGACGCCGCGGCGAAAATCGTCGGCGTGCACGGCGAGCGTCGCGGCGTTGATCGCGCCGGCCGAAGTGCCGCAGATGATGCGGAACGGCTGCCGGTTATCGCGCCCGATGATGCGGGCGAGGGCATGCAGGACGCCCACCTGATAGGCCGCGCGCGCCCCGCCTCCGGGAAGCAGAATCGCCACATCGTGCCCGGTTGGCTTGGGCATGATTTTAGTCGGCGCGCAGCGTGCGATCGAGGATCAGCAGCATGGCCGCGGTGGCGCCCCAGATGTAATGCTCGCGGTAGGGAATGGCGTAGTAATCGCGCCGGATGTCGCCGACCATGCGGAAATGCCGCTGCTGATTGGCCGGATCGAGCAGAAAGGCGAGTGGAACCTCGAACACGGAGGCCACTTCGACCGGATCGGCCCTGACCTCGAACGGCGGCTCGATCCAGCCGACCACCGGCGTGACGCGGTAGCCGGTAACCGTTTCGTACTCGGCGAGGCGGCCGAGCAAGTCGACGTTGGCCCGCGGCAGGCCTACCTCTTCTTCGGCTTCGCGCAGCGCCGCCGCCCCGGCATCCGGGTCGTCGGGCTCGACCCGCCCCCCCGGAAAGCTGATCTGGCCCGGGTGGTCCGGCAGGTCGGCACTGCGCTGCGTGAACAGGACGCAAAGGCCGCCCTCGCGGTTGACCAGCGGCACGAGCACTGCCGCCGCTGTCGCGGGCCCCATGCGACCGGGCAATCGATAGCCGTCGGAGAGGTTGAGCGCCGCTTGCGGCGCCGGGCGCTCGAGGCGCTCGCGCAGCCAGGCCCTTTGCGCGGCGGGAGCGAGTTCGAACAGAGGTATCGGCATCGCAAGCGGCGCGTCGGCGAGAAGCCCGAGGCCGGCTCGACGCGAGGCCGCCATCATACCGCCTTGCCGCGACGGGACTCCCGTGCATGGCGCGAAGCAGGGCTGGAGAAGCTTCGCGCCGGGCGCGTCAGGCGAGCAGGCGCAACCCGGCCACGGCGAGCGTGGCGATGAGCATCAGGCGCAAGGCGCGCATCGGCACCTTTCGCGCCACGAGGCTGCCGG
>Ga0074045_10006031_pt1 | contig 10470 bp, 10 predicted proteins | sample BogForMeECP23OM2_FD_94442 | JGI IMG/M metagenome (GOLD analysis project Ga0074045, IMG submission 94442) | Bog forest soil microbial communities from Calvert Island, British Columbia, Canada - Bog Forest MetaG ECP23OM2 | ecosystem: Environmental > Terrestrial > Soil > Wetlands ... | reverse complement strand
GAGTAGCCGTTTATCGACGCTCGCGCGAAGAAATTGTCCTGCGAGTGGGGCTCGATAAAATAGCATCTGCGCCCTTGCACGAAACCGAACCATACAGAGCAATGCACAGCACCGTTGTACCAGGGCACCCACAAGTCCCGGTAATCAAGGGTCAGATTCTGAATCAGGTCGTAGCGCAGGCAATCATACTTGGGGAGAATGATTTCGACAGCTTGGCCACGGTTTTCGAGCTCGCGACTGAGGCCATATACTACGTCGCCCAGCCCACCCGCGTGTGCAACTGGCGCGCATTCTGATGACACCATGACAATGTACATGACGCTTCCTGATGCCGGCGGCGAGAATAGGCATAAACGGCGCGTTAAATCGTTGCCCCACCGCACTATTGCGCGAGAAAGGCTCGGTCTGAGGCTTGCAGACCGCGACGGCGCTGATGTGCTTGTCCGAGAGCACCTTGGCCACCTGTGCGATACTCGTCTCCGGCTCCACGGTGACGACCGGCGTCGTCATCATTTCGCCGGCGGTGACCGTGTGGACTGGCCGCTTGCCCTCTGCGACGGCGGCAGCTTAGCTTTCGGCAATCCGGCTTGTGTGGACATCCTTTCCTCGACATCAAGCCTGAACACTGCGCCAGTTAGGCGCCGACATCACTGATCGAAGTCAACGAGGCAGGCGGGACGCGCCCGTATTCACCGTCGTCGAGCTTTCCCGATCGGCGTCCGACCCGTGTTCTCGGTCATGAGGCAAACGGCCGAAATGTCGGCCATCTTTCAATCGCTTGCGACAGACAGAGTCCGGGCGTGTGCCTACGCCGCGGCGGCAGCTTGGGGCGGCTCTTCGACAGCGAGGATTTGCGGTATCATGGCGCATTCACACCATCATCGGAAGGCCAACGGCGAAGCCGCTGGGGACGAGCCGCCGAAGCGGTCCGCCTGACGGTAATTTACTGCAGCCGGGCGGACGCAGCGGCAGTCCAATCGCGCAGCAGCGCAAACAACGCGGTGGCGGCCTCGATCGCGAGGCAGGCGAGGTCGCGCCGCACCCGCTCGCCGCGGGCCGCCCGTTCAAGCGTGTCCACGATGGCCGGAACTAACGGAAGTGCCTTCTGGTACGCATAAGCGGACAAGAGCGGAACATATAATAGACGGAACCGGAATATGGGGCTGGACTCCGTCCGCCTATGCCGACATCGTTATGAACGGGGCCTGCTGACCGGGTCGGCTATAGCCATCTGTTTTCACGCGGCATTCTGACCACAAACCGTCGCGTTTCCCGCCTATGCGTACCAGAAGGCACTTCCGTTAGTTCCGGCCGACATGTGAACCTGCCATCATCGTCGGTAGTCCGCTGCCGAGAAGCCTGAGCCAGTACAGCGGCATTCACGCGAATGCCACCCTGATGTAGCTCCTGCGAACCTCACCATCCGCAACCGCATAGAGTGCTCACCGTCTGGCCACTCAAATGGCGAACGCCCGGAAACTCCCCCCACTCGCCGGTGCTCGTCAGATCGAGCGTCGCCGTCGGATCAGCGCGCGGGCGACAGCATGATCGGCCCGAGCTTCATCGAATTGCGTGTCGGGTCGCTGTGATTGGTTTCGCGGTCAAGCGCCCGGACGGCGTCGCGCTGCTGCTTCTCCAGGCGAGGGATCGAGCGCAACGTCTCTTCCAGCTCCTTCTCGAGCTCGTAGATCGCGCCGCGCGTCTTGCGCTGTTCCTCCTCCGACCACGTGTTGAATTCCGCCGGCGGCACCACCTTGCCGTCGCGCATCGGCGCCATGCCGAAGCCCATTGGCGTGCGAAGGATCGCGACGTTCCTCGCCGTGGCCTTTTCACTCAGCGCGGCGAAGGCCTGCTCGTTTCTCGCCTGGATGGACTGCTCGATTCCGCTGCGGCGCTTCTGGTAGTCTTCGCTCTCGAAGATCGCCGGCAATGAAGCCCGCAAATCCTCGATCAGGTCATGGATCGCTTTCTGGAAGGCCGGCGCACGTCGCCCAGGAAGCGAGATTGCCCTCGGACGATGCGGGGATGCGAAGTTGTTGACATATACCCAGTCGGCCGGCAGCGGACGGGCACGCGCCGCATCCTCGAGCAATGCTTTGACCGATTGCTGGATCCGTGCGCCGCTCGCGCCAATCGCGAAGATGTTGAACCCGCGCTGGCTGATCTCAGTGCCAAAGACGATGGCCTCGCTGGCACGCGGGTGAGTGATCAGGCCGCGAAGGGGCGCGAGGTCCGCCGTCGTTTCGAATTCCAGAGCATCCAGATCCGCGGCGCGATAGAGGCGTTCAGCCGACAACGGATGGATTGGCTGCGTCACGGACTGGACTTCCTGCTCGGACTATTCGCCAGGGCGTCGGGTGTTGTTCGCTTTCGAACAGGCTACATCCTTCGCAGCAAGCGCCGCAACTCGGCCAGCGGGCGCGTGTTGACGACATCATCCGGTGCCAGCCAGCCGCGTCTCGCTTGATCGACTCCGAAGCGGATGAAATCGAGTTCGGCGGTCGCGTGGGAGTCCGTCGAGATAGCCACCTTCAGGCCGAGTTCCTTGGCAAGCCGGCAATGCGCGTCAGTGAGATCCAGGCGGTCCGGCTGGGCGTTCAGCTCCAGATAGCAGCCGCGTTCCAGCGCGCCGCGCATTACCCGTTCCGCGTCGATCTGGTAGGCCGGCCGCGCGTTGATCAGCCGGCCGGTCGGATGCGCGATGATGTTGACGCAGCGATTGTCCATCGCCCGGAGTATGCGCTCGGTCTGCTTTGCAGCCGGAAGGTCGAACCGGTAGTGCACCGCCGCGACGACGAGGTCGAGCCGGCGCAGGATATCGTCAGGCAGGTCGAGCGAGCCGTCCTCCAGGATGTCGACTTCGATCCCCTTCAAGACGACGACACCGGACAGTGTATCGTTCAGATTGTCGATCTTCCTGATCTGCCGCGCGAGCCGCGCGGGATCGAGACCGTGCGCCATGGCGAGGCGACGGCTGTGGTCGGTGATCGCGATATAGGCGTAGCCCCTCTTCTGCGCGGCCTGCGCCATTGCCTCCAGGCTCGCCCGGCCGTCGGTGGCGTCGGTGTGCATATGCAGGTCGCCGCGCATATCGGCGACGGTGACCAGATGCGGCAACCGCCCTGCCCGCGCGGCGTCGATCTCGCCCTGGTCCTCGCGCAACTCCGGTGGAACGTATGCCAAACCGAGACGCCGGTGGATGTCGGCCTCGGTGCGGCCGGCGAGGCGCTTGGGGCCTTTCGACAGCCCGTATTCGTTCAGCTTCAGGCCGGCATCGACGGCGATCCGACGCAGTGCGATGTTGTGCGCCTTCGATCCGGTGAAATAGCAGAGCGCCGCACCATAGCTCTCCGCCGGGACGACGCGCAGGTCGACCTGCAGCCCGTTGCGCAGCTTCACCGTGGCGCGCGTCGGCCCCTGCTCCACGACGTCCTGCACGTCCTCGTAGCCGACGAAGCGCTGCATGACCGGCCCGGACGGCTCGGCCGCCACCACGATGTCGAGATCGGCAACCGTTTCCCGCCGTCTCCGGTAGCTTCCGGCGATCTCGGCTTCGGTCACGCCGGGGGACTGCCGCAGGTACTGCAACAGCGGCGCCGCGAACTGCTCGGCGGCTGCCAGCTTCATGCGCGGGACTTGCCCGGCACCTTCGGCGACCGCGCGCAGCAGCTTTGCTTCAGTCGCCTCGCCGATGCCCGGCACGCCCCTCAACTTGCCGGCCTTGGCCGCCGCGACCAGCTTGTCGACCGAGTCGATGCCAAGTTTCTCGTGCAACAGATGCACGCGCTTCGGGCCAAGCCCAGGCAAGGCGAGCAGCGCGGTGACTCCGGCCGGTACCTCGTGCGCCAGTTCATCGAGCAAAGGAAGCCGCTCACCGCGCGCGATCAGGGCAATCTTGTCGGCGAGGTCCTTGCCGATGCCGGGAAGGTCGTCGAGGTCCTCGCCCTCGGCGATCAGCTCCGTGACATTGCGCGGCAGCTCGCCGACGAGCCGGGCCGCTCGCCGGTATGCGCGGACGCGGAACGGATTGGCGCCTTCGATGTCAAGGAGATCGGCGACCTTCTCGAGCTGGCTGGCGATCTCGGCGTTGACGACCGGCATGTGTTGGCAACCTGCCCAGCGTACTCCACCAGTTTCGAGGTTGGGCGGATCTGCACGATGACGCCTTGACGTGGGTCAATGTTGGCGCGCCGGCCCTGAGCAAGCTTATGCGGGCGTAACGCCAGTCGGCTTCCCGGGCGGCAGATCATCGGCATCATTGGCCTGCCGCCAAGAGACGCTGGCCGCGGCAGCCCAGATGACGGAGGCGCACGGTGACCCCGAAACACGACGTGATCGACAGAATTCGTGCCGCGCTAAGGAGCGAGGCGCGCATCCGCGACACCGGTGAGCCGATCCGGCTCAGCGTCGCGAACGGTGACCTGCTGATCGAGGGCGAGGTCGATCACATCGCCGGCAAGCGCCTCGCGCTTGAGGCTGCCGCGCGGGTCTTCGGTGCGGGACGGATCATCGACCGGCTGCACGTGAGGCCCGCCACAGCGATGGGCGACGGAGCGATCCGCGACGGCGTGCGCGACGCGTTGCTGGAGGAAACCGTGCTGGCCGACTGCAGCATCGGCACGTGGTCCAAGGGTCAGTTGGAGACGGTGCGCGAGCCTGCCGACGCGACAGGCAGCATCGAGATCAAGGTCGAAGACGGCGTGGTGACGCTGGATGGCGATGTCATCGGCCTCGGGGAGAAGCGGCTGGCCGGTGTGCTCGCCTGGTGGGTGCCGGGCAGCCGGGACGTGGTCAATGGTCTCGGCGTGACGCCGCCGGACGTGGACAACGATGACGCGATCACCGACGCGGTGCGCCAGGTGATCGAGAGAGACCCGCTGGTCACCAGCGCCGCGATCGAAACCGGTACGCGCAATGCGGTCGTCACGCTGCTCGGCTCGGTGCCGAGCGACGCCGAGCGCAGCCTCGCCGCGGCGGATGCCTGGTATGTGTTCGGCGTCGACGACGTCGTCAACAAGTTGGACGTGCAGCCCTGAGAGCCCGCCGCGATGCAGTCCGTTGCCGCCGAGACAGCTGACTGGAACGTCGTTGTCACCCTGCCCGAGCAGACGTTCCAGGAAGCGTGCCGGCTGCTTCGCCAATGGGGCCAAGTCAGGCGCACCGGCTTCTATAACGTGCTCGGCCTTGTCGTAGAGGAGCCGCGCCGGTTCCTCGACGACTTCGCGGCTGCCGTCCGAAGGGAGCCCGGCCTGTTGAACTTCGTCTCGCACGTCGTGCCCGCCGAGCATGTCTTCGATTTCCGCGATGAGGCGGAGTTCGCAGCGCGGGCTCGGGAGGTCGTGCTCGGCTGGCTGCCTCGGGTGGCGGGGAAGAGCTTCAAGGTCCGGCTGCATCGCAGAGGCCTCAAGGGGATTCTGCGGTCGCATGAGGAGGAACGGCTCGTCGCGGATTGCGTGCTCTCGCAACCGGCGGCTGCCGGCGCGCCTGGACGCGTGGATCTGGATGACCCGGACTGTGTCATACAGATTGAAACGATCGGTCACCGCGCCGGCGTGTCGATATGGTCCCGGCAGGAACGGCAGAGATTCCCGTTCCTGGGGATCGATTGAAAGCGACGCGGGACGATGCGCTCCAATCAGCCCAGGCGACGACGCTGGTCGGCGGGCATCCGCACCGTGTCCACGTTTCCGCCCGAAGGGCTCTTCGCCGAGAGCGGCGAGATTATTGCCGAGACAATGGCCCGGCCGGACGTCTCGCCCGGCGGGCTCGGCGGCGCCATCCGCATGGTGACGTTCTTCGCCAACCGCGCCGGGCGCAATCTGACCGAGGAGCGACGGACGGAACTCGATCGCGCCAAGCGTCTGCTGCGCGAGCGCAGAACGGCCATCCCGGTGACGCCGCCCGAGCAGCGCGCACCAGGCCGATACCGGCACGCGACACTCGGTACCGTCATCATCGAACGGCATGGCCGAGGCTGGGCGATGCGGTACGGGGCCGGCGAGCCGCCGATTGCTCTTGGACCGGATGGTTGGCGATACCTGACGCGCGGATGATTGCCTATGGACGTCAAACGCGCATGCGGCGTCGTAGTCAGCCCTTGATACAGATCACCGGGCGCAGACGTGCCACCCGGCGAGCCAGCCCGGCGCGCTCCGCCGCCAGCACAACAGCGCCGACGTCCTTGTAGGCGCCGGGCGCCTCCTCCGCGACGCCGCGCATGGACGGGCTGCGCACGAGGGTGCCCCGCGCGGCGAGTTCGTCCACCACCTGACGTCCGCTCCATGTTCGCACGGCGGCGTGGCGCGACATGGCTCGGCCCGCGCCGTGGCATGCCGATGCGTAGGCGCGCGCCTCGCTCTCCGCCATCCCGACCAGGACGAACGAGCCGGTTCCCATGCTGCCGCCGATCAGCACGGGCTGGCCGACGTCGCGCAGTGCCGGCGGAAGGCTTGGGTGCGCGGGACCGAAGGCCCGCGTGGCTCCCTTGCGGTGCACGAACAGTTCGCGCAGCTTCCCGCCAACCCGGTGCATCTCGACCTTGCAGGTGTTGTGCGACACGTCGAACAGCAGCGGGATTCCTGCTTTCGGAAAAAAGTGCTGCACAACGCGCCGGGCGTGATGCCCCAGGATCTCGCGATTGGCGAGCGCGCAGTTGATCGCGGCCCGCATGGCACCGAGATAGCGCTGTCCGATCCCGGAGGCGATAGGTGCGCAGGCCAGTTCGCGGTCGGGCAGATGCAACCCTGCCGCCTCGGCCACCACCACCATGTCCTTGAGGAACTCGCTGCCGATCTGGTGACCGAGCCCGCGCGAGCCGCAGTGGATCGTGATCACGACCTCGCCCACGGCGAGCCCGAACGCTTTGGCAGCGGCCGGATCGAAGATCTCCTCGGCGATCTGGATTTCGAGATAGTGATTGCCGGAGCCGAGGGTGCCCATCTCGCGCCGCTGGCGCTCCCTGGCACGGCGGGAGACGTGCTCCGGCTGCGCGCGGTCCATCCGCCCGCCTTCCTCGATGCGCTCAAGATCGGCCGGATCGCCCCAGCCGCGCGCGACGGCCCAGGCCGCGCCGCCGGTAAGCATCGCATCCATCTCGTCCGCACCGAGGGTGATCGCGCCTTCGCTGCCCACGCCGGCAGGGATTGCCCGCACCAGGGAGTCGGCCAGGGCGTGCTTCACCTGCTCCACGTCGGCTAGCGAAATGCCCGTCGTCATCGTACGCACGCCGCAGGAGATATCGAATCCGACGCCGCCGGCGGAGACCACCCCGCCCGCTTCCGGATCGAACCCGGCAACGCCGCCGATCGGAAACCCGTAGCCCCAGTGCGCGTCCGGCATGACATAGCTCGCGCCGACGATGCCCGGCAGCATCGCCACGTTGCACGCCTGTTCGGCGACCTTCTCGTCCATGTCGCGGATCAGCGCTTCATCGGCATAGATGATCGCAGGCACGCGCATGGCGCCCGTGGGCTCAATGCGCCACGTCACCTCGTCCAACTTCGTTACGTGCGCGAGGTCCATGGCGCCCCTTTCCGCAGGCGATCACACATCGATGACGCAGCCCGCGCTCCAACGTCCGTCTGCCTCGCGCGCGACACGCAGCGCGGTACACGTCGCGCCTTTCGGCTCGACTGCCGGTTCATGCCGCCCGACATCGACCGGTTCGCCCCACAGGTTCCCATGAAGGCGGCGCGTGCCGTCCATGTCGACCGCAAAGCGTCCGAACAGCATGCATCGTACCGCCATTTCGTAGATGATCGCGTCGTGCCACTCGACCAGCAGGAGTTGCAGGTCCAGTGCTTCGCAAGTCACCTCGATCTCGCACGACGGGCGGACCTCTGCATCGGTGACGATCCGCGTGAGCGCCAGTGCCGCCTGTTCGAACGCGCATGCCGGGGTCCGGCCCCAGCCCCGCACACCGACATCCGCATCATGCGGGAAGTGCTCCCAACCGGATGCGCATGTATCGCGCCGGCGCGTCCCGCTCGCCCCCTCCGGCATCAGCATGCGCCATTCACTAAGGCGGTTGACATGACCGCGTTAGTGACGCCCGCGCGCATAGAGGCCCAGCAGTTCGGCCACCGCCACGGCATGTGTCTTCGCGGCGGCCTCGACTTCGGGGCAGCGCGGCTGGGCACCCACGTTCAGTCGCGCGACATTCAGCGCATACAGTCGGAACACATAACGGTGGGCGCGCGCACCACGCGGCGGACAGGGGCCGCCATAGCCCTTGCGCCCGAAGTCGTTGATCGTCTGACGGGCCCGCGGATCTGCCGCCTGCCAATGCTCGTCGAGCGATCGCATGGCAGGTGGGATATCGTAGATCGTCCAGTGGTACCAGGTTCCAGCCGGCGCATCCGGATCGGAGCAGATCAGAGCAAAACTCTGCACCGAAGCAGGCGGTTCGGTCCAGGCAAGCGGCGGCGAGACATCCTCGCCATCGCAGGTGAAGCGCACCGGCACGTGACTGCCCGATACGAAAGCGAAGCTGGTCAGACGCATGCGGATGTGCCTCCGTCCTCTATCAGGAAACTGCCGTCCTCTTGCATGTTGAGCATCACTCCGAGCGGGGCGTTTTTGCGTCCGAGGGCCTGGTACAGCCACATCGCATCCTGCAGCAATGGGCGGTTCAGCCGGAACTGTCGGATCTGCATCGGCACCATCCGCAGCGACCGCAAGCACCCCGTATCTGCGTCCAGGCACGGCAGATACATCACCGCCAGATCGCCGCGGTAATCCTCGTAGCCCGAGATACCTTCGTAGTCGTTGATGAAGTCGCCGCAACCGTACAGCACCAGCTTGTGCCGATAGACCTCGATCCCTTTGGCGTGGTGCGACGAGTGTCCGTGCACCAGATCGAACCCGCCTTCGATGAGCGCACGCGAAAAACGCTGCTGGTGCCCCGGGATTCGATAGCCCCAATTCTCGCCCCAATGGATCGAGGCGATCAGCACGTCGCCCGGCTGCCGCAGACGCCGGGCGGACTTCGCCAGTGCCGCGGCGGTTTCCGCCGAAAGGTCGGGGAGCAGATTGACACCGGGGATCGCCACTTCGGCCGCCCAATCTGCCGGCACGCCGCTGCTGGCAGACGCGAAACCGAACACCAACGCGCGTGTCCCGCCGTCAAGCGGAAGCACCGCAGGTGCAGCCGCTTCACTCGCGTCGCGTCCTGCCCCGGCGGTGCTGATCCCGGCGCGGCGAAGAGTGTCGAGGGTCTCCACCAGTCCGTCGCGGCCCCAGTCCAGCACGTGGTTGTTCGCGAGTACACAGCAATCGATACGCGCTGCCGTGAGGCACGCGACGTTGTCCGGGTGCATCCGATAGTTGATGCCTTTCGGCCAGGCCCGGTCGCTCGTAGTGACCGCGGTCTCGAGATTGATGATCCTCGCCGCGGGCGGTTGCTCCGCCAGGACAGCCAGCGCATCTCCCCAAACGTAACCTGGCGCAACCCCGCGGGGGATCGGGCCATGCGCAACCTCCGCCAGGTGAAGGTAGATCTCCGCCGACGTGACATGCGGCTCGAACAGCTGCGGCGAACTTGGCGACGACATGATCTGGTCGACGCCGCGCCCGAGCATGACGTCCCCACAAAGGAAAAGCCGAAGCTCCCTCATGCGCGCACGGCGAAGCAACGAAGGCCGACAGGGCCGGCGCTTCTCCGAACAAGCATCAAGCGACCGACGCAGGACGGCGAAGCCGTGATACTGCCGACCTTGTCAACCGTGATGCGTTCGGGGGTGCGGAAAGCATCCAGCGGCGAATGCGGTCAGGACGTCAGCCAGGCTTGATATCGATGGTTTTCGCGGCCTTCGTCGCCTCGGGCTTCTTCGGCAGAGTGACCGTGAGTACGCCCTTGTTGAATCTCGCCTCGATCTTGTCGCCGTCCACACCGTCAGGCACCCGGAAGGAGCGCTCGAAGGAGCCATACCGGCGCTCGGACAGATGGTAGCCCTTGCGCTTCTCTTCCTTCTCTTCCTTCTTTTCGCCTTTGATCGTGAGCATGTCGTTGACAAGCTTCAGTTCGACGTCCTTCTCGGACATGCCAGGCAGTTCGGCGGTGACGAGGTAGTCCGTCTCGCGTTCGACGAGGTCGACGGCGGGCCCGGTTGCGCGGCGCCAGAACGGCTCCATCTCGGAAAGCGCCCGAGGGAAACGCCAGAACCCTCGATCAAACTCCTCGAACAGCCGATCGACCTCACGTCGCAGGCTTTCAAACGGACGCCACACTTCTACTGCTGATACTGCTGACTGCCGCTCGGCGGGCTTCTCCTCCGAGGCGACAGGGGTTTCGTCTCTGCATCGGCCATGCTGCGTTCCTTCCTTTAGTACGAGATCGGGAGTACGAGATCGGGAGTACGCGATCGGGAGTACGAGATCGGGAGTACGAGATCGGGAGTACGAGATCGGGAGTACGAGATCGGGAGTACGAGATCGGGAGTACGAGATCGGGAGTACGAGATCGGGAGTACG
>Ga0074045_10006030_pt1 | contig 10472 bp, 7 predicted proteins | sample BogForMeECP23OM2_FD_94442 | JGI IMG/M metagenome (GOLD analysis project Ga0074045, IMG submission 94442) | Bog forest soil microbial communities from Calvert Island, British Columbia, Canada - Bog Forest MetaG ECP23OM2 | ecosystem: Environmental > Terrestrial > Soil > Wetlands ... | reverse complement strand
CCACTCAGGATCGCCGCGATGGCGATCAAAAGTATCTCTTCCAGCAGATGCTCCCGCGTCCGCTCCACTCTCGGATCGCGCAACTCAGCAAAGTATTTCAGGGGACTGTCCATCCCCCTATCTCATCCCACCCAACCCAACTCACATATAGCAATTAAGATGCGTTTGCCCTGAGAATTCACCCAGGGCGCGCGCAACTTCGTATGGAACTCCTGTACGATAGCCGGGAGCCATATCATACGAATTCCGAACATCTTAAGCGGGGTTGCCGTCCTGCTCACCACCATGCATCTCGGGCATGCCGTCCATCACTTTCTTGGTGTCGCATCGCAAGAAAGTGGCCTGGGCCCAGCCGTTTGGGCTGGGACGGCTATTGCCGTGGTTGTGGGCGCCTTCTCCAGTATTGGAGGGTGTTTATTGCTGAGGCGCAGCGGCTGATTCTGGCGAAGCGGTTGTGTGTTGCGCCCGAGGCACGGTCTTTAGTACACCGCTTTTCAGCGTGCAAAAAGGGGGGCCACCGGGGATCCCCCAACAGTTAGTTCTGCGTACTCTGCTACTGTAACGATCTACCTGGCACTCCCGCGGGTGGTAAGAACCGGGCAGCGCGCGTGACGCACCACCGAGTGGAGCACCGTCCATGGCAGGTGACTCGCCACCGTCCCACCCTGATGGACGCCCATCACGATAAGGTCGACTTGCCGGTCATGCGCCGTGCGCACAATTGATTCCGCTGCCGAACCAATCTCGACCGCTACCTGCGGCTTGCACCACATCGTCGCCTCGGCCGGAACCAGGTCCCATAGCCGCTGGCGGTAGTCGGCCAGCAACTTTTTCGAGTACTCGATCGGCATCGGCTGCACTTCCTCCAGCACGTGCATGAGCGTGAGTTCGGCATCGTTCTCCTCCGCCAGCGACAGTGCATAGGGCAGGGCGTGCATGGAGCCTTCGGAAAAGTCGGTGGCAAACAGGATGTGCGACAACTGCTCATGGTCGACCAGACTGGCCACCACGTCAGGCCCGACGGTCAGCACCGGGCAAGTCGCGTGCCGCAGCACCTGCTCGGCGACCGAGCCCAGAAATACCGTTCCGAGCAGGCCGCGGCCGTGTGTCCCCAGGACGATCAGGTCGATGCCTTTGTCCTCGATGATCCCCGACATCTCCGGCCATGGGTTACCCTGCTTAAGAACGGTTTCGTGGGGATACATGTGCAACGGCTCGAAATCTTCGAGCTTGGCCAGGCTTTCCGCAGCTTTCTTCTTCTGCCAGTCCAACTCCAGCGGGACCGGTTCCATCGGGATGGGAGTTTGCGTTTCCGGTGGCGCTACGTGCATCACGGTTAGTTTTGCCTCGTAGCGTTTTGCCATTGCCAGGGCGTGCATCAACGCGTGCTGTGACACGTCGGAAAAGTCGGTTGCGAACAAGATGTTTTTGAATACCACACGCGTGGCGACGTTCGGTGCCATGGGACACCTCCGCGGGTGAGCTCTGTAAAGAACCTATTCTGTTCATACTCCCGCCCCGCAGCCGCTGCAGTGATTCTAATCACCACCGCCTGTGAGCGCTTTTCCCTGTCGTCCTGACCAATTCGGACCCTGCTTTAATCCTCGGCTCGGCGCCAACCTACTTCTTCGCTTTCAGCAAAGCCACCGAGCGCTTTTCGTCGATGAGATGGCGCCGGCCATCCTCGCTCGTGGTTGCTCCCTGTTTGATGAGTTCAACAACTTGCGCGGGCATGAGCGACGGGTCGAGCGCAAACAGTTTGGCTGCGAGGTTGACGACGTTGGGAGTCGCCATGGACGTGCCCGACAGTTTCAGCTTCGCCCCGCCCGGGACGTAACTTTCAACTTGGTAGCCGTCAGCGTCCACGAGCACGGTGTCGCCGTAACTGGTAAAGGACGTCTCGTCCCCAGCTTGGTTCACGGCGCCAACCGCAATGAGATTCGGGAGGTGGAGCGAGGCTGGGACATCTTCGAGGAAACCAGCGTTACTGTTGCTATTGCCGGCGGCCGTGATGAATAACGTGTTGGGCGAGTTCTTGATGGCAGTTTCGATGGCGTCGCGCCAGATGGCGTAGAGTTCGGCGGCATGCTTCTTGCGCTCCGCGGGATCGGCGCCGCCTCCGGTCTTGGAGAGCCAGTTTTCAAACTCCTGCGGGTCGTCTCCCCAACTCATGTTGACCACGCGAACGTTGCGCGTGCGAAAGAAGTCAGACATCTGTTGGAAAGCAGCGCCGAGACGGTGGGCCCATTCAGCACTAGGAGGAAAAGGAAGGTCCGGCAACTGATCATTGAAACGCGCCACGACAAGGCGTGCGGCTGCATTGCCGCGCACCGCAATGCCCGCGCAGTGCGTGCCGTGGATATAGAAACCGATCACCTTATTCAGCTCGAACAGTTGATGCATCTCCTCCGGGGACATCGTATTGACCTTCTTCTGCAGCGTGTCCGCTTCCGGCGAGTCGATGCCATACTCGATGTCCAGAAACCCTTTGATTTGGTCACGCATATCCGGATAGGCCTTCTCCTGCTCGGGCGTCAATGGATACAGCCAACTGGTTGATGGGTTTCCCTGGTCGTCGAACGCCAGACCGTGCTTGCCGCTGGCCGTGGGGTGTGGGTCAGTGTAGAGCTGATCGGGAAACAGCGAAACGTCAATGCCGGAGTCCCAGATTCCGACCAGCACCGGCGTGAGCTTCTGATCGTTCGTCAGCGTGACTTCGCGAGCCGCCCAGATGTCAGGTTTAACCACGTTGTGTGCTGCGATGTACTGCTTCAGGACGGCACCTTTGACCCGTCGAAGCGGAATGAGTAGTTGCAAATCGACCCGCGTGCTAATTAGGTCCCAGGCTTCGAGGTTGTCAAGCGCACCAGACTTCTTGACCGAAGGGTCCAAATCGGTTTTCACTTCGCCGAGTGCGACCGCTTTCGTGTAAACCCGGGAATTGGCATAAGACCCTCTGACATTGTCCTGGACCACATCCCAGGGAAGCCCGTTAATCGAATCGCTATAACGCTTCGTGAGCGCCTGTTCAAAGGCGGGACCCACGACGCTCTTGGTTTCGATCGCAGCTTGCAGCACCGCGCGATCAAAGAGCGCGGTTGTCAGTTTCGCCGCTGGCTTCTCCTGCATAGCACGTAGGGCATCGACCGTTTCCAGCGCCGCCTGATATTCGTCAGCGAGTTCCTGGAGATTGAGCCTGGCTTCAAACAGCTTTCGCAAAGTGGATTTGTCTTCGATCTCGTAGTCCCGAAAGATGGTGCCAAGGTCTGTCTGGACTTTTCTGGCGAAGGCATTGAAAGTAGCATCGTCAGCCTGCACCAGTTCGGAAGCCGAACCTTGTACTGGATAGCTGAAGCGGGGCAGGTCAGCCTGACTGGTGACTTTCTTCTTCGCGCTCGATTGCGCGTAGGCGACCGCAGCTACAAACAGCAGGAGCCAAACAAGCACATTCCACAGGGTGCTATGACGCTTCAACATGAAACACCTCAGGTTTGAGATCGAAAGCGGGGGGCCCAAGTTAGCTTCGCAGGAGTCTAAGCGGGGAAAGCGCGCACGGCTTCACCCTTGCCGTCCCGTGTTGTGTTCTACTACCAGCGAACCATCGTACTCCCTTGACGCCCGAACCTCCATCCTTCTGGACCAGCCGTCGCTGGCGCATCGCCGTGTTGCTCGGCGTCGGCGTCATTATCAACTTCTTCGATCGCGTAAACCTCTCGGTGGCAATCACGCCGCTGCGAAGCGAGTTTGGCCTCAGCACCGTCGCCATCGGATACCTGCTCAGTACCTATAGCTGGACTTACGTGATGCTGCAGCTTCCGTCCGGGCCGGTGCTCGACCGTTATGGCGTCAAACCGGTCATCCGCATCAGCGCGTTCTTGTGGAGCGTCGCCTCTTTCGCCACCGGACTGGCGCGCGGTTTCGCAGCCATTGTCTCGTCCCGTCTGGTCCTAGGAGTTGCCGAAGCCCCCACCTTCCCCGGCAACGCGAAGGCGATCGGCGTATGGTTTCCGCGCAGCGAACGCGGACTGGCCACCGCCATCTTCGACGCCAGCGCCAAGTTTGCTTCGGCCATTGGCATTCCGCTGGTCGCTATCGTGGTTCACTACTGGGGATGGCGCATGAGTTTCGTCTTTACCGGCGTGCTCAGCCTTGGCTACTTCGCGCTCTTCTGGTTTGTCTATCGCGACCCGGCCGACGACCCGCTGCTGTCGCTTCCCGAACGCGAGCACATCGCCGCTGGAGGAGGCCAGACCGAAGCTTCCGTCGATCCCGATCAAGCTGCCTCTCTATTCTTCCTGCTACGCCGCAAGAAAGTCTGGGGGCTGGCCCTCGGCATGGCCGCCTACAACTACAACTTTTACCTCTTCCTCACCTGGCTGCCGGGATACCTCGGCACCGCGATGCATCTCAACATTCTGCAGTCGGGCTTCTACACCGCGATTCCGTGGCTCACCGCGACGGTCAGCGATTTGCTCGTCGGCGGATGGTTGGTCGACTACCTCATTCGGTCAGGCCGCGACTCTACCCGAGTGCGTCAAACCATCCTCGTCGCCGGACTGATACTCGGACTGGCGGTGGCCGGCGCGACGCGCACCACCAACCCGCGTGTTGCCATCGTTTGGATCTCGATTGCCCTGTGCGGTCTGGCTGCGTCGGCGCCGATCGGCTGGTCGATTCCGGGACTCATCGCTCCCCCCGGCAGTACCGCGCGCGTCGCAGGCATCATGAACTTTGTCGCCAACCTCCCCGCCATCCTCGCTCCCGTTCTCACCGGATACCTTGTTGGTAGCTCGCAATCGTTCCGCCGACCATTTCTCGTCGCTGCGGCGGTGCTGCTTGCCGGTATCCTCTGTTACTTGTTCCTGCTGGGCAGAATCGAGCCCATTCTGGGACCCGCGCCAACATCTTCCGCATGAATCGCACGTCGCGCCTTCGGCTCTGAGACAATGTCTTCAGATCACGGCATCCATGCACACTGAACTCCACCATCACGACGGGCATCACGAGATCGAACCGGCCGCCGACAAGAAGTCCGGCCTCGCCTACTGGGCCGCGCGCGTCCTCGAGGAGTGCGACAAGGCCAGCCACGATTTCGCCGCCGATCCGGTGCACGATCTGCGCGTAGCCATCCGTCGCTGCCGCTCGATGGCCGACGGCTTCCTGTCCGTCGACCCCGATCCCGCATGGCGCCAGATGAAGAAGCTCGGTAAGGGACTGTTCGCCAGCCTCGGCGACCTCCGTGATACCCAGGTCATGATGGAGTGGGTCACCAAGCTTTCCGCGCCCGATGACCCCCTACGAGCAATCCTGCTCGATTCTCTGCAGCAAAAGGAGGAGGCTTTGAAGTTGGTCGCCAAGGAAGCGGTCAGCAACTTCGACCGCAAGCGTTGGATGGCGCTCAACGCCAAACTCGCCGAGCGCGCCACCCGCGTGCCGTTGGATGGGCTAGTCTTCCAGTATCTCGCCCTCGAACGTTGGCACGACGCTTACCAACTGCATCGCACGGCATTGCGCAATCGCAGCGCGGTGGCCTATCACCAATTGCGTATCGGCATCAAACGCTTTCGCTACACCGTTGAGAATTTTCTGCCCGAGCGGCATCAGCGGTGGTCGCGGGACTTGCGCGAATTGCAGGACGCCCTCGGCGAAGTCCACGATTTCGACGTGCTCTGGGCGATGGTGAAGACCCACGACGAAGTCGGCCCGGAAGAACGCGCTCTCTGGCAGCAGACCATCTCTGATGAACGCCAGAAGCGCATTGCGCTCTACCGCAAGAAGATGCTGGGAAGGGAATCGCTCTGGCTGCAGTGGCGCGCCGAATTGCCCGCCGGAGAAGTGCTGGCCCGGGCGGCACTGGAAAAGATGCGCACTTGGGCCGCGTTTCTCGATCCGGACGACAAGCACGCCCAACTCGTCACCACGCTCGCGCTCGAGATTTACGATGGGCTGGTGCGGGAAGGCGTTCTTGCTGAATCCAACATGTCACGCCGGATTCTTGAAGCCGCCGCGGTCATGCATGACGTTGGTCGCGGCAAGGATGGCGGCCAGCGCAAGCGCAGCTACCGCATGATCCGAAACCTGAAGCCACCCGTCGGTTGGAGCGAGGAGTACCTGCAGTGTGTCGCCATCGTGACGCACTATCATCGGGGAAGCCTGCCGCCTTCCAATCACCCGATTTTCGCTGGCTTGCCGGCGCAGCGGCGCAATGAGTTGATGCCACTCGCTGGAGTGTTGCGGCTAGCCAACGCGCTCGACGACCTTCACGATCAGCGCATTTTTTACGTGACGGTGGAGCGACGCAACAGCGTGCTCTTTCTCTACGCGCAGGGACTCACCAGCTCGGCCAGCCCCTTCGGCGAGCAATTGGCACAGGCCCGCTACCTGCTCGAAACCTGCATCAAGATGCCCATCATGATCCGGCCTCTACCCGCGCGCCGCAAGCCTGCCACTGCGCTCGAGAGATCTGCCCATTCTCCGCTGTCATCCTGAATCGGGACCGGTCGAATCTTCCCAGTCCGAGTCGAAGGACCTGGTTTTCCGCTGGTCAGCCTGAGCAGTGAGCCCGTCAACGCGGGCGATAAGTCGAAGCACCTGCTTCTCAAGTTGTCAGCCTGAGTGAAGGCGGCTGTGCTCCTAGCAGCTAGACGTGCAAGCGCGCGGGTATGGCCGAAAAGAATAATTGATGCCCAAGCCGCATAGCGGCCCAACTGAGGAGGTGCAGCCCTTAGCCTATGCTGCGTGGTTTCGGTCTTTATACGGATCGCCGACAAATACGAAAGGATACTTCTTCAATGCCTCGACGTCTTTCGCCTCGGCGTACTTCTCCACTTCTTCCATCAGCTTGGAAACTTCATCGGCGGGCATGCCTTTGGTGGCCTGCCAGAACTTGTTGGGGAAAAACCAGATGCGCTCGCGATGATTGATCCCAGGAGTATTATCAGCTTCGACTTGCATTTCGCTCCTCCCACACTGTCAGACAAGTTATATTATGTCCGGCGCGTGAGTGTTAGTGTTGCGAGTGAGGGAACATTTGCAGCACCTCTATTATCTCCTGCGGCTCGGCCAGAAGTAAAGCCCCATCGTTCGTCTTGGCGTCGCAATCGGTCCCAAAATTAGACTCGCGGTCAACTCTCATCCAATCTGTCGGTTGCAGATAGAGTCGCGCGCATTTCCGCGCTGATGTCCTACAGTACGAAGCCCATCCTGTGGAAAAATCGATGTCCGCGATCCGCGTCGATTGTTCCTTGCGGCGTTGACGAACAGAGACGACTCGGGACACAGCACCCAAAACTCTCTCCGTGTACGATCACGTCCATACGATTGAGCTTACTGAATGCTTGATTATCGATGTACCACAATGTGAGACTTTAGGCGGCCTTGCGCGGGATTGAGTTGACTTGCGCGAGGGAAGGTCGCGAGGAACAAGCCATCAGCAGTCGATGATGCCTAACGTCCACATTCGCATCGGGGATCGAGAACTTGCCGTATTGCAAGGACTACGAAAACGTTAACATCCGACATTGTGGTACACCAAAAACCAACTGCGCGCCGGTCGCTCTACACTCAAACCGATGCGGGATCGGACACTTCTTCATCGGCTTGAGGCGATAGCTGGCAATATCCCAGCTTGAGATTCCCGCCGATCTCCACGAGCCGCGCCTTTTGGCGCTGCTCGACGACGGTCGGAATGGTGTGGGAGACCAGAACCAGTAGGAGCGGTGCTGCGAAGATCGACACTTGACCCCAACGCGGGATGCCTTGCAGAATTGCCAGCGTGTTCGCAAACGCGAGGAGGACAACTCCAAACGCGTTAGCATAGGCAGCAACCACCCCCAGCCAGGAATTGGCGACGCGGACGGTCCCCGGCGATCAGTATTCGCCGAGGGTCTTTTCGGCCTGCTCCGCTGCGGTAGCCGGAGGACTCGCGACAGGGCTTGGCGCAGCCGTGGTGCGGAAGAGTTAACTTCAGATTTGGCGTAAGAGCAGCAATTTCAGCGGAGAGCGGCGAGGTGGGGTTGTTGCGCTCCCCTTCTCGCGGCCGCTTTACGGTTCCAGTTCAGCCGGTCTCCCCGGTTACACGAAACCCTCGTCGTCTTGATCGCGCTCGCGCCGCGACGTTTTCCGGCCGTCGTGATCGAAATCCGTCATGGCGGTGATAGCGGTCTTGGCCAGCGCCTGGCGCGAAAAGAACTTTGCCTCGGGATCGCTCTCGATTTTCACCAGCTTCGGCATGGCGGCGGTCATCGCGATCAGTCCCGTATCGATCTGCCCGTGCATGGAGTAAGGAATCACTTTGCGCGCGCCCCCAGGGTAGTCGGTCAGCAGGCTGACGGCGGCGGTGGCTCCGCCACACAAGAGCGAACCGATGGCGGCCCGCCGGTTACGCTTCCAGAACAGCGCTCCCATCAGCAGAAACGATCCCGCCACGGCATAGTCGAGCGCCGAGTGGACGCGCGGACTGATCATCTTGGGCATTCGCCCGGCGGCCAGCGCAACGCCTTTCTGTAGCAGAGCCATGGAGCCCAAACCTCGATTCTCAAGATCAGGATCAGGATAATGATTTAAAGATATCGAATCTACAGGCGGCCCGCACGCAATGCCGCGACTGCCGATTCTACGCCTCCGAGCCGAAACTCGCCCAGTGCGGCGCGCAATTTCAGTCGTCGAAACGCCAGGCACCAAGTGCAAATCGGGTCGAGGCGAAGCAATAACAGCGCGCTGGAATTTCTCGATAGGTATGTAGTGTGAGGCCATTCTGCAGTTCGTCGGTAGGAATGCAAAGAGCTTACCAGTGAAGCCGCTGCTCATGTATTTCTTGTTTCTGTGCCCCGCTTTGTTGCTCGCGCAATCGGCCGGGACGTCGCAGGCAGAATCCGAACGCTATATCGTGGAAAGTGAGAAGCAATGGGCAGAATCGGTCGCGACCGGCGGCACCAAGGATGTTGAACGGATTCTAGCCGACGATTTTCTGGGAGTGAGTCCCCAAGGGAAGCTGTATGACAAGCAAGAGATGATTGCAGACACGCGCAACGGTCCAAAGGAATTCGTATCAAATCATCTCAACCAGGTGAAGGTCAGGTTCCATGGCGATACCGCAGTTGCGATGCGTCAACCCTTCGTCCTCGCCAGCGCGCGCTTGATGGTTTCGTCCAGCGCGGCCTTCGCCGTCGCGTACTCCTCTGCACTGACCTTGCCCTGCTGGCGATCGAGCTCCAACTGAAACAACTCTTCCTTCATCGCCTCCAACAATAGAGCATTGCGGTCGCGCGCTGCCACAGCCACTTTCCCCGCTGGCTCCACTTCGGAAATATCCGTCGCTGCGGCCACTTTGGCCGTATGCACTTGACTATTCGATTTCGAAATAACGAAAGCTCCGCCCATCACCAGCACCACGGCAAACACTCCCAGAATCACCGCGCGGTAGTCGTGCAGCGGATCGTTGGAGTCAATCGGCGCACCGAGTCCGCCGCCGGGACGATTGTCACGCCCCGCGGCCTGTCCGCCGCCCATGCCACCACCGGCGCTACCATCGTCGCCGCCGCCCGCGGCCTGCTGGCCCTCTGCCTGAAACTGTCCGCTGCCCGTCAGCTTGAAGCTCAGGTCCTCGCCCGGCTTCGCGTTGGTCGCCACCATGATGCCCGCTCCCGAATTATCGGGCATCGACTGGAAACGCTGCGCGTCCTTCGGCGTGAAGGTCATGCCCTTCGGCGTCATCACCACGAAATGCTGCACGTCGGCGAGCGGCTTGGGCGAAAAGCCGGCTTCGCCGCTGTACGGCATGTGATAACTCACCTGGAACTGAGTCTCACCCGGGCGGAGCGGGAAACTGAACGAGTAACGCCCCTTCTGTCCGGTTTCCGTGGGCATCATGTTCAGCGGCTGCCCTCCGGGAGACTTGGCCATGCCCGAATCGATCTCCGCACCTGCCGGCAACATAAACTCAAACGTCTTGTCGCCGTCCAGCGAACGCGGCGGGCTCGATCCGTTCTTGATCGCAAACAGCGCGATCACTTGCAGTTGGCTCGCGTCGGTCTGGAACCGGTCGACCTCGACCGTCTGCGACACGCCGTCGAGTTTTTTCGCTGTGTCATACACCGTGACCTCGGCCGTTGTCGCTCCTGGCATGAGCGGACCGACTTGAGGAAAGTAATTCACTCCGCCATGCATTACCCGCACCATGTGCGGCGCGCCCTGGTCGCCGGGGGCGGCCATGCTGAACCGGCCCTGCGCGTCGGTCTTGGTTGTGCCGACCTCCTGCATGCCTTGCGACAGCGACAGCAGCGTAACCTCATCGCCCGCCGCCGGCTTGCCCGTCGTTCCGTTGGTCACTGTGCCGGTAATGTTTTGCGCGGATGCGAAGCCGGTTAGCGCAAGAATCAGTGCGAGTACAAGCGTTGTCATCCTGAGCGGAGTGACCGCAGGGAGCGCAGTCGAAGGACCCCTATCGCTCTGAGAATCTCCGCGGAAGATTG
>Ga0074045_10006029_pt1 | contig 10472 bp, 10 predicted proteins | sample BogForMeECP23OM2_FD_94442 | JGI IMG/M metagenome (GOLD analysis project Ga0074045, IMG submission 94442) | Bog forest soil microbial communities from Calvert Island, British Columbia, Canada - Bog Forest MetaG ECP23OM2 | ecosystem: Environmental > Terrestrial > Soil > Wetlands ... | reverse complement strand
TGCGGCGTCATTCACCCCGGCTTTACCGACACGCCCATGGTTCGCGCACTAGGCGAAGAGTACATCCGCAAACATATACTGCCCGAAACGCAACTGGGCCGGTTGATCAAACCGGAAGAGATCGCCGATGCTATCTGTTTCATGGCCTCGAACTCGGCAGTCAGCGGCCAGCTTTGGGCGGATGCCGGCTGGCACCCGTCCGCCGCCTGAGCGGAATACCTACGTCAGGTAGATTCCGCCGTTCACATTAAGTGTTTGGCCCGTAATATAGTCCCCATCGGCAGCCAGGAAGGCGACCGCCTTCGCGACGTCTTCCGAGGTACCGAAGCGGCCCATCGGGATGCGGCTCTTGATTTGGTCTTGAACGCTCGCCGCTACGTTGTTGAACATGTCCGTCATGGTGAAGCCCGGGGCAACGGAGTTGGCGGTGATGTTGAACTTCGCCAACTCAAGGGCAATCACCTTCGTGAAGGCCATCATTCCGCCTTTGCTGGCCGCGTAATTGGCTTGGCCAAAATTGCCGGCTTCCGCCGAGTACGAGCTGATGTTGATGATGCGGCCGAATTTATTCTCAATCATCGCGGGAATGGCTGCGGTGGTCGTGTAATACGGGCCGTCGAGGTTAACCCGCATTACTTCATGCCATTCTTCATCGGTGAGTTTTCTGATGGAGTGGTCGCGCGTAATACCGGCATTGTTGACCAGGATGTCCAGTCGGCCCCACTCGCTCAAAACCCTCTTCACGACTTCGCGCGCCGTCGTCGCCTCGCCTACGTGACCCTGAACCAACAGGGACCGGCGTCCCAGAGCACAGATCTCCTTTACGGCTTCTTCGGCCTCATGGAGGGCGGCGTTGTAGTTCACTGCCACATCCGCCCCCCGACCCGCTAACTCCAGCGCGATCGCGTGACCGATGCCACGCGACGCTCCCGTCACCAACGCGAATTTACCGGCTAAACTGCCATTTGTTCCATACATGTCGTGTCTCCTTGCCTAAAGCCTTTCGAAGATCGCGGCAATTCCCTGGCCGCCGCCGATACAGAGTGAGACCAGGGCGTACTGGCCTTGGATGCGATGCAGTTCGTACAGCGCCTTGACGGTGATGAGGCAACCGCTGGCGCCGATGGGATGTCCGAGGGCGATGGCTCCGCCATTGGGATTGGTGCGGTCGCGCGGAAGGTCGAGTTCTTTAATGACCGCCAGCGACTGCGCGGCAAATGCTTCGTTCAGCTCGATCAGATCCATCTCTTCCAGCCTTAATCCGGACTTCTGCAATACCTTGCGTATGGCGGTCACCGGACCGATTCCCATGTACTTCGGCTCCACGCCGACAAGGGAGTAGGCCACCAGTCTCGCCATGGGCTTCAAGCCGCGCTCTTCGGCGGTGGCGCGGTTCATGACGACCACGGCGCCAGCGGCGTCGTTCAGCCCCGAAGAGTTGCCGGCCGTTACCGTACCCGTTTTGCTGAAAGCGGGTTTGAGCTTGGCCATGCCTTCGAGCGAGGCGTCCGCGCGCGGGTGCTCGTCCGTCTTGAACTGCGTCACGCCTTCTTTCGATTTGAGTTCAACCGGAACGATCTGCTCCTGGAAGCGGCAGTTCTTAATGGCCGCAAGAGCGCGCGCGTGACTCTCCACGGCAAACGCGTCCTGCTCTTCGCGGGTGATGTTGTACTTGGTCGCCAGATTCTCGACCGTGAGACCCATGTGAACGTTCTCGATGGGGTCGGTGAGCGCCGCATTCATCGCGTCAACCACCGCGCCATCGCTCATGCGCTGGCCCCAACGCATGCTGGGCAACCAGTACAGCGAGCGGGTCATGGATTCCGCGCCACCCGCCACGGCGGCTTGCGCATCACCCAGTTTGATCATCTGCGCAGCGGAAACGATGGCTTGCAAGCCGCTTCCGCATAGCCGGTTCAGCGTTAAGGCGGGAGTCTCGACCGGAATGCCCGCATTCACACCCGCCACGCGCGAAATATACATGTCCTTCGGATCGGTGTGGATAACGTGGCCGAAGATAACATGATCGACATCTTTGGGATCGATCCCGGAACGCGAGACAGCCTCGCGGGTTACAATTGTTGCCAATTCCGACGGAGGCTTGTCTTTCAAGGCTCCGCCGTACTTGCCGATTGCTGTGCGAACGGCGCTGAGAACTACAACGTCATGACTGCTGTCCATGAGAGACTCCTTGTGGGTTAACACCCAGACTTTGAGCGAAAGAACGCACCCTTAACGAACCTGTGGGCTAATCACGCTGAGAAGAACGCGGGACTACGGTTACGTTATTCGTACAAAGCCTGTACTTTGCAATCGGAACACCATTCCGCCGATTGCCCAGAATGAGCCATCCGTGTTTGAACACCCGGCAAATTGGTTGACTGGAACGACCGGCGGGACATAATGACGCCTTTTCTTCCTCGCAGCTTGTAGAGTGGAACTGGGAGCTAACGCCCGAACGCCGCATGCCAGCCCGACCTGTAATCATTAAGAAATACGAGAACCGGCGCCTTTATGACACATCCAATAGCCGGTACGTCAATCTGGAAGATATAGCCCAGATGGTGCGCGAGGGAACAGAAGTGCAGGTGGTGGACGCGGCCACGGGCGAGGATCTGACCAGGTTCGTTCTCACGCAGATTGTGGTGGAGAGCGCGAAGGCCCCTAATTCGGCTTTTCCGCTCGACATGTTGCGCCAAATGATTGTGGCATCCGGACAGGTGAGCCGCGAGGGACTGCTGGGCTACATGAAGGCGATGGTCGACATGTATCAGAACACGTATCGCGCCTTCGCTCCGGGGCTTTCGCCGTTTGACTTCGCGCAGCCGAGGCCAGACCCAGGGACCCGCGAGGCTCCGCCGATGGATGCCAGCAGAGCCGCGCCACGACCTGACGGCACGGAGCCTAGTGTGGAAGAACTTCGACGGCGGGTCGAAGAGCTGGAACGCCTGATTCCGAAAAGCACCGGCGCGCCTCCAAAAGGCAGGCGCAAGCCAACTTCCCGGGCAAAGCGCTAAGCCTCACAATTGCACGGTCAAACGGGGTCGCTCAGCGTTGCGATTGGCGATGCGCGCCGCCACCCAGACCGCCCAGGTCGATCAGGACCGCGAGGAGAAGCCAGAGCAGGTTGATTCCAGCAGTCGGCATGCCGCTGTTAACTTCCCACGCATAAACGATGGTGGTGAGGGGCAGGAAAAGGAAACCAAGCAGCGGCACCAGCAAACCACCGTGAAACGCCCGCTGGAGATAAGTGGAGAAGAGCCACATCAGCACCAGTGCGAGGCGGGGAAACCCCAAGATGATGATCAGGAAGAGGCAAGGCATAGCCGGTAGCTGCTAACTCGGAGCTACCGAGCTCGCTATGTCAGCGAGTGTAACATTCGCGGGGCCATGTTGTCGTTCGCAATCCTACCGGCAATGCCCGCACCAAGCTAAGGCTCGGTGCCGCCGCCAGCCGTCTTCAGCCGCCCACTTCGACGAGATTCCAAGGCTTGCGCATGGGACGGGAGAGCATCTGGCTGGCGGCTTCATCGCCGATGATCTTTTCTGTTTCGGGATCCCAACGAAGGTCGCGGCCCAAACGGAGGCTAATGTTGCCGAGGTGCGCGATGGTGATGGAGCGATGGGCCTGCTCAATGGGAGCAATGGGCTCGTTGCGGGAGATGACGCAATCGATGAAGTTCCGTTGATGATTATCGGAGCGATAAAGATGGATGTCGTTTGGTCCCGGCTCATAGTCGACCAAAGAAGAGGGACTGGCTTCGATGGCGCCGCGATTCACCCAAACCCAGCCGTCACTGCCTTCGAAAGTGACGCCGGAACGAACGCGGCTGGAAACGATGAGCTTGACGCCGTTCTCGTAGTGAGCCTCGAAGTAGAAATCGGTGGCGGTGTTCCAGATCTTTTCGTGGGCCCACTCGGCCTGTCCATTTTTGATGGCGATGGGCCCAGTCAGTTCGGTGCCCATGCCCCACTGAGCAATGTCAGGATGATGGCCACCCCAATCGGTAATCTGGCCGCCGGAATAGTCGAGAACCCAGCGGAAATTGACGAAGCAGCGGGCCGGTGCGTAGGGCGCTTCGGGGGCTGGACCGAGCCAGAAATCATAATTAAAGCCGGCGGGAACGGGCTCGGGATCTTGCCGGTCGCGGTCCCTGCCAAAATCAGGCGTGCCGCCCGGCAGGCCACACAGCACACGCTGCAGTTTTCCGATGCGGTTGTTGCGAACAATCTCACAGGCTTTGCGGAAGCGAAGGTCGGAACGCTGCTGACTCCCGCATTGAAACACACGATTGGCGGCTTTGATCGCGTTGCTCATGGCGCGGCCTTCGGCGATGGTGAGGGAGAGCGGCTTCTCGCCGTAGATATCTTTGCCGGCCCGCGCGCCGAGGATGACGGGAATCGAGTGCCAGTGGTCGGGAACGGCAATCAGCAGGGTGTCGATATCTTTCCGCGCAATCAGGTCCCGGAAATCGTCATACGTGGAACAGCCGCGAAAGGTGCCGTCGCGTTTTTCACGCGCGTAGTGCCACTCGACAAAAGCGCGTGCGGGCTCGCGGCCTGCAACGGCTCCGTCCCAATACCCCGGCGTTTCCTTGTTCACGTCGCACACAGCGACAACCTGGACGCGCTCGTCGCGGAGGAAGCCCTGCATGTCGCCGGTGCCTTGATTGCCGGTACCGATGACGCCCATCGTAATGCGGTTGCCAGGCGAGACATGGCCGTCACGGCCCAGCGCCCTGGCGGGAATGAACAGAGGCGCGGACACGGCGGCCGCGGCGGATTTCAGAAAGTTACGGCGATCCATCGCTACCGATCTTATCGAGAACGTAACCGAGCTGTGGGATGGGGCTGAGCCTTGCGACCTGTCGCTACGGCCTAGCCTCCGCTCTCACCTCACCACCCTCTGCGGTCGTATGTTGTCAATTCTTGAGGCAGTTCGGGGACAGGCATTGACTTCAATCCCTATTCCGGTCTATATCTAGTCTGGAAAGGTGTTCTATACTTGGCCGACAATTCCTCGAACCCCGATCTCCTGCCTGGGACCTTGTACATGATGATCCTGAGAACGCTGAACCAAGGCCCCATGCACGGCTACGCCATTGCCAAGCGCATTCAGGATTGGTCAAAAGGCGAGCTCGAAATCGAGGATGGCTCGCTTTATCCGGCGTTGAATCGGATGCTGACGAAAGGATGGCTGAAGGCAGAGTGGGGGGAGACTCAAAACAACCGAAAGGCCCGCTTCTACCAACTGACACCAACGGGTAAAAAGCAGCTCGAGGCCGAGTCGACCGCGTTTAACAAAATGATCCGGGCGATTCAACTGGTGATGCGGACGTCGTAATCATGCTCTGGCGGAACTTTCTGCAGCGCGACCGCGTAGACGAGGAATGGCGTGAAGAGATGGAGGCGCATCTTCAGATGCTGATCGACTCCTTTCTGGAGCATGGACTCACGCCAGACGAGGCGCGCCACGCGGCGTTGAAGCGAGCAGGCAATCTGACAACGCGACGGGAGGAGATTTATCGCATGAACGGGATTCAGTGGGTGGATTCGATTTCCGGAGATATACGCTATGCCGCGCGTGGGCTGCGCAAGAATCTTTCGTTCACCGCCGTTGCCGTCTTGACGCTTGGATTGGGAATTGGGGCGAATACGGCGGTCTTTAGCGTGGTCAATAGCGTCCTTTTGAAGCCGCTCGCATTTCCTCGCTCCGAAGAACTGGTGGACCTGGCGCAGGTCGCCCCCGGCGCGGGCGGCATCCTTAGCAGCCGCGGCCTTGGACTTTCGCCGTCGATGTATTTTACTTACACCGAACAGAATAGTTCGTTTCAATCCATGGGCGTCTGGACTTCCAGCTATGTCACAGTCACCGGGTTGACAGAACCGGAACAGGTGTTCGCGAATTGGATCAGCGATGGATTGCTCCAGGCTCTGGCGGCGCAGCCGGAAATCGGAAGGTTGTTGGCGCCAGCGGATCAGGTTCCCGGATCGAACGAGTCGGTGCTGCTGACCTACGGCTACTGGCAGCGCCGATTCGGCGGAGACCGGTCGGTAATTGGAAGGAAGATCTTCGTGGATGCGCGTCCTCGCGAGATTGTGGGCGTCATGCCGGCCGGGTTTCGCATCGCCGACACGCCTGCTGATCTGATTCTGCCGCTACGACTAGATCGCAGCCATGCGATATTGGCCGGTTTTTATCTACGCGCGATCGGCCGTGTGAAGCCTGGAGTTTCGGTTGAGCAGGCGAACGCGGACATCGCGCGGCTGATCCCGATCTGGATGCGTTCCTGGCCTTCGATCGAGGGCGGTCACACAGGCGATGCATTGGCAGAGAAAGTGTACCGGTCCTGGCGGATCGGCCCGAACGTTCGCCCTCTGCGCGAGAACGTGGTGGGCAACGTGAGAAGCGTGCTCTGGGTTGTGATGGGGACACTTGGAATGGTGATGTTGATCGCGTGCGCCAACGTCGCGAACCTTTTGATGGTGCGCGTGGACGCACGGCAATCGGAGCTTGCCGTGCGAGCGGCGCTGGGCGCGGGCTGGGGCCGGATTGTCCGCCAGCTTCTCATCGAGAGTATGCTGTTGGGCGCCGTGGGCGGAACGCTCGGCCTTGCTATTGCCTATGGCGGACTGCGGCTGCTGGTTCGCAACGGTCCTTCGAACCTTCCCCGCTTGAGCGAGATCGGGCTCGATTCGCACGCACTGGTTTTCACCTCCGTGGTGACGCTTCTGTCCGCGCTGTTTTTTGGGCTCATCCCGGCGCTGCGTTACGCGGGGCCACACGTTTCTCTCGCGTTGCGCGATGGTAGCAGGACGACAAGCCCTGGCCGGAGTCGTCATCGCGCCAGAAACACGTTGGTGATCGTACAGGTGTCTCTCGCTCTTGTACTCCTTATTTCAGCCGGCCTGATGATTCGGACATTTCAAGCGATGCGGAGTGTCTCGATGGGCTTCGAACAACCCGCAGCGCTCGAGACGTTCCGGGCAGTGATCCCTCGAGAATTAGTCCCGAACGAAGAACAAGCCACCCGCATGGAGCAGGCAATCGCGGAGAAGGTGGCTGCGCTTCCCGGGGTAACCGCGGTGGGGTTCTCAAACGCGCTGCCCATGGATGGCGCACCTCCCATGTGGGACGGAATCCTTACGGAAGGCCAGAGTTACGCGCACGATCGTCCGCCCATGCGCCTCTACCTGAACGTGTCGCCGGGGCTGTTCAGTTCGCTCGGTAGCAAGATCAAAGCAGGGCGCGACCTGACCTGGACGGATATCTACGGTGACCGCAAGTTCGTTCTGGTCTCCGAGAATCTGGCCCGTGAGCTGTGGGGATCAGCCGACGCCGCCATCGGCAAACGAGTACGCTCCACCGAGATAGGGGCTTGGCGCGAAGTGGTGGGCGTTGTGGAGGACGTGCGACACAGCGGCGCCCAGGAGCCGGCCCCGGCGGTTGTTTACTGGCCTATCTTTGGGCAGATACCCTGGGCGCCGGTCACAGCTGCAACACGGTCTGTGGTGTTCTCGGTTCGGACGGATCGCGCGGGAACTAGCGCGTTGTTGAACGAACTCCGTCGAGCCGTGTGGTCCGTGAATGCGCAGCTGGCGGTAGCGAATCCGGAAACGATGCGCGAGACAGTGGACCGTTCCATGGCGCGCACCTCGTTCACGCTGGTGATGCTGGCCATCGCCGGCGCGATGGCGCTGGTACTGGGGTTCGTCGGAATTTACGGCGTGATCGCGTACGCCGTATCTCAAAGAACACGCGAGATCGGGATTCGCATTGCACTGGGGGCAGAGCCGAGGGATGTGAGGAAGGTATTCGTCCGCCAAGGGTTGGGTCTCTGTGGCATCGGTATCGTAATCGGTTTGGCCGCCGCGGCACTCTTAACGCGTGTGATGAAATCGCTGCTGTTCGGCGTGCCGCCAGTGGATCCGGTGACCTTTGCAGCCGTCCCTGTCACGCTTTTGCTCGCTACGCTAGCCGCGTGTTACCTGCCTGCGAGAAGGGCGTCGGCAGTGGACCCGGCGGATTGCATGAGGGCTGAGTAGGATATGGGTTTGATGGGATCCGTCCAGTTACATCAACCCGTCGCGCAGACGGTCAACAATCCAGGTGGCGGCTGAAATGCCCGTCCACTGGGCGCAGAGCGTCGACTCAGGCATTGTTGGTGGGAGGTGCCTGCGCATGCCTGCGGCGAGAGCTTTCAGGAGAGCCGGATGCGGGAAATCTGCACGTCCGGTTCGACGCGGTTCGCTTTTTGCGAAACTATAATATGAGCATGGCAGGTTGGTTTAATTGCACGTCATTAGCCGTACCAAGCTGGTGAAAGAAAGCCAGAAGAAGAAGTACATGCAGGCTGCTCCGGATCTAGATGCTTGGGAGCGGATGGCGAGGCGGGCGAACTGGAGCAGCTTGGTGGAGGTTCGCAAGACGTATCCGAAGGCGGACGGTGTGATGATCGGGAAACGCACCTATACCGTCTTTAACATCGTCGACAATCGTTTTCGGCTGATCGTCCAGATTGTGTACGAAAGCAGAACGATCTTTTTCAAGCGGGTGCTCACACACGCTGAATACGATCGTGGTGACTGGAAGAAGAGTCTGCTCGAGGAGCAGGAGGAGCTAGAGAAATGAGCGTAATGACCTTTAATCAAGACCTTTATGGTCAGCTGCTCGCGAACACCCTTCCGCAGGTAATCCGTACGGCCCAAGAGAACGAGCGCTGCATAGCCAAGCTCGAGACTCTCTTGAATCGCGGCAAACTCTCGTCTGAGGAGAAAGAACTAGCCGACCTGCTCACGCTGCTTATCGAGAGGTATGAAGAGCGTTACCAAATACAACCTGCTTCCTCCCCTGCCGAACGTGTACGTCATTTCATGAATGCGCAGGACCTGAAGCCCGCCGATATGCTGGAAATCTTCGGAACGAAGAGCGTTGTCTCTGAGGTCCTGAGCGGCAAACGGGAGTTATCGAAGGCGCACATTCGGGCCTTGAGCAAGCGCTTTAATGTCTCCCCTGAAATCTTCTTCAGTTGACGGTTCGCGCAACTGCCGATCAAGCGCTGCCCTTCCAGCTCAACAATCCGCGTGTTGGCTGAAATACCCGTCCAGCCGTGCTTTGTGGTCCACAGCCAAACGGTCGGACAGTTCCTTCATCTCCGCAGCCGGCATGGGCCGAAAGGCCTTTGCAATGGCGATGTTCGCATCCACGAACTCCGTCTTCGGCATTCCGACAACCGCCGCGGTCACCGGCAGCGACAACGAATAGCGCAAAAGCTGCTCGGGTGAGGCCGCGCCCACCAGTCCCTCCTGCGCGAAGGCCTTCATGGCGATGATGCCCATATTCTTACGGACCGCCACCGGGAGCGCGATGGTTTCAAACCCATGCGCCAGTTTCGTCATGCCGAACCCACCCGCCGGGGATGCCATGCCGGCGCGCGCTGCGTTGAGCGCCATCTGGGTACAGTCGAAGTCGTTCCGCTCCAGCGCGGTCTTCAGCACCGCGGGATCGGTATGGCTGGTGATGCCAATCGCCCGCGTCACCTTCTGATCGCGCAACTTATATAGGAGCTTCAGAACGCCGTCGGGCGCCTCGATCTTCGCCAGATCGTTCTCGCCGGAAAGGCTGTGAATGTGAATCAGGTCGAGGTGATCCGTCTGCAGCCGCTTCAGGCTGCCTTCCAAAATGCGCATCGCGCCGTCGGCCGACCGATCCTGCACTTTCGTGGTCAGCCAAACCTGTGCTCGCCGCGTCGCCATCACCTTGCCCACGCGCGTTTCGCTCGATCCATCTCCGTAGCCATACGCCGTGTCGACATAGGTGATGCCCAGATCGAGCGCGCGGTTCAGCGCCGCGATCGCCGCCGCTTCGTCTTTGTACTGCAGGAAGCGGCTCCCGCAACCGAACGCAAGAATGGATACCTGCGCTCCCGTGCGGCCTAGCGTTCGCTTGGGCATCGGCCCTTCTGTCCCGGCCCATGTCGATGCTGCCAGCGAACCCAGCGCTGTCGTTCTTAAGAAGTGTCGTCTGGAAGGTGTCATGGGTCTCTTCTCCTGAAAATCCAACTCTATCTAAGAACCTCGCCTCTCCGGGCGGCGCTTAGCTCGAGGGATCTGCCACAGCCTTCGCCGCATAGACCATGGTTTCGGCGGCCAGCAGCACAGTGACGATCCATAGGACGTCAGCCATGAACAGATGCAAAAGTTGCATCCAGACGGGCGCCAGCAGATAGACATTGATAACGCCCATAGCCAACTGGAGCACGATGAGGATCGCCAGGATGGCGGAAGTCTCGCGGACGGCTTGACCGGGCAGCCGGCGCGGGACGCGCAGGGCGACGTACAGAAGAAAGAAGGCCGAAAGAATCGCGACGAGGGGATGGAAGAGGCGAAGCCGCAGGAGGACGCTGGAGCCGCTGGCGAAGTCCTGCTGCACACCTTGCTGCAGAGAAACGGCCGGATAAAGCGTGTCGCCG
>Ga0074045_10006028_pt1 | contig 10473 bp, 8 predicted proteins | sample BogForMeECP23OM2_FD_94442 | JGI IMG/M metagenome (GOLD analysis project Ga0074045, IMG submission 94442) | Bog forest soil microbial communities from Calvert Island, British Columbia, Canada - Bog Forest MetaG ECP23OM2 | ecosystem: Environmental > Terrestrial > Soil > Wetlands ... | reverse complement strand
CTTGAGCAGAGTGACCGAGAAGGGATGATAATGACGGGTGGGGCGCATCATCAGCTGATACGTGTGACCCTGCACGGTCAGGCCCTGCGGTTCGGTGAGGAGGGGGGACACCAGCCACGTGCCAAGCGGTCCGTCGGCGCCGGCGAGCTCGAGCACCGCCGTCGGCATATTCTGTTCATCCTGCTTGTAGGTGATGGACAAAGGCGTGACCACCAGCTGCGGTCCGAAGCCTTGATCGGCGGGCGACGGCGGGGGATTCGGCACCTGGCGGCGCATCTGCAGCTGGGAATTCGGGTAGAAGGTGGCGGTGTGGATGCGGAACGGCAGCTTCGGATGCTGGATCGTCCCCAGCTGTTCAAGCACTGCCGTGGGAATCGCGACGACGTCATCAAACTTCGAGTCCGTGGTGTCGATGACGGCAAGTTCGATTTGCCGGGAGCTTTCAGTATAGGCCTTGGTTTCGCCCTGGTCGAGCCGCAGCAGGCTTTCCTTCTGCCAGAGTCCGGTAAAGAGCTCGCCCAGCAGGAGCAGGACCAGGCCAAAGTGCGTCAACCACAGGCCGGATTTGGCCCAGCTGAGCCGGAGCCGGGAGAAGTGGGCGGCGGCCAGATTGAGGAGCAGCAGTCCGCCGATAAGGTATCCGCCGGGAAACACGGGCACGAACAGCTCAGTGCCAGGAAGCCGGGCCATCACAAACAGCGACCGGAAATACCTGGTCTGCACCGCCCAGACGCCGAGATTCACCTGGGCGAGGGTGGCAATGAACACCAGGAGAAGCGAGAGCACCAGGAGCACGACGGTGAGCCGCAGCGACGTGAAGAATTGCAGGAAAGGTTTGAGCAACGGGCGCATGGCGGGCTAGGGGGCGAGCAGGTCGAGAGTCCAGTGACGAGTGACGAGCGCTAAAACGAATAAGGAGGCTGCCACCGCTGGTCCGGTCGCAAGAAAGCCAGCGCAGCTGACCGAGCTAGACCTTCGACTTTCGACCTTCGACTTCATGAATTCAGGCTAGGGGGCTCGGACCGTCTTGAGAAAATCGAGGAACACGGGCTTCTCTCGCGCGACCAGGGCGTCGGGTCCGGTGAGTTTGAAGAACCACGTCGCGTCAGGACGGGGAACGATCACCCCGATCATCCGCGTGCCCTGGTTGGCGCCTTCAAAGACCAGCAGGTGCAGGCCGTTGGCCTCGAGCGGCTGCAGTTCACTGGTGACATCCTGCACCGGCGGGAGCTGAAGCTGGCCGCGCCAGCGATTGACATTGGCGAGGTCGCCTCCGACGTCGCCGGGGAACGCCGTGATGGAGATGTCACCCGCGCCTTCGGGGCCGCTGACGGAATAACTTCCCCGCCGCATCGCCGAGGCTTTCTTCGGCGTCCAGCCGGCCGGGGCGGTCCAGGCCAGCGTCTGGTTCGCGACGACAGGAACTGAGGCTGAAGCCATCGCGGCGCCGGCATCCCCTGGCGCCGGCATTCCTTCAATGGCCGGATGCCCCGGAGGCAGGGCGCCGTCGGCCGGTGGAACGGATGCCGGCGAGCCCGGGCCCGCGGGCGGCAGATCATTGGTGTTCGCAACTGGAGCCGGAGCGGTGAGCGGCGCTGCTTCCGTGCTCGCAACCGGCTCCTTCGGAATGCGATAGGAAGTGATTTTGGTATCCTTGCAGCCGGCGAGAATCATTCCCGCCGTCAAAAGAAGGATCAGACTGGGACGGCTGTGCGGGGCCATGTGGATGAAAGGAATCCATATTGGCCGCAAACTTCAAACCATTCCGGTCAATCCGTGATCTTGTTCCACCAGGTCTTCTTCAGGATCAACGATGTAATCACGAGGACCACGATCGCCTCAAACATCGGTTTGCTTTCCCGGATCACGATGTAAAGCGGCAGGACGACGAGCGAGGTTTGCCAGGCGATCCCGATGACGATGTTGAACATGTCGCGTTGAAAGTTCGCGTCTGACTTGAAGGTGGGGTCAGCCTGCACGACTTTTTCGTGAACGGGCTTCCAGAAACCCCAGGGCCGGACCTGCCGGTAGAACTTCATGAGAATCTCGTCCCCCTCGGGCTTGGTCAGGAGGGTCCCCAGCACGCATCCGACCGATGAGAGGACGAGGATGACCGGGAACGAGTACAACGGATAAAGATTGGCCACGATCTCCGGATACAGCCAGAGATACAGGAACGGGAACTTGGAGAGGATCAGCGCGGCCGCGATGCCGGTGATCATGCCCCAGAAATAGCCGTAGCCGTTGAAGCGCCACCAGTACCACTTCAGAATGTTGGCCGCCGTGTATCCGCCCCACAACGCCGACACGATCCATTGGGTGATCTGGTTGATATCCCTCGTGTGCAGCCCGAAAAGGATGCCGACCACGACAAACGCCAATGACACGACGTAGCTCATGATGATCAGCGTGCGGCGGCTGGCGTTGGGATTGAGGTAGCGCTTGTAGATGTCGTTCACCACATAAGCCGGCGCCGCGTTGACCGTGGCGGCAAAATTCGACATGTAGGCGGCGAGCAGCCCGGCCAGCACCAGGCCCAGCACGCCGACCGGCATGAAATTGCTCAACGTGTCCGGCAGGATCTGCTCGAAATCGATGTTGGCTCCCATGGCCTTGATCTGGGGGCTGAAGAACACCAGCGCCATCACCGTGAACCCGGAGATCATGAGGTAGCGGGGGAAGAACAGGCAGCAGGAGACAAACCAGTTCATCTTGGACGCCTCGGCCGGACTGCGCGTCGCCAGGATCCGCTGCATGTCATAGTTCGGCGCCGGCCCGGCCAGGCTGACGAGCACCCCCTTGAACAGCGTCATCATGAAGAAGATCGTGAAGAGCGAATATCCGTCCTCGGCGATCTTCGTGTTGACGGACTGGATCAAGCCCGACCAGTCGAGGTTCAGATGCCAGCCGAAAAAGAGGTTCTTCCATCCGGCGGGCACGGCCGCCGATATGGCGGCGGGCGAGATCTTCACCATCGCCACAATGGCCACGGCAACGGAGGAGACGGTCAGGACCGTGAACTGGAGCAGTTCCGTGATCACGACACTGTACATTCCGCCCGCCACCACGTAGACGGCCGTCATCAGCATCAAGGTCATGGCGTAGGTATTCGGCGAGAAGCCCCATGGGAGGAACGGCGCGAGAAACTTGCCGATGCCCGCGAAACCGTAGGCCAGGAATCCGATTACGCTGACCAGGGCGAAGGTCACCACGCTGAGGTGGGCCAGGACCCCGCCGCGGCCTGATCCAAACCGGGTGCTGATCCACTCGGCTCCCGTCATGACATTGGATCGCCGCATCCACTTCGACATGTAGACCATGAGGAAGATCTGGTTGAACACCGGCCAGAGCCACGGCAGCCAGATCGACTTGAGGCCGTAGACGAATACGATGTACACCAGCCACATGGTCCCGGTGATATCGAACATGCCCCCCGCGTCGGATACGCCGAGAATCCAGAACGGGAGCTTCTTGTCGGCCATGAAATAGGAATTGAGGCCTTTCGCCGCCCGTTTCGTCAGAACAAAGCCGATGATTATGGTCAGGACCAGATAGCCGACGATGATGGCGGTGTCGAACGCTCCAAGTTTCATGAGGTAAAGCGAAGCCGGATTATTGGGGTGGGTCGGGCGAGGGGCGGCGGCCAGGAAACCGCCCAGGCGCACGGGCGGCGCGGCTGTCGAATAGATAGGGGCGCCGCCTCGCGCAAGATATTTTCCCTGCGGCATCTTGCGGGATCACCCGGACCGAAGCATTAGGAGGCTGTCTGACAGCCGTCCGGCCAGCCTCCTACTGGCAAAACCGCCCAATCCAATCCGGGGAAACGGGCAGAATCTCGGCGATCTATACGCGAATTGGAGTAATATTGGCTCAGCAGATCGTATTCCCTGCCCGATGAAAGGGGCGGTTTTGCTTTTAGCAGCCTGAAGGGCTCGAAGCCCGACAGGCTGCTAGCTCCTAGCTTGCGGAACGCGCCAAGTTGTGCGGTGATCACGGGCTACACATGGAGTCTCGAATTGGATTGCGATTGGTGGCCAGCTTCGAAGCAGCAAAAGGGTTCATCGTGCTGGCGTTCGGACTGGGTTTTTTTCACCTCATCCATCGGGATGCGGCGGAGGCCGCAGAGCGCTTAGTGCGAAATCTGCACCTTGATGTGGATAGCCACTATCCGCGCATTTTCATCGATGCCGCAGGCCGAATGGACGATTCGCACCTCCGCTTCGCGGCAGTGGTGGCCTTGCTTTACTCGTTGGTGCGTTTTGTCGAGGGCTACGGATTGTGGCGGGAACGCCGATGGGCGGAATGGTTTGGCGCGGTCTCCGGCGCGGTCTATCTCCCTCTGGAGATCTACAAGCTATCGGAGGGCATCACCTGGCTGCGCGTGGTGGTTCTCCTTAGCACATGTTTTGTCGTTTTCTATCTGACGCAGCTCCTGGTGCGGAAGCAGATCCGGCCGCCTGCTGTCGCCAACTCGCCTGCGGCGCCGGTTGGATCATGAAGCTCGCCCCCCTTGGCGATTCGGCGGTGCTCGTTACGCTGGGGGAAACCCCGGATGCGGCGACGGTGGCCGCAGGGTTTGCGCTGGCCGCCGCGCTGGAGGCAAAACCGCTGCCCGGATTGATCGAGTGTGCGCAGGCCAATGCCAGCGTCACCGTGTTTTATGACCCCGCGCGGGTCCCGAAACGGGGTGGGGCATCGCCTTATGACCGCGTTTGCCGGTGGATCGTGGATCGCGCCCCGGCGCCGGGGCAGATCGCCCTGCCGTCCGGACGCCAGGTGGTTCTGCCGGTGTGTTACGGCGGTGAGTTCGGACTGGATCTGGAGACGGTGGGCGCCGCCCGCGGGCTGACGGCGGATGAGGTCATCGGGCTGCACAGCGGGGTCGAGTATTTTGTCAGCGCGATCGGGTTCCTGCCCGGCTTTCCTTATCTTCGCGGGCTGCCTGAGCGTCTCCATACGCCGCGGCGCAAGACCCCGCGCACCCGGGTGCCAGCCGGATCGGTGGCGATTGGAGGCCCGCAAACCGGCATCTACCCCTTCGAAACGCCCGGCGGCTGGAACCTGATCGGATGCACCCCGTGGCGGCTGTTCAACGCCTATGCCCAGGCGCCGTCGCTCCTGCAGGTCGGCGACCGGGTGCGCTTCCGACCGATCACCTCCGAGGAGTACGGGGCCTCGCGATCGTCATGAGCCGGATCCACGTCCTCAAGCCCGGGTTGATGACGACCGTGCAGGACCTCGGCCGGCCGGGGTGGCAGCGTTATGGCGTGACCCCCGGCGGGGCGACGGACTCGTGCGCGCTGCGGCTCGCCAATCTGCTGACGGGAAACTCCGAGGGCGCGGCGGCGCTGGAGATCACGGCGGCCGGACCGACCCTGCGGTTCGCCGAGGAGACGTTGGTGGCAGTCACGGGAGCGGACTTTGAAGCATCCGTCGAGGCCGTTCGTCTGCCGGCGTGGCGGCCGGTGCGGCTGGAGGCGGGGGCGGAGCTGGCGATCGGCTCGGCGCGGACCGGTTTCCGGTGCTACCTGGCGGTCGCCGGCGGTCTGGCGGTGCCGCGGGTTCTGGGCGGACGGGGCACCCATCTGGCCGCCGGTTTTGGCGGGTTTGACGGGCGCGCGCTCCGGGCGGGAGACGTTTTGAAAATCGGGCCGCCGACAGCGTGGGCCAGGCGATTCACCCAGACCCTGGCCGGACCCGAGGCATGGACAGCCGCGCGCTGGGAGGTCGGTGCAGTGGTGCGGCCACGGTACGCGGCTTCTCCGGTGGTCCGGGTGGTGCGGGGTCCGCAATGGGAATCATTTCCCCCGGAGGCGCAGCAGCGGTTTCTCGGCGAGCGATTCACGGTGGATGCGCGCTCCGACCGCATGGGGATGCGGCTGAACGCGGCCGGCGGCGGCCTGCTGGCAGAGCCGTTGCGGGAACTGGTGTCGGAGGGAGTGGTGGCCGGCTCGGTGCAGGTGCCGCCTGACGGCCAGCCGATTGTCCTCCTGGCCGAACGCCAGACGGTGGGCGGTTATTCCAAGATTGCCACGGTGGCGAGCGTTGATCTGCCGCTGCTGGCCCAGTTGCGCGCGGGCGACACGGTGGCTTTCGCGGAGATTCCGGTGGCCGACGCCCAGGAGCTCTGGCTGGCCAGCGAGCGGTTCCTCGCGACCGTGAAGCAGGGCATTGCGCTGCATGCCACGTAAGAGTGGAATGAAGATGCCACGTCGTCCTCCGATTGCCGGACAACCAGGCTGGCGGTGTGGCCGCGGGGGCCGGCGAGTGGATTTATGCGCTGCCTCGATCTGAATTGTGATCTCGGCGAGGGAGCGGCGCATGATGCGGAACTCATGCCGCTCATCACGTCGGCGAACATCGCGTGCGGCGGACACGCGGGAAACGCGGAGACCATGCGGGCGGCCGTCGAGCTGGCGCTCCGGCACGGCGTGGCGGTTGGCGCGCATCCCGGGCTGGAAGACCGGGCGAATTTTGGCCGGCGGGAACAATCGCTGGCGCCGGCCGAGGTGCACGCTTTGGTGCGGCGCCAGATTGACGCGCTCAATCGGGTGGCGCGCTCCTGCGGCGCGCGCCTCGCGCACGTGAAACCGCATGGCGCACTCTACAACATGGCCGCCCGCGATGCCGCGCTCGCCCGGGCGGTGGCGGCGGCCGTGGGCGAAGCGGATCCCCGGCTGATCCTCTTCGGTCTGGCGGGCAGCGAGCTGCTCTCCGCCGGGCGGGGGTGGGGCCTGCGGATTGCGTCCGAGGTTTTTGCCGATCGCACCTACCAGGCGGATGGTTCGCTGACTCCTCGCTCGCGGCCGGATGCGCTGATCGCGGATGAGACCGCCACGCTGGCCCAGGTGCTGCGCCTAGTCCGGGAGGGCGCGGTGATGGCGGTCAACGGTGCGCGGGTAATGGTCGCCGCCGACACCGTTTGTGTGCACGGCGATGGCCCGCACGCGGTGGAATTCGCCCGGCGGTTGCGGCAGGAGCTCGGCGCGGCGGGAGTCGCGCTGCAGGCGCCCGGTCCCGGGTGCCCCGGGGCGGCTCGGTAAAGCCACCGTTGCCAAAATGAAGACCGTCTTGCTCACCGGCTTTGAGCCCTTCGGCGGGGAGAAGATTAACCCGTCCTGGCTGGCGGCCCGACAACTCCGCGGCCGGACGATTCGGGGGCACCGCCTGGTGGTCCGCTGCCTGCCAACGACCTTCGATGGATCGCTGGCGCGGCTGCACCGTTTTCTGCGGAGCGTGCGGCCCGCGCTGGTCATTTGCGTCGGGCAGGCGGCCGGCCGGGCGGAGGTGTCCATCGAGCGCCTGGCGGTCAATGTCGACGATTCGCCCATCCCCGACAACGCCGGCAGGAAGCCGGTGGACGTGCCCGTGGTGCCGGACGGTCCCGTGGCCTATTGGTCGACACTGCCGGTCAAGACCATCGTGCGGGTACTGCGACGCTCTGGGATTCCTGCTTCCGTCTCGGATTCCGCCGGCACCTTTGTCTGCAATCACGTCTTTTACGGGCTGATGCACGCGCTGGCGAGGCGCGCGGACAAGGTCAGGGGCGGATTTATCCATCTGCCTTTGCTTCCCGAGCAGGTCGCGGGCCGAGGCCGAAAACGATCGCCGAAGACGGCGCCGGCGCGTCAGGCCGGCCAAGCAGATCCGCCAAGCCTGCCGCTCAAGATGATGGTGGAGGCGCTGGCGCTCGCCGTGAGGGAAGCCCTCCGAACAACGTGGCCTGCTCGCCGCCGCCGGAGGACACCGATCGAACCTTGATGCTGGCAAGTGAATCCTGCCGGATCGGGCCGATCAGCTCGACGGCGCGTTGGGAGGCCGGTTTTTCCATCTCATGCCGGCAATTGCGGATGGCGCCGTCGGTGCGACGCGGGATTGCACTGCGCCGGTGGCGTCCCCACGTTCGCGGGCTTCATGGCGCTGTTCAACCTCAACGACCTGGTGCATGCCTTCGGCGGCGCGCCGGTGCTCGACCACATCAACTTCCAAGTCGATCCCGGCGAGCGCGTCTGCCTGGTCGGGCGCAATGGGGCGGGCAAATCGACCCTGATGCGGATCATCGCCGGCGAGCTGGCACCGGATTCCGGCGTCGTCAGCCGGCAGCCGGGCGCGCATTTTGCCCGGCTCAGCCAGGACGTCCCGGCGGAACTCGCCGGCACCGTGCACGACCTCGTCGCTGCGGGAGTGCGGCCGGCGGCGGGCGGACACCACGAGGAGGACTGGCAGCGCGAGCTGAGGATCGAGCAGCTGATGGAGCGGATGCAGCTGCCGGCGCGGGCGGAGTTCGCGTCCCTCTCCGGCGGCCTCCGCCGGCGCACCCTCATCGCCCGGGCGCTGGCCGGGCAGCCCGATCTGCTGCTGCTCGACGAGCCGACCAACCATCTCGACCTGGCGGGCGTGCTCTGGCTCGAGGAGTTCCTCCTGAGCGAGAAAGTGGCGCTCTTCTTCGTCACCCATGACCGCGTTTTCCTGCGCCGGCTGGCCACGCGCATCGTCGAGCTTGACCGCGGCGCGCTGACCAACTGGGACTGCACCTACGAGGCGTACCTGGTGCGGCGGGAGGAGCGGCTTGAGGCCGAGGAGCGGCAGCAGGCGGCGTTCGACAAGAAGCTCGCCCAGGAGGAGGCATGGATCCGCCAGGGCGTCCGCGCGCAGCGCAAGCGCGCCGGGGCGCGCATCGAGGCGCTGCAGGCGATGCGGGCCGAGCGACGCGCCCGCCGCGAGCGGCTGGGCAGCGTCAGCCTCCGCCTGGCCGGGGCGTCGCGGACCGGAGTGAAGGTCATCGAGGCCGAGAACCTGTCGTTCGCCTGGCCCGGGGCCGACCGCGCGATCGTGCGCGACTTTTCCACGACCATCCTGCGCGGCGACAAGATCGGCCTCGTCGGTCCCAACGGATCGGGCAAGACCACGCTCATGCAGCTGCTTCTCGGGCGGATCGCCCCCTCGGCCGGCACCGTCACGCACGGCACCAGTCTCGAAATTGTTTACTACGACCAGCTCCGCGCGCAGATCGACGACCACCGCAGCGTGGCTGACAACATCGCCAACGGGGCCGAAACCATCTCGATCGACGGCCGCTCGCGGCATGTGATCACCTACCTGCAGGATTTTCTCTTCGCCCCCGAGCGCTCCCGCACTCCGGCGCGCGTGCTCTCCGGCGGCGAACGCAACCGCCTGCTGCTGGCGCGGCTCTTCACGAAACCCGCCAACGTCCTGGTGCTCGACGAGCCGACCAACGATCTCGACGCCGAGACGCTCGAACTCCTCGAGAACCTGCTGGTGGAGTTCTCCGGCACCCTGCTGCTCGTCAGCCACGACCGCGAGTTCCTCGACAACGTCGTCACCAGCACGCTGGTGTTCGAGGGCGCCGGGCGCATCGGCGAGTACATCGGGGGCTGCAGCGACTGGCTGGCGCTGGACGCCGCCCGCGCCGCCGCTGCCGCCCCGCCCGCGCCCGGGGAACCGGTGACGGTCCCGCGCCCGGAGCGGCCGCGCAAGCTCACGCCCAAGGAGCAGCGCGAGCTGGAGGCGCTGCCTCCGCAGATTGAGCAGCTCGAGGCCGAGCAGGCGGAGCTGGCGGTGAAGCTCGCCGACCCCGGCTTCTACCAGCGCGAACCGGGTGCCGGGCGGGCGGTGAAGCTGCGGCTCGAGACCATCGAGCACGAGGTGGCCGCGGCGTTCGCCCGCTGGGAAGAGCTCGAAGCTCTCCGCGCGCCGGCTCCCTAGACCAGTGAGCGCGGGAATGGAGATCTTAGTGTGGCCTCCGGTCGCCGATGACCCGGGGGTGCCGCGGGCTCCCGGATTCCTGGGCGCAGAGGTTCACGGGCGTACTGGGGGCGTGAGCGGTCTCTCAACGGCTCTGCCCGGAGCAGTCAAGAACCTCACCCGGGCCCCTTTTCGTCCGGCTCCCCAGTCACAATTCCTCTGGGTGACTGCGGACTGTGAGCTCACTACTGCGGGAAGGCCGGGGACCGGGAGACCGGCCGCTGGTCGGTGCCGACGAAAGGTCTGTCGAAGGACTTCGCCGTGGGTTTCGCCGATCTCCACCAGCTGACCGTGGTCAATGCCAGGGTGCACCAGCAAAATGAACCGCCGGGCCGGTTCCAGTTGCCCGATTCCCGATCCCCGTATCCAGCGGTGGACACCCCAACTTGGGGTTGCAGCGCCGGCTGACACTGGCAAGCATGCTCGCGGACCGCCTTCAGGAAGGTCTCCGCGCTCCGCCAATGAACATCTCTGGCCAGGCCTGTGGCTCCGACAACGCCTCGGCGCGGTCCGCCTGGCGTTCTCCTCCCTCTCCCGGCCGCCTGGTGATACTCCTGCTGCTGCCGCTGTCGCTCGGACTCGGCGGCTGCTCCCTTCCCATGCCGACTTCGGCGGCGGGGGTCGCCGGAGTCTACGCCTTCTGGGCCGCTGTGCCGATCATGATCGTCGACGTGGAAATCAAGCAGCAGAAGGAATACGAAGCCCACT
>Ga0074045_10006027_pt1 | contig 10474 bp, 4 predicted proteins | sample BogForMeECP23OM2_FD_94442 | JGI IMG/M metagenome (GOLD analysis project Ga0074045, IMG submission 94442) | Bog forest soil microbial communities from Calvert Island, British Columbia, Canada - Bog Forest MetaG ECP23OM2 | ecosystem: Environmental > Terrestrial > Soil > Wetlands ... | reverse complement strand
ATGAAGATCGTCTTCAAGATCAAGGAAGACGATGCCCGCAACCCCGGCGTCATCGCCGACTGTACGGGTGACAACGCCGGCGACTCCGTCGGCCCCAGCGCCGACGGCTTCGAAACCTACGGCGTTACTGGCGTCGCCCTCATCACATTCATCCTGCTCGCCGTCAAGGAACCCTCGACGCAGGCCCAACTGCTGGTCTGGATCTTCGTCATGCGCGTGGCCATGCTGCTCTCCAGCTCGGGCGCGTACTTCCTCAATGGCGCAATCGCCCGCGCGAAGTACAAGGACGCCGACGAGATGGACTTCGAGGCGCCGCTGACCTCGCTGGTATGGATCACGTCCATCGTTTCCATCATCCTCACCTTCATCGTCACGCGCATGATGATCCCCACTCTCGGCGACGGAACGCTCTGGTGGAAGCTGGCTTCCATCATCTCCTGCGGCACCCTGGCCGGCGCGCTCATCCCCGAACTGGTCAAGGTCTTCACTTCAGTCCACTCGACCCACGTCAAGGAAGTCGTCAAATCCGCGCAGGAAGGCGGGGCCTCACTCGGCATCCTGTCGGGATTCGTGGCCGGCAATTTCTCGGCCTACTGGCTGGGATTGTGCATGGTCGCCCTCATGGCGCTGGGCTATTACTTCAGTACCGGAGCGTCCATGGCAGAACAGATGCTCGCTCCTGCCGTCTTCGCCTTTGGCCTCGTCGCCTTCGGCTTCCTGGGCATGGGGCCGGTCACCATTGCCGTGGATTCCTACGGGCCAGTCACCGACAATGCGCAGTCCGTCTATGAGTTGTCGCTGATCGAAGAGGTCCCCGGCATCGCAGCGGAGCTGAAGAAGGACTTCAACATCGACGCCAAGTTCGAGCGCGCAAAACACCTGCTGGAAGCCAACGATGGCGCCGGCAATACATTCAAGGCCACGGCAAAGCCGGTGCTCATCGGCACAGCCGTCGTCGGCGCAACCACCATGACCTTCTCCATCATCCTGGCCGTGACCCACGGATTGGACCCCCTGTATGTGGGCAACCTCTCTCTGCTGCATGCGCCATTCATGCTCGGGCTGATCTGCGGCGGGGCAGTCATCTTCTGGTTCGCAGGCGCTTCCACGCAGGCGGTCTCCACCGGAGCATATCGCGCGGTCGAGTTCATCAAGGCCAACATCCATCTGGAAGGCACGGAGAAGGCCTCGGTCGGCGACAGCAAGAAGGTAGTGGAAATCTGCACAAAGTACGCGCAGAAGGGAATGTTCAACATCTTTCTCGCCGTCTTCTTCGCTACACTTGCGTTCGCATTCATGGAGCCGTTCCTGTTCATCGGCTATCTCTTCTCCATTGCGATCTTCGGCCTGTACGAGGCCATCTTCATGGCCAATGCCGGCGCCGCATGGGACAACGCCAAGAAGATCGTGGAGGTCGACATGAAACAGAAAGGCACGCCCCTGCACGACGCAACCGTGATCGGAGACACCGTCGGCGATCCCTTCAAGGACACATCGTCGGTGGCTATGAACCCGATCATCAAGTTCACCACCTTGTTCGGATTGCTTGCCGTCGAGCTTGCCGTGACGCTCCATTCGAGCAATGCGCTGCTCACCCATGTACTGGCAGTCGCATTCTTCCTCGTCTCGGCGTTCTTCGTGCATCGGTCGTTCTATGGAATGAGGATCGACCCCAAGGAAAGCAACTGATAACCGCTGTCTCTCAACAAAGAAACGCCGCGACAGTCCGTCGCGGCGTTTCTCTTTTAATGTGCAGATTGATGCGGCACTCTCTCTTGGTTGTCGGCTTCAGGCGCGGCTGTAGCGCTTCTCGACGTAGTCAGCCAGAATCACCTGGAACTCTTCGACGATCCGGTCGCCCTTCAGCGTGGTGAAGAGTTGCCCATCCACGTAGACCGGCGCCTTTGGCTCCTCGAACGTTCCCGGCAGCGAGATGCCGATGTTGGCGTGTTTCGATTCGCCCGGCCCGTTGACCACGCAGCCCATCACGGCCAGCTTCAGCTCCTCGACGCCCGCGTAGCGCTTCTTCCACTCCGGCATCTGCTCCACCAGGTAGCCCTGAATCCGCTCCGCCAGCTCCTGAAAGTAGGTCGAAGTCGTCCGCCCGCAGCCCGGACAGCTCGTCACCTGCGGCATGAAGCTGCGAATGCCGAGCGACTGCAATATCTGCTGCGCGCAGCGGACTTCTTCCGAGCGGTCGCCGCCCGGCGTCGGCGTCAGGCTCACGCGAATGGTGTCGCCAATGCCCGCCAGCAGCAGCGGCGCAAGCCCTGCGGTCGAAGCCACGATGCCCTTCATGCCCATACCCGCCTCGGTCAGGCCGAGATGCAGTGCATAGTCGCAGCGCGAAGCCAGTTCAGTGTAGACGTCGATCAGATCGCGCACGCCGGAGACCTTCGCGCTCAGAATGATCTGGTCGCGCCGCAGCCCGTAGCGCTCCGCTGCCGCCGCGTTGTCCAGCGCCGAGACCACCATCGCCTCCATCATCACGTCGCGCGCGGGCAGGGGATTGGCACTCTTCGAGTTCTCGTCCATCATCCGGGTCAGCAGCGCCTGATCCAGCGATCCCCAGTTCACGCCGATGCGCACCGGCCTCTGATGCTCCACTGCCACCTCAACCATCGTCCGGAAGTTGTCGTCGTCCTTGCGCCCGATGGAGCAGTTGCCCGGATTGATGCGGTACTTGCCCAGCGCCTGCGCCGTCGCGGGATATTTTTTGAGCAACTGGTGCCCGTTGTAGTGGAAGTCGCCGATGATGGGCGTCTCCCAGCCCTTGGCGCGGACCGCATCGACGATATACGGCACGGCTTTCGCCGCCGCATCGTTGTTCACCGTCACCCGCACCAGCTCGGAGCCGGCCCGCGCCAGCGCGGCAATCTGCTGCACGGTGGACTCCACGTCCGCCGTGTCGGTGTTGGTCATCGACTGCACCACAACAGGCGCATCCGGGCCGACAACCACACCACCCACCTTCACCGAAACTGCGCGCCGACGCTCGATCTGAGGCATAAACGCTCCACTCCCAGTTTACCAGTTACACTAGCAGGGAGGCCCGGTAGCTCAGTTGCATAGAGCAGCGCACTCCTAACGCGAAGGTCGGCAGTTGGACTCTGCCCCGGGCCACCACACAATCAGCCGCCGACTGGAGTAGTTACGGTGAAACCGCTCTACTGCCCCACCGCCGCGCGCTCCGTCGCCACGCGCGTACCGCTCAGCCCGCCCTCGTAGCGCGCAATGCCCTTGTACAGGCTCTCCGCCACGCGCTCGCGGTACTCCGGCTGCTGTAGCTCAGCCGCGTCCTTCGGGTTGGTCACAAACGAGATCTCCGCCAGGATCGACGGCATGTTCGCCCCGATCAGCACCACGAATGGGGCCTTCTTCACTCCGCGGTCCTTCAGCCCCGCATTGCCCCGCTGCAAGCCCGCGTAGAGCGAGCCTTCCACATCGCTGGCAAACTCGCGGCTCTCGGCGATCTTGTCCTTCAGCGCGATCTTCTTCACCAGGTCGCTCAACTGGTGGATCGACTGGTCGCTCACCGCGTTCTCCCGTGCCGCCACATCCAGCGCCGTCGGATCGGAGGTGAAGTTCAGGTAGTACGTCTCCACTCCGCGCGCGCTCTCATCCGGCGACGAGTTGGCGTGGATCGAGAGGAACAGGTCCGCCTGCGCCTTGTTGGCGATCGCCGTGCGCGTCTCCAGCGGAACAAACGTATCGTCGGAGCGCGTGTAGATGATCTCCGCGCCCAGCCGGTCGTGCAGCAGCTTGCCCAGACGCAGCGCCACGTCCAGCACCACGTCCTTCTCCTCGATCCCGTCCACGCCGATCGTTCCCGAGTCGTGCCCGCCGTGGCCCGCGTCGATCACGATGCGCCCGATCTTCAATCCCAGCGCGCGCACCAGCGAGGTCTCGCCGTCGGCCGTCGGAACCGCCGCACGCGCCGGCGTCGCATCCGCCACGACAGTCGTAGAACCGCCAGCCGCCTTCGCCTTGCTCCGCCGCGTCTTCTTGCCGGAACTCGACGAAGCATCCGCATCCACCGGCGTCACAACAACAGCATTCGTGTCCTCCGTATCGTCCCTCGAACCTTGAACCTCGAACCTCGAACCTGTTCCTGTCGCCACCACCGCCGAGATCGGCTTCGAGGTCGGCTTGGTCGTCGCCTCCACCCTGCCCGGCAACTGGCTCAGGTCCGCAACATCGCTGGTCGCGCTCGCACTCTTCGTCGCCACGCTGTTCGGAACGGGCCGCGCCGCCGTCGGCTTCACCGTAACCGCCGCACGCGGAGCCGGCGCCTCCGCAACTGGCACAGGCTCGTCGTCCGTTGTTCCCTGATCCCTGATCCCTGCCTCTTTGCCCCCATGAATGTCGATGATCAGCCGGTAAGGGTTGGGCAGCAGGAACGCCGAGTACTCCGTCACGTCGTTCACATCCAGGACCACCCGCGTCACATCGTCCGAGTACTGCGCAGCGCGCACCTTCTTCAGGAACCCATCGTCGGTCACCGCGAAGCTCTTGCCCACCAACTCCGGCGCCAAACGCGTTCCATGCAGGTCGAAATAAATCCGGTCAGGGTTCGGCACCCGCGCCGCCTCGTAGGTCACGTTGTCGCCCAGGTCGATGGCCACCCGCGTATAGTTCGCCGTCGACCAGTGGCGAATCCCCGTCACCAGCGCCGGCTTCTCGCTCAACGCCTCGGCGCCGGGGGCCCCATTCATCGCGGTTTTATCGCCATTCGGGGTTGCCGCCGGCTTTGCCGGTGAAATTGGATGAGTGGGTTGATCCGCCACGATATCGGGCGCCCCACTGCCTGCCCTGAGCTTGTCGGAGGGCCTCGCACCTGAGACGTGGGTCCCAGCCGCGACCGTCGGTTCTGTCTTTCCTGTTCCCTGTTTCCTGTTCCCTGTTCCCTGATCCAACGACGCCAGCCCCGCGCGCGCCTCCTCCGCCTGCTCGCTCCTGGCGTGCTCCTTCAGCAGCAGCTTGTACCTCTCGCGCGCCGCCGCCGCATCGTTCAGGTCGTTCTGTGCAATCTGCCCCTCGGTCAGCAGCGCCTGCACCCCCAGCGAGCTCGCCGGATACTGCGTCCGCAGAAACTCATACTGCCCCACCGCCGCGCGCAAGCTCTTCTCATCGTGCAGCACGCGCCCCTGCTCGGCCAGCAGCTCGGCCACCGCATTCACCGCCGCCGCCGCATGCACGTCCGCCGGGCCCGCATGATAGATTGCGCGATACGAGTCCATCGCCCGCGTGTAATCGGCCCGCGTGCGCGTCTCTTCCGGAATGGCCTCCAGCGTCTCCCGTCCGCGCTCCGCCTGCTCCCACGGCGTCAGCGGCACCACCTTTTTCGCCGCATGGGTCCGCGCCGCTGGCGTTGGTTCCGCGCGCACCCGCGCCGCGCCGCAGCACATCGCCGCAACACAGCTCAGCGCGGCCACGCACACCGCACACCGCACCCACCGCATCTGTTTCCCGAGAGACATCTCTCCCTCAGTTTAAGTCGCCCCGCCCCGCTCCCCCGCGCAAAAACCACCCGGTACTCCCCCCGATACCCCCGGCCTCAGATCAATCCCCCCACCACCTCCGCAGCCTTGGCCAGCGCGCCGTCGAGAGCAGCCGCGTCGCTGCCGCCAGCCTCGGCCAGGTCAGGCCGTCCGCCGCCCTTGCCGCCCACCAGCGCCGCCAGCGCGCCCACAACCTTCCCCGCGTGGACTTTGCCGGTCAGGTCCTTGGTCACACCCACAATCAGCGAAACCTTGCCATCTTCGGAGGCCGCGCCCAGCACCACCACGCCGCTCCCCAGCTTGCTCCGCATCTGATCGACCAGATCGCGCATAGGCCCGCGCTCCAGCCCATCCACGCGCTGCACCATCAGCTTGACGCCCTTGACCTCGACGGCAGAAGTCTCTCCCGCAGCTGCAGACGCAGACTTCATCCGTGCCGCATCCAGCTCGCGCCGCAGCTTCTTCATCTCCTCTTCGGTTGCGGCGATCCGCGCGCGCAGAGCATCCGCCGGGGCCGATGTCTCCGCACCCCCAACGATCTGCCCAACGACGCGCGCCACCTCGTAGTCGCGCCGGAACTCGCCCAGCGCGCCCCACCCGCTCACCGCCTCCACGCGCCGCACACCGGACGAGACTGACCCTTCGCCCACCAGCTTCACCAGCCCAATCTCGCCGGTCGCCCGCGTGTGCGTGCCGCCGCAGAGCTCCGTCGAGAAATCTCCAATCTTCACCACGCGAACCTTGTCGCCGTACTTCTCGCCGAAGAGCGCCATGGCCCCGAGTTCTTGCACCGCTACGTCGATGGGCACATCCACCATCGTCTCCACCGCCGTATTGGCCAGCACCTGCCGGTTCACGATCTCCTCCACCTGCGCCAGCTCCTCCTCTGCCACGCCCGCGAAGTGCGAGAAGTCGAAGCGCAATCTGGCCCGGTCCACCGACGAGCCCGCCTGCTTCACATGCCGCCCCAGCACCTCGCGCAACGCCGCGTGCAGCAGGTGCGTCCCGGTGTGGTTTCGCGTAACGGCCGCGCGCACCTCGCCGTCCACCACGGTATCCACCACATCGCCCACCGCGATCCGTTCGCGCGCCACCACGCGATGCGCCCAAACTCCCTGCACCGGCTTCGACGCGCCGCTGACATCGGCGACCACGGTCGAGTGGCCCGCGCCCATCAGCCAGCCCACATCGCCCACCTGTCCGCCGGAGTCGGCATAGAAGCTGGTCGCGTCCAGCACCACCTCGCCCGCCTCGCCCGCGCGCAACTCCGCCACGCCCACGCCGTCCTTGACCAGCGCCAACACCCGCGCCCCATCCACGCGCAGCGCCGAGTACCCAGCGAAATCCGTCTTAGCCAGCTCGCGATACACCGGCGAAGCCGTCTTCTGCGACCCGCCCTTCCAACTCGCCCGCGCCCGCGCCTGCTCCTCTTCCTTCGCCTTCTCAAACCCAGCCATGTCGAACGCAATCCCCGCATCCCGCGCCGCATCCACCATGAAATCCAGTGGGAGTCCATAGGTTTCGTAAAGACGAAATGCTTGTTGCCCTTGATATACTCCGGCTCTAATTTGGCCGCCAGCAATAACGTCACTTCCGGCCTCAATATCTTTGCCAGCAGTGATGTCGTTTGCAGCTTCGATTCCTTTACCTGCACGAATGCTTCCACCAGCTTTAATGTTTCCTGTTGTGCGCGGTACGGAGTCTAAATCTTTTTCAAGCAAACCAAGCGCGATCTCAAGTACGCGCGCAAACTGCTGCTCCTCGGCGAGCACAACTTTAGAAACCCGCTCCGCAGTCTCCTTCAACTCGGGATAAGCCACCTGCATCTCGTCGCGCACCGCGAAGACCATCTCGTGCATGAAGGGCTTCTCCTGCCCCAGCAGCCTTCCATGACGAATCCCGCGCCGCAGAATCTTGCGCAGCACATAGCCGCGCCCCTCGTTCGCCGGAACCACCCCGTCACCGATCAAAAACGTCGCCGCGCGCGCATGGTCCGCAATAATCCGCAGACTCGCAGCACCCTTTTCATCAATCCCAGAACTGTCATCCTGAGCGGACCCTGAGCGAACAGAGTGAGCCGAAGGGGAAGTCGAAGGACCTGCGGTTGCCTTGCCCAGTCCCACCAACTCTCGCGCCTTTTCAATCAGCGGCACGAACAGATCCGTCTCGAAGTTCGACAGCACGCCCTGCAGTACCGCCGCCACTCGCTCCAGCCCCATGCCGGTATCGATCGAAGGCTTGGGCAGCGGAGTCAGCACGCCATCGCTGGCGCGGTCAAACTGCATGAAGACCAGGTTCCATATCTCGACGTAGCGTTGCTCGTCCAGCGGAAACGGCTTGTCTTCTCCCGTCTCGCTCGCTTCCACGCCAAAGTCGTAAAAGATCTCCGAGCATGGCCCGCAGGGGCCGGTGTCGCCCATCTGCCAGAAGTTGTCCTTCATCCCAAACTCGAAGATTCGTTCCGCGGGCACTCCCTGGCCCAGCCATAGGTTGTATGCCTCTTCGTCGCGCGGCACGCCTTTCTCGCCTTTGAAGATGGTGATGTAGAGCTTTGCTGGATCCAGCCCGAACCACTCCTTGCTCGTCAGCAGCTCCCACGCGTACGCAATCGCATCCTTCTTGAAATAATCCCCAAAAGAAAAGTTGCCCAGCATCTCGAAGAAGGTGTGGTGGCGGCGCGTGAAGCCGACGTTCTCCAGGTCGTTGTGCTTTCCTCCCGCGCGCACACACTTCTGGCTGGTCGTCGCCCGCGTGTACTCGCGCCGCTCCGCGCCCAGGAAGACGTCCTTGAACTGGTTCATCCCCGCATTGGTAAAGAGCAGAGTCGGATCGTTGGCCGGCACCAGCGACGACGAGTGAACGCGCCGGTGTCCCTGCCCCGTGGCAGGCGAGACCTTGCCCTCAAAAAACCGCAGATAATCTTCGCGAATCTGGCTTCCCGACCTGAATCCCATAGGTTTAAGTCTATCAGCGGAAGGCGCAACCCCTACTGAAATCCCACCGCAGCCACGTCTCCCGCCATCGCATGGCCCACCGGCCGTACCCTCGCGCCGTCCTCGGCAAAGGCCTGGTCCGTCCAGTCCCATCCCGTGTGATAGAGCACAAACAGATGCTCCCCCGGCTGCGCGCGCAGCGACTCGTAGGAGACCACCGGCAGCCCGGTGAAGCGCGCGATGTGCATCGCCGTCAGCGCCATGGTGTCATGCCGGTTCCAGCGCATCTCCTCCGCGCTGGAGTAGACCAGCGTCATGCGCGCGCGCACATCGGCATCCGGCTCGTAGTAGCGGTCCTCCTCGAACGCTCCCAAGTCCTGCACATACAGGTGCCCATCCGGATTTGCGTCGAGCGCCGACTTCGCCTCCGCGGGCAGCGCCAAACTCGCCAGCCGCGCCTCCGTTTTCTTTTGTTCGGCATGAATCCGCGCCGCGCCCGCGCCCACAATCGCCACGCCCAGCGCCAGCATCACCGCCGCAAAGACCCCATCGCGCCGCAGCCACGGACTGATGGCCACCGCCAGCATCGCGCTGATCGCCACCACCGCGCCCAGCACATAGCGCACCTCGATCGAGTGGGTCACAAACCGCGCCAGCAGATAGCCGCAGAAGGGAAGCGCCGCCAGCGTCAACAGCAGCACCCACTCCGCCGCCGGAATTTGCGGCCCAAGTCCGCCACGCATCACGCGCGCGCAGCCCCACACGAGCGCCGCTGCAAACGCCACCAGCAGCGCCATCCACAGATGCTGCGCCGGCATCGACATCTGCGTGTAGTCCACGAAGATCGACCGGTAGGCGCGCGTAATATCGTGCAGCCCAACCGATCCCGCGTTGTAGTAGTTCTTGCGGAACTCGCCCGCAGCTTTCAGAAACGGCATCGTCGCCGCGAACCCTGCCATTCCCGCATAGATCGCCACCACCACCGGCCAATCCGTCTGCCGCCGCTGCAGGCTGCGCAGCCCCTCCGCCGCGCACAACGGAACCAGCAGCAGAATTCCGAAGTAGTGCGCGTTGATCGTGAGCGCGATTGCCGCAGCCAGTCCCACCAGCGCCCATCCCCGCCGCTTATTTGCGGATTCCCTCGTTGCCACCTGCCAGCACCATAGAGCCAGCGCATACAGCCCAAGCATCAACCCATACGGCCGTCCCTCGGCCGAGTAGAAAAGCGTGGCTGTCAGCGCCGGAAACGCGGCCGCCACCGCGCCAGCGCGCTCACCCGCCAGCCTCCGCACGAAGAAGAACAGGCAGACCTGCATCAGCAGAAATCCCAGCAGGGCAGGCAGGCGCAGCGCAAACGCGCCCGCCCCAAACGCCTTCATCCCCGCATGAGCGAGCAGAGGATAGAGCAGCGGGTCCAGCGAGATCGGTTCCGTCCGCTGCACCTGCACCAACTCCGCCACCGACCGCACGCTATACGTCTGGAAGGCGTACATCTCGTCCTGCGACATCAGCTTCGCGTGCGACCAGGCCAGCGACAGGGCTGCCGTCACCAGCACAAACACCACCACCATCGCCCGTGCCAGCCTGAACCTCAAAACCACGCCCCCCTCACAACTCTGGGTGCCCCATTCACGACAATCTCACCGTCGTGAGTGGGAGGACCACCGAGGAAACCGCCGTGCCACTGGTCGGCTGCACTACCGGCAGCGTCGGCATAAAAAGATTCTCCAGCCACGGCAGGCGCACAAACAGCAGCAGCACCATCACCACCACGGTCGCGGTAAACCACAGCATCAGCCCCGGCTCGCGATACAGCTTCTCGGGGTTCTGCACCGCGCTGTGCTCCTTGAATGCGAGCTTGAAGTAGATCGCCATCACCAGTGCCACCAGCGGAAATGCCAGCAGCAGTTCGATTCGGTAACGAATCACAAATGCCCCGAAGAACAGCATGGCCGCCGACGCATAGAAGACCACGCTCACCAGCAGCGACTCAGGCGTATACCGCTTGAAGCTCGCGCGATAAGCCCCCGCCACGCTTCT
>Ga0074045_10006024_pt1 | contig 10476 bp, 12 predicted proteins | sample BogForMeECP23OM2_FD_94442 | JGI IMG/M metagenome (GOLD analysis project Ga0074045, IMG submission 94442) | Bog forest soil microbial communities from Calvert Island, British Columbia, Canada - Bog Forest MetaG ECP23OM2 | ecosystem: Environmental > Terrestrial > Soil > Wetlands ... | reverse complement strand
CGAGGTTGAGTCGTATTGGAATAGCTACTAAACGTGAAGCGCGGTTCCTCGCGCAACCGTGTAAGCATCGAAGTGACTGTTGATTGCGACAAACGCTCGCCCGCGGCAACAGAGCGTGCACGGGCACGGGCAGGAGCGAGCAGGGGGTACAGTCGGGTGATCGTTGTGCGCAAGCCGCCGAGCACGTGGGCGCTTATGGACCAACTAGAGGCGTCCGTGGGTCGCGCACGACGCGACTGCGTAGGGCCGGCGCTGAACCCTCCGAACGCATTGTTCGCCAGTGCGGCCTGCCTGGACAGTTTGCTCGCCGCGTTCGAGCTCGCGCTAGTGAAGCACTGGACGGGCGCCGCAACTATATTGGCGAAACGCCGCATCGACGTATCGAGCGATCGAGCCCTGGAGTCAGCACGCGACGCGTCAGGCGCCGGACGAGTTCGCCGCGGAGCAAGTCCGGCGACGCGGTTAACGAGCTGTGCCACTTTGCGAACTGGGCGTTCCGAGTCCTGATGGAAGCGTCGCCTGCCGGTGCCCTCATGTATGATTGTCGCAGGGCGGAGTGGTTTGTTGCGCGTCGATCCGTCAACGTCGGCGGCACATGCACTACCGGCAACCGTGATCAAACGGGTGAGAGTGCCATTGGCGGAGCGAACAGCCGGCAGGGGACGAAGTGCCGCGTTCAGACGCGTTATTGGCGCAGTGGCGGCCTGAGTGATCGCGGAGACACTATGAATCAGCGAATTCAGCATTGTTTCGAATTGGTGCGGTGTGGTGGACATCAGTATTGGTGTCTTGCGTCTAATGCGTCGCTTCGTCCGGGTCTTCGAGATACTGCGTGGCCGCGTCGAGCCAGAACGCCAGATCGTCGAGCGGCATTTCCATCAGGTCATTAGCGCCGAAGCCGAAGCGGATCAGCCCGGCTAGGTCAGCGGCTCCGACGAGGCTTTTTTTTCGAAACTCGCCGCGTCGCCGAGCACACTCAGGTCGTCGATATCCAGATCGAGGAGGTCCTCGTAGAGTGCGGCTTTGCCGTCGAGCTCCACGGTGGGCGCGAGCGCGGCCAGCGAAATGGCAAAAGCGTTGTCGGCCTCGGCAGCGCCCACGATCCGGCGCGCGTATACGGTATCGCGCACCTTGATCTTGCGGGTCAGCTTTGCCCTCCGTCCGGAGGGCAGCGTGATCGCCTGCGGGTAGTCAGTCATGGCACACTATTATCCCCCGATATTCGCGCGGAAGTTGGCTAATTGATCGACGCCGTTGACGATGTACATATTGGCGAGCGCGTCGAACATCAGATATTGGATCCCGCCAACATACAGCTCGCTGTGATAGACGGTCGCGGCGGTCGGAAAATCGACCTGTTCGTGCAGCTTGAAGCTGAGCGGGCCCATGTCCTTGAACTGCGCCGTCATCAGGCCGACCACGGGCGTCTCGGCGACGCGGCCCTGGCTGGTGTAAGTCTCCATGCTCGCGCGAATCTGAAAGCTGTGCGACGTATAGATACTGATACCGCTCAGCACCTGCGGGTAGACGGATATCCACTTGAACTTGACGTCGAGCTTGTCGATACCGGCCGGAAACTCGACCTTGGCCGCCATGCCGAGCCCTTTATGCTCGGCGAGTATCGCCTTGGGCATCGCGAATTCGACTTCTTCGGCGCAGCCCAGCAGCCCGACGCCGTCCATATAGATATTCGCGTTGGTGATTCGATTTACGGTTACTGGCGTGGGCATAAGTTTCTTGCTTCCTGGTGCATGCTTTCAGAGACTTTATCTATAGCCGCGGCTTCGCAGACTCGCCCGCACCCCATGCTCGCCTGACGGCTCCGCTCTCAGATCCGTAACCACAGCCTCTTACGACGTGGCCGACGCCGACTGGCTCTGGCCCTGGGCGTTGCCCTTCAATTGCGAGAGCAGCGTCGTGTCGATATAGACGTTGAACGTGAGACGCTCGGCGGGCGGCGGGGGCATCACGTCGAGGTCGAAGACCAACTGTCCGTTGGCGATCTGGCTGACCGGGTTTTCCGCCGGATTGTAGGTCGCGGAGCCGGCGACCAGCGCGCCCTTCTGGATCAGCGAGCGGATGAAATCGTTGCAGTTCGACAGGATCTGCGTGATCAGGGCGTTCGAGATGGGCGAGTCGATATACTGCAGCATATTGAGCTCGATCGACTCCTCGATCACGTCCATGGTGGGGCGCACCGAGATAAACTGGCTTGGAACAGTTTCCGTCGGATAGGCAGCGCTGCGATTACCCCAGACCCGCAGGCCGGTGCCGAAGGCGGAGAACGCGGTCAGGATTCCGGCCGCGTTGAGATTGTTGGTATCCGAGGAAGGATCCAGAATCGACGAGTAGAGACTTACGTCCGGACCAAGCACGCCGACCAGTTGAGTATTCGACGGCGACCACCAATAGCCTTTCGCCAGGTCTTTCGCCGCGATCGCGCCGGCCACGAAGGGCGAATACGGGAATGAGACGTTCACATTCGCCAGATTCTGGACGGCCCCGCCGGACGTGCTGATGGTGATCCCGGTGGGTGCGATTCCGGTGTCGAAATGGAGCTCACAGGGTCCGCAGAGGATTTGCCGTTCGGACGAGGTATCCCAGGAATTGCCGGTCGCGCCGCGATCGGCGAGCAGGGCGGACGGCGAGCTTCCCGGCGGACAATCGATCAGGCAGACCGCGCGCATCGCGGTCGCGACTGTCAGCAGCCCCGACGCGGTCGTCGGGTCATAGGAACCTACCGACTGCCATGCCGGTCCGGTACCGTAGGCCGGCGCGATCAGAATCTTAAGGAAAAACCCCAGCAGCCCGTAGCTGAGCTTCCAGGCTTGCATCCCGGTATAGACATTCGAGGTGACCGTGCCAACCAGCGACGCGTCGGTGAGTTGCGAGGGATCGGCATAGTTGAAAGTGATCTTCACCGTTTGGCCGGCGGTCAGCGCGCCGCCGCCCTTCGCGGTAATCAGTCCGTTGACATGGTCAACGGTGAAGTCCGTGTTCTGGATATAGGTGGCAGTCTGGCCGGAGTTCTGCACTTTGAGCAGTGAAATTCCCATGTGGCCAAGACTGATTACCTGATTCCCCGAGGCGGGAAAGGTGAAAGACTGGGCGCTGAGGCTGGTGTAGTGCTTGGTCTGGTCGAAGACATTGACGACGATCGCCTGGCCGGCGCCTTGCGCGAAGATATTCGCGAGGGCGTATGGAATCGTGTAGCCCTGGATCAGCGGCCCGAACATCCCGGCCTGCCCGGTGGCGCTCGAGGTCAGGCTCGAGCCCGCGACCAGCACGGGCTGCTGCAGGTTCGTCACCGGGCCGAGTGTCACCAGCGCCCAGGTCGCCGTGCCGTCGGTGGTCGTCCCGTTGAGCGACGTGTTCCAGGTGGGCACAGTGGTCGCGGACGTGGTGCCGGCAACGGTGACCTGCTGGATATTGCCGTTGGCGTCGATAATCTGCTGGCCGACACTGACCAGCCAGTTGAAATCCCAGAGCTGGATCGCGCCGGTGACCGCCCAGAGCGGCGCGGAGCCGACGATACCAACCACGGAGGATTTAACAACCAGGATCGGCGCGGGCCCGGTGTTGAACTCGAAAACCTCAGCGCCATGTAAAAAACTTGAGGGCATTAGCTACTCCTCGTTAGCATACAATCCCTCAAGTCATTTTGAGGGAGTCCGCGACCGAAGAATCCCGAATCAATAGCGTTGCGCGAATCGCGGTACTTCGCTGCGCTCAATATAACTAATAGTTACTTCTCACTCGCTTCAGCCGCTGCGTAGTCGACTACGAGTTCGTCGGTGGCAGGCAGGGTCGCGCCGAGACCCGGCTGGATGACCGACCAGTCGACGGAGTAGGCCTTGCGCCAGCCGGTAGCGCACAGAATCGCGCCCAGGTAGGGCAATCGCGGCCCTGACGCGGCAGGCATCGGCAGCGGGAACTTCGCCACGCTGAGCCACATCTGTTTGGCCGCGTCGTAGGGTGCGACGCGGTAGAGGTCGCGCCCGCGCGAATAGACTATGGTAACGAGCTTGATTGCGGCGGGCGGGGCCGCGGTATCCTGCGGTTTATGCTCGGTCATCGGTTTCTCCGTCGCGCGACTGCGCGGATCCGTTGGCCAAGGGGGCGTCTGAGCCGGTCTGGAAGGCGTCAAGCTCCGCCCACGCTTCTTCGAGTCCTGGCGTCCACCACGACGCGGCGCGCCAGTCCGCGACCATCCCCGTGTCAGCGCTCACGGTTTCCGTGCGGCCGGCGGTCAAGCGCATCCGCGTGAAGTGGCGCACGTAATCGCGCCCGCGAATCAAGGCCACGCCGAAGGTATTCCGATAGCGCCACTCGGGCTTGACCGGCTTGGGGAAGGTTTCGACGCTTAGCCAGAGGGCGCCTTCGCGGGGGGCCGCGGGGCAACAGTAATAGTTGCCGTCGCTATTCAGCAGGACGGTCACTTCGTTATTCTGCTCAGCCATTGTTGTATGCCCTGGTTAGTCAGTGGGAACTTGATGCAAGCGCGACGCGGGGCCTCTGCGATCAATTCGTCGGGTTGAAGGGCGCCGAGCCGCCACTCGCGACAACTTCGACAACGTCAGCGTACTTATAGCCAATCGTCACAGTGGCGCCGGCCGGAATCGTACCGGACGGGAGCCAGGTGACGATGCCGTTGACGGCATTGACTACGTAGTCAGTATTCAGCGCGTATAGCTGCCCGGCGAGGCTTGCAACGGTGACACCAGAGAGATTCTGATCCGACAAGGTAATCGTGCCGGAGCTGTTGAACACGTAATTAGCCGGTACCGCGATGTGGCTCGTCTGACCGTTCTCCTCCAGCGCGAGGCCGAGCGTGAAGAGCGGAAAGGCCGGGGTCACGTAATTTTCGACCGCGAGGGTGCGCGTCGTGAAGTGGATCGCGTAATGCCAGATGCCGTCTTCGCGTTTGATGAAGCGCTCTTTTATCGGCCGGAGCTTGGTCGCGGCGAGGTCCGGGACCAGCCGGTAGCCCGCGAGTGCGACGCGCACCGCCTCGAGCATCTGATAAGCCCCGGGCGAGGTGCCGCCCGGCGGTCCGCCGTACGCCCAGCCGAGATCGCGCATCATCACGACCACCGCGAACTCGAGGGTGCGCTCCTGAACGATCAGAGCAACTTCCCTGGGTACCGCATACTCGGCGCCAATGTACTGGACCAAAGCGGCGCCGACGCGATGGGTCAGGCGGTAGGTGTCCGGGTTGTCGGGATAGTGCGCAACTTCGATCAGATTGCCCAACGCGTTCGCGAGCTGGGTGACTATCGTCGCCTCGAGCGTCGCAATATCGAGCGGCGTCGCCGGTGAGTAGTTGGTGCCCGCCCAGGGGGTATCCAGTACCGCAGCCATTTAGCTAGACCTCACCCGCTCCCTCAAAAGCCCTTCAGGTTGCCACGCGAGAAGACCCGGGTTGGCGGCGTGGCGCTCGGATCGCCACCCGCCTGCACCACGGCAACCGCGGGATTCGTGGGATCGGGCGGCTCGAGTCCGTCGGCTGAAAGCCCCAACGTCAATTGACCCGCCGCGACCCGCTGGAGCGTCGCGATCACGTCGTCATAGCGTTTGCGCGCTTCGGCGACGTCGTGCAGCGGCCGCATCGTTTGCATCCGGTACATCGTGATATCGCAGCAGATCCGGACCAGTGTAACGGGCGGGTCGGTCAGCGGGAGCGCGAACCGCGCCTCCAGATAGGTGTCGATCTCCGAGGATGCGTCGTCGAGCGCGGTCTGGATAAAGGTGGTGTTGACGATCGTTACCGTCGGATCCTCATTACTCAGTTGCACAAGATCCCGGTTCGGGAATCTGGCCTGGATATCGGTGACTTGCGCGTACGACATAAGTGTTTTATCGGGGCTCTGCTCTTAAACACCTCTCCTTGTCCAGGGAGAGGTCGCGTCTTCGCCGGGTGAGGGCATCTTCTTCGTTTTCACGCAGCCAGGTGGAAATGCTTTCACCCGCGCTCGCGATGCTCGCTTGCCCTCTCCCTGGACAAGGAGAGGGGTTCAGATCGTGGCCCGCTCTTTTAACGTTACGCTACGTATGGGGTGACGATCAGTTGGCACTCGCCCTTGTAGATATTGGTGCCGGGGATGCCGCCGACGGCGCCGGCCACGTTGATCGCGCCGAAATCGCCGTGGAGGAGTTGCCGCGCGACTTCCTCAAGCGCCGGCGGGACGACCAGGTAGCGATCGGTGGACGGTGAGTCCCAGGAGCCGAAGGGCAGGCCGTCGTCACCGGTAATCGAGCGCATCGCCGCGATCGCCGCGCCGAAGTTGGCAGGATTCGACAGGTCGGTGTTCGACGCGTAAGCCAGTTGCCAGAAAGCGACCCCGGCGTTGGCGCGGCAATCGACCCTGTAGCGGAACTCATCGCGCGACCATACCATCTTGTCGGTCAGCGTATTCATCCGCGAAATCGTCATCGGGCGGCGGATCTGATAGAGGAACGGGCGCAGCGGACGGCCCGCGTCGATCAGGAACCAGTAGGGCCCCGAGCCCGACGAGTTGATATTCGCAAAGGTCACATCGTTCGCGCTTTCATTGAGCGGGCCGGCCGGATGGTTGGGCGCGAAGAAGTTCAGACCGTCGTAGCCCGTGGGGACCGGAATAGTAATGCCAGCTTTGACCACGGGGGTGCCGGTGACGGCTGCTTTCATCAGGCCGAAGACCAGCAGATTCGGAAAGGCGGCGGCTTTCACGCCCAGGTCTTCGATAATCGGCGCATAGATGCCGTAGATATCGTCCTCGATATCGTCGCGGCTGATTGTGATACTGTTTTCGAACTTGCGATTGACGAGGGTGTAGCCCTTGGCCTCAATCGCCTGCAGGCGCCGCTCGCCGACCCATTCGCGGAACTGCGACGTCCGGCCCATCCAGGGATAGAAGGTCTCGCGCGAGGCCGAGCGCGTCACCGTGCAGATACGGTCATAGTAAGTCGGCGCAGCCTCAAAGACCTCTTTGAACTTGGTATCGAAGGTCGTGAAGATCGCCGTGAGATTCGCTGCCGATACTTCCATTTATTTCACCGTTCGGATTTATAGCGCGCTCCGTTGTCGCGCTTGTGCTTCTGCTTGTTTGGTCGATCAATCCCGCGCAATGTTCCCTGCCACGGATACCGCTAGATCCTTCGCTTCGCAGACTCCGCTCAGAGTTTGTGAATTGTTCAATTTGCGCCAGAGCAACATCATTGTCATCCTGAGCCGGCGAGCAACGCGAGCCGTGTCGAAGGACCTGCGCGCAGCGTCTTCAACTCATTTCTCGGCTGAGGTCAGACCATTTTGGGTTGAGCGCTTCAGTTAGCTTGATCTTTTCGCTCTCCGCCATCCTTTGAGTTGCTTCTCGCGCGCGATTCGACATGACACGAACGTAATAGGGCATGGGAAGGCGCTGCGCGCAGGTCCTTCGACACGGCTCGCGTTGCTCGCCGGCTCAGGATGACAAATTGAAGTTGTTCCTGCACTATTCGAAACTTTCACAAACTCTCAGGATGACGCTGGGTCAATTCACCAGGTTGGCCGCTTGCGCCGCGGGCAGGGCCTGCTGCGTGAAGTCGACGTAGACCAGATTGGTTTCGACTGTGACAATCGTGCCGGCGACCACCTTGGTCGGCTTGCCGTAGTTGTACGAAACGAAGACCGTGCCGCTCGCCGCGATCGCGCCGCCGCTGAGCGCCATGAAGAGGCCGCCCTGATAGTCGACTGCGTAGTCAGTACCTTCGACATAATGCGTACCGCCGCCGCCCGTCGCCGAATAGGCATTGAGGCTGCCCGGCACGATATACGGAAAGAGCACTTTGAGCAGCGGCGCCGCCGCGGGCATCGTGAAGCTGGTGGTATTCGGCACCGCGATCGCGCCCGAGCCGTCGGTGAGGCTCACGGTATGATCGTCGTTGGCGAAACAGAGCTGGCCGATATTGATTGCCGCGATCGAGCCGTCATTGTCCATCCCGAAGATGCCGCGGCGGGCGTACACCGAAATTGCGCCGGCGCTGCCAAGGTTGGGCAGGTTGGGCGGAAACTGGGCGGCCGCGGTAGTCAGGTTGTTGGCGTTGACGCCCACCGGCATATCGCCGCCGGCATAGACTTTGGTCACGACGCCGAGGACGCGCATCGCGTTGAGGGGCGCCGCGCCGAGCACCTGGCCGGGCACCGCGTAGCCATTGGCGTCAAGCGCGACCATCCCGCCGACGTACAGCGAAGTCGCCGCCTCGACGCCGACAAAGCGGTTTAGCGCTCCGGCGAAATTCAGTTCCGGAGTGTTGCGCGAAGCAGTGAGTAAAGCCATTTATTTCACCCTTTTCACAGCGCGCGCCGTTGTCGCGCTTGATTTCGTCTCCGGCCTCTCGTCGAAATCCTTTTCCTGGCCGATTCGATCAGGCCGCTCGGCGGCCCGCGCGGTGATTCCGTGATTAGTGCTTCAGGTCTGGTGTTGGTTAATTCAGTTCCAGACGAATGATCGAGCCGGCGGTCGGCTGCGCGGCCATCGCGGCTTGCGCCTGCGCGCGCCGGGCCAGAAACTTCTGTGGATCGGTGCGGGTCTGGGTGCAGATGCGCGCTTCGTCCTCGCTGAGGGTCGCCGCCGCGGAGGCGTGGCGCGCGGGCGAAGCGGGGCTCCCCGGCATGCCCGCGGCGGCCAGGGCGAGGGTGGGCTGAGCGCCGACGAAACGGTTGAAGCCGGCGGCGTCGGCCGCGCAATAAGCGATAGCCCATTCGCGCTGCGCCGGGACCAGCTTGCCGGCCGCGATCGCGGCATCGACCCGGGCCACCGCCTTTTCGGCGGCACGCTGGCCGCGCAATTCGCTGATCGCGCGATTCAAGCCGAGCACCATCGGGTCACGCGCCATGCGGGCGCGGAAGCCCGCATCGGTCAATGGCCGGGCACGACGCATCGACGCACGAGTGGCCGGCGCCGGACCTCGCGTGAAGGCCGCGCGCTCCGCCGCCTGACGGGCTTCGCAGTCCGCGCGCTCGTCGTCGTCGGCGCAGCGCGCCAGCTCGTCGGCATGACGGGCCGCCATCGCTTCGGCGGATTCGTCGGGTGGCGGCGCATCGGCGTCGTCAGCAGTGGTGTCGTCATCACCGTAATCGTCGTCGGCCGCGTCGTCATCGTCGGTTCCGTCAGCGCCGGACGCGTCGTCCGGATCGAGCGCCAGCCTGGCGAGTTCGAGAATCCGGCCCGGCGCCACTTCGGGCAGAGCCTCCGCCAGCGCCCGCACGGTCTCGTGCAGGGGCCGCGCGAGCCGGGCGTGAAGGGCGATCAAGCGGATTTCAGCGGACGTGAAGTGCATGCGTGCCTCTCCGCGCTGGGCCGTAGCGAGCCGGCCAGCGCTGCAACCCAACGCCCGCATCGTGACGCGCCGGGGGCGCGGCCGGTAGGACTGAAGGGTTCACTACATGCCGCGAGTGGCTCGTGGCATGGTGGGCGAGGAGAGGCGGTACGCGCCGGGAAGCGGCGCTTACTTGCCAGTCGCGCGATCCCGCGCGATCCGCTTGCGGGTCGAGAGGGCTTCGTAAACCCGCGCCAGATCGTCCGCGGCCAGCCGCGTGAGCGACAGCACGACGACCTTCTTGCGCAGCTCCGCCGCGGCGATCTCGCAGACCTGATCTTCCGTCAGCGTGAGGCGCGCCGCCTTGGCCCGCACCGCGTCGAGCAGCTCGCGCCGCCAGGGTTCACCGCGCGGAAAACGCATCGGCACCCCCGCCGCCAGCCGTTCAGCTTTGACCGTCACACGGGAATTGATGATATTCCCGCTGCCGCGAATCGTCGTGTCGGGCGGCCCCTCGACGCTCGCGTCATCCAGCAATCTGCGGATCTCCATCCGTGCGGACTGTTCTTTCATCATGGTCAATCCATTATTTAATCAGGTGTGAATGCCCAAGATTGAGCTTCTCTGCATCATGTAGCATATAAGAACCTATTGTTGCAACAATAAGTTAGCAATGAGTGTCTGAATGTCGCCTGAACGCTTCGGCGTGCGATCCTCCGCCAGGCGTTGAGCCACGAGGGCATAGATCTTCGCGGCCAGTGCCGCCTTGTCGGCGGGAATCATGATACGGCGGCGGCCGCCGCGCCGGGGTCGCGCCAGATAACGATCGACCTCCTCGAGCACGACGGCCAGCAACTGCTGATCGATTCCGCTCACGGCCGGCGGCGCGCCGGTCAGCAGCCACTCCACCGTGACGTCGCAGGCCGCCGCGAGTTCGGCCAGGCGGTCGGGCGGCGGCAGTTTCTTGGCCGGTCCAACCCAGTAGGACAGCGTGGTCTGGGCGATTTTGGCGCGCCGCTCGACCGCTTCCTGGCCGCCGGCGCGTTGATACGCCTCGCGCAGGCGTTGCTTGAAGGCCTCGTTGGCCATGCTCAGGCGCCTCTGGCGGGCATGATTCGGCGGTGCAAAAAAAATCTGTACTTCCCTCTTTACGTACTTAGCAAGAATTTGGTACTTAATTTTCGGTAACGAAGTTCGGTT
>Ga0074045_10006023_pt1 | contig 10476 bp, 8 predicted proteins | sample BogForMeECP23OM2_FD_94442 | JGI IMG/M metagenome (GOLD analysis project Ga0074045, IMG submission 94442) | Bog forest soil microbial communities from Calvert Island, British Columbia, Canada - Bog Forest MetaG ECP23OM2 | ecosystem: Environmental > Terrestrial > Soil > Wetlands ... | reverse complement strand
GGAAAGATCTGGCGACCTCAAGATCCAGGCGAGAATGGTTCCTAACATTACAAACGCGAGCCCGAACGCTGGCGCGGCCGTTCGGTTCAGAGCCGGATCACTACGAAGATTCCCCATGCTATCTTTGCACCCGCGTTTTCGGATTTGTCAACCGATGCGTGTTAGATGGCTAAAAAGAGTTGCTGACCCAGAAACGGGCAGCATCAACAGTAGAGAATTAGGTCTAAGTCAGCTGATCTTTGAATTAGGCTATTTGCAGGTTCCCGTCGCCGAGGAATGAAATTGGTGGCAGGTAGCTATCGTCGAGTGAACTCACATACTCGTAATTGTAGATGGTCTTTGCAATTGAATCGCTTACCGTGCTTCCTGTAGTCAGGTAACCGACTAATGATTTTGTGACCCAATCAAAGAGGCTGAGAGGTGCAGTTAGGGTCTGGTAAAAGTCAATGGTTGATTTGACGCCTGCGCTCACGAAGATCTGGGCTATCGTTATTGACATGCTGGAGATCAAAATGGCGAGTTTGATGTTCGCCAACGACTTCGGTCCGTAGTTGTTGCTGAAGAAGTTGGCACTGACACCCAGCACACCGGTTGAGGCGTCGAGCGTTCCAATGGATATCGATCTCGCGTAACTCGCCACGGTTGTTTGATTACCGGATTCGCCTAGATACCAGTAAGTCGTGTTGCCGTGCACGTACATGCCCGTTCGCCAAATCACAACGTCATATTTGTCGAGCTGAGTTGTGACGAAGTTGACCGTTACAGCCTCATCTTTCAGGAATGTAACGTTGTACCCTGCCTGTTTTAGATCATTCGTGATTTCGACCATATATTGCATCGGGAATTGCTTCTCAATCGACGAGAGGATTAGGACCTTTGGTTGCATTTTAGGAGTAACGGCCATGCTTCCATGCAACGGAACGAGTATGGCCAGCGCTAGGAGTGCAAAGAGCAGTACCTTTTGCATACAAGCATCTTCTAACCTCATGCCAGTTCTCATGTGGAAAACTATTCATGACAGAGTAGAGTGAAACTTGGCACCGAAACATCTGGAAAGTTATTTTGGAGAATACCACATAGCCCCAGATTAGCCGACTAGACTAGACTAGCGTCTGGTGGACCGGGCGGGATTTGAACCCGCGGCCTTCCGGTTTTTCTTAGCATGGATGCGAACCGGACGTTCTTTGGCCCCTTATTCGATATGGGCATACCAGGCTGAACTACCGGCCCTAAAGACGTACAAATCCTGCTCTACCTTAAACGGTTTATCTGATCCTCAATCTCGCTGAGGATAAGTGGTCATTCTGCGAAGAATGATTTACCCACTGAGAGTTAGACTGGGAGGGCAGTGTAGGCACACTTCGTGAGGACCGGCTCCGCAGATTGTGCATACCCCGCAGTCGTCTCCGTAACAATCCCGGCATTCGGCGCACCTGCCGATCGTACCCAAGAAACCATCACCCCCTCTCATCTGACCATTTCGTGTAACTTTACCACGTGGGATGTTTTCCTTGGCAGAGGTCCTGTAGTGCTGACCAACGCTGTTCAACTTGCGTCCTTAACGCAGTAAGCTCTTGAGCGTATTGCGGTTGGAACAGGTGGCTGAAACGACCTTGCAGGTGCAGAAAGTCTTCAAGTGGAACTTGATGTGGGTTGATGCTCATCTTGTATTTTCCTCTCTCAACTTCATAGAGTGGGAAGTACCGGCTTTGCACGGCTAGTCGTCCCATCTGAATCGTCTGATCGGTCGGGAAACGCCATCCCAGAGGGCATGGGGCAATTGCATGAATTAGAGCGGGACCGTCGATTTCCGCCGCCTTTCGAACCTTAGTGATAAAGTCACTCCAGTAGGATGTGCAGGCTGTAGCCACATAATCGACGCGATGAGCTAAGGAGAAGGCAACTAGATCCTTCTTCGGCCCAACCTTACCTGGAGACGTAACACCAACGGGCGTCGTTGTCGTCCACGCACCTTCGGGGGTTGCGCTTGATCGTTGAATCCCGGTATTCATGTACGCCTCGTTATCGTAACAGACGTATACGAAGTCGTGTCTTCTCTCAAAGGCGCCCGAAAGTGCTTGAAGGCCGATGTCGAAGGTTCCGCCGTCGCCTCCGAAGATAATGATGTCAGCTTGGAGATTACCGTCGTTCTTTGACTTGAGGTAGGTTTCCATTCCGCTAGCGATGGCGGGGGCGTTCTCAAACAGACCATGGACCCAAGGGACACGCCATGCGGTGTAGGGGTAGATGGTTGTTGCAACTTCCAAGCAACCGGTGGCGTTTACGACGTATGTTGGTCGTTTCATTGCTTTCAATGTCATTCTTGCGGTAACGGCGCCGCCGCAGCCAGCACACATGCGGTGGCCCGGCCCGAGGAGTTCTTCAACCTGTAATTCCTTCAGGGTCACCATTTATTCACGCACCCCCACAAACTCCATCTCCAACCCAGTTGGGTTAGTTGTTCCTAGCCCGGTTCGAAATATTTGCTCGATACTATCCGGCGAGAGGTCACGCCCACCTAGTCCCGCGACCACGTCCAAAACTTTCGGTTGTTCGGAGCGGTTGTATAATGAGCAGACGATGTCGCTCGCGAGGGGACCGCAATGGGAGCCTAAGCTCATGGCGCGTTCAAGCACTATTACAACATCAAGACCTTCCAACATTCTCCCTACTTCCTCGTGTGGGAATGGCCTGTAGAGCGCGATCTTCAAAGCCCCAACGGGTAGGCCCTTCTTGCGCAGATTTCTCGCAACCCATCTCACTGTGCCACTTGCACTTCCCAGCGAAACGATAGCAACCTTTGCGTCTTCGATTTCATATGGTAGATACCGATCGTAGCTTCGACCGCTCAACTGCGTGAAATCTTTCGTTACCTCGGCGAACGCTTGAGGGACGTTTCGCATCGCTTCTTCTTGCTGTCGTTTGAACTCGGTGTAGTAGTCTGGAAGCGTAAGAGTCCCAATCGTGATGGGTTTCTCGGTATCAAGTTTGAGCAACGCTTGTCTTGGAGGCAGAAACTTGCTGGCAGCATCTTGATCGATCAGTGCGATTGGTTCTACAGAATGAGTGATCACGTATCCGTCCATGTTGACAGAAAATGGCAAGGAGACGCGTTCGTCTTCTGCGATCCTGTACGCCTGTAGGACCCAATCGTACGCTTCTTGGCCGTTCTCTACATACAATTGAATCCAACCGCAGTCTCTAGAACCCATCATGTCGGAGTGATCGCCGTGAATGTTGATTGGCGCCGAGAGTGCCCTATTGGCGACAGCCATTGTGATTGGGCACCGCAGCCCCGACGCCAAGTATAGGACTTCATGCATCAGGGCGAGACCTTGGCTTGAGGTGGCTGTGAAGGCGCGGCCGCCGGCTAGGCTTGCGCCGACGCATGCGGACATCGCAGAGTGTTCGGATTCAACGTTCACGAACTTTGCTTTCGTTTCTCCTTCTGCGACTAGGTCGCTTAAGCGTTCTACGATTATTGTTTGTGGGGTGATTGGGTATGCGGAGATGAAGTCTATGCCTGACTGTATCGCTGCCTTGGCTATTGCCTCAGAACCACTCATTGCAACCAATTGGGTTTTCTTGATACTCAACGAGTTCAATGCTCCTCTATCATTGTAATCGCATGAACTGGGCATTCCACGGCGCAGATGCCGCATCCCTTGCAATGGTCGTAGTCGAATGAGACTACCTTAGGGCCACGTATTATCGCGGGTTCGGGGCACCAGATCCAACAGAATAGGCAGTTGGTGCACTTCGATTCTTGCAGTATAGGTTTCTTTGTCCGCCAATCCCCCGTCAGAAATTTCTTGGCTGACCCAGGTTCAACGATTACAGCGCCGCGTGCGAGTTGCCGCCAACCAGGCTTACTTTCCTGACTCAAATCTCATGAACCTCCTTGAACCCTGACCTAACCATCTTCGCGTTGGTTTCGCCCATCGTTCCGTGGAAACGCTGTTTGACTACTGATTCCAACGAATTTACCGTGACAAAACCTGAAGCTCCAGCCAAGGCGCCGAGCATAATGGTACTCACTGTGGGTTTCCCAATGAGGTCAATCGCGATCTTTGAAGCATCAATCCCATATGGAACAACCTCTGCCTCCTCGCCCATCTTCTTGACAGCCGCGAGCTTTAGGTCAGGAGAGTTCACTACGAAGAAACTCCTGGCCGGCATTCCTCTGGTGACGGGGACGGTTTCCAGAAGGCTTTCTTCGAACACAGCGACCGCATTCGGTGTGTAGACTTGGCTTCTGATCTCTATAGTTTGGTCGTCAATCCGTGCGAAGGCTGCAAGCGGAGATCCTAACCTCTCGGGCCCAAAGTCAGGGAAGGCTTGGGCGTATTTGCCGTCGGTAATGGCGGCTTGCGCGAACAGGCGGCTTGCGGTTAGGATGCCCTGTCCAGCGCGGCCGTGGAATCGAATTTCCTGCATGTTGTTCTAGCTCCGGTAACTAGAAGGCGCTTGGCAAGTAAATGCTAATTATAGTACCGCATCGTTTCTATAGATGATAAATACTAAGCGTCATATCCACGCCTCACCCAACCAGGCGAATGCGGACGCCAACAAACCCTTAAACAAAACCGAGAACACGAGCCAAGCAAAGGGCCCGTAGCTCAGCCCCTGTCCGATTTGTTCTGTGAAATGTGAATAGAGCGTAGATACTTTCAGCCTACTCTCGACCTTATTGCAACAGGCGCTTATGCCGACCGCTGGGATTCGTTGAAGCTTGATGCGTTTGTTGTAGGAGAGCCAAAGGGAGAGATTCTAGAAAACGCTCACTTCCGAGTGGACTTCGGGAGTCCGCTGCGGCAAAGGGAGTTCTTTCAGAAAGCGAAACGGAAGGTTGGGAGGTGGGTTGACCTTTACGGCGAAATTTCTACTCGCAATTCAAGTGAATTCAGCATTCGAAAACTCAAGCGATGGTCACTCGGCCAAGCTTTACCCACTGCTGATGTCGTAATCATCATCTGCAATCTTGTTCGACAGGATCCAACACAGCTCATCGTACTGATGAAGGACTCACACTGGGGTCAAAAGAAGGGCGGGCATAACAAGGTCGTGTCTCGGGGGTGCAATCTCACCATGAAAGATCGTATCAAAGGCGGAACACTAACTGGTCGTTCGAACAGCCTTGAGCACATGAAGCGAATTGCCTCAATAGGGGCTGTCAATTCTCTCAAGAGCCCAACCCACAGTTGTCGGAAGACAACCGGCGCCAGAGGCGTACGAATGTTCAATCGACTTGAGAAGGATACGATGGACATTCTCGAGAACGCAAGCACGAACGTTGTGTACGAGCCGATTATGAAAATTAAGGACAGGCGTTTAGTCCCAGACTTTCAGTTGGGAAACACATTCATTGAGTGCACGTGCGATCCCAAGGTGAATTGTAAGGCAGCAAAATTAGCAGCGAAGTTTAGACTTCTCAGAAACAACTTTCCTTTTGATAAGGGAGTTGTCGTGACCATGCCTTGGCTAGTTGAAAGATATCGCCACTACCTGCCACCCGAAATCGATGTGGCAACAACCAGCGATTTGCTGACGAAAATCCCAGCAAAAAAACCCTTAAAACGAGAGAACACAACTCACGATAAAGCGGGCCTGTAGCTCAGCATGGACCCATGAACCGTGGGAGTGTAGCTGGAGCACACGACTGATAGGTTTGGCTTAGAAATCGTGGGGTCGCCGGTTCGAATCCGGCCAGGCCCACCAACTTCCACGCGTGGTGGTATGGATTTCTCCCCACCACTCATGATGTGTCGAGTAGTATTACGACGCCCTCGCGCATAAGTTTTGCGCGTCGTGTATTCAACGATTCCAAGCGAGACCCGTCACTATGAATCAGAAACCGCCCCCCAAACGAGAGTTCGAATCCGGACGCCCGCACCAGCCTACCCACACACACTTTTCAAACGAACGACGGTCCGATTTTGAACGGCCGCACCAGTGATACCAAAAAAACTACGGTATGAGCTAACGCTGGGAAAACAAGAGGGCAGAACGCCTGCCGAAGCAAGAATTCGAATTGAGGGAGAAAACAAGTGGCTTACCTTAATTCAGAACGCAACCCGTAAAGGTAGAGATACCAATAGCCCACGCATGCCAAAAGCTGCAATTTCTAGGGAAAGATGATTGTGAGTTGGGTGAGCTAGGCGATTTTGATGCTCGTGCTGGCTTTCATTATCTGAGAAAGTGGGTTGTCGTAGCGATTGCCACTGGCATCGTCGCTGGTCTCGGAGCATTAGTCTTAATTCAAGGCATTGATTTCTTCACGAAATTATTCCTAGTGGGAATAGTAGGATACGCGCCGCCGCTACCGGGTGGCGAGTCACAAAATCATCTGATTACCATCATTATCGCTCGGCCTTGGCTAATACCTGTCTCCACGAGTCTGGGGGGATTGGTGAGTGGTGTGTTGGTTGCGAAGTTAGCTCCTGAAGCCAAGGGTGTTGGAACTGACGCTGCGATAGGCGAATTCCATAGAGGGCACGCTCTGATTCGTACTCGTGTACCACTCGTTAAACTTCTCACCTCGGCCATCACGATAGGTTCAGGGGGAACCTCTGGCCGTGAAGGACCAATAGCCCAGATAGGCGCGGGGTTGGGCACGCAGATTGCTAAAGCATTCAAGCTCACAGAGCGTGAGAGGAGAATCGCCCTCGCAGCGGGACTCGGAGCGGGTATTGCTGCGATCTTCAAGGCTCCTCTAGCTGGTGCAATTCTGGGTGGTGAGATATTCTACAAACATGATTTTGAAGCCGAAGCCATGATTCCAGGATTCATAGCCTCAACAGTCAGCTACACAATCGTAGGCTTCGTGACAGGATGGCAACCAATCTTCAGTACCGGAATCACCCCAGTAGCATTCACACATCCAGAAGCACTACTCCTCTATGGAGTGCTAGGAGTCGTATGCGCTGCGTTCGCGCACCTGCTCTTCAAAGTCTACTTCACTGTTCACGACATCTTTGAGAAGATTCGAATACCTATCTTCATCAAACCTGCGATTGGCGGGCTTTTAGCAGGGGCCATTGGCATTTTCGCTCCTTCAGTTCTGGGCGTAGGTTATGGTTGGGCGCAACTTGCGCTCAATCAGAACTACCAAGTTCTACCCCCGACGATCATGCTACTGGCTATTTTCGCGGAGATATTTGCTATGTCATTTACATTGGGCTCAGGTGGTAGTGGAGGATTATTTGGTCCCTGTGTTGTTACTGGAACGATGATTGGTGCCGCTTTCGGTTTCTATGCGCATCAAGCGTTTCCTGCAACTGTGACGAACCCATCGAACTTTGCCATAGTTGGGATGATGGCTTTCTTCGGTGGTGCTGCGAAGTCGCCCTTGGCAGTCATCGTAATGATTGCAGAGATGACTGGCGGCTATGGTTTGCTCGCTCCATCGATGATCGCTGTGGTTGTTGCATACTTACTCACTGGAAACTTGAGCATATTCTACAATCAGGTGGACAGTGTTGAAGAATCTCCTGCTCACATTGAGGAGTATGAAACCTTAGCCCTGAAGAGGATTAGAGTCGCTGACATTATGACAAGAAACGTAGTATCGATAAAGCCAACCATCAGCGTTCAAGTAGCTCTAGACCTAATGGAGGCGAACCTTGTAGGCGGCTTGCCAGTGGTATCGAATGACAAATTGTCGGGGATGGTTACAAAGACTGACATACTAAAGCTTGAGACTTCGAAACGCGCAGAAACAGCCGTTAAGGATGTCATGACAGTGCAGTTATTGGTCGCGTCGCCTGAAGAAGACCTGTTTTTGGCTTTAACGAGAATGATGAATAGAGGCGTAGGCAGACTTCCAGTCGTTCCGAACGACAACCCAGAAGCAATGATCGGCATAATCACACGCACCGACATTGCAAAGGCAATCGAAAAACACCGTCTCACCCAATCCTCTATGAGCAATGAGTGAGGAAGAACAATCGGGTGACCTTGTTGCCGAGAACGAGACGAATTGAACAGGTTCGGAGGACATTAGACTACTTGGCTTACGCGTCTCTCTCCGCATAAAGAAATCCTGACTGATTCAGGTGACGGTTTTTTACACCCCATTTCCAGCGGCTAAAATTTGGTTAGGTGACGAGAACTTGACGTTACCTTTTTTTGAACCATTCATATGCGATTCGTCCAAGACGGCCGCGATTTGACTGCGCCTTGCGATTGCTCGCGAGGAACCACCCCGAACCTTAAATGGTGACCGGAGTTAGGAGAAAATTGGATGCAGCCCCAGCGGTGGAACTTCTGTTTTGAGCGGAATCAAGACGCTCCTGTTACGAAGTGTGTCAAAGGACGTTGTTTCCCACGCACCCTGTCCTGTACTAGTTGTGAGATGAGCGATACCATAGTGCCATTGCTGTTTCATCTGTTTGACATGAGGATTTCTGTAACTACGAAGTTCAGGATGCTTATTCTGTACGTGGCTCTAGTTTTCTCTCGACGGCAACTCATTGCGTCATTGTGAGACTGTCGGCGTGAGAGTTTCTACATGGCGACTATGGATGTGCAGAAATAGAGCCACGAGTATTGGGATGAGGATAATAGCAATCCAAGCCCCGTCAAAGAATTTGAATGAGGTAACTATGACGAATGTGATCGCAGTCGCTACCGCACCTGTTCCGTTAAGCAGCGCCTTGAGCTTCCAGGCCTTCCCTCGTTCTCGCTGCCAATGCCTAACCATTCCTGATTGCGAAAGCGTCCACGCTAGAAAAACTCCTACGGCAAACAGGGGAATGAGAGCATGACTATTCCCCGAAAATGCTGTAATCAAAAGTCCGCTTGCAACTGCTAGAAGGATGATGCCGCTTCCGAAAACTTGGCGTGAATTCATTTTCGCTAGTCGCTTGGGAAGGTAGCCATCATTGGCCATAACGCTCATAAGTCGAGGCAAGCCCGCGAAACTTGTGTTTGCTCCAACTGTAAGCATTATCAACGTACTAGCTTGAATGATCAGGTAGGCTGGTCCACTCCCCAAGAGTCGGTGTGTTAGAGCAGAAAGAACGGTTTCTTGTGGGCCCGCAACGACCGCGAGAACCTGGATCAAACCAATACTACCCAGCAACAAAATGCCCATCAGAAATGCCATAATGACCATCGTCTGACTCGCATTCTTGGTTTCAGGTGACCGGAAGGAGGGGACGCCGTTGCTGATCGCCTCCACCCCCGTCATCGCCGTGCATCCAGTCGAGAAAGTATGGAGCAGCAGTGCTAGTGTGAGCGGTTGAACGACGGCTGGAGGCGGGATGGGAGGGTACAGAGGACCACCAACGGCTAAGCGCACGCCTCCGTAGCCCATCATTGAGAAGTAAGAGAAGACGAACAAGTAGACTGGAATCGCCATAACGATACCACTCTCCCGCATCCCTCTGAGGTTAAGAACCGTCATCCCTAACAGAAGCGACAACGAGATTATGACTCTGTACCCCCAGAGCACCGGGAAGGCGGAGGCGATTGCGTCCACGCCTGTTGTCAAACTCACAGCCACGTTCAGCAAGTAGTTTACTATCAACGCCGCCGCAGCCACCAACCCCGGCGTAGTTCCCAACGTTTTGCGAGCAACCTCGTAGGAACCACCGCCACTAGGGTACTTCCGAATGATCTGGGTGTAGGAAAGCGCCAAGATTGCAAGAAGTCCGGTAATTGCGAGAGCAATTGGTAGAGCCATCGCTAGACCTACCGCACCTGCAACGACTAATCCAAGATAGATCTCCTGATCAGCATAGCCAATAGAAGCGAGTGCGTCAGGAGAGAACGCCGCAAGGGCCTGTAGCTTACTCAGTTTCCTATGCTCTAACTGTGCATCTGCTGAGGAGCTTTCTTGGGTCAGGCTCGTTCCCCGAGGCACCACTGGGGCTGCATCCAATTTTCTCCTAACTCCGGTCACCATTTAAGGTTCGGGGTGGTTCCTCGCGAGCAATCTCCGCCTAATTAAGCACGCAATCGCAAAACAGGCAGTCAATCGTGGCCGTTTCCGGTGAATCGCATATTCTTAATAGAGGTTAATGATGATTTCTACCTGTGGGAACATAGACCAGACTCCCACGATTCGACAAACGTGAAACATTCAGGCTTGATTATTACTTGGGCGAAATGACTTTTGCGGATTTCGAGAAAGAGATTCGACGAATCATATCGGAGGCAGAAAAAAGAAACGTCACGCTGAGGATTATGGGTGGCGCCGCCATGCGCATGCATTCCCCGAATCAGGTGGAGCTGTACACTCGCCTGAAACGAGTTCCCAAACATGACATGGACTTCGTCACTTACAAGAAGTTTAGGCCTATCACGAAGAAGCTTTTCATGGATTTGGGATACGAGCCATACAATTCGCTAATGCTCGCTGGAGCAACGGGGAGACATAGGCAGATCTTCAACGACAAGGAGGGAAACAAAGCCATAGATGTTTTTCTAGATAAGTTAGAGATGTGCCACGTAATCGACTTCAAAGACAGGCTC
>Ga0074045_10006022_pt1 | contig 10477 bp, 9 predicted proteins | sample BogForMeECP23OM2_FD_94442 | JGI IMG/M metagenome (GOLD analysis project Ga0074045, IMG submission 94442) | Bog forest soil microbial communities from Calvert Island, British Columbia, Canada - Bog Forest MetaG ECP23OM2 | ecosystem: Environmental > Terrestrial > Soil > Wetlands ... | reverse complement strand
GGGGTACCATTTCAGCGAGCTGTTCTCAATGGATCTGGGATATCGCCACCTTCAGTACAATTTTAATAACAGTGTGCTCCTGAAGGATGTCTACATGAGCGGAGTGCTACTGGGGTTCGTCTTTCGCTTCTGATTAGTGAGTGTCCTTGCACAGAACACCCGTCGACTGGAAGAAAACTTATGAGTGAATTAGTTCAATCTCTAATCCCCTCGTTTGTTTTCCCTCCACCCGTGGGAAACTTTCGGGGACTGCACATTAGACATGGAAAGTCGCAGCCGACATGTCGCCGTCATGCCGCGGAAGTAGCAAATAAGCATTTCGGACGTCTTTACTTGATTTATAATCATTGCCGTCCGCGTCATAACCACTGCGTTTGATAATTGTGTTGAGTACAGAGCAAAAGCAAAGGTCTTGGGTGAGAATAATTACCTGATATGATGCCGCGTGCCTGTCTAATTATAGCCATAGAATACTTCACTATTAATCCACTCACTTTAGAGATAACTCTATGTCATGCAATTAAGGAATATGGATAAAGAGTTTAGCAAACAAGAACTGGAATGTCTCATAGTCGATTTGTTAAAGGAACAATCTCTGTGCGTAATTGCCACCTGTTCAGACAATGTACCGAGGGCATCGACAGTAGAATATTTTCAAATAGCTAAACCTATCTACATCCTTACCGAAGGAGGGGTGAAGATAAAAAATAGTTTTCACAATCCAAATGTCTCATTAGCTATCCACGCATCATTTACTGGTTGGCAAACCGTTAGAGGCATTCAGATAACTGGGATTGCCGAAATAGGGAGGAGGAGTTCAAGCGTATAGGAGGAAGGGCTTGAAGCCTGCGATAAATGAAAAGGACAGATCAGCACAGTACCAGATATCATGAGGATCATAAAAGTTAAGCCAAGTAAAATTGAATATCTAAATACAGCTTTGTGCAATAAAGGCTTAAAAGTGAGACACACTCTTGTATGCTAAGGTCATATTTCATGACCGTGTTACCTTCAAGACTTTTGTCGCAGTGAATCTGAACTCACTGAACCTAGTCCATTCTTTCTTATAAGTATGCTTTTCAAAGCTCACCTCTCAAAGCGACACACGACTTGCAAATCAACAATTCGTGAATCATAGGACTTTATTAAGGCGCCCGATTGTGTCAATCAGATAAAGTTTAGGGCTAAAAAGCTATAGTTGAGCGGATAACGGTTACGAAAAAGACAGCAGCCTCCCAGTCCCAACACCGCACTACCCGGGAAAATTATTCATTATCAAGATATTACAGACCATCAAGAGGTCAAATCTCCACAGCCTAAATCGTCTTAACAGGATAGATATAATGGCTGAACGGCCCGACACGGGCCGTTCTAGATTTTTTTGTAACCTTTCGGTTGTTTGCGGTGTCTGCTATAATAGAATACGAGGGTTAAGAAGTTTTCTCAGTTTAACAAAATGCACACCTAAGGTTCCGCTTGAAGGGATTGCATATGAGAAAAAACTATTCGGTGTGCCCTTATCGTCCTGGCACTGCTCTTTGCAAGCTCCCTGCCAGGGTACCCATACAATTCGCAATCCCATTATGGTAGGGGTCCGTATTATTATAGAGGGGGTGTATGCATCGGCCCAGGATGGGCGGATGGGGTCCATGGTAGTGGGGTTGGCCAGACTATCCTAACTATTCGTCACCGCCCGCCGTCATAGAACAACAGCCGTCAGTAAATATCCAATCATCCCCTCAACAAGAGAATCAGGGTTACTTGTATTCCTGCCCAAATCCCCAAGGCTATTATCCCTATGTGAAACAGTGTCCTAATGGCTGGATGAAGGTAGTTCCTTCGCCAGCGACGCCGGATGAGGAGGAGTAAAAATATGATGGAGCTCAGGACAAAATTATTTTCATTCCTAGCGCTACTGGTGCTTGGTGGATGTGCAACCCTTCCTACCGGTCCCAGCGTTATGGTGCTGCCACCCCCCAATAAGCCCTTTGAGCAATTTCAGGCTGAGGATGCCATCTGCAGGCGGTGGGCAGAACAACAGATCGGGCAGAGCCCTCAGGAAACAGCAAATCAGAATACCGCTGCAGGGGCTGTCGCTGGCACAGCTATTGGAGCAGGTCTAGGAGCAGCCATCGGAGCTGCCTCAGGCAATGCGGGAGTTGGAGCTGCCATTGGGGCTGGCAGCGGACTTCTTGTTGGAAGTTCAGCAGGCTACAATGCCGGTCAGGTTTCTGGATGGCAGGCACAGCGTCGATACGATATGGCATATCAGCAGTGCATGTATGCCAAGGGCAATCAGATTCCCGGGATGGTGACACAGTCTCCTCGCGTCCGGCGAATGCCACCACCTCCGGATTACTCATCATCTCCTCCGGATTATTCATCACCTCCTCCGGACTATTCACCATCTCCACGTCCTCCGGACTATTGATTAGGACTGCCGCGGGTCAATTGTCATGTTATGCGTTGAATTTTCTCAGCTTTGAACTAGGACTAATCCTCTAGTTCAAAGAGTTAAATGAGACCCTTGATCAGGATGCGCTGAAAAAGCCAGCATGTCATATCCATTGGATTTAACGTTCAATAGTCATAACTTCTCAGCCAATGGAAACCTACGCAACTTCCGATTGTATCGGCGCATCCATGGTTATCTTGACGATACTTTCGACCTTGTATCCCACGGCCTCAATGATTGACCATATGCAATCTCTCAGGCAGTTATCCCGTCGGCAGTACCAAAGATGCTCTGCAACATTTGATGCCAGTCAATATGATGGCCCGTAGATAATGCACCTTTGGTGCTGGTCACCGGCCTCACTAACATTTTCTTTTAGTGATCTCCTTTACCCTCATCTTCTATTTCAGGCAGTTAGCATAACTTTGCCCCAAAAAAATCTAAAATTGTTATAATGTGCAAGATCAAAAGATGAAATCGGAGATGAATCTGCCAATTTTCAAAGAGAACTCGCCTTCCTGCTTTCAGGGGAGCTTTTGAGGAGGAAATGCAACTATGGTCATCCAAACGTAAAATAAAAGAGACGACTAAGAAATGTCCGGCAGGCAGAGTTGGCTGTTTTGCAAAACGTTCCCACAGATTTCACGATTGGCGACACTAAGATTAAAGGGTTGTAAACGGTCAGTAATAAGGATTACCAGGCATTGATTCAGTGGCACTGTTTTAACCCTTTTGGCATTGATCTTGAATAGTTGAATTTTCCATGGGAAAGATCTTAAGAAAAAATTCGTCATTAAATAAGGAGGCAGTTATGAAAAAGTTTTTTTTAAGTTTGGTTGTGCTAGCTTGCATGCTGTTTGTCGGAAGGGTAGCCCTTGCAGCGCAAGGCCCGGTAGAGATAATGGTAGACGGTTGTAAGCAGGAGCTTAACACTTACTGCAAGAATGTAACACCCGGAGAGGGCCGCGTCCTTGCCTGCCTCTATGCATTTGAAGATAAGCTCTCGACACGTTGCGAGTATGCGCTTTACGATGCTTCAGCCCAGCTAGAAAGAGTGGTTGCCGCTCTCACATATCTTGCTAACGAGTGCAGAGATGATCTAAAGACATTTTGTTCCGGCGTCAACCCAGGCGAGGGTCGGTTAATCCAGTGCATTGACAAGAACAAGGAAAAGCTCACCAACAGGTGCAAACAGGCGATCGAGGACGTGAGTAAGAAATAAGAGCAGGATCCTCACTGTGGCCAGATTGCAGGGAATGGGCTATTTTAAAGGGTCTTAATGAGCGTGAGATTCACCAAGGTTTTATTGTCTCCGGTGAAGAGGTCACAATGCGGAGAATGAATTCAAGGGTCGATTGGGGTTCTAATCGAAACGCATCTTAATATATGTTTTCACTTTACGACTTAGAAAGAAAAAGGAGATAACCATGTTTAGAAGATTCAGAGGTTTTGCAGGATGCATTATAGTTGCTCTAGCCTTATCAGTCACTTTCTTCGTATCAGCTGCAGTATCGCAGGATTTCCAGAAAGTACCAATCGTTCTTTCAGCCTCAGAGCTGCTGCCGAAAGAGCTTTTGACGGGCACCAATTACACAGTCAGGAATGTCGTCATGAACGATGGCCTCATCAACACTTACGAGATCGACACCTCTTACGGCCTCCTTAAGGTGGAGAGCACGGCATTGTTACTGAAAAGGATTGCCGAACTTAAGGCTATCAGTCAAATAGAGCAATTGAAGGGTACCGATGTTTACGGGAATGCTTTCAAGCAGGCGGCAACAGCACCTCTGCAGACCGCGGAAGGGCTGATCACCGATCCCTCGGGGACGATCTCAGCAGTTGGATCGGGGATAGGACGCTTCTTTAGCGGCATAGGGCAATCAGTCACGAGCAATGATCCTTATCAACCGAGCGCGACAAAATCGCTTCTTGGTCAGGCAGCGTACAAGAGGCAGTTTGCCTATCAGTTTGGCGTTGATCCTTATTCCAGCTATGCGCCGTTTCAGAAAGAGCTAGATGACCTCTCATGGACTGCGGCAGCGGGGGGGCTCACTGTCAAAGTGGCCATGATGGCCATTCCAGGGGCAGCGGGCACACTGGTGGGGATGGGCGGCACGGCGCAGAGCCTGAAAGCACTTGTGAGCGAGAAGACACCCGGCGAACTGGAGACGATAAACCGGAGCAAGCTCTCCTCAATGGGAGTGCCCGATTACTCAGCGCAGAATTTCTTGACCAACTTTACGTATGACCCACAGGAAAAGACCTTGCTCGTTGGCGCATTGGCGAACATGGCAAGCGTAATGCGACCTGCCATTTATATTGACAAGGCAGCTGCCGCCAATGAGGAATCGGTGGCGCTGTTTATGCGTGTCCGTGCCCAACTTATGGAAATATATTATAAAAAGAAAGGATTACTTACCAGCTTCATCGATGCCAATGGAACGCCCCTTGTTCTTAGCGCTGATGGAAAGGTCATCGGGATTTTCCCCTTTGATTATCTTGCTTGGACGGCAGGGCTGGCAAAAACCGAATCAGCGATCTCGGCAGCTATCCAGCAACTTCCGAATATCACGGGGAAGGAACTCTGGATCACTGGGAAGGTAGATGCCATAGCCCGCGAAGCTCTGGAGAAGAGGGGTTGGAAGGTGGAAGACAACATCCAAGATAGAATTTTAAGAGAAGTGTCACAGTAATTGCAGGACACCACTAAGGTTAACTCCCCAAAAGGGATAGGCGCAAAGATTTTCGATGTAGGAGACAGGGACGTGGTGATCGGCGACGCGTTTGACTGTATTACAACAGTGTTAGGCACCGACAAAAAAATGGCCGGACGCCTCTCTCGCACGGAGTGACTGCCCGTCAGAAGGCAGACGCCCAAGTGGAAACGGCGGCGTAAAGGGTTGTATTTATTTATGCCGGCAGGGCCAACCGGGAAGAATATCATGTGTCTGGATATTGGGTAAAGGGGATTTGACCATCCAGACTGTGAGATCTGTGCGGCAAAGTAAAAAGACAAGGAGGTGGCTAAGTAATGCAGCCAACACTGCACTTCGACCAGGCAACTGATGGAATGATGCGCATTCATCTATCGGGAGACTGGACACTAGAAAACATCCTGCCCTCCGCCTATGACGTAAAAAAGCAGGTGGAAGGCGTTCCTCAGGTGCGGCTGCTGACCTTTGACACAAAGGATCTCCAGAAGTGGGACAGCGGTCTGCTCATATTTCTCAGCAAGCTTATGGAAATCTGCACAGAGGGGGGTATCACCCTACAGAAAGAGGGTCTCCCTCAAGGAGCTCAGAGGCTTCTATCTCTCGCTTCGGCGGTCCCTGAAAGAAAAGGCGCACGGAGGGAAGCGGTAAGAATATCCCTTCTTGATAGGGTCGGCGACTCTGCTATCGCTTTCTGGCGGACAAATCTCGAAATGGTCGCATTTATCGGCGAAGCGGCTACCGCCTTGATGAGGCTGTTTGTGGGAAAGGCTCAGTTCCGCTCTTCTGATCTCTTTCTCACTATCCAAGAATGCGGTGCGCAAGCACTTCCCATCGTATCCCTTATCAGTATTCTGGTTGGCCTTATACTCGCCTTTATCGGTGCAATCCAACTCAAGATTTTTGGTGCACAGATCTATGTTGCGAGTCTCGTCGGCATCGGGATGGTCCGGGCATTGGCAGCAATCATGACAGGGATCATCATGGCAGGACGTACAGGAGCGGCATTCGCGGCTCAGCTTGGGACGATGCAGGTAAATGAGGAGATAGACGCCCTGCAGACCCTAGGTGTCTCCCCGATGGAATTCCTGGTACTCCCCAGGATGCTCGCCCTCTTTCTGATGATGCCCTTGCTCAGTCTTTACGCTGACCTGATGGGCATCCTGGGCGGCCTAATCATCGGTGTATCCATGCTTGATTTGAACTTCATGGAGTACTATAACAAGACCATCGAATCAGTACGCCTTAATGATCTGTGGCTAGGACTTTTCAGCGCCGCGGTTTTCGGGGTCCTCGTGGCGCTTGCAGGATGCCTGCGGGGGATGCAATGCGGACGGAGTGCGTCGGCAGTCGGTGAGGCAACGACATCTGCAGTGGTTACCGGCATAGTCAGCATCGTTGTCGCAATGGCAGTAATAACAGTCGTGGCTAATGTGCTTAATATATAAATGCTATTGAGAGAAGGCATAGAAAATAAAGAGCCTCATATTGTTGTTCAGGACCTTACCATGGCCTATGGAGATTTCCTGATCCAGCGGGACCTGACATTCACGGTGAACAAGGGGGATATCTTTATCATAATGGGCGGAAGCGGCTGCGGCAAGAGCACTTTGCTTCGTCACCTCATTGGCCTCCAGAGGCCTGTGAAAGGCAAAGTCCTCTATGGTCAGGGCGTGAGCTTCTGGGATGCAGAACCAGAGGAACGGGACCATATGATGAGATCCTTTGGAGTACTCTACCAGAGTGGCGCGCTCTGGAGTTCTTTGACTCTCGGAGAAAATGTTGCATTGCCTCTTCAGCTTTACTCTAAGCTTAGTCCCAGCCAGGTTAGGGATGTTGTTTCTCTCAAGCTTTCTCTTGTGGGGCTTACCGGTTTCGAGGATTATTATCCCTCTGAGATCAGCGGAGGAATGAAGAAACGAGCTGGACTGGCTCGTGCTATGGCATTTGACCCAGACATCCTTTTCTTTGACGAACCCTCAGCAGGGCTTGATCCCATAAGTGCGCATCTGCTCGATGAGCTTATCCTTGAACTCAGGGAGAGCCTCGGCGCCACGGTAGTCGTGGTGACGCATGAACTCGCGAGCATCTTCGCTATTGGCAATAACTCGGTCTTTCTGGATGCGGACACAAAAACGATGGTTGCAGCAGGCGATCCAAAGAAACTCCTTGCCGAGTCAAAAGACCCTAAGGTGATCGAGTTCCTCACCCGTGGAGAGGGTCGTTCAAAACGAGAGTGATGAGGTGAAGATCAATGATTGAGGAGAAGAAAAATGAGTAAAAAGGCAAACAAGACGCTCATCGGTGCTTTTGTCCTAGGTGCCATTGCTCTTGCCGTTGCAGCTGTGGTCATCTTTGGTTCAGGCCAGTTCTTCAAGAAGACCCAGAAGTACGTGATGTTTTTTGAGGGCTCGGTAAAAGGACTCCAAGTTGGCGCACCCGTCGTGTTTCAGGGGGTCAAAATAGGAGAAGTCATCAATATCAAGCTGGAGTTCAATCCAAAAGACATGTCCGTTTTGATTCCAGTATACGTTGAAATTGACCCGAAAACGATCGTGACCCTTGGTACTGGCCCAAAACCTGGAGACTACTTATATACCAAGGTATTGATAGCAAATGGCCTTAAAGCGCAGCTTCAGCTTCAGAGTTTTGTCACCGGACTGCTCATGATCAACATGGATTTTTACCCTGATAAGCCAATCCGACTTGTGGGCATTGAGAAAAAGTATCCCGAGATACCGACGATACCCACGCCGCTTGATCAACTTTTAAAGACAATCCAGGACCTTAATCTCGAGCAGATCGTCAAAAAATTGGACAGCGCCATCGGAGGGATAGACAAAATTGCAAACTCTGCAGAATTGAAGGAAAGCATTAGCTCCCTCAACGAGACGCTAAAGAGTGTAAACCACTTGGCAAAAAATGTCGATGCTCATGTGAACCCAATAGCATCAGATATACGTGAGATCACAACAGCAGCCCGCTCGTCATTGGCGCAGCTTGACAAGACGTTGGCAATGAAAGATGGGGTCCCCGGAGAGATCGCTTCGGAAGTGAAGGACACGTTAAAAGCAGCTCGCATCACTCTGGAAGAGACCGAAAAAGCGCTCGAAAACATAAGACATATCACTGCGCAGAATGCAAATCTGGGCTATGAGATAGAGCGGTCAGTTGAGGAGTTCACTGCCTTGGCCCGATCACTCCGCTCTCTGACGGATTACCTTGAGCGGCATCCAGAAGCTTTGATTAGAGGCAAGAATACATCTAAAGGAGACTGATGTGAGACGATCAATTTTTGTAATCCTAACCCTTGCGGTAGTGGCGTTGATCTTCACGGGGTGTGCCGGGTCACCACAATCGAGATTTTATCATTTAAATGCAGCGAAGGAACAGACTTCGGTAACGCAGAGTGTCATACGTGAAGGCAGCTTAGTTGTCACCATAGGGCCCATTCGAATACCAGACTATCTTGACCGGCCCCAAATAGTGACCCGATCGGGGAAAAATGAATTTAACCTTTCAGAATTTAACCGTTGGGCGGGTTCACTCGAGAAGAATATTAGTTTAGTGCTTGTCGACAACATCTCGACCATCCTGCCGGCGGATCGTTTCTTAGTCCTCCGCTGGTCGCCTATCATAGAGAGTGAAATACCTTCTTCATACAGAGTCGAAGTGGTCGTTGACAGTTTCGAGGGCGCCATTGGAAGTTCGGTTTCTTTAAAGGCTAACTGGGGGATAGTCACTAAGAACGGGATCCTTCAGGGCAGGAGAGAATCCGTCATCAACGAACAAGTGGATGGCAGTGGTTATGATGCACTTGTTGCAGCAATGAGCAGCGCACTTGAAAGACTGGGCCGTGATATTGCCGAAGGTATCAAATCTGTTTCTAAAGAGAGCAAATAAGATAAAACGTGATCTGATACCAGCCTGGCGCTTACCTGGAGCTGCCCAACTATTTCAGTGTTAATAAAGCATTGTGCTTAAGGACAGAGCCAGCCGTAAAGAAGGATCATGTCATATCTCAATACTTATCTGCAGCGGATAAAAGGCATGTGCCCACAAAAAAGGTCGCTGTAGAAGAGGAGATGGATGATTCTTCCACATGTTAAGGAGTCAGTCTGAAGTACGGAGAAATTACTGAGAGACCCAGAAAAGTACAGATAGTTAAAAATCGGAGAGTTCGTAACAGCCTTCCTATCCCGTTACAATAATCATCCATGGAAGAGAGATGAGTGCCGTAGTTAACCGAAGAGGAGTATGTAACCCTTTTAAGTTGGGAACTTTAAATTAGGACATTTTTATTGTCGCCTTAAAGGGCCTTCAGCTTGTCTTTTAATAAATTACCCCGGGCTTGAAGCCCGCGGTTTTCTGGCACAGTATACGGCAATTGCCTCCTCTCAGCCAGCTACCGCTGACATCGCTCCGGGCGACCATTCATCCCCAGGCTTAAAAGCCATGGGGTTTTCTGGTCAGTTTTATAAAAATATAAATGTTCTATACTAATTGCGGACTTTTTATAAATAGGTTCTTCTACTGAAAAGGAGCTACAATGACATTCAACAAAAGATTTATGAAATTGGTGACCTGGGTGATCATTGCACTGATCGCTCTGCCAGGGGAAATTTTGGCGCAAAGTTCAGCGGAGGCTCCATCGAATACATTTTCCAAAGAACAGCTGGAACAGATACTAGCGCCCATCGCACTCTACCCCGACGATTTAATCGCGCAGATACTGATGGCATCCACCTATCCATTGGAGGTTGTTCAAGCCCATCGCTGGATGAAGAAGAATAAGAACCTTAAGGGCGATACCCTTGCCAATGCCCTCGAAAAGCAGAACTGGGACCCCAGCGTCAAATCACTGGTAAACGTTCCCCAAGTGCTGGATATGATGAGCGAAAAACTCGACTGGACCCAGAATCTTGGAGATGCTTTCCTGGCCCAAGAAAAGGATGTCATGGACACTGTACAAGAACTCAGGAGAATGGCCAATACCGCGGGCAACCTGAAGACGTCACCTGAACAGAAGGTGATCGTGGAGAAGGAGACGATTATCATACAGCCAGCTAACCCTCAAGTCATTTATGTGCCCACATATAATCCCATCGTCGTCTACGGTGCATGGCCTTATCCTGCGTATCCACCCTATTACTACAATCCACCAGGATATGTGGCGGGAGCAGCGTTATTTTCCTTCGGAGTGGGGATTGCTGTAGGCGCCGCCTGGGGTTATGCTTGGGGCGGATGCAACTGGCGTGGTGGCAATGTGAATGTCAACGTCAATAGAAATATTAACGTAAATCGTAACATC
>Ga0074045_10006020_pt1 | contig 10478 bp, 7 predicted proteins | sample BogForMeECP23OM2_FD_94442 | JGI IMG/M metagenome (GOLD analysis project Ga0074045, IMG submission 94442) | Bog forest soil microbial communities from Calvert Island, British Columbia, Canada - Bog Forest MetaG ECP23OM2 | ecosystem: Environmental > Terrestrial > Soil > Wetlands ... | reverse complement strand
TCCTGGGTGAGGTCCTGCGCGTTCTCGGAATCCCCGGCAAAGCGGTAGCAGACGTTGTAGATTCGCCGGTGATAGCGCTCGACAATCTCTTCCCAAGCCGCGGCGTCGCCTGAAACGCAGCGACGGACCAGCAATCCGACAACCTGGGCTTCTTCCAAAACCAGACTCCGTAGACTGCGCTTGAACTGCCTATGTTGTCATCCTGAGCGAAGCGAAGGACCTATGCATTTGGCGGCGCGCTGCACAGATCTTTAACAGCACAGGAGAAATACGTCTCTGTGGGACAGGAAGTTCCCTTGAATCATGGAGCTAGAGCTAGAGATTGTAGCAGGCAACTGATCACGGGGAATCATCCGCTTCAGGTTGCGATTGCAGCGGACTTACGCGGCAAGCGACTGGACGATTCGGTTCTTGCTCAGGTGCTTGACCCCCTGGAGCCGGTCTTTTGGAATCAAAGACTTAGCGGGTGGTTTTCGCCAGGTCTTTGAGAAATAAGGACTTATTCGTAAAGTATTTTCCTGTCAATAACTTAGGAGGATTTCGTAATTTGCTGCGCTCTCTTCCGGCTAACGGAACGGGTTCGACACCGTGACGCCGAAATAATCCTGGCCGGCATTGAGATCCTCCGACAAAATTCGTTGACAGCCAGCGCGTTCCGCCGCCGCGACAATCATGCCGTCATAGAAATGGATTCCGTAGGCCGCGCGGGCTTGCACTGCGCGCCGAACCAACTCCGCATCCGGAACGACCAGCCGGATAGTCGCCAAAGCGTCCAGCCCTTTCATCACTGCGTCCGCAGTGGCCGGCGGCGAGACCTTGTGCAGCATGGTAGAGGCAAACTCACCCAGAACCTGCGTCGAGATTACGATCTTCCCAGAAACCCCTTCCCTGAGCAGACGGCGGGCGACTTCCTGTTTTCGCGGATTGCTGTCGTCGTAGGCATATACGACGACATTCGTGTCCAGGAAATCAGCGCCGTTCATGCAGGTCTTCTCGTTTCCAAGTCCGTTTTCCTATGTTGACCTTGAGCAGTTTGAAACTCTCTTCCAGCGCCTCCAACTCGCGGCGCCTGCGGCCGGATTTCGCATGTTCGGCGGCCAACTCTTGCAGATAGGCACGCACCAGACCGGTCAGCGTCGTGTCATGCTCGACCGCGATCCTCCGGACTTCCTTAACCAGATTGTCGTCGATAGAAAGAGTGATGTTCACGTACCCATAATACGTGAAACCCTTAATAAGGGCAAGCCGAAATCGGGAGAGGTTTTGGATCGCCCGATGACTGGTTTTCCCGGAATGTAACAGTTTGCTTTGAAGACAATATCTTCTATGTGGAGTAGATTCCACATATGCAAATCGTTTAAATCGTGCTGGATAAAGAGCTGTTACAGGCCGCCGACCAAGCCGCGAAGCGGACTCAGCGAAACCGGTCCGCTCTGGTGCGCGACGCCCTGCGGGAACATCTCCGCCGGTTGGAACTGCGAGCCAGTGAAGAACGCGACCGCCAGGGCTACTCGCGACATCCGCTAGCCGACGCGGAAGCGCGGGATTGGGAATCGGAGGCCACGTGGCCGGAAGAATAGCCCGAGGCCAGATCGCCCGAGGCCGGATAGCGCGGGGCGAAGTCCGGCTCTACCAGTTTGCCGTTCCCGACAAGACGCGACCCGCCCTCGTGCTCACCCGCAACAGCGCCATCGGGTATTTATCCACGGTCACGGTTGCGCCTGTCACGTCCACGATTCGCGGCGTGCCATCGGAAGTCGTTCTGAACGAGGAGGACGGCATGAAGTCCCCGTGCGCGGTGAACCTGCACAATGCAGTGACGGTGTCGCAACAGCGCCTGGGGAAACGCGTGGCCCAGCTTAGTTCCGCACGAATGAATGAGGTGTGTGCTGCTCTGCGGTTCTCTTTGGGGGCGTGATTCGCAATAGTTACTGGGAACGTTCCGTCTGTCCCGGAATTTCCCTCCAGCTATAAATTGGCCCACCGGGATGGGACAGCCACAACTGACTCTCATCCCTCAAGAACGAATCGCCGCGGCCACCGTCGAAAAGGCATACACTGGCGGGTCGTCTGGTTAAGGAGCAAACCAAGGAACCCTACATGTTACGCATAATTCGCCATTTCACGTCATGCACGGCCGGCTTCAATTTCTTTCCTGTCTCGCTTTGTCTTGCCTTGGCTCTGGCATTTAGCACAACTCCCATGAAGGCGCAGACCAACGAATGGACTTGGCAGGGCGGAACCAACATCAACCCCGAAATGTGCAACTCCTTCTGTTACCAGCCCGGCGTTTACGGTACCCAAGGAGTTCCCGCCCCAGGCAATATTCCTTCAAGCCGAGGCGAGGTTGCCACCGCTACCGACAGCAAGGGAAACTTCTGGCTTTTCGGTGGCTCCGATTTCGACAGCCAATTGAACGACCTATGGAAGTTCGACAACTCTATCCAGGAGTGGGTATGGCTGAACGGAAGCAATACAGGAACCACCACGCCTGGAGTTTGGGGCACATTGGGCGCTCCGGCCGCCGGCAATATTCCCAGCCCGCGTTCGAGCGCCGTCGGTTGGATTGACTCTAACGGCAATTTTTGGCTCTTTGGCGGATATGGTTCAGACTCCGCCAGCAACGTTGGCCCACTCAATGACGTTTGGGAGTACAACCCAACCACGAATCAGTGGACGTGGATGGCTGGCAGTAATGCATTCACCTGTTCCTATAACTCCGACTACTTCAAGACCCTCTGTGTGCAGCCCGCCACCATCGTCACACAGGGTACATTTGCAGCGGGCAACACGCCTGGCGGACGCGATGGAGAGGTTACTTGGACCGACAGCGCTGGCAATTTCTGGTTGTTCAGCGGATTTAGCTATGACTCATTAGGCACAGCCGGCGATTTCAACGATCTTTGGCAGTTCAGTCCTTCCCTCAATGAATGGGCATGGATGGGGGGCGCGAGCACGATTACGTGCGTGAACTCTCCAAGTGAAGGATTCTGTGTTGGTTCGGACTCACCGCAGCCTCAATACGGAACTCTGGGTATTCCTGCCGCAGGAAATACTCCTGGCGGAAGGACCGAAGCAGTCGGCTGGACTGACAGCAAGGGCAATGTTTGGGTCTTTGGAGGTACCGGCGAGATTGTAATCTCCCAACTGGATGGTTTCGCGGCAAATTTCAACGACCTTTGGAAGTTCGATCCCTCAACCAATGAATGGGCATGGATGGCCGGCAACGCAACCCTCCCGAGCAGTCCCTCGAACTTTCCAGGAGTCTACGGCACGCTGGGCGTTCCCGGCCAGGCAAACACGCCGTCAAGCCGGGCGTACGCCTCGGGTTGGAGCGATAGCAGCGGCCACTTCTGGCTCTTCGGAGGATGGACAGGCAACCCAAGCACCTCCGTCAACGGCAGTATGAACGACCTTTGGATGTTTAACCCTACAACCGTCGAGTGGACCTGGATGGGCGGCAACTCCACCGCGGGTACCGCCTGTAGCAGTATCAACTTCACCTGCGGCCTGCCCCCAATCTATGGCACTTTGGGAATACCTGCAGCGGGGAACAATCCCGGCGGACGCGATCAAGTAGCTGGTTGGACAGATCTGAACGGAAGTTTTTGGCTCTTTGGCGGTACGCTGGGTTATAACGACATTAACTTTAACGATTTCTGGGAATATCAACCGTCCGCAAACACACTGCCTCCCGCGGTCACGCCAGCCTTCAACCCGCCCGCTGGAACCTATCAAACGGCCCAATCGGTAACCATCTCCAACGGCATGAGCAACGCTTCCATTTACTACACGACCAATGGAAGCACGCCCACATCGAATTCCACTCTCTATACCGGTCCCGTCACGGTTTCCATGTCAGAAACCCTCCAGGCCATTGCCGTGGCCAGCAGCTATCCCAATAGCGGCGTTGGAGTGGCACTCTATGCACTTACGGCAGCCACGCCGGGTTTCAGCGAGCCCGGTGGAACCTACTCCAGCGCGCAATCGATAACTCTCTCCGATACCACTCCCGGGGCCACCATTTACTACACAAACGACGGAAGCACGCCCACGGCGAGCTCCGCAGTCTATTCTGGTGCAATTACGGTTTCTGCCACCGAGACGATTCAAGCGATCGCTGCTGAAACAGGTTACGCCAGTAGTTCAGTCGTCTCGGCAACTTACACGATTGCGATACCGAATTTCGCCCTGGACCCGATTGTCCCGTCCTCTTTGACGATTCAACATGGGCAGAGTGGCACCGCCGCTGTGTCGGTGTCGCCGCAGAACGGCTTCTCCTCTGCCGTTTCGTTCGCTTGTTCCGGCTTGCCCGCAGGGGCATCGTGCAGCTTTAATCCGCCAACTGTGACTCCATTCGGGACCAGCATATCCACGGCGCTCACCGTTTCCACTTCATTGGTCTCCGCGTCGATTCCCAGCTCTCATTCACGAATTCCAGGTTTTGCTCTTATCCTCCTGCTCGGTTGTTTTGGTTGGGGATGGAGCTGTCGCCGGACAAGACTGATCTTTTCTGGATGCGTGCTTGCCCTGGTCGTATCGGCAGGATGTGGGGGTGGCGGAAGCAACGCCTTCACGCCCATCACATCCACTGTCACGGTGACCGCGTCATCCGACTCTTTGCAACAAAGCACCACCCTCACCCTGAACATAGAGTGATGGGCAGGTGGGCCCTCAAGCCCTCCTTTGGCTTGACTGGGGATGTTCACACGTCACAGATTTAGTCCGGCGAACAAAACTAGATTGTCCTCATGGCATGGGGACTAACGCGTTTTCACGAATCATGATGCCTCGGCTTCCCCTTCGACTGCGCTCAGGGCTTCGGCAAAGTCGGAATTTCGGCAGCGGGCTCAGTTCTTAGCCTGCCCTGTCTGCGCGAAGCAGCCCATCTCCGACCTCAGCGGCTAAAGCCGTCTGTAATTCCCGACAGTATCGCAGCGGTAAACCGCTGCGCCACCCAAAATCAAGAACAAAAACGTGGTAAACCGCTGCCACCGGCGCAGGCAAAAAGCGCCTAGCACAGCGTAGCTTGCCTCTCCAGCAAAGGTTCCTACTGAGAGCTGATAGCTGACAGCCGCCCTACGAGAATCTCACCTTCACATCCGGCCCCTTATCCAAATGAATGCTCTCAATGAACCGCACGCGTCCGGTCCTCAAAGTGAGAATCACCGATGAGGTCCGCGTCCCTTCGCCGAAGAAGCGAACGCCTTTCAGCAGCGCGCCTTCGGTCACTCCGGTCGCCGCAAAGATCAGCTGTTTCCCCGGAGCCAGGTCTTCCGCCTCATAGATTCTGTTCTTGTCTTTGATCCCCATCTTCGCAATGCGTTCTTCCAGTTCCGGCTTGTCAATCACCAGCCGTCCCTGCATGTATCCATTCAGGCAACGGATCGCGGCCGCCGTAATCACTCCTTCCGGAGCCCCGCCCGACCCCATGACCGCATGCACTCCGGTTCCAATCACTGCCGCCGCGATGCCTGCCGAAAGATCGCCGTCGCCAATCAGCTTGATGCGCGCTCCCGCCTTGCGAATATCGGCAATCAGCTTCTCATGCCGCGGACGGTCGAGCACAATCACCACGAGATCCTCCACGCCGCGATGCAGACGCCGCGCGATGTTCTTCAGATTCACGGCCACTGGGGCGTCCAGTTCCACCGCGTTCTTGCACGATGGTCCCACCACGATTTTTTCCATGTAGCAGTCGGGAGCATGCAGCAGCCCGCCCTTAGCCGAAGCCGCCAGCACGGTGATTGCTCCCGGCGACCCGGTGGCGCAGAGGTTCGTGCCTTCCAGCGGATCGACGGCGATGTCGACCTGCGGAACCTCGCGGCCGTCCTGATACGTGCCGCCCACCTGCTCGCCGATATAAAGCATGGGAGCGTCGTCGCGTTCGCCCTCGCCGATCACAATCGTGCCCCGCATCGGGACCGTGTCCATCGTCTTGCGCATCGCTTCCGTGGCCGCCTGGTCGCTCAGCGGACGGTCTCCTTGGCCCATGGTGCGGGCCGACTCGATGGCCGCGTTCTCCACCACGCGCAAGAATTCCAGCGCCAGATCGCTTTCCAGATTTTCCCCGAAATTCTTGGGATGAGGGTCCGGACGGGCTTGGGTTGGCATTGATCCTCCTAAAAATGCGACTTTGGAATATATCCCGTTCGGAGCCGGGATGGAAGTGCCGGTTAGTTCGTGTGGCGCGGGGCGCCCTCGCCCGCGCCCATATCCGCGAACGGCAAAACGTCTGCTAATCTTTCACCCATGACCACAGAACCAACCACCAAGGACCGCAAAGAGCCTTCGTATCTTTTCTCCGAGAAGCAGGTAGCTGAAAAAAGTGCCCTGGCCCGGCATTTTCTGGACAGTCGCGCCCGTCTCAACGAAAACGTCGACCATGCCGATAACTACCTCGTCAAACGCTTCTACAATCTGGATCACAACACTTACCTCGAAGGCGCGCTGCCCGCGAAATACAAGGAGTTGATGGGCCTGGTTGCCTCCACCTGTTTGCGTTGCGACGACTGTATTTCCTACCACCTGATTCAGGCCTACCGCCTGGGCGCGACCCGCGCCGAGCAGGAAGAAGCCATCAATGTGGCGCTGGTGGTAGGCGGCACCATAGTGATTCCGCACATGCGGCGAGCGTATGAGTTACTGACGGAACTCTATTCCGCCTGAAGCGTTTATTTGATTTTGGGAGGCGCAGCGGTTTACCGCTGCGATCCGAGCCCACAATTCCGAGGGCTTTGAAAGGGCATGGCTTCAGCCATGCCGATTCGATGTGGAGCGAAAACTCGTGATCCCCTTTTGCTAGAACGCGTCAATCCCGGTCACGCTAGCCCCAATAATCAGCGTGTGGATATCATGGGTGCCCTCGTAAGTCTTCACGCTTTCGAGGTTCATCAGATGCCGCATGATGGGGTAATCGTCGGCCACGCCATTCGCCCCCAGAATGTCTCGCGACATCCGCGCGCACTCCAGCGCCATCCAGACGTTGTTTCTCTTGGCCATCGAGATGTGCTGGTGCTGCACTTTCCCCGAGTCTTTCAAGCGACCGACTTGCAGCACCAGTAACTGTGCCTTAGTGATCTCGTTGATCATCCACGCAAGTTTTTCCTGTACAAGTTGATGCGAGGCGATGGGCTGATCGCGCCATTGTTTCCGCAACAACGAATACTGCAGCGCGCAGTCATAACACGCCATCGCTGCCCCGACCGCGCCCCACGCGATTCCATAGCGCGCCTGGTTCAAGCACATCAGCGGAGACTTCAACCCGCCCGATCCCGGCAACAGGTTCGACTCCGGAATCCGCACATCCTGCAGCGACAAGCCTGAAGTCACCGAAGCGCGCAGCGACCACTTCCCGTGAATGTCATCAGCCTTGAATCCAGGACGGTCGGTCTCCACCAGAAACCCGCGTATCGTTTCCCCTTTGCCGTCGCCTACATCTTCGGAACTAACCTTGGCCCAGATCACCGCCACGTCGGCGATCGAGCCCGAGGTGATCCACATCTTCTCGCCGTTCAGCACATATTCTTTTCCAACTTTGCGAGCGCGCGTCCGCATGCCGCCCGGATTCGATCCGAAGTCCGGCTCGGTCAATCCGAAGCAGCCGATCTTTTCGCCCTTCTGCAGTGCGGGTAGCCAGGCATTTTTCTGCTCGTCGCTGCCGAAGGTATAGATCGGATACATCACCAGCGCCGACTGCACGCTGACAAACGAGCGCACACCGGAATCTCCGCGCTCGAGTTCCTGCGTGACCAGACCATATTCGACATTCGACATCCCCGCGCAGCCATAGCCGTTGAGCGACGCGCCGAAGAATCCGAGATCCGCCATCGGCTTCACCAGTTCGCGCGGGAAGCGCCCGGCGCGGTTGCATTCTTCGATGATCGGGACAAGATTGTCTTCGATGAACTTGCGCGCTGTGTCGCGTACCAGGCGCTCGTCGTCGTTCAGCAAGGTGTCGAACTCGATGAAGTCCACACCACGGAATTTGATGGCCGGCATAACGTCTCACCCCACAAGTCAACAGATAGCGACCGGGAAACTAATCAAAGTAGCAGAGGGCAGGGAAGTCAGCAACGCGAAGAACTCCTAATCTGTTTTCATTAGAGACACTGCTTCCCACATTCCGATAACATATTGCAAACTAAGGGTTGCTGGCCTTGTGGGGCCGCTTAAGTCTGTCATGTCTTTCGCCGGAAATTCTGTGGGCCGAGTGTTGTCGCTGCTGATCGCCTTTTTGGTCGTGTCCGCGATTTACCTGTATGCCTTCCCGCAAGCGAATGTTTTCTACGCCGGAGTGGTATTGCTGCACGCCGTTGCCGGTGTCGTGGCGTCAGTTTTACTCCTGCTCTGGCTCGCACGATCATGGCGTCAGGGTGAGCCGCTGGTTCGCGCCGGAATGCTTTTCCTGTTCCTCGGTGCGATCCCAGGACTGGCCCTCATCTACACCGGAGCCCTCCGCGCCGAGTGGCCGCTCGTCTACGTCCACCTCGCCTTAAGCTTTCTCGGCGCCGGCCTGATCGCTGCGGCCCGAATCGGATGGCTGCCCCGTCATTTTGTTCCTCGAGTTGCCGCAGTGCTCGCCGTGCTGGTGGTGCTGGCGCCTGCTGCTCGCTACCTCCGCGAAACTCGCTGGACCCAGCGTGGCCGCATTGAGAATCCTGCCCTGCCGCCCGTCTCCATGAATGGCGAAGGCGACGGCCCCACCGGGCCATTTTTTCCCAGCTCCGCGCAGGTATATGGCGGACCAAACATTCCCAGCAAATTTTTCATGGAATCAGATTCCTGCAAGCGCTGTCACGAAGATATCTACAACCAGTGGAACAGCTCGGCCCACCATTTTTCGTCGTTCAACAATCAGTGGTATCGCAAGTCGATCGAGTACATGCAGGACACCATCGGCACCCAACCTTCCAAATGGTGCGGGGGATGCCACGATCCGGCCGTCCTCTACGCCGGCAAGATGGATACGCCCATCAAACAAATTGTCCACACGCCCGAAGCCCAGGCTGGACTCGGCTGCATGATGTGCCACTCCATCGCCGACGTCAAAAGCACGATGGGCCAGGGCGATTTCTATCTTGAATATCCCAAGCTGCACGAATTTGCGGCCAGCAAGAATCCCCTGGTTCGCACCCTGCACGATTTCATGATCAAGCTGAATCCGGAGCCGCACCGCCGCGTCTTCCTCAAGCCCTTCATGAAGCAGCAGACGGCGGAGTTCTGCTCCTCCTGCCACAAGGTGCACCTCGACGTGCCAGTCAATCACTATCGCTGGATTCGCGGCTTCAACGAGTATGACAACTGGCAGGCCAGCGGCGTCTCTGGAGAGGGCGCGCGCTCCTTCTACTATCCGCCGAAACCGCAGCAGTGCGCCGATTGCCACATGCCGCTCGAACCCTCCAACGACATGGGCAACGTTGCCGGTAAAGTGCACTCCCACCGTTTTCCCGCGGCTAACACCGCGTTGCCCACGGCCAACGAAGATGCCGCACAGTTGAAGGCCACCGAAGATTTCCTTACCAGCGGAGCTCTAACGGTTGACATTTTTGCGCTGTCGCCGGCAAGCGCAACATTGAAAACAGGGGCAATCGCGCAACACGAGCTCGCCACCACCTTCGCTGTGGGCGAAGAAGCGGAAGCGAAAATCACGCCCGCGGCTAGTTCCAACGCCGAGGCTGCTCCCGTCACCGCGCCGCTCAATCGCGTGCAGCCCGCCGTCCGTCGCGGCGATACCGTTCGCGTCGATGTCGTGGTGCGCACCAAACGCGTCGGGCATTTTTTTCCCGGCGGCACCGTCGATGCCTACGACACTTGGCTCGAACTTAAAGGCGTCGACGACAAGGGCCAAACGATTTTCTGGAGTGGCATGGTCGAGGACAACGGCAAAGGTCCGGTGGAAAAGGGAGCGCACTTCTACCGCTCGCTGCAGGTCGACGCGCACGGCAACCCGATCAACAAGCGCAACGCCTGGGCCACGCGCGCCGTCGTATACGTGCGTCTGATCCCGCCCGGCGCCGCCGACACCGTGCACTTCCGCATGAAAATTCCCGAGAAGACGGGCAGCAAGATCACCTTGACGGCGCGCCTCTGCTACCGGAAATTTGCCTGGTGGGGTACGCAATTTTCGTTTAAGGGCGAGCCCGATCCTACTCAGCCAGAGTCCGAGGTTACTCCCGACTACGACGACCGGAAGTTCGTGTTCACCGGCTCTCTTCAGGGAGTTTCTGCAAAGCATGAAAAAGTTCCAGACCTTCCCATCGAGGTGGTGGCCCACGATCAGGTTGTTGTTGATGTCCTGCCCGCAAACACCCCCGCGCCCAAGCCTAAAACTCAGCTCGCGAAAGACGACTGGCAGCGCTGGAACGATTACGCTATTGGCCTATTGCTGCAAGGCGATCTGAAAGCGGCGCAAGCCGCCTTCGAAAAAGTCACCGAAGCTGATCCCCAGAATCCCGACGGCTGGGTGAACATCGGAC
>Ga0074045_10006019_pt1 | contig 10479 bp, 10 predicted proteins | sample BogForMeECP23OM2_FD_94442 | JGI IMG/M metagenome (GOLD analysis project Ga0074045, IMG submission 94442) | Bog forest soil microbial communities from Calvert Island, British Columbia, Canada - Bog Forest MetaG ECP23OM2 | ecosystem: Environmental > Terrestrial > Soil > Wetlands ... | reverse complement strand
GAAGCGACTCCCAGACCCAGCCTGCCGTAATTTAGCACTGACATGGCTATTTTGAAGCCGTCGCCATGCCTGCCGATGAGGTTCTCCTTCGGAACGTGGACGTTCTTGAACTGTATGGCGGCGGTAGAGCTGGCGCTGAGACCCATTTTGGGCATTTCTTTTCCAACCCGCACACCCTCCCACCCGGTCTCGACGATAAACGCCCCCATGAATCCTGGCCGCTTCGGGTCGAGCTGAGCAAAAACTGTCATGCCGCCCGCATAATTGGCGTTTGTAATGTAGCTTTTCTGACCGTTCAGCAAATAATGGGTATCATCCTGGCTCGCCAGGGCGGTCGTTTCGATATGCTGAGCGTCCGATCCAAAGCGGGGCTCGGTCAGAGCGTAGGCAAAAATCATCTCTCCGGATGCCGCCGGGGTCAGGTATTTACGTCTCTGCTCTTCGGTCCCGAAAAGCTGGATTGCTTTTATCCCTATTGAAAGGTGTGCGAGGAATGTGAAAGCAATCGAGATGTCGAGCTTAACCATCTCATCGACCACTCTGTAATATTCATGCAGGTTAAGACCTTGGCCCCCATACTCCGTTTCGATGCTTAGGCCGAAAAACCCGCTCCTCCCCATTTTCCGCAGGAGATCTGCGGGTAGAGCGCCCTCAGCTTCGAGCTTACCGGGTGGGTAATCTTTCAAAAGGTCCCGGTAGCGCTTGACAAGCATGCCTACCTTCGTCTCGTCCACCACGGGGGGGCTAATGCGGATAAGTTCGAGGTCAAACTCGCCCTTGTAAATTTTCTCCATCAGCATGGTGTCCCTCGCTCACAGCTACCTTTACCACGAAAAATACGACGTCAAGCAGCTTGATGCCTTTGTTGCCTCTTCGCGTTTTCGCGAGACCTCTTTACTCTCGGCGCTCTCTGCAATCTTTGGCTTAACCGCTGTTTGACGATCCTTCGGTATCGCCGGTTTTTTTCGGGGCAATGAAGTGAAGGGTTCCATCGGAACTGGTCACGCCATGGACTTTGCCGTCGCGAAAAATCACAACGGCGAAATCGAAGGACCAGCGATCTCCATGGATAGCGGTGGGCGTTCCCTGAAGGGCAAGTACTTCGTCAGGTGTGGAACCGATTGTGAAAAAATTTCTTGGCGGTTCCGGGCTGGATAGGGCGGAAGGCAGCAGGCGCATTTTCAAGCTGCCGAAATAGTTGTCATATTCCACAACCCGCCCGTTTTTGAACACAAGCTCGGAAAAGCCGTAAAACCACCTGTCCCCCTCGACCCGCGTAGGGGTTCCCTGGACCAGCAGGACTTCCTCTTCACTCGATCCGATCGTAATGTGGGTGGGGGGGACGCGATCCTCGGAGACCGCAGGCTGCATGCGCACCCGCAGCGACCCGTCGAAATTATTGAACCTGTAGACACGTCCATTTCTGAACTGTATCTCAGAAAGGCCGTAAGTCCAGATCTGGCCCTGGACGTGAGATGGGCTCCCCTGGATACTGAGCACTTCGGAGGCAGTCGACCCCAGGGTGAAAAAAGCGCTCGGCGCCGCCGGCTGAGGCTGGAGGAGGGCAGGGGGCAAAACGGGAGAAGGGGTGGCCGTAAGGTCGACGGAGGGTTGCGGACCGGTTGCTTCCGATGGTTTCGGGCTGTTTGGGTCTATGGCCTTAGGTGAGTGTTCGACCGTCGGCGGGCCGGGAGTTTCCGTATCGACCGCGTTATCCCGAAAAAACGAAGGATGTTGAGTCAAAATGAAAATGGTTGCCGCCAATAGCAGGACAGGCAAGACGATCTTTGCTCCGGAAAAAGGTCGGATATCGATGTTCGCCCGGATCCGGGCGGAGGGGGTGGCGTGAGCTCTTGTTCTGGGCCGTTGCGTGGCATAAGGGCCGGTCCCGGCGCTCGTGCCCCGGCGATCTCCACCGCCCGCCCGCCCGCCCGCGAGGTGTGGGGTTTTTTCCCAGCTCTCGGAAATACGCCTGTACGCCTCGTCGATTTCCCTGAACTTTTTCTCGGCAAATGCCCGGGTCTCGTAAGATTCGGAATGGTGGCGATCCGGGTGCCATTTCTTGACAAGCGCCCGATAGGCCTGCCTTACTTCGGAGGGCTTCGCGCCCGGTTCCAATCCGAGTATTCGGAAATCGGCTTCTACTAAGACTTCGGGAGCCATAATCCGTAGTTCCCGTATAATTATGAGCCACGCACGCAGTTCGGCATCGTGCAAAATAGATTATTAAGTATATATCAGAGCGTTGGGGGGCAAAAGGCGATTTTTAAGCTTCAGCTTATAAATGCATTAACCGCAGTAACTCACGTCCCCATAGAAAACTAAAGCCAAAATTAAGCAGAGGAACTATAATCCAAATAGCACTTTACCAGTGTATTGGCCGGACAGGATGCACGGAAACATTTAAGCGCCCTGTCCCGGGGACCGATAATATCAGAGAGGCGGGAAACCGATGCTCATACTGACCAGAAAACCGGGTGAGTCAATTCTGATCGGCGACGATATTGAGGTTACAATCACCTCAATCGATCAGAATAAGGTGAGAGTGGGAATTAAGGGCCCTGCGCACATTCCCATCTACAGGGAAGAGCTTTACAGAAAGATTCAGAAGGAGAACAGGGCTGCGGCGCTTATCGGTAAAGACGAGTTCGAAAGTCTGCTCGACATCTACTCCAGTGGCCGTCAAGGCGGCGGCCCGGACCGGCAGTGATTCCCTGAATTGTTCACTCGAGGAGTTTTCATGCAGGTTGATACGACCCGATTCGGAAAAATAGAGATAGCGGAAAAAGAACTGATCACTTTCCCCTGGGGGATTCCAGGTTTTGAACATCTCAAGAGCTATGTCCTGCTGGAATATAAAAACGGCCCCTTCCAATGGCTCCAGTCAGTTGAGGAGCCTGCCGTGGCTTTCGTCGTTTGTACCCCTGACTTCCTTGGCATGGTATACTCCGCGCCGGATGTGAAAAAAAGGCTGATTAACCTGGAACACGATGAGGATCTGGTCGTCCTCAATATAGTCTCGTTCAATCGGGAAAAAGGAGCCATGCGCTTTCATGTAAAAAGTCCGCTCCTGTTCAACGTTGCAGCAAGGATCGGCTATCAATGGACAATGGAAGCCGATGAACTCACAGGCCATCTCACAATGCCCGTCGGCAATCCTTGGCAAACAGGGTGAGTGGATTGGGATTTTTGGGATTTAGGAATTCAGGAAATAATCCCTCGATTCCTCGATCCATTCGTATATGAGATTGAAAATGAGACGAAAAAATACTGCCTGCAAAAACGGAGCCCCCGGTGGCTTCTCGGTTGCAAGCTACAACATCCATAAGTACGTCGGGATCGACGGTGTATTCGATCCCGAACGTGTCACGCAGGTCATAAAGGAATTGAAGGCGGAGATTGTTGGGCTGCAGGAAATCGACTCACTCTATTACAAAAAGGAAAACCTGGCCGGTGTGATAACTGAAAAAGCCGGCCTGGAGTTAGTGCTGGGCCCGACTAAGCGAAACCGTTACGGCCATTTCGGAAACGCACTGCTGACTTCATGCACGGTGAAAGATGTAAGGCGCATAGATTTGAGCGTGTTCGGCCGGGCGCCTAGAGGCGCTCTTGACGTGGACTTGCTCGTAAAGGGGGAAACCATCCGGGTGATAGTGGCCCATCTGGGATTGGGACTCAGGGAACGCCGCAGGCAGATCAGGAGCCTGCTCGATACCTTTTGCTCAGAGCGCGACAGAATGGAAATAATGCTCGGCGATTTTAACGAATGGCTCCCACTGGGGAATCCGCTATGCCGGGTTCACAATTTTTTTGGAAAATCGCCGGCCTTGCGGACTTTTCCCTCCTTCATGCCCGTTCTGCCGCTCGACAGAATCTGGGTGCGGCCCGTGGCGTCCCTGGTGAGTATGTCAACACACAAGACGCCGCTGAGTCGAAAGGCTTCGGACCATTTGCCCGTCAAGGCCGTTATCGTTCAAGACGGCAAGACGAACGGCAACGGGTGTTATTGCGGATGATCACGTGATTTCTCACGGCCTCTTTTCAGCAGTGACGAGCCGCAGTGCCCCCGGGAAATAGGTCCTGCCGGATATGATCTTCAGAGGAAACGCCTTGAGGAATTGATCGATCCCTCCGGTTTGGGTAAACCGGACGAAATTTTTGAAGTGCTCTCCGCCCGCAATCCTTTCCACAAGACCCAGAAGCGCCAGGCCAAAAGCACACCTGAAGTTCTCCGGGGCTGCGTAGTCGAATACGATCAGCTTTCCGCCCGGGTTCAGGACTCTCAACATTTCACCGGTGGTTCCCCTCCTTGTCTCATGCGCCATCTCATGTAAAGCCAGGCTGATAGTAACGCAGTCGAAAGACCCGGGACTGAACGGTAAGTTTTCAGCGTTCCCGAGAAAGTATGAAACGGTTGGAGGGCTCTTGTCGCGCGCCACTCCAAGCATTGCCGGTGAGAGGTCTATTCCGGTGACATCGAGCCCCGCCTTCGCCAGCATTATTGCCTGCTCACCGGTCCCGCACGCCACATCCAGAATGCGGTGGCATTTTTCTGCCTTCGCGCCCCGGACGATGTCCCTCCGCGCGGGTCTGAGAAACGGCCCGGCAAAGATGTCGTAAAATGGGGCGACCAGAGCATAGAAATCAACTTCTTGACGGGAATTGTCCCGGTCGGTTTTGCTTTCCATTCGAATCCTCATGACTGGCTGCTTGTGTTCGCACTGGAGCTTTTCGCCAACCGGCGGAATCAATGTAAGCACTTCAAAACCCCTTTTCATAAATCGCAACAGAATATACTATTGGCAAACCGTGCGCCGATCCCGCGCTAAGGCGCTATATCTCGATAACAGGACCGGACTTTCTCGATGCCTTATTCTCGAACCTTTTTTTCCTTGGCTGTAGCAAATCTCGCGTGCCTCTCCAGCTTCGGCACCTTTTTTCTTTTTCCCCTCTTCATCTCGGCCCATGGCGGGGATCAGGTCGACATCGGTATCATTATGGGAGCTTTCGCATTGTCTTCTGTCCTGTGCCGCCCATGGATTTCAGATATGATAGACAGGATCGGAAGGAAGAAAAGCTATGCAGCAGGCTCGATGATCATGACACTCATGCCCCTTGCATACCTGTTTTTCAGAGGCGCTCTCGATAGTTTTTATCTTGCTCTAATTATGGTACGGGTGGTTCACGGGATTGGATTCGCGATTTGCATTACTGCCGCATTCACCTATATCGCCGACATAATACCCAGTGAACGCCTGAACGGAGGACTCGGGATCTTTGGGATATCCGGGCTTGTAGGGACAGCTCTCGGCCCGGCTCTGGCGGAGATCCTCATCGACAGGGCGGGATTCGACCTTCTGTTCATAGTTGCTGCGGCTTTATCCTGTGTGGGGCTGATAATCCAGCATCCACTGAAAGATACCTACGTTCGCGTGGCCAAGCCGGTTGAGTCCTCATTTTTCCTGGTCCTCCAAAAGAAGCGTGTTTTCATGATAGCCGCAATAGCCCTGCTTTTCGGCTTTGGGCTGGCCGCCGTAAACGGTTTCGTAGCACCGTATGCGAGCGAAAGGCGGATTTCTTTCATATCGCTCTATTACATCGCATACTCTTTCGCCGCGATGCTCACCCGGCTGTTGGGGGGCAGCTTTGTTGACCGTCAGGGCGAAGACAAGATCATACCCTATGCGCTGTCACTCACGGGCGGGGGGCTGCTGTTGATGGTGTTGATGAAAGAAAGCCGTCTGCTCTTTTTTTCGGGCTTTATGACCGGATGCGGCCACGGGTTGCTCTACCCCGCGCTGATCGCCCATGCCATCAGGGGGGAACCACGGGATGTCAGGGGGAAGATCACGGGGGCCTACACCGGAAGCGTAGATGCCGGGGCGTTCGTCGGGTCGGTAATCCTCGGATATGTAGGCGAACTTGTGGGATTCCAGGCGCTATTCCTTGCAGCGGGCGCAGCGGTTCTTTGCGCCATATTTATCTTTCGTCGTGAAAATATATTTAAGTTAGCCCGCCCCAAGGGCTGAAAAAAGCGCGACCAGCACGCCGATCAGGCTCTCCCCTGCTATTATTCCCGAGGCCGCCGGTATAATATATCCTTCCATACGGGTTTTTCGCGCAAACGATGCTATAAGCGCCCCCAGAAAAATAGAGAGCGTGTTCCAGAAGGGAATCACAAACGCAAGCCCCAGGCCCATTGCTGAAGGAAGAAAAGGTCGTATTCGAGAAGGCGCCAGACGATCGAGCGCCGAAAGCAGTGCCCCGGCAGCTATCCCGATGACAAGGGCAATTCTCGCTGAACTGTGCAGGCTGGAGAGGCCGTTGGCGAGCAGTTCGGCCACCCCTTTCCACACCTGAGCGCTGGGAGCGGGGAATTTGTCGCCGCCCAGAATGTCGGGCGTCGGCACCAGAAGGTAGAAAGAAGGGACGATCACCGCCCCTCCGGCAAAAATGCCCAAAAATTGTGCGATGAACTGCTTCCTCGGATTTGCGCCGAGAAGATAGCCCGACTTGAGATCGGTCAGAAGGTCAGCGGAGGAAGCGGCCGCCCCTGCGGTTACCCCCGCCGTCATCAGGTTTGCGGTGATGTCTGAAGGAGCGATGATTCCGTAGGATAACTGAGTGATCTTCCCCATTGCTCCAATGGGCGTGATATCGGTTTCTCCCGTTGCGCGGCACGCGACGACGGACAGGAAGAAAGTCATTATTACCGAGAGCGCGCCCATCCACCATCTGATTGAAAAGTCGTACACCTGGACCGCTACTATCCCGATGCCGGAAATGATAAGCCCTGCCATAAACCAGCTTCCCGGAACCTCTACTCCTTCCATCTTCCTCAAATCTGAATTCGCCGGTCCATTGTCAGCGCTCTTCAATCGCTTCCACTGAAAAATCTTCCCCGTACCGGCAATCGCTCTCCACACCGTCTTCCACTGAAAGGCGAAAGTGAGCAGACCTGACGTTACCATCAGGGCAGTCCCGCCCCAAAGGCTCCAACCGACAATATTCTTATATCCCAGTCCCTGGATTATTCCCCTTTCGTAGATATAGGGAGTGATCAGTAAATAGTTCAGGATGCCTCCCGCAAGCATGCTCCAGGCCACCTTCATTCCTATTATCGCCCCAGCCGCTACCATGATCGCACTGAACTCAAAGGAAACAGTCCAGGATGCCAGGCTCTGACCAGCAAGCCTACCGGGAAATTCGATCATCTCGGGCAACTTCAGGTAGCCCGGCCACCAGGACAGAGTGTTTTCTCGCAGAAACGCTACTGCACCGCCAAAAGCGGCTGCAATCCCAAGGCTTTTTGCCTTTTTCGAGGCCGCCTCACCTTTGGCGTAAAGAGATCGCAGGGTCTGGGCTGCTGCGATTCCGCTCGGAAAGGGAAGTTGTTCGATGTTGATCATCTGCCTCTTCATCGGGATTGCCAGAAAAACGCCGAGAACGGCGACCAGCACGGTCCATGCCATCAATGTCCAGAAAGGCATGTGATGGCCCTGTATGAGCAGAAGGGCGCTTACCGCGCTAACCATTGTGCTTCCGGTCGAGTATCCCGCAGAACTGGCGGCTGACTGCATGCAGTTGTTTTCGAGAATCGACAGGTTGGAATTGAGCAGTCCTATGCGCCGGAGAACAGCGCCAAGGGTGAATGAGAGAATGCACGATGTTATTGCTATCCCGAGGCCCCACCCGGTCTTGAGGCCCACGAAAAGGTTCGATAGGCTCATGACGGCTCCCAGCAAACATCCCATAAGGACAGCCCTTGTGGTGAGCTGGGGCAAATCACGCCGATAGATGTTGCTAAACCATTCCAGTTCAATCTCGGACGGGGATTTTCCCCTTGGGTCTATGCCTGTGAAGTCGTCCAGAAAAATCTCCATGAAAAACGAATTGATGAACTGAGGTCTCACGCCAGGGCGCGAAAACTATGCCCTGACAAATAGAGTGAAGCAAACAGCGGCCGCCGGCAAAAAAGTCAGACAGGGCACAAATTCTGACCTGGCGTTTGGCGCCGGGAGCAGCCGCTCATTTTTTCGTTCGATAACTTTCATTCGATTTGTCCAGGTAAATCCGAGAGAATAGGCTTGAGGTTGATGTGCAAACTACCACTAAAAACTCATTTAAACAACCGCACTCCTGTGTCCTGCACCCTTGTGTCCATGGACGTGACGGAATCTCAAAAATCACAGGGCACGGGACCCCTCACGCAGAAGTCTGAGATACAGAGGCGTACTGCATGCGTCGTAATGATAACCTAAGGGGAAACCGCCTCATGGCTCTGCAAGAAACCGTGGGCGGCAGTTGCAGAATCGGCGCTCAAGATCATCTGTTTAGTGTGGCCTGGCTTTTAAATAACTGTTAACATACGATGCGAAACGGAATCGAAAAGACAAGGGGGGGAACTATGTTAAAGGTTTTGATGATCCTTCTGGCGATTTGTGGGATTTTCACCACCTATAGCCCGGTTTGGGCGATAAGCGATGGGGCTGTGAATCTGCGGGCTCTTAACGGCCTCTCCGAATTTAGCCCCCCGGAGACTTTTTTGAACGGCAATTTCATCGCCGATGAAATCGAGCCGCAATACGTGTTTGGAAAAGTGAAAGATTTTTGGAAATCCCGGTCCTGTCCGACCGCCTGGCTCATCGAAGACGGCCAAAAAGACCGGATCAAAAATCGGGAGAACCCGTCCGATCCCTTTGAATATACGCTCTATCTGGAAGAAGATTGCCCTGCAAAGGTGGCGTATTACGTCTTTGTCGATCGCTCCCAGTGCGAAGCCGGCCAGTGGATGGAATGGCGCAGGGTGTTTCATAAAAGCAAGGTGGAAGAGGAATACGGGGCGGTCTGCGCCCTTCTGGAAAAGGCAGCCGGGAGCGGATTCCCCGTTGACGCCGAGCTTAGGTTCATCGAAATTGGAGGCAATCTGATTTCGAAAAATCCTGAGGATTTCCTGACAGGCGATCTCAGGATCGCCCCGATATACGACCTCAAACAGGGCAAGCCTGTCACCAAATGATGCTGTGGATCACTCAGGCGAAGGTCAATTAAAAATTCCCGGAATAAAATTTTCACCATATGTCTGGAGGCCGCGTAATGGAAAAAAAAGAGAAATACGAAGGTTTAACTCGCCGCAACTTTATCAAAACCATTGGATTGGCAGGAATAGCTTCAACCGGATTGGACATGGGCAAAGCCGGTGCCGCTCCGGAACAGGCTGACGCCGGAAAACCCGCCCTCCCCAGGCGCAAGCTGGGAAAGACTGGCGTCGAAGTGTCGGTTCTCGCGCTTGGCGGGATGTTCGACACGATCAATAATCAGTTGCTGCTCAGGCAGGCCCGCACCTGGGGCGTGAATTTCTGGGACACCGCCGAGGGTTATGGAAATGGTTTGAGCGAGGAGGGCTTTGGCCGCTTTTTCGCTCGAAACCCTGCTGCCAGGAAGGAAACATTCCTCGCTACAAAGTTGCACGCCCGGGATCCCGGCGCCATGACAGAGGGGCTGGACAGGTGCCTTAAGAAGCTCTCCACGGATTATGTAGATTTACTCTACGTGCATGGAATAGAGGATTTCAGCGAAATAGCGGCCCCCAAACAATTCAGGGACTGGGCTTCGGAAATGAAAAAGGCCGGCAAAATTAAGTTCTTTGGGTTCAGCACTCACACCAATATGGAAGACTGCCTGCTGAGCGCAGCCAAAGAAAACTGGATCGACGCAGTTATGCTCGCTTACAGCTTCCGGCTTATGCACTCACCTAAGATGAAGGAAGCCGTTGCTGCATGCGTGGATAAGGGAATCGGGCTCGTCGCCATGAAAACGCAGGGAGGCAGACAGGTGAAGACGGAGAGCGAAGCCGAACTGCAGCTCGTTGAACGATTTCTCGAGCGCGGCTTTACCGATAAGCAGGCCAGGATCAGGGCCGTACTGGAAAACCCGCACATTGCGAGCGTCTGCTCCCAGATGCCGAGCCTGACGATTCTTTCGGCCAATGTGGCAGCGGCGCGGGACCAGACGCGTCTTAGCCGGAGCGATTTCGAGCTGCTGGAAAGATTTGCCGCCGAAACTCAGGAAAGCTACTGCGCCGGGTGCGGCCGTATCTGCCATGAGGCGGTCGGAGGGGCGGTACCGGTTAGCGACGTAATGAGGTGCCTGATGTACTACCGCGATTACGGCGAACACGGCCTGGCGCGTGAAGTTTACGCTGGCTTGCCGGTCCAGGCCAGGGCGAGGCTCACGCAAGTCGATTATTCCCTTGCAGAGAAGGTCTGCCCCCAAAAACTTGCAATATCGAGGCTCATGCGGGAGGCTTCAGAAATATTGGTCTAGCAGGTGATGAAAAAAGATTGGAATTCCCACATCAGGGCGAAAGATCCTATAGACGTCACCCCGGCGAAAGCCGGGGTCCAGTGTCTTTTGCTTTAAAATCAATTAGTTGGGAAAATGCCTGGATTCCGGCTTCCGCCGGAATGACGAAATCAT
>Ga0074045_10006015_pt1 | contig 10486 bp, 12 predicted proteins | sample BogForMeECP23OM2_FD_94442 | JGI IMG/M metagenome (GOLD analysis project Ga0074045, IMG submission 94442) | Bog forest soil microbial communities from Calvert Island, British Columbia, Canada - Bog Forest MetaG ECP23OM2 | ecosystem: Environmental > Terrestrial > Soil > Wetlands ... | reverse complement strand
GAAATCGAGACAGCGTCCAGCACCAACTCCCCGGCTGAAGCTTGCGCCGCTCTGGTGAACCTGGCCCGGCAAAGAGGCGGACCCGACAACATCACTGTGCAAGTTCTGCGCATCGTGCCCGAGTCCTGATCTTATCAACCCCCGGCAGTGGAATTCCTTCGCTCACTGATCGCAAATCGATGCGCACCGTCTCCCGTCCTCGCCCCTGACAGGTTTCTGTAAATCGATAAGGAATCGAGTGTTATCGGCTTCGGGAGAGTAGCCAGCGATGGCCGGAGAGTTGCTTGCAGCATAAGGTTAACAAAGTCTAGTAATACAATGGACTTCATGGCATAATGTGCCGCTATGAAAATATCGCAAAAAGGACTCTATGCGCTCCAGGCCATGATGATGCTCGCCCGTCACCATCATCAGGGTGCCATCAAGATTCGTGAAATCGCCTACGAGGAAGATCTTCCGGAAAAATTTCTAGAACTGATTCTTCTCGAACTCAAGAACGCGCGCATGGTGGAAAGCGTCCGTGGCGCCAAGGGTGGCTACCAGTTGCGCCGCGAACCTTCCGAGATTCGTATCAGCGAGATTATGCGTTTAATTGACGGCCCGCTCGCTCCCTTCGGCGACGCCGAACAGTTGCGCGTGCTCATCGATCGGGACCTGCCTCACCGCGCTCTTTACCAGTTGTTTCTCGACGTGCGCGACGCCGCGGCCAGGATTCTGGAAAACACCACCCTCGCCGATCTGATTTCTGCGCCCTCCTCTCCGAGAGGCAAGCGCGTCACGAAGAAAAAAGACAAAGAAAAAGCCAGCATCCTCCCCATGGTCGCCGGAGGACATAAAGGGGAATAGGGCCGCTCGAAGAAATTCTGAATCAAAGCCCATCCCCCTCGGTTGTCTGAACAAAATCCCCGGTGTTCCAAGAATGGATATTTGCTTAACAAAGTGGCGATAAGTCGTTATGTTCCGAATCGCGACAAAGTCAATCGCAATAATAAATACCATAGGTTTTGTGTAACCCTGCGGCAAAGCCGGTCTTTCTATATGCCGGCCGAGCGGCAGCCCTGAAGGCAAGAGGTTTTCCGTTGAATCCCCCGGGATGTGTGCATCGAACAAAACTAAAAAAGGAGAGACTACTTCCATGAAAGCAACCAAAACGCTACTTCTCACCGCCCTCACGCTTGCGGCTCTCACCGCCGGCGCTTGGGCAGAAAATCCGGCATCTGGTGCTCCGGCTGCTCCCGCGGCCGCCCCGGCACCGCCGCCCACTACCGTAACTGCAGCCGATGTACAGTCGTTGAAAGACGCGCTGGCCGCGCAGCAATTGCAGATTGAGCGCCTCACCAAGCAGTTGGAGCTTCAGCAAGCCTGGCAGTCGCGGCAATCGGCAGTGGGCAATACCGACTCATCAACCCAAGTTGCGCCACAAGAGTTAGCCGCAGTCTCCACCACGGTCGCGGTGCCACAAACTGGCGGAGGCACAGGCTCAGGCCTCAACCTGCAAGAGACTCCGCCTCCCTCCACCAATCCCCTGGAGAGTCCCGTCATCTCCATTCACTTCAAGGGCATCACCATCACGCCCGGCGGCTTTGCTGAAGCCGCCTTCGTGCGCCGGTCCAGAGCTCTCGCCGCCGACCTGCCGACTCCGTTCAACCAGCTCACCATGCCTGGCGCCTCCCAGAGCAATTTGTCCGAGTTCTTCGGCTCCGGCCGCCAGTCTCGTCCCTCGATCTACGTCGATGGCCGTCTGAACAATGTAGAGTTCTCCAGCTACGTGTCGGGCGACTTCCTCTCAGCCGCCGACACCTCCTCAGCCACCCAGACCAACAGTTACTCTTTCCGTCTTCGCCAGGCATGGGGACAGGCCAAGTTCGATAATGGATGGAGCATCCTCGGGGGCCAGATGTGGAGTCTGGTCACCGAAAATAAAGCCGGCATCGCCCCCAGCGACGATCTCGGCAAAACCAATGATGCCCGTCCGGCGACCATCGATCCCGGTTACAACGTGGGCTTCACTTTCGCCCGCCAGTATGGCCTTCGCCTGACCAAAGACTTCAACCACAAATTGGCTTTTGCGGTTGCCATTGAAAATGCCCAGGGCACACTCAGTACCCACAACAACGCCGATAACTTCCTTCTCGGTTCGACCGGCGCGACCAACAGCTACAACGATGCTTTAACTTCTTGCACCACCAACAACTACACTCCCACGGGCGCAACCACCCCCACTTACTACGTCACCTGCACCCCGGCTGCGACCTATACCTTCAACCCGGCGCCGGATATCGTGGCCAAGGTCGCCTTCGATCCCGGCTTCGGACACTACGAAATATTCGGCCTCTATGACCGGTTCCGCGACCGCGTCTTCCCCTGCGCCGACTTCGTAATCGGCGGCACCACCAATTGCGCCAGTCCTGCAACTGCGGCGACCGGCGCCTTCAATTCGTCGAAGAACGGCGGCGGCTTCGGTGCCAACGCGCGCTGGAACTTCTTCGATAAGCACATCGTCTTCGGCCTGCACGCCTTCGGCGGGCAGGGCGTGGGACGCTATGGTGCGGCCCAGCTCTTCGATATGGCGATTCACGCCAACGGAACCCCGGACCTCATCAAAAACTATCAGGGGCTGGTCACACTCGAGTGGAAGGGCAAGAAGCTCGACGTGTACTCCTATGTAGGATCGGAGTACGACGCCCGAACCACCGACTACGACCTCAATACCAAGGAGTATGTCGGCTACGGCTCCCCGCACTTCAATAATGTCGGTTGCTATTCCGAGACCGCTCCTTCCATCGCGACGAGCAACGGGTTCAACCCGGGCTCGCTCTCGAAGTGCACCGGCGACACCCGAGCCATCACCGAAGGCACGCTCGGCTTCTGGTACCGCTTCTACAACGGTCCCCGAGGCAGATTCCAGTTCGGTACGCAATACTCCTACGTGACCCGCCAGACCTGGGTGGGCGAGGGGTTCACCAAGGGGATTGGAGTATCGCCCGAAGGCCTCGACGGAATGGTCTTCACCTCGTTCCGCTACTACTTGCCGTAGAACGCAAATGGTCCCGCGCCGCCGGTGCGGGACCATCGCATTCCATGGCCCATCAATTTTCTGAGGGGCGCCTTCCCTTCAGGAACGCCGCCGGCCCGGTTACGGCTACTCTCCTTTTCCGGGCCGGTGGTGCTAACCTAATTTACGCTGCTCCCAAACTTTGAGAAGGCGCGGCTTCAGCCGCGCCGTTTCGTCAGTTAAAGGATGCGGTCTTCGGCCTCTGAGGGACGACACTGAACTCAAGACGACATTTTCTTAAAACGTTCGCCACAGCAACACTCGCCGCAAGGCTCGTGCGCTCGACCATCACGTGGGCTCTTCCGCAGGATCCGCCCATCCCTTTTCCCGGCGAAGATGGCATGATCCTCCGCTCCTTCCGTTTCGTCGACCTGGAAAGTCCAGTCGAGTACTTCAATACCTGGCTCACGCCGGTCCCGCACTTCTTCGTGCGCAACCACATGCACGAGCCCAGCCAACTCGACCCGCAGGACTGGCGGCTCACCATCGGCGGCGAAGTGGAAAAGCCGCTCACCCTCAACCTCGCCGGGCTTCTCAAAATTGAAAACCACTCAATCGTTAATACCCTGGAATGTGCCGGCAACGGACGCAGCCTATATCGTCCTCAAGTCCCCGGAATCCAGTGGGCCAAAGGAGCCGTAGGCACAGCCCGTTTCTCCGGCCCGCGCCTTCGCGATGTCTTGCAGCGCGCCGGAGTCAAGTCCACCGCCAAGCACGTCATGTTTCGCGGCCTCGACGAAGTCCCCGGCAAAGTTCCTCCGTTCATTCGCAGCATCCCGATCGAGAAGGCTCTCGACTCCGATACCTTGATCGCCACGCACATGAACGGCGCTTCGCTGACCAGGCACCACGGTTTTCCGGCCCGCGCTCTAGTCCCCGGCTGGATCGGCGCAGCTTCTTGCAAGTGGCTTACTGAAATCAAGGTGCTCGAAACGGAATTCGTGGGAAATTTCATGAGCCCCGGCTACCGATTGCCGAATCAGCCGGTGAAGCCCGGCGACGCGGTCAAGCCGGAAGATACGCATCCCATCACAGCGCTCGGCGTGAAGTCGCTCATCTCTGCTCCGAGCGACGGAGCGAGCCTGAAGGGCACCGTGAAGATTCGAGGCGCAGCATGGGCCGGAGAATCCGACATCACCAAAGTTGAAATCTCCACCGATGACGGCGCAACCTGGAAGTCCGCGACTCTAGGTCACGAACAATCCCGCTACGCTTGGCGTCTGTGGAGCTACGACTGGAAGCCCGCCAAGGCCGGCGACTATACCATAGTGTCGCGTGCTACCGACAGCCAGGGGCGGACTCAACCCGAAGCCGCAACCTGGAATCCCAGCGGCTATCTCTATAACGCTATCGATCAGGTGAAAATCCATGTCTCGTAATGCGTACGAGAGTTCGTTTCACGAAATCTCGCCAGGCTTTGAAAGGGAGCGGCTTCAAGCCGCGCGGTCAAGCGCAATAAAGAACAATCCGGCTCCAGTCGCCGCGCTCGTCCTTGTCGTCGTCGCGATATTTTCTTTACCGCTCAGATCGCTCGCTCAGCAGCCCACCACAAGCCCAACCGCCGATCTACCTCCCGGCTCCATGCAAGCCAAAGCGACCACAGCCTGCCTCGAATGCCACGAAGCCCGCATCATCCTTCAGCAGCGCTTAAGCAAAGCCGCCTGGACCAAAGAAGTCGACAAGATGACAAAATGGGGAGCGGTAGTCGATCCCGCCGACCGTGACGCCCTGATCGACTACCTGAGCGCAAACTTCACCCCCGACAAGCCGGCCTACGAACCCCCGCGAACCACGCCGGGCAAGAGCGCGAAAACGTCGAAATAGAATTTCTCCGTGGCGGATAAGTCTTCGGCAGTTCTCCAGAAGATTAAGAAGGAGTCGGGGAAGGGCAAGGCTTCAGCCGTCCAACGTGTGCTTGCGGAACAAAAGCAAAGCGCTGCCGACCCAATGCCCATAGCCTGCGGACACTACGGCAGCGCTGCCATTACTGAGCCCTAAAACATGAACCGAGTGTAGAGGCTCAACTGCCCCGCATCTAGTGCATGACAAGGTTCTAGGCCGTACCCTGTGCCTCCTCTGTGTCCCCTGTGTTTAAGTTTTTCTCCGGCCGCAGCAAAGGAAAAAGGATGACATCGCGAATGGTATGCGAATCGGTAAGCAGCATGCACAACCGGTCGACGCCAACGCCCACGCCGCCAGCCGGAGGCATCCCGTAAGAGAGCGCCCGAATGTAATCTTCATCCATCTGGTGCGCCTCGTCATCGCCGCGCTCGCGCTCCTGCAACTGCCCCTCGAAGCGCCGCCGCTGATCTTCCGGATCGTTAAGCTCGCTGAATCCGTTCGCGATTTCCATCTTGCCGGCATAGATTTCCCAGCGCTCCGTCCACTCCGGTTCATCCGGTTTCTGCTTCGACAAGGGAGAAACCGCAGTAGGAAACTCGTAAATAATCGTGGGCTGCGTCAGGTGTTCCTCCGCCACAGCCTCAAAGATGGCAGCAACGGAGGCTCCAGCGCTTCCCCCCTTGAGCAGATCCGAGCGGACTAGCTTCAGTGTCGCCGCGGTCTTGGACCCAACGCCCGAGCCGATTGCTGCCTCCGCAGCCTGAATTGCCCTACTCAGGAGTGCTTTGACCGCTGCATCGCCGGCGAAATCACTCATCCCCGGGTTCGGCCCGCACGCGTTCGGCCAGAAATGGATGATGGCCTCACGCATAGTGAGCCGCCGCCAGTTACCCCAATCGATTTCTGAGTCTCCCCATTTTGCGATGGTCGTCCCGTTCACATCTTTCGCTGCCCGCGTAATCAACTCCTGCGTGAGATCCATCACGCCCTGATAGTCGGTATAAGCCTGATAAAACTCGAGCATGGTGAACTCAGGATTCCATCGCCATCCCAAGCCCTCATTGCGAAAGTTGCGGTTGATCTCGTAAACGCGATCGAATCCGCCCACCACCAGCCGCTTCAAATAAAGTTCCGGCGCGATGCGCAAATATAAATCCATGTCGAGCGTGTTGTGATGCGTCACGAAGGGCCGCGCGACCGCCCCGCCGGCAATGGGTTGCATCATCGGCGTTTCCACTTCGACGAATCCGCGCGCCTCCATAGTTCGCCGCAAAGATTGCACCAGCTTGCTGCGCTTCAGAAAAACTTCCCGCACCTCGGGATTGACCACCAGATCCAGATAACGCTGCCGGTAGCGCAGTTCGACATCGGTGAGCCCATGAAATTTCTCCGGCAGCGGCAGCAAATCCTTGCTGAGAAAGGTGATTTCCTCCACGTGTATGGTCAGTTCGCCGGTGCGCGTGCGAAACAAATATCCCCGAACCCCGATGTGATCGCCGAGATCGAGCAATCTATAAAGCTCGAAGCCCTGCTCTCCGACCGCATCTTTCTTTACGTAAATCTGCAGCCGCCTCCCCTCCTGCTGGAGATGGCAAAACCCGGCCTTGCCCATCAGCCGAATCGCGAGAATTCTTCCTGCCACGCGCACTTCGACCCGCGGATTTTCCAGTTCTTCAGCAGTCTTACCCGAGTACTCCGCCAGAATCTGCGGAATGGCATGCGTGAATTCAAACTTGCTTCGGTAAGCGATTTGTCCCAGCGCCTCGATCTGTTTCAGCTTCTGGCGGCGCAGCTCATAAACGTTATCGTCGAATGCCAAGAGTAGCCTTTCTTAAAGAAAAGAGGGAACTGCGATTATAACCAACCACACCGCGCCTAACTCGTCATCCCGAGCGAAGCAGCAGCGTTGCGAATGCGGAGCTGGTGCTCAGGCGAAGGATCCCTCGCATTGAACGCGGCTCCAGGCTTCGTGAGGGTTTTGAGCCAAGTGGCCACCCACATCCTTGGCCAACGGCAAACGTCTTGCAGGTACCTGCATACTGTGGTACATTGGTACCATGACAGATGATCCCAAGCTCCTGGTCGAACGAGTGCAGACCGGGGTGCGCATGGAGAAGCGCCTGCTCAAAGTCCTGAAAGCCTTCGCCGAGTATCACGACATGACCCTCGGCGATCTGCTGGAGGGCATCGTCCTCCATGCCTTCGACGGGAAAACTCCGTTCAGCGCAGCTTCGCTCGAACGCATACAGGAGTTGAAACGCTTCTACGATTTCGATCTCGATTCCAGCGCCAGCCATCGCCTGAAAGAAATCAAGGCACGGCCCGCCCGCAAGCGGGCGGCTGACAAATAGAAGAGGCCAACCTATGCCGGAAGAACGAATCAAGTCCGCCCTCGCCGCATTGCAGTGGACGTTGGGTCTGGTAATCCTGATCGAGGCGATCCTGTTTGTGATGCCCGCAGCCCGCCACGACTTTGCTAGCACGCACATGCCCGACATAGTGCGTCAAGTTCTGGGATGGGGTGAAATTATCGGCGCCCTCCTTTTGTTGATCCCGCAAACCGCAGTTCGCGGGGCTTGGTTTCTAGCGGGCATTTTTGTGTTCGCCATCATAATTCACCTTCTGCACGGCGCCTACAACGTCGGCAATCTGGTCATCTACACCGCCGCCGCCTGGGCTATCGCGGCTGGAAAAGCTTCTTCCCAGCCACTCGCGTGATCTATGCGCCCATTCCAGGCAACATTGGTCGAAGGAACCTCCGGAGTTGGCAAGTCGACGCTGATCGATGCCCTGTTACGTCGCCAGGTTTCTTCCTCCCAGCCGCGAAAGATTCGCACCCTGGTTCATCTGGCGCAATCGCACACCTATGGCCCATTAGCCGTCGCGGAAGACGAGCGCACCCTCACAGTGGAGGAAAACCTGCGGCATCTGGAGCGCATCGTAAGCATGATCGAGTGGCTGCATGCCAGCGTGCAGGAACACAGTCGTCCATGGTGCTTCGCCGCAATCGATACCCTCCACCTTACTCACTGCGTTCGCCCCGGCGTGGTGACGTGGAACGATGTCGAAGCCTTCGATAGGCGGCTCGCCGCTCTGGGCTGCAAGTTGCTTTTCCTGCGGGCGCAGCCGGACACGATTTGGAAGCGCGGAATTGTCCCGCGCACAGATCAGCAATTCATGGTGCAGTATGCGAAGAAATTCGGGCGCACTCACCAGGAGATCCACGACTATTTTGTCAGCGAGCAGGAAGTGCTCATGGAATTGTTCTCCCGCTCTATCATGCCGAAGCTGCTGGTGGAAAACGATGACTGTGCCAGTAACGCTTTGGAAGATGCCTGGCGTTTCTGGAGCGCAGATCTCAAGGAACATGAGGCCGCGTCGTGACTGGCGACGAACTCATCGAACGCTTCGAGAGCGGAGCGATCGCCAACGATTCTTTTCATCATGCCGATCACGTGAAGTTGGCGTTCAGCTACCTGGAGAGGCATTCAGTTCTGGATGCGCTGCATAAATTCTCTACTGCCCTAAAACAATTCGCCGCAAACAACGGCAAGGCGCAGCTCTACCACGAGACCATCACCTGCGCTTATTTCTTCCTGATCCACGAGCGGATGACTCTCTCTGAGAATATGAATTGGGAAGAATTCGCTCGCGATAATCCCGATCTCTTCATCTGGAAAGGCGGTGTCCTCACCCGTTACTATCGCGAAGCTACCCTGAAGTCCGACCTTGCTCGAAAAGTTTTCCTGCTGCCCGATAAATCTCTCGAAACGCAAGCATCCGCTTGAAGTAGCTACTCATCAGCGGTAAGATGGCGTGCTCGGCAGTTCAAGTCAGGAAGCCGAGCGAGGGCACGATGCCGCAAAACTACGTTCCGATCTTCATCTTCATCGCCGTCATCGCGGTGTTGCTGCCGGTCACGCTGCTGGCGGCCAAACTGGTTCGCCCAGACAATCCGAGCAAGACCAAGCTCATGCCCTACGAGTGCGGCATCGACCCCATCGATAACGCCCGCGGCCGTTACACCGTCCGCTATTACATCGTCGCCATCCTCTTCGTCGTCTTCGACGTGGAAACTATCTTTCTGTTTCCCTGGGCTGTGAAGTTCAAAGCCCTCGGCCTCTTCGGTTTGCTCGAGATGTTGATCTTCCTCGTAATCCTGATCGTAGGTTACGTCTGGGTCTGGCAAAAAGGCGCGCTCGAATGGGTGTAACTACGCCTACGCCCGGCGCCGAAGCCCCGGTTGAAACCTTCACCGCCAGCCGCTGGACCCAGGGCAATTTTCTTTTTCCCACTCGCCTGGTCGTGAGCCCGCTTCGCGTAAGCCGCGTGAAGTCCCGCTGGTTTGGCAGGAACGAAGAGACGATTCCGATTTCAAAAGTCGCCTCAGTGCATATCTCCACGGGCGTGCTCTGGTCAGAGATTCTCATCGAATCTACCGGCGGCACCGATCCCATCACCAGTCACGGCCATCGCAAGAAAGATGCGCAACGCATCCGCGACTTGATCGAGTCCTATCAGGCGCAATCTCGTTGATAACTCGCAAAGGCTCAGCGGTAGCCTGAAGCGCACGGGTTTTTCCGCGCAACCTCGTTGACACCGCATCCTCAAGCTGATAAAAGTTAACGTTCTCTCCGTGGCACACTGCGCTGGAGCGTTCTTCTTTCCTGGCTATGCCGGACGAAACCAAATCGCCCTCTCTCCCGCCGGAAGGCGCGCCCACGCCGCCCGATCAATCGCCGGCTCCCGGGGGAGTTAAGGCCAGCACTGCGGGTTCCGTTCAATCTGACGCCCAGAGCACAACCGGAAAGCCTTCCGCAGAAATCGACAAGCCGGAAAAGCCCGCTGCAACGCCCGCTCCCTCCGCGGCAGCCCCGGCAGCTAAGCCCCCAGCCCCTGCAAAAGCCCCGGTTCCCACTCCCGTGCCGTGGGATTCGCCGATGATCGCCAAGCTGAAGAGCGCTTACGGTTCGGGCCTGGAGCCCCTGACCTATCTCGGCCAGAACTACATGATCGTCGACCGCTCGCTGATTCCGGAGATTCTTCAGATCCTTCGCAACGAAGAGCAGTTCGATTATTGCGTCGACATCACCGCCGTGCATTATCCCAAGCGTGAAAAACAGTTCGACGTTATCTGGGTTCTTTATTCGTTCGCGCGCAACGAACGCATTCGCGTGAAAACGCAAATCCTCGACGGCGAGAGCCTGCCGAGTTCGGTTCCCATCTGGGCGGCCGCCAACTGGCTGGAGCGCGAGGTCTTCGATATGTTCGGCATCAAATTCGATGGACACCCGGACATGAAGCGCATTCTGCTGCCCGACGGCTGGAAGGGACATCCCCTGCGCAAGGACTACAGTATTCTTCAACAAGACGACGAATGGGTGCAGATCAACCTGGGAATCGAGAGCGGCCAATAGCGACGAAGAACCAACGACGAACGACCATCGACCAATGACGAACCACCAACGACGAAGCTCGTGACCGATCCCACCACACTCTCGAACCTCGACCTCGAAACTCCCGAGAAGCCCTTTCTCGACGCAAACGAGCTCGTCATCAACATGGGACCGCAGCATCCGGCCACGCACG
>Ga0074045_10006014_pt1 | contig 10487 bp, 10 predicted proteins | sample BogForMeECP23OM2_FD_94442 | JGI IMG/M metagenome (GOLD analysis project Ga0074045, IMG submission 94442) | Bog forest soil microbial communities from Calvert Island, British Columbia, Canada - Bog Forest MetaG ECP23OM2 | ecosystem: Environmental > Terrestrial > Soil > Wetlands ... | reverse complement strand
TCGATCCCCGCAGTGCGCATAATACCGCTGCAACGAGACAGACTGCTGCGCCGATATAGAAGGAGATCCGGAGGGAAGGCATGAATGCCTGCGCAAGGGTGACCGGGAACCATGTTATGCCGGTCAGTGTTGCTATCGTTGCCGGGCTTAATGCAGCAACAACAGATTGTGGCACTGCAGCGAGGATGATGCGAACCGGATTATAGCCGAGAAACGCGGCGAACAATGAACCCGTCGGGGGGAGGGCACTCATAGGTGCAATGAGACCTGGTGCCCCGGCACTCGTAAGGGAAACCGTGAGTACCGGGGGAAACGTCTGCGTTAAACTGACAATGATTATGGTAAAGAACATTGCCATGGAGATGACCATGCCGCTGTTCTGCAGCATCGTCCTCATCCCTGATGCAACCCCCCTGTCTTCCCGGGGCACGGCGTTCATGATCGCCGCAATGTTCGGTGCCCCGAACATACCGTTCCCCAGCCCCATGATCAGGAGTGCAACCGCGAAGATCCAGTAACTAAAATTATAGGGCAATGCCGCAAGCATCAGGAAAGAAACGGCGGTTACAATCATCCCACCTGTTGCGAACAGCCGGGACCCGTATTTGTCAGAGAGCCAACCTGAGAGCGGTCCCATGATCAGAAATCCGGCGGTGAGCGGCAGCATGAACACGCCGGCCCAGAAGGGTGTGGACTCGTAACTATAACCCTGGAGCGGCAGCCAGATGCCCTGAAGAAGGAGGATCAGCATGAACATCATCCCGCCCCGGGCAATTGCGCTCAGGAACCCGGCGATATTTGCAAGGGAGAAAATACGGTTCCTGAAAAGGTTCAGTTTGAACATCGGGTCCTCGACGCGGCTTTCGATAATCGGGAATGCAACCAGCAGCACAACACCGGCGACTATCGATGCGATGACCCATGGATCGCCCCATCCCATCGGATCATTCCCGTACGGCAGCAGCGCGTACGTGATCCCAATTAAAAAAATGGTCAGCCCGACAACGAACGTGAGATTCCCCCACACATCGATCTTCCGGGCCCGTTTGGGCAGCGGTGATTCTTTGAGTTTCACGTACGCCCATACCGTGCCAAGAATCCCGACCGGTACGCTGACGAGGAATACGTACCGCCAGTTATAGAACGCAAGAATTCCGCCGAGGATAAGGCCAATGAACTGGCCCGACAGGAATGCGATCTGGTTGAGCCCCAGTGCCTTACCCCGTTCATTGGGAGGGAACGCATCGGTGAGAATTGCAGCACTGTTCGAGAACGTAAACGATGCCCCTACGGCCTGAACGAGGCGGAAGACGATAATCTCAATGGCACCGGTGTCACCCGTGCCGGGCGTGAGAAAGAGCAGGATGGATCCGAAGGTGAAAATGGCAAAGCCGATGTTGTAGAGTTTCACCCGCCCGTACATGTCCGAGAGCCGGCCGCAGGAAAGGAGCAGGGTCGCGGTGACGAGGCTGTACCCCATCAGCACCCAGATCAGGTACTGGAACGAGGTGAACGGATCGATATTGATCCCGTTGAATATCGCAGGAAGCGAGATGAGGGTGATGCTGCCGTTCACGGACACCATGAACATCTCGATTGTCGTAATCGAGAGAACGATCCACTTGTAGTCGATGCTCTTTTTGACGGCCCCTGTTCCAATGCCTGTAGTTTCGCTGTTTCCCATGAGAACCGGCTACCCCCGGAGTTATACGGGCATTCTCCAGAGACAAGAGATCCTGTTTTCGCTGTGCATTTCGCCGGGTGCCTCCCCTGGATATTGTGCCGATATTTTTTCCGGGATGATGATCATGTTATTTCTCCGCAGGTAAATTGCGGTACCAACCTTGGGGATCGGAATGCAGGAATGCCGGTTGGAGGTAACTGTGGTACAATCCAAAAAACACCGTTTTCAACATACTGGGCCGCCGGAACAGGTATCCGGGACGCAGGTAGAACCGCAGGTATGCCTCCGTGAGCTTGCGGGAGATCTGCTTCGATATCAACCCGAATGATTCGTACCGGATGACTGGCTCAGTTACCGTATAGCGGTCCCAGTCATCGGTGGCAAGAAGATTTTTCTCTTTTAGTTCCCGGAAGATCGGGGTTCCCGGGTACGGGGTTAGAATGGTGAACTGCGCATAATCAGGATCGAGACGGATCGCAAAATTGATCGTTGCAGTCATATCGTCGTACGTTTCCCCCGGGTATCCCAGCATAAACGAAGTAAGTACGCTGATACCGCAGTTCTTTGCAATCCTGACCGCGTCCTCCGCCATGGATAACGTGATCCGCTTGTTCATCAAATCCAAGGTTCTCATGGATCCGGATTCGACACCGTAATAAATTGTCGAAAGCCCGGCTTTTTTTAATTCCGTCAGCACCTCGTGACTGACTTTGTTCACCCGGGATGATGCGACAAAGGATACATCCAACCCCCTCGACCGTATCTCACGACCGATCGCAAGTGCCCGGGAGCGGTCGAGCATAAAATTATCATCGAGAAACTCAAGGTTGGCAACGTGATATTTCACGGCGAGTTCCTCCACTTCGTCGACAACATTCTTCGGAGACCGCGCCCGGAACTTTCCTCCCATCAGGTGCGATGAGGAGCAGTAGTTGCAGGCAAACGTGCAGCCCCGGCTGGTGATCATAAACCCGGCCCCTGCGTCGTCGTTAAACAATTTGTATTCGTTGTATGGGACAAGGTGGCGGGCGGGGAATGGTAGTGCATCCAGGTCCCGGATCAATGGTCGTGCCGGTGTGACGATGATCCGTTTGGCATCCCCGTCTTTGTGCCGGTACGCAATTCCCCGGACCGTGTCCGGCCAGTGGGGGTCTGTCATTGAGAATGATTTGACCAGGTCAACGACCGTTTCCTCACCTTCTCCGATAACGACGGCATCAAGTTCACAGCATCCGGCAAGGGTCTCCGCGGGAAGGAAGGTAACGTGAGGCCCCCCGATGAAAATGAAACACTCTGGGAGAACATCACGAATTTTCCTGATATACCGGAACGCTTTTGAGATTGTCGCGGTTGTTGCGGTCAGGCCAACAAGGTCCGGACGCACCTGTGCCAGAATTCCGGCAACCTTGTCCGGCGGGGCGTTGAGAAGGTTTGCATCGAGGATGTGGGGAGAAAATCCTGCCTGTTCAACCGAGGCGGCAAGATACATGAGATGCAGGGGCGGCGCCTTGAGTCCGAGCCCCCGGGTCGAAATGGATGAATCGAAAGGGTTGACAAAGACGACCCGGGTCATGTCGCTTTCACCAGGAAAGAGCGTTCATTTCCAGGCAGATTCGGTTGACGGCTCCCGACGGAGCCGGACACCCCGTGCCTGAGGGTATCCCACGCGTTCTGGTTGTTGACACACCCGGGGTCGGGGGCGGCAAGATCATGGAAATACGCCCATGCCCGTGCCCGGCACCCGCCGCAGATATATTTGTTCCCGCACGAGTGGCAGGCACCGGTCAGGCACTCGCGGTCCCGCAGCTTTTTGAGTACCGGCGCATTGTGCCAGATATCAAGGAACGGTTGATCCCGTATATTCCCGACTTTGATCGGCATGAAGACGCACGGCTGGATATCTCCCTGCGGTTCGATGCTGCAGTAGAGCCGGCCGGCTCCGCACCCGCCGATAAAATCCGCAAGCATCCGGGTCCTGCCATTGAGTTCAGCGCCGAGATGGAAGTGCCCCACGGGTATACCGGAATCCTCATCCATCTGGAGGGCAACACGGGCAAATTGCGGGGCGGTGGAGAGCACCTCGGGCGTCAGGCCCGGTATGTTTTTTGCCAGGATGAATTTAAGGAGGTCCTCCCTCTGGCAGGGTGTTATATCCTTATCTGCCATTTCCACACCCCGGCCGGTCGGAATGAAATTGAAACAGATGAGGCGTGGCGCCCCCAGATCCTTCGCGAGCTGGTAGATTTCCGGCACCTGATCATAATTGTCCTGCGTCACCATCGTGGCAATGCAGGTATAGATTCCCTTTCCAACACAGTTCCGGATCCCGGCAACACTCCGGTCAAACGCACCGTCAATCCCCCGCATGGCATCATGGTGTGCCGCATCTTTCCCGTCAAGCGAGATTTCGACATAATTTACGCCGGTTTCCTTGAGCCGGCCGGCAATATCGGGAGTGATCATGGTACCGTTGCTCGCCAGTGCAACATACATACCCTGGTCACGGGCACAGGCCGCGATCTCGAAGAAATCTTTTCTCATGAGGGGTTCACCACCAGAGAATGCGATAACGACGACCCCGGCGTCTGCAAGTTCATCGATAAGCTTTTTTGCCTCGTCTGTGGTGAGTTCATCCGGCAGTGCCCGTTGGGCATTCTGGTAGCAGTGCCTGCACTGCAGGTTACACAAATGGGTGAAATCCCAGACAACAAGGAACGGCGCGTTGACGATCTGGGGCCTGGTGACTCCGTACCGGGCAATGCCGTTGAGCACGTTCATGAGCCCCCGTTTGAAGACCGGTTCCGCCAGTCCTTTCCTGATATCATCGCTGCTGACACCGAACAGGTCGCTGCCTTTTTGCAGGGTATACCCTATAATCCTCCCGGCGAACCTGCATTTCCAGCAGAGATCTTTTTCCGTCCCAAGGTATGCGTCGATTGCGTTCGACAACCGGTCTCCGCATTCATCATGGGTTGTGACAAACCGGAGGCAGGCTCGCGAGACCGGATTTCCAATCCATCGTTCGACTGCCGCCATAGCCGCTGTTACATCTTCTGACATTGGGACCTCCTCATGTACCGGGCCACCCATTTTTAAAGGGGGGCATCGGCCAGAACCTCCCCGACAGTAGCATTTTGTTGTGGTATTGGCTCCATAGCCATCACCAAGAATCACGGAGGGTCAAGAGAAAAAAATTCAGGAAATTTCAGAGACCAATCCGGATTTCTTGTAGTTTTGAAAGGAATTTTACATATAGGTGCCACTCTAGCAAACGGTAAATACTATCATTTTGTAAAGTGAGCCTATACCGAGATACACTATGGCAAAAAACAAGGACTATATTACGTGGCTGGAAGCGGCCCTTGATGTGATTGGGGGTAAGCGAAAGCCATTGATCATCTTTGCCCTGGAAAATGGAGCGTTGCGGTACAGCGAGATCGCACACAGGATGACCAGAATCACCGAGAGTATGCTTGTGCGGCAGCTGCGGGAACTGGAGCGGGACGGTCTGGTGACACGGACGGTCTACCCAGAAGTCCCCCCGAAAGTAGAGTATGCACTTACCCCATCAGGAAAGAGACTGATACCGGCTCTCAGGCTCATCAGCTTATGGAGCGCCAGTTATCTCGACCGGGATGTTGTGGGAGGCAGGCTCCCACCCGTTGTCTGGAGAAAGGAGTGGCTGATCGCACTGCGGGACGATCTCACTAACATAAGTGCCCATATCGAAAAAAATCTGATGTGCATAAGCGAACCATAGATGTCTCAAAACGTACCTCCATGTCACAAACCGTAAACAGGAACGGTCGCAAATGTCAGGTTACCCAGATTGGAATACGGCAGCATTATGAGAACCCGGGGGATTGCTGCCGATCGTTACGCACTAATCATCTATGAGCCGGTTGATCGAATGCTAACACACCAGAACCATAACAAGATTCATAGAGGGAAAAGGGGGGAAAGGGGAATTCAGAGAGTGTATTAACCGGAAAAATTCATTTTTTCATAACCGATCAGAGTCAGTTTTTCATTGATTGTTTTCTCTGTGAATGGTTGGTATCCACGCCGTTTATAGAACACATCGTTTCTTTTGCTTTCCCTGCCGGTGAATAATTCAAATCTCTTAACGAGGGGAAAACTTTGTTCAATGCTCGTCAGGAGAAACGAACCAATCCCGCAATTCTGGTAATCCGGGTGGACTATTAATTTTTTTATTAAGCAGGTTCCCTCATGTAATTCAGCTCGAACTGACCCGACAATCCGTTTATCGATTTCAGCTTTGAGAACGTGAGTGTACCAGAATTCATCCCGGATCTCTGTAATACCCTGTTTTAACGGAGGAATTGAATAATCATCGATCAGTGCAGCTTCGCTCAGGAATGCGATCTTCTGAAGTGCAAGGATAGATTCGAGGTCATCGGATACTGCGACAGATATACAAATATCCTGCAGCGTATTTACTGACCCGACTTCCTTTCGTTCCCCGTCCCGGTCCATTTTGGATTCCCCCATGTAATGTTGAACACATTATTGATCGCTTTCGTCGCCGACTCGTTTACAATCCAGATCGCAATCAGGTTCTCCCGGTCGGCCACCTCCGCCTCAGCGAGCGGAAACATCATCAGTATCTCTTTGTTGTCGATGGTCAGGGTCCGGACAAATGGCTCCGGCGCTACCTGAATATCGTTCGTAACCTGGGAGAACGTCCTGTACACATCCATGCTCGTCTCTTTGAGCTTCACCGGGTTATTCGAAGAAATCCTGATAGTCACGCCCCGGCGCTTTGCGGCAGAGACCTGCTGCTTGATGAACTCCAGCTCCTCAGGATAGTAGAGCGTTCCAAACAGGTATAGGCTTGTTCGTGCCCTCCCCATCATCTCGGCGGTCTTTATCGAGATGTTGCTGATACCCTGGATGAGGATTGTCCGGGGTGGTTTCCTTTCCATGCGCTTCTCATAATTCAGAGTAAACTCGTTTGACAGTTTCTCGAGCTCTGTGTCAAGAGCAGATTTCCGGCTGCCAATAACATCCCCGGGACAGCGGGGCGTAACCTTTCCCGGCCTGCCCCGCTCGACCGTGATCCAGTTCTCTTTCTCAAGACGTTTTATCGACTCGTAGATTTTAGTCCGGGGAATTCCCGCCTCTTCGGCAAGGATAAAGGGAGTCGTACTGCCGATACCGATGAGGGTGGCATAGGCTTTCGCATCGTACATCGTCAGCCCGAGGGTTTGCAGGAGAGCAATGGTTTTGGAATCGATCTTCATTGAAAGAAAATATTCCTTATTCCCTTATATAAGTTACAAAAACATTATCACTCACCTGGCTCATAATGGGTCAACAGATAGGAGACCAAAGAATGGCAACCGTGAAAGAAAATATGCGTCTCATGCAGACGCTGGACGATGCCTGGAATGCCCAGGACTGGGACACATTTGAGAAACGCCACGCACAAGAGGTCGATGTATTCTGGCCGGGACAGGCAGAGCCGACCCATAGCCGCCCATCCCATAAGGAAGAGGCCATCGCGTTCTTTAAGATCTTCCCGGACAACAAAGTCGGAAACCGGCCGTACAAGATCTTCTTCGGACAGGGTGACTATACCTGTTCGGTCGCCGAGTTCACCGGCACCTTCAATGGTCCGATGACCACTCCCGACGGGAAGGTAATCCCGCCCAATGGGAAGAAGTTCAAGGTTGAATTCTGTACGGTCGCCCACTGGAAGAAGGGGGAGATCGTTGCGGAGAGGCTCTTCTACGATAAAATCTCTCTGATGCAGCAGATCGGCCTGATGTGAGACTGCCAGAGCCTGTAGCACTGAGACAGTTTTGTGCAGGAAGAGGGGAATGGTGGACTTGGAGCCATAATCGACTCTGCCTCACCCTTTTTCACGCATTTGTCGTGCGATCATGAAAGGACAGAGCGCACCTATGACAGGGAAAACAAAAAAATCACCTGATAACCGTGGCGAACCGATGAAGATCACCGTGAACAATAACGGCCCCTATCTCGTGACCGGCGGGGTTCCCCTCAAGACCGAGGAGATTTGCAATGATGACGAGGGGTACTGCCGGACCTGGAAAGAGATCAAGACCTACCCGCTCCAGCAGCAGTATGCCCTCTGCCGGTGCGGGCACTCGAAGAACAAGCCGTTCTGCGATGGCACTCACGTACAGATCCATTTTGACGGGACCGAGGCAGGAGACCGCGAGCCGTACCTTGACGGTGCAGGCATCATCAGGGGTCCGTCCCTGACGCTCGCCGACAACGAGCATCTTTGCAGCCACGCCCGGTTCTGTATGCGGGCCGGCGGCATCTGGAACCTCGTCAAACAATCTGATAATGCTGATGCCCGGGACATCGCCATCGAGGAGGGCTGCAACTGCCCGTCGGGGCGGCTGGTCCTCTACGACAAAACGACCGGAAAGGTAATTGAGCCGGACCTGGAAAAATCCATTGTCGTCATCGAGTACCCGCCACGCGGTGAACACGGACCACTCTGGGTCCGGGGCGGTATACCGGTGGTATCTGCCGATGGCAAACCTTACGAGGTCCGGAACCGGGTCACGCTCTGCCGGTGCGGGAAGTCGGAAAACAAACCGTTCTGTGACGGGAGTCATATCGAGCGGTTATCGGAGTCGGACGGGGAAAGAGATCAGAGGAGGAATGAAGCGTATGAGTTTTATCAAAGTTGCAAAAGTAAGTGAAATTACTGCCGGGACCATGAAACACATTGAGTCCGGCGGCAAAGAGATATGCATTGTGAATGTTAGCGGGAAATTCTATGCGATCGGGGACCGGTGCGGTCATGAGAACGCACGGCTTTCCCGGGGGTCCCTCATGGATACTATCGTGACCTGCCCCATGCATTCCTCACAGTTTGACGTAACCACCGGGAAACTGATGTCCGGGCCTGTTGAGGCAAAGATAGAAGGAGCGGAGAAACTTCCTTCGGAGTTCCAAAAAGTTATGGTACGTATGGCGGAGATCATGGCACCGGTGAAAACGTACGATGCGCAGATATTCCCGGTCAGGATTGATGGCTCAAAGATCTTCGTGAACGTCTGAAAACCAGTATCTATTGAAGTCAGGATCCAGTTTCCTGTTGGATTTTTCCGGCGGTATGATGGGATAAAGACTGAAAATTTGGTTTTCCTGTCGTTCCCTTAATAGGAATAAAAAGAAATTGAGTAGATTACACCGCAATTGCATTTAAATAAAGGAGTTTTCGACGCAGACCAAACCACAACTCCCGAAGACTCGACAGAACCAAGAAAAAGAATCATAATCTAGAATCACTAAAATTCACTTAGAGGGTTTGTTATCTCCACTTCAAAGCAATACGTCCCGATTTTCCTCAGTTCTACCTATAATGATTTAATCCCATATCGAAAAGCTGTTTCAAACCTCCTAGAAAAATTGAAACTTGGGATTAATGGTATGGAAGTTTTTGGTGCCCGGACCGCAGAGCCGATTCAAACTTGTGTTGAGGAAGTAAAAAAGAGCAAAATTTTTATCGGAATTCTCGGAATGCGGTATGGATCTATTGACATCGAAAGTGGGAAATCCTTTGTCCAAATCGAATATGAAACTGCAATAAATCGAGGATTAGATGTATTGATTTATCTCATCGATGAAGAAAATGCACTGATTTCTCCCATATTTGTTGATAAAGATGAAAATGCTAAAAAATTACAAGAATTCAAGGAGTATCTCAAAAAAAATCATACGGTTGAGATTTTTAATTCACCTGATGATTTGGTTAAAAAAATTGAAAGAGATCTTCTACGGCTTGCTACTGACAAGGGGTTAATCATCGATGAGGGGAAATTCGAACCGGTATCAGATGAGAAACCAACGATTGAGTTAATTAAAAAATTCAATGTCCTTCCAAAATTATTGAGTGGGACAGAAATTGAATTATTTGTGGAATTTATATCTTCTCCTTATCCAATTCAAAAACAAACTTGTGATGCATTAAATCTTACTTATGGATCATCAGTTCGACGAAGAATAAAAATAAATCGTCCGAAAAACATCCCCCAAAAACAGTTTCAATTTTTACAAGAACTTTTTGCTGATGGCGGGCTTGCAGAATTTGTTTACGACGCTGAGCAAGGAAGGGAGTATAACATCATTGCAAAACTATCATTTGGAATAGAACAGCACGTGATTAAGACATCAACAAAATCATTTGAATTACATTCGAGCACGCCGCCTATAGTTGATTTGGACACAAAGGAGAAAATTGAAAATTATATTCAATACAATCCTATCGAGGCTTTAGTTTTCGTTACTATAATCATTTAATGAAATGTAATACCATAATCCAACGGTAATCATAATATCGAAAAAATGTGTTTAAACCTATTGACATCGGTAAAAATGCGGCAAATGCGACATGTTCATGATTCTCAGTCACCCGTGAAACACTCCCTCCAGACAGAACACCGTCAGTTTGTCCACTGTCCCTGCTTCGACGCATCGTGGCTTGAGGTCGCAGACCGGGCACATCGTATGGTCCAATTCCTTCTTATCCACATTCAGAGTGTCCCATGTTTGTCGTGCAGGTCATAGAGCAGCTTAAGGTACTTGCCTTCCGCAATCCGGGGGATCTGGCTCTGTCAGGTCTTCGGCAGGTTGTCATTTTTCTTCGGAGTGTTAAATCTCATAACTGCCGACAACTTGACAGAACCTCGGTTGGCATCCACAAAAGTTATGGTTCAATAATAGAAGGTAATCCATATGCCTGGTATGGCTGCTGATATGAGCGGTGTGATAACCGCTATCCTTCTCGCAGGAGTTT
>Ga0074045_10006013_pt1 | contig 10491 bp, 11 predicted proteins | sample BogForMeECP23OM2_FD_94442 | JGI IMG/M metagenome (GOLD analysis project Ga0074045, IMG submission 94442) | Bog forest soil microbial communities from Calvert Island, British Columbia, Canada - Bog Forest MetaG ECP23OM2 | ecosystem: Environmental > Terrestrial > Soil > Wetlands ... | reverse complement strand
TGCAAACCAGGGAGCTGGCCGAGGGCGCGGGGGGCGGACGGCTGCCCACCGGCGCCCGCAACGGTCTGAACGATTGGCGACGCCCCGACTACGGCGGGCCGTGCCCGCCGATCGGTCGACACCGCTACTTTTTCAAGCTCTATGCCCTCGACTCCACGCTCTCGGAGCTCTCCTCCCCCACCAAGGCAGAGCTTGAGCGCGCCATGCAGGGCCATGTGCTCGCGCGGGCCGAGCTGCTCGGTACCTACGAGAAGAAGCATCCCTAACCCACTGGAGCCATGGATCAGATCCCCCGCGTTCCCTTGAATACTCGCCGCTGGCCTGGGAGGTCCGCGATCCCGAATCCGCGTACCCTTTTGGTTGTCTTGCTTCGGGGCCACACCACGACACGATGAAGCCGCGTACGTCCAAGGCGCACGACTTTTTCAATTTGTATACCCACAACTTCGTGCGCGTGGCGGTCGCAACCCCGACGCTGCGCGTCGCCGATCCTGCCTTCAATGTCGACAGCACACACAGGTTGATGGCTGAAGCGGCCCGTGAGAAGGCGCTCCTTTGTGTCTTTCCCGAGCTCGGAATCTCCTCCTACACCTGTGATGATCTCTTCCACCAGCAAGCGCTCATCACGGGCGCGGAGGACGCGCTCTCGGAGCTGCTCCGACGGACGAGGGATCTGCCCCTGGTCGCTCTCGTGGGGATGCCAGTCCAAGTGGACGGACTGCTCTACAACTGTGCCGCTCTTGTCTGCCACGGAAGGTTGCTCGGGATCGCCCCTAAGTCGTATCTGCCGAACTATCGGGAGTTCTACGAACTCCGACAGTTCACTCCCGGAGAGGTCTGCAGAAGGAGCGAAATCACGCTGGCGGGTCACCGTGCCCCCTTTGGCAATCGCCTCCTCTTTCGATTGCAGGAGCAGCCCAAGTTCGCGCTGTTCGTCGAAATTTGTGAAGACCTTTGGGTTCCGGCGCCGCCCTCTTCATTCGCTGCCCTCGCAGGCGCGACGCTGATCGCCAATCTCTCAGCCTCGAATGTGGTCGTGGGGAAGCATCAATACCGGCGCGACCTCGCGTCAAACCAGTCGGCGCGATGCCTGGCTGCGTACCTCTACAGTGCATCGGGTCCCGGTGAATCGACGACCGACCTTGCCTGGGACGGCCACGCGATGATCTGGGAGAACGGGAGCTTACTCGCCGAGTCTCGGCGCTTCTCCCCGCTGCCTCAGCTGACCTTCGCCGATGTTGACCTCGATCGTCTGTGGGCGGATCGCATGCGGCAGAACTCATTTGGTCAATCCATGCAACGCCACCGGTCGGAGGTTTCCGGGTTTCACGAGGTCGATTTCTCACTCGCCTTGCCGAAGGGGCGTCTGCCCCTCGCGCGCCGGATCGAGCGCTACCCCTATGTACCGGAAGACCCCGCGACGCGGGAAGCCCGTTGCGAAGAGGTCTACCGCATCCAGGTGCAGGGCCTTACCACACGAATGCGTGCGACCGGGGTAAGGAAACTGGTGATCGGCGTCTCAGGCGGCCTGGACTCCACGCAGGCGCTCCTGGTGTGCGCCCGCGCGATGGAAGAGCTTGGGCTCCCTCACAAGAATATCCTCGCCTACACCATGCCGGGATTTGCGACGAGCGTGCGAACGAAGAGCCAGGCCTGGAGCTTGATGCGCGCCATTGGCGCCACTGCCGAAGAAATCGATATCCGCCCCGCCTGCTTGCAGATGCTGAAGACGCTGAATCATCCCTACGCAAAGGGAGACAGGCGTCCCCGCGTCTATGATCTTAGCTTCGAGAATGTGCAGGCGGGTGAGCGGACGAGCCACCTTTTTCGGCTGGCCAATCGTTACGGTGCGATCGTCGTCGGGACCGGAGACCTCTCGGAACTGGCGCTCGGCTGGTGCACCTACGGGGTCGGCGACCAGATGTCGCACTACAACGTGAATGTGAGCGTACCGAAGACTCTGATCCGCGACCTGATCGGGTGGGTAGCGCATTCGGGTGAGTTTGATCGGGGCGTCGGCCGGGTACTCGAGCGCGTACTGTCCACGGAGATCAGTCCGGAGCTCGTGCCGGGGAGAAACGGCGGGCAACCCGCACAGCTGAGTGAGAGTGTGATCGGCCCCTACCCGCTCCAGGACTTCCATCTCTACTACACATTGCGTTTTGGCTACGCGCCGGCGAAGGTCGCGTTCCTCGCCTGGAACGCTTGGAGCGGCAAGGACGGCTACCGCCTCAGCGAGATCCGCAAGTGGCTCGGTGTCTTCCTGCAGCGCTTCTTTCAAACCAGCCAGTTCAAGCGCAGTGCGCTCCCGAATGGGCCCAAAGTCGGTTCGGGGGGATCGCTCTCGCCGCGAGGAGACTGGCGAGCACCCTCTGACGGCGTTGCAGAGTGCTGGCTCGAGGATCTGGAGCGCGTACCGACGCGCGACTAGCCGAGTTCGAGGGGATGCCGAGCAGCCCACTGCTTCGCCTTCGCGATGGCGATGCGGATTGCCCGGCCGTCGTCCATTCCTTCCTCGAGCAACGCGTTGGCGATTTCGATCGCCTTCTCGCGCACCCGCTCGGGGAGCGCCTCCATCGCCGGCGGGTATCGGAGCACCGTCCAGGGCAAAGCATCCCCTGCTTTCGCGTGCTGCATCTCGTTGTGGCGGCGAAGATATCAGGGCCGCGCACTCGGGGGGGGCGCTAGCTAGCGGGGGCCCGCCTCTAGTTCGGCGCCGCTCCATTTCCCCGGAGAGACACCGCTCGCTTCGAGGAGTCTCGCTTGCGCGCCAGAATCAGCCGCTCATACGCCTTCGCGAGCCGCATACACACGGCTTGCAGCGCGGCGAAGGAAGCATCCGCCAAGGCCTCCGCACCGTTGTCGGCGTAAAGCAGGCCTACGATCCGGCCTTGAATCACGATCGGAAGGACGGCGATCTCCTGAGCGCTTTCACGCCCCAGCATGCCGAGGATGCGCGCACCGAGTCCATCCTGAGGCGGGAGCCCGCGCAAAGGCTTGTGACTCGCGACAACGTCGGCGAACGGGCTCGCCACGTCAGAGGGGAAGAGGAGTTGCTCCCCGCAGTTGGCGACTCCCTCACCGCAGACGCCGTGGATCACCCCGCGATGGACTTGCAGCAGACCCGCTGCCGACACGTATGCCCGGGCGAGATGGACTGCGAGGCGTGCCACGTGCTCGCGATGCGTGGAGCGATCGATCTCGGCCTCCAGCGCTGCCGCCGTCGCGGCCGAGGGAGGCCGCGCCGGCCCTGAAGGGCGCGACTTCTGGTGGATCGCGGGTGTCACTCGGGCTGCCGAGGGAATCCCGTCGAGAGGGATCCGCTCTTTTCCGAGGGAGGTTCGGGGCTCGGCCGGGAGGGGAAGACGGCGCGCCTCTGAGGTTCGCGTGCCTTCCGCGGCGATTTTCGAGTAGAGCGCGTGGAAGACCTCCACGTCGATCAGCTCCTCTCCAGGGCCAAGCGGGGCAATCCGCGCCTTCATGACACGCTCGCGTTCGCGTCTTCTAGCCAGCGCCGATAGGCTGCGGGGGGCTCCACGAGGCGGAGGCCTACACCACCGGTGGCCAGCAGCTTCAGGCTGTGCGAGATGTGTCGCCGGTTCGGCACGGAGACCTCGAGGACGAACTGCTCCCCCCCGGTGGTTCGAAAGGTGACCACGGCAGCAGAGCCAAGCAGGGGCGCCGCGTGAGTCTCCACAAAGAGACCTTGAACCGAGAGATTCTGCACCACTCCCGGGTGGCGGCCTCCGTCCAACATGAGAGTGCAGGGGATGCGTTCCTTGATTCGGCGGGCTTCTCGCCGATCGAGTTCGGGAATGAATCGCCGCCGCATGCCCGCGCCTCCTTCGGGGACCGAAGGCCCCGTGGTAGGTGGCCCCTGAACCTGCCGACGTGACGCGATTCGGTGGGGATGTCGAGCGCAACGCGGCATTTGGTCCACCCCCTAGACGGCGGAGGCCCTAAGAGAGGTCCTTGGATTTGATTCGAACCGCTACGCGCTGCGTGAAGCGGGAGCTCCCCCTTGGCGCCCCGCCCTCCACCCGTCGAACCCGTCTGTCCCAAGCTGCATCCCTACTGCCAGCGCCTTGGCAGGCAAGTTTCCGTGAGATGCAGAGAACTTTGCTCCCGGTCCCGGGGTGGTCGGGCCTTCACCAAAGCGTGGGCGACTCCCGGGCCTAGGTCCCGCGCACCAGCCAAGGATCTCCTTTGGATGGACACCCTCAGATCTCCGCGTCAGGAGGTCGTCGCCAATTCGACAACAGGGTGCGTAGCGCAGCGCCGATCGCTTTCAGGCTCCGGGTTAGGACGTCGTCCTCGATTCTCGACTCCTAGGATGCCTCGTCGAACTGGATCTCTCGACGCTGGACAAGGTCGACGAATACTTGCACGACCTGGGGATCGAACTGGGTGCCAGCGGCGTTTTGGATACGGGAGACCGCTTCCTCGGCCGAGATGGCTTGCTTGTAGGTGGCATGGCTCGTCATGCTGTCGAAGGCCTCTGCCACACCGATGATGCGCGCTTCGAGGGGGATATCCTCGGCCGCGAGCTTTTGCGGATAGCCCCTCCCATCGAACCACTCGTGATGGTGGAGAACAAAGGGCGCAAGATCACTCCACAGGCGGACCGGCGAGAGCATGCCTGCGCCGAGTGCGGGATGCTTTTCGTACGCTGCCCGAACTCCATGAAGATCGGGCTTGATCTTGAGCATCCCCACATCGTGAAGCAAGGAAGCGAAGTGCAGTCGATGAAGCCGATCTTCGGAGAAGCCCAGGGAGCGAGCGATGCGGTTTGAGATCCGGGCGACGCGGCGCGAGTGTCCAACCTGGACATCACAGTGCGCATCCAGCGCCGCTACGAGCATTTCTGTCACATGGGTGAAAAAGTTCTGCTGGGACTCCTGGAGGTCCGTGTTGCGGGTCGCGACGGCTGCGAGCGCGCAGAGCGTCATGACGGCACTCAACTCACCTTCGCTCACACGGTGAGCGTCCCCGGAGTACACGACCCCCAAAGCGCCCATCGGCCCACGCGGGCCCGAAAGGGGAGCAACGATCGCGGCCGGCATCGTCGGAGTCGCCCCGGAGACGGCGGGTTTTGCGTCGCGAACCACGAGCGCGGCCAGCTTCTCGAGCTGAGCGCGCACCGCCTCTCCCGGTTGACCGCCGTTCGCGGAGGAGACCAGGGACAGCGGGCCTTCCTTGTCGGAGCACATCCATAGAAAGGCGGCGGTGGAACCCGTTACGGCCAGGGCGACAGCGGCCGTGACCCCAGCGACGTCATTGGCGTGCTTTGCGCTCGCGAGCTTCGCCGACGCATCGAGCAGCCCCTGGAGCCGCCCGTTGTCGGCGTCCATCCGTTGGAGACCCTGTTGCGCCGTGCGCCGAATCAGCAGAAACGATCCAAGGGTGAGGGCCGCAACGGAGCCAAGACCCCCCAGCAGCCCTTTGGCCACCGGTCCGTCCGGGAGGGCCGGCACGACGTAGCGCAACGCCAGGAAGGCGAGTGCCACAAGAGGCACGATCGCGCCGAGGAAGTAGCCGGTCAGGATCGCACGGTCGAGCCGCTGGGAGAATATGGACAATCGATGGGGAGTTCGCGCTTTGCCGGCCATTCGAGAGGTACCGCCTCGCTTCGAGTCTCCTGCCCTATCGGCCGAGCGCAGCTGCGGCTGTAACTGCCCGCCGCGGCGGTTGCGTGACAAGGCGCATGCCAAAGGCGGCCGCCGCGGGCCCTGCTTCGCGTGTGGGCGGCACCGACGCGAACGTGTCGCGCAGCCTGGCGGCGACTTGGCGGAGCACAGCGGGGACCCGGGCGCGAAATGCCTTTGCCAACACAGTCGAGACGGGCCCGGGCTCCACTCGGTTGGTCTGCGGTGAGGGGGGCGGAGTCATCCGCCACGGGTTGCGAGCGGCCGGACTAATCCTCGGTGCCTGTGCTGCACGAGTTGAAACGTCCATCCGCGGCCCTCGAAGCATCACCCGCACCAGGGTTCCCTGCGTAATACTCAAACTCGAAACGCGCATTGTCGGTCCGCAATCCCACCGGTCCATCGAAGGTCGCGATCTGGCTCCCCAGGGTTCCCTCCCACACGAGCCTACCATCGGCGATGAGCGTGAGATCATCGCCACGCAGTGCTGCACGGAGCCAATGAGATTCGCCGGGCTGGATCCTCGGGAGGTCTAGGTGACTCCGTGCCTTCATCGTCAGGTAGCCGCCCGCGTGACATTCCGCATGGGTGTGCTTGTCGGGGTTGCGCTTGAGGGAGACCGAAAACTTGGAATCCGGCTCGATGTGCCACATCGCATAGACCAGATTGCAGGTGTCCTGCGCCCGGAGCTTGAGGCCGATCTGACGGCGCAGCTCGCCGGAAGCAAGCGGCTTTGAGGCTTTGGTCGGCCCCAGGTAGCGGAAGCGAACCTCAGCGGTCTGGTCGGTCACGACCCGGACGATGGCCCGGGAACTTGGCGTCTCGATCCCCAGAAGCCCATCGGGAAGGGACGAGACGATCCCGTTGGTCACGCACAGCTGCTCCCTGCTGATCCGCTGGAGCGGCTCCTCCGGAGCCGCTTCCGCCGTTGCTTGTGTGACGGGGCAAGACAGGAGGGCGATCAGCACGCGGGTGGCCAGACCCGTACTCAAGGGCGGGCCATCCCAAGGAGTTTCAGCATGGCTCGCACGAGCGCTGCGCGCTGGCGGATCCAGCTCGCTCTTCGACGAGCCGCTTGCCGAGCTCTCCCGGTATGAGGCGTCTTCCTAAGGATGTGGGAGAAGGGCACGTTCTTCGATCCCGGCGAGGTTTTCTGCTGCGGGTGCAAACCCGTTTGCGGAGGATACCTTTGGCGTGGTGGGCCTGCCGCACACGGTCCGCGGCCGCGAATTCGGCGCGAGCAGGCGTCAGCGAACGCAGCGCCACAAGCGACGAGTCGCCTGGAGGCCATCATGACAGAGCCGTCCAATCCGGCGATCGCGTGCGATCTCAGCGCTCTCACGGCACGAGAGCGCACAACGCGCGCCGAGCTTGCCGCCAGGATCCGCTCGCTCGCAACCGAACTGGTCGAACTCGAGGATGGCTATGCGCTCCGGCTCGCGTCGGGACCCGAAGTGGCCCGCCACGCCCTCGAATGGATCCTCCTTGAGAGCCGCTGTTGCCCCTTTCTTCGAATGGAGCTCATCGTCGAAGCGGAACGTGGGCCACTCTGGGTTCGTTTGGGAGGAGCCGCCGGGGTCAAGGAGTTTCTGAAAGCCGCGGGACTCGGAGTCACGCAGCCTCGGCAATCCTGCGCATGTTAGAGAGCGTCCGTTCGGGAGTTGGGGTCCTTCGCAGGAACGGGGGCGATCTCGCCTGACCGAAGCCGGGGATACACCTCTCGCCTGCTCCCCACGCGACGAGTCCTCCCATGGCCCCGCAAATCGCGATGCCGCCCCTGCGGACGTCAAGCTGCTTCGCCGGTAGCTCGATGAGAGGAGCGAGCCGGGAGCGCCGATGCAGATTGCACTGGTCGTGGATGGTACGCGCGGAGATGTCCAGCCGATGCTCGTGCTTGGCCAGGCGCTTGCCGCCGGTGGTCACGCCGTACGCCTCTGTGCCCCGCCCGACTTTCGGGAGGCGACAGAGCGTGCGGGGCTCGAGTTCCGGGCGGTCGGCACGAATGTGCGCGCCTGGCTCGCACGCCATACACATGCCCTCGAGGGCAGGCCCATCCACGCTCTGCGCGAGATGATACGCTACGCGCGGGAGTGTCTCCGAGCGCAATTCGAGGCTCTTCCCGAAGCCACGAGCGGATCGGAGTACCTGATCGGCGCCGGAATCCAACTTGCTGGGCCTTCGCTCGCCGCGCTCCGGAGTGTGCCCTACACCTACATCGCCTATTGCCCGGCCCTCTTCCCCTCTGCCGAGCACCCGTCGATGGTATTGCCACACCAGACGCTCCCCGGCTGGGCGAATCGCCTTAGCTGGCGTGCCACGCGAGCCCTCTTGAACCAGGTATTCCTGGGAACCCTCGGCGAGTGGCGTGGGGAGCTGGGCCTCCCTCCGGTGCGAGATGTTCTTGACTACCTCGTGGGCGAGCGCCCCGCCCTGGCTGCGGATCACGAACTCGCGCCGCTTCCGTCAGACTGTGCGATCCCTGTGCGCCACATTCGAGCCTTCCAACCCCCGCCCGGGGATGCGTTGCCTGCAAAGCTCACCTCGTTTCTCGAGCAGGGGCCTCCACCCGTCTATGTGGGCTTCGGAAGCATGACGGACAGCGACTCCGCGCGTACGACGCGCGAGATCGCAAAGGCACTCTCCGCCGTCGGCTGTCGCGCGATCGTGTCGCGGGGCTGGGCCGGGCTCGGTGGAGTGCCGCTTCCCGAAGGCATGCTCGAAATCGGTGCAGTCTGCCACGTGCGTCTCTTCCCGCGGCTCGCAGCTGTTGTGCACCATGGAGGCGCGGGAACGACGACAGCGGCCGCGCGGGCCGGGATCCCGCAGATCCTGGTGCCCCACTTCGCAGACCAGCATTACTGGGGACGAAGGGTCGAGCTCCTCGGCATCGGGCCTCCTGCGATTCCGAAGAAGCGCTTCTCCTCTCAAGCCCTCGGGGCGGCGCTCAACGCCACTCTGGAGAACGAGATCGTGGCCGAGCGGGCGAGTGAACTCGCGACCCGCTTGCGAGCGCGCGCAGTGATCGATGTAGATCGTGTCCTCGGATCCTAGACCCTCGATTGCGGGCGGATTGCGCTGGAGGATCGATCACGAGCCCGTCCAGCCGCCGCCGGCTCCAAATTGATTCGCTGACCCTCACTCTGCGTCTCTGGGAGCTGCCGTCGCGGTCCCGCCCGATTCCGGGTAGCGCCAGAGGACCTCGCGCAGAACTCTCGGAAGAGGTCATGCGACTGCGGGTTCGCCCACACGCTCTCCAATGGTTCTCGCAAGCCCTGCGTTGGCACCGTTCGGTGGGGTGCTAGCTACTGACGGCTGTTGTGCGAAGTTTATGGGATTCCAATCCGGATGCTGTTGAACCCCCGATAGGAGAGAAGTGATGAAGGCCAGGCGTCTCCGCTTCCCCGACCCTAGAACCGCGGCGACGGCATGAGGGCGATTCCCGTCGTCGCTTGCGCTCTCCTGCTCGCCTCGTCCACGGCCCAGGCTCAAGTGGGGCTCACGAGCGGCGCCGCGCTCCTCACGTTGTGCGAAGAGCCGGCGCATCTGCCGGAGTGCACGCAATACATCGCAGGTGTTCTTGACGCGCATGGATATGACCTATCCCGGTTTGGATCTCGCCGGGATTTCTGCATCCCAGAAGACGTTACGACCGAGGAGCTCGAACGGGTCGTGGTGAAATGGCTCAAAGATCATCCGGACAAGCTCAGAATCACAGCCGCGAATTTGGTCTTCCTCGCTTTCGTGGATGCCTTCAAGTGCAAGGGAGATCGGGACTGAGCGTAGCTTTCCATTTCCATAGGCCCGGGACGCGAGATGCTTGGGGCTCCTGTTGCTCTTCGTGAGAAATCTGATGCGGCGGATGTACATGTACACCCAGACGAGTAAGGTCAGCAACATCATCGCGAAGAGGGAACCGAAGCTTGCAGTTTGCGCCATGCTTCCCTGTGCCTGAAGGCGTGCGGATCGATCTCAAAGACCGCTGTTTGCCATCGCGAGGAATGACGAGCGGCGCGGCGCACGTTCGCGACCGCCCCCCCTGGGCCCGCAAGACGCGGATCCCCCGAGTCTCACGCTTCCTCCCAGACAGTGTCAGGTGTTCGATAAAAGGAACGCGGCTTTCCAGGCCACAGCCCGTGGAATCCCGGGCAGTGGCTCCTGCGCGCTGGCCTGTACCGTGCCAATTGGTCTCGCTTTCAGCTTCAAAATGTGGCCTCGAGTCTCGCGATCCCCTCTCCTTCCGCGCGGTGTGCCCAGAGCGCCGTGGCACCGTTCCTGCACTCGCGTCCCCCCGCTTTCTCGCAGCGCAGGGGGAGGTCTGGCGTGGAGGCCGCAGCATTGGCGGACAGAAGAAACTCTCGAGAGCTGTACGACATGGCGGTGGTGCGCGGTTTTGCCATCTCCACACTGGTATGGGGGATCGTGGGGATGAGCGTGGGCCTTCTGGCCGCGCTCCAGCTCGCCTGGCCAGAGCTGAACTTGCCCCCATATCTCCACTTCGGGCGTATCCGGCCCATCCATACCAACGCCGTCATCTTCGGCTTCACCCTCGGCGTGGTGTTCACGGGCAGCTACTACGCCGTTCAGCGACTGTGCCGGGTGCGACTCTTCTCCGATGCGCTTTCGCGCGCACACCTTTGGCTGTGGAATGCAATCATCGTGGGTGCGGCCCTCTCGCTGGCTGCCGGATACACGACGTCCAAGGAGTACGCGGAGCTCGAGTGGCCGCTCGACATCGCCGTCGTGGTGATGTGGGTGATCTACGCCGTGAACTTCTTCGGCACGATCGCGCGGCGACGCGAGAAGCCGATGTACGTAGCGCTCTGGTTCTGGATCGCGAGCATCCTCA
>Ga0074045_10006012_pt1 | contig 10492 bp, 12 predicted proteins | sample BogForMeECP23OM2_FD_94442 | JGI IMG/M metagenome (GOLD analysis project Ga0074045, IMG submission 94442) | Bog forest soil microbial communities from Calvert Island, British Columbia, Canada - Bog Forest MetaG ECP23OM2 | ecosystem: Environmental > Terrestrial > Soil > Wetlands ... | reverse complement strand
GTGGCTGCGGGTGCCGGGGCAGGAATCGCATACTCATGCGACTTTCGGATAGCAGCAGAAAACGCAAAGTTCATTCAAGCATTCATTCGCGTTGGCCTTGCGCCGGACTCTGGAACTAGCTTCTTCCTTCCAAGACTGGTGGGTTTTGCGAAAGCACTAGAATTATCCTTAACAGGAGACGAACTCACGGCCAAAGACGCGGAACGCCTAGGGTTGGTCTCAAAAGTTGTTCCAACAGACCAATTGATGATAATCACGAGGGAACTCGCCGGTAAATTGTCCCAAGGCCCTACCAGGGCGATCGGGCTCACGAAGCGGGCATTGAACAAATCAATCTCTTCTGACCTAGAAACGGTCCTGGAATACGAGAGTTATTTGCAAGAGATCGCAGGCGCGACGTCCGATCATCTTGAAGCTGTCCGAGCATTCTTCGAAAAGAGAAAGCCGGTTTTCAAAGGAAAGTAGTTACGACTAGAATGGGGTGGCCACGGGTTCGTCTGCGCGTACGTCAACCTCGACCCCTTCCAAATCGATTTCGGGAATGGCAGGAACAGGTATGCCTAGTTTCTCGATTTGTTCTCTGCGCCTCTGAATTGCCTTACGCCAGCCGTTCGATTTTTCCTCGATGGAAGGCACTCCTAGGCCTGAGTCTCTTGCAACTTCCTCCATTTCCGTGTCGATCTCATCGAAATCTTTGGGCAAATGCCAGAATATGGGCATTGGGCGGTAGAGAAGTGGAGAAAGGAAGATGAAGCCGTGTTTCATCTGTCGTGTTATCATCAACTTCTGATCTGCTTGGAAGTCTTTGGCTAGGTTATCCAGAAGACATAATGTACCAGCTAAATGTCGTGATTCGTCCACCGTCACGTTTTGGAACGCTTCCTTGTAGAGTCTGATTCTTGAGAGATCGCTGACGGTATTGAAGATCAGCTGGGCTCCGATCTCCGCGAAGAAGAAGCTTGAGAATATCAGCTCTAGTGGATATTTGTCCCAAGCTTTCATGAACCCATCCCAGTACCTCCTCCCGTTATCATAAAGAGCAGTGATGTTCTTCAACGCCCGCTTTTCGAAGTCGGTTGTGGCGTTGTACTTGTATGGGAAATTCGGGCAGAGCTTATTGCAAGCACGCCTGCAAACCTCGTCATGCCTACATTCATCGAATGTCACCGCCGCCAGAAACTTCTTGGTTGGATCCTCCATATCATACATAGCCGCCTTCAACATCGCTGTCCCGAACGCTGCGATTCCTGATTTCTCGAATAGCGCAAGCTTAGCCATCCAATACGCCTGCGCAACGCGTTCATTCGCGTCTAGGCCAGTGGGATCGAGTGTGTCCCAAGACAGTGTGACAGGGTTCCAGTCTTGAACGAAGGACTGCTCATACGTGCGAAGCAACTGTTGCGTCTTAACAGTCCAGTTGCCCGGGAAAATGTTCGGTTCAGCAGGCGTCTTTGACATGGAGCCCATTCTAGGGTGAAAGGAAATGCTCCTTTAAGGATTCCGAAGTCAGTGTGCCCTATCTCATCAACATGATGCATGGTCAAATGTTTTGTGAACAACTGTATGCGAACTAGTGAAGTATACTTCCGCCGTCTAACACGATCGTTTGACCGTTTATGAATGTCGAATCGTCTGAACAAAGGAACGTGAGAATCTTGGCGATCTCTTCAGGTTTGCCGAATCGTTTGATGAGATTCTCGCCCTTTTCCCTTTCCAACTCTTCCGCCGTCAGTTCTGTTACCCATTCGGTTTCAACGTTCCCGAGTGCTACTGTATTTACTCGAACGTAGGGTGCGAGCTCAACAGCGAGCGCCTTCGTCAAGCCAATGACGCCCGCCTTAGCTACCGTAAATGCAAACCCCCTATCGTGCCCAGCCAAAGCAGGAGTTGAGCTAACGTTCACAATCACCCCCTTCTTTTGTTTCATAAATTGCGGCGCAACGGCCCGCGCACAGAGGAAGGACCCGAACAAGTCCACGTTGATAGGTTTGAAAAAGTCGTCGGGTGACAACTCCAAGAAACGCCTATTCCACTCACCCCTTGCAGGGTAACCGGCTAAGTTCAACAGAAAATCCACCTTCCCGAACTTGCCAACCGCAGCTTCAACCATACGTTGAACCTGGCGGGGAGACTCCTTCACGTCTGTGAAGTTGACTTGCGCTAGCAGGGCCTTTCGGCCGAGAGAAGCTATCTCTTTAGCGACCTTCTCTGCCGCACTCTCATTGGAATGATATTGCACGACCACATCGGCACCTTCCCTTGCGAATTCTAAGGCGGCAGCACGGCCGATGCCGCCGCTGGCTCCCGTGACTATGGCAACCTTCCCGGATATCGTCGACATTTAGATAGACCACTACCCATACAGTTGGGCGTTACAGGGCTATATGTTACAAGCAACAAGACTCCCCTTGAGTAGGCTTTATTTCTTCCAGAACCCGAATAATGGTCAGAGAGGAAAATCAGTCGCCCACTTTTGAGCAACTGACCCAGTTCAACAAGCGCGTGCCCGTCTTAGTCTATGAGAAAATCAAGACTGGACGGTTTCTGCTCATAAAGCGCTACAAAGACAAGCTGGTTTTTGTCGGCAAATTGAATGTCTTGGGTATCCTCCTATTAGGAATTACTGGGTACTGGTATCTTTCTGGCACCAAATATCACAGCTACGTGTTGGAAGGGCTTTTGGGCATCATGTCCACCGCCAAGTTGGATGACAGACTCTACAAGGTAACCGATTGGGGCCATAAGAAGGGCCGACTACTCGTCTATGTAACAAAAGAAACGCCGAGAACACCAATACGAACTCAAGAAGTTTAACTTGAGAAATTCATTCGCCGCAAAAAGGGATTCAGCATCGACTCATATAGAGTTAGAAACCAGTCGTCTGGCAAAGAAGGCCCAAATGCTTTAATGTGATTCAAGGCTACGCTAGAGAGGGCTTCGTGGTAGAAGAAAAACCGGCAGCAAACGACTCAGAACTTGACGATGAATATTTGCCTGCTTGTTGCCGTAACGGAAAAGAACATCGACATCCAGTTTAGCCGAGATGTTCTGGAACACAGTTTCGTGGTAGCGTGGAGTTTCGATTATCTAATAGATTCCTCTCATTGAGGCCTAGCGCGTGAGGATGTAGGAAAAGTTTCCATTCTCTAGCTTCGACGGCTTAAGCTTCAGTTTTGTGCCCGCCTTCAAATTTTCCATCGGAATTCTCTGATCGATCCATGCCAAAACCTTTGGCCCCTCGGAAAATTCAGCTAAGCCTAGCAAATATGGGGCTTGTTCTTTGAAAGATGTCGGAGCAGCGTCTACTTTTGTGAATGTTATCAACGAGCAATCCCCCGACAACAACTCCCATTCGAAGTTAGAGGAGAGACAATAACGGCAATATGCTCGAGGAGGAAATTGTGTGATGCCGCATTCTAGGCATTTCGTACCATAAATTCTACCGGCCTCCAAGTACTCGACGAATTTTGAAACCTTCGTTTGGCTTGCGAAGGAAACCCAGCCGAATTTTTCGAATCCCAAGCTCTAACCCTCTATGTTATTGTTAGCTTGCGCGGAGGACCGTGCAAACAGCGTACATTCCGATTCCACCGATGTTGTGGGCTAGGCCAAGTTTTGCGTTCGGCACCTGGTTCGCGTCGGCTTCGTTGCGGAGCTGCTTTGCAATGGAGATTATGTGAGCGGCTCCGGTCGCACCCACGGGATGCCCCTTAGCCAGTAAACCTCCGTCGACGTTCACTGGCATTTTTCCTCCAATGTAGGGTTGACCCTCCTCAATGAATTTCCCGCCTTCGCCTCGTTTGCAGAATCCTAGATCCTCGTAATTGATTATCTCTGCTGAGGTGAAGCTGTCATGTACTTCTGCTACGTCTATTTGGTGTGCCGTCACTTTAGCCATCTTGTAGGCCTGTTTGGCTGCGAGGACGCTGCATTCGAAGCTCGCGAACTCGCTGCGACTTGTCAGGGACATAGGGCTTGATGCGAGTCCTAGACCGGCTAACCAGACTGGGGTGTCCGTGAACTTCCGTGCTAACTTTTCAGCAGCTAGAATTATGCACGTGGCGCCATCTGCGTTGGCGCAGCAGTCATAAAGTTTGAGTGGGCTTGCGACGATTCGGGATTTTAGAACGTCATCGATAGTGATTTCCTTTTGGAACATGGCATAAGGATTCTTAGCGCCGTACATATGGTTCTTAACCGACACAAGCGCCAACTGTTCCTCGGTTGTCCCATACCGGTCCATGTGAGCTCGAGCATGCATCGCATAGTACGCCGGCATAGTCGGACCGAAGGGAGACTCCCACATCACGTCCCCCGACCTGCTCATTACATCCTGCACCTCTGCAGCGTCGAGTTCGGTCATCTTCTGAAAACCAACAACCGCAACAACATCGTGCAACCCAGCCTGAATCATGGACCAACCTACTCTAACCCCAACGCCTGAAGAGGCGCACGCGGCCTCTACGTGCAACGTGGGGGTTGGGTTAAGACCTAGATATTCAGCCATAATCCCTGCAGGAGACCGCTGCTTATCGTAGTGAGTTCCCGAGCAAACAATTAGTGTCGAAATATCCTTCCTACCCAGCCCTGCGTCGGATAGCGCTCCCTTGAAAGCTTCAGCGACAAGCTCCCGGCTTGAGGTGTCAGGAATCTTCCCGAACTTAGTTTGCCCTATCCCTACTATGCCAACCCGCAAGAATCTGCCCTCATTCCCGAATACGGATGATGGAGGCGTGAGCGGCTAATTTATTTGGTTATCTAGGAGGTCTAGCAAAGGATTATGTATCGTGGCTTGAGGCACGGTTCGGAATCGGGCACCCTTGATAGTTAGTGATGAGCCGTCAAAGCAACGTATCCTTGCGGCGATGGCCGACGAGTATTCCAGGAAGATATTGACGGCTACAATCCAAGAGCCGATCAGTGCGCTCGAATTGAGCAAGAAGTATGAGATACCGATTACCACAGTTTATAGACGCATAGAGGAACTCGTGGAAGCAGGTTTACTCGCCGCAGTTAAATCGGGTAGGACAACGGACGGCAAATGGTTTGACCTGTACAGAAGCCTTCTTCGGCGGATCGATGTGGGCTTCGAAAATGGCGATGTCCGAATTGAGATAATCGTAAATGAGCATGTTTCGGACCGTTTTACACGAATGTGGACTTCGATCCCAACAATCTAAGTGAAGCGGATGGTTGTGGTTGATCTTTCTCAGATCTTCTGGGTAACTACACTGACGAAGGTCGTGGCGCTCATTCTTGGCGCATTCATTGTCTCTCTTGCATACAAGGGGTACAAGAGAAACTCCAGCAAGCCACTACTCTACGTAGCGCTTGGGTTTGCACTCATAACAGCGGGCACTATTATTGAAGGAATACTCTACGTGGTACTCGGGTCGGAATTGTTGAGTGCAATCGCTACGGGAACAACCGTGATGGTTCTCGGTTTCGTCGTGATAATATATTCGATTTACTCGGTCAAATGAAAACGCAAATGCCCTATTCTTCACTTGCGACTTGAGTCCTTACGCAAATACATTCGTCTTGATAAAGACCGCAACTTGGACAACGCGGTCTACCTGTTAAGGCTTCGATCTTTTGGTTCTTTACGAGAGTACGAATCTCATCGGGGAGCTTCGGTTCGTAGAATACTCGAAGCACCCACCTAGTCAGATCCTTCTCAGTTACTATGCCAACCAACTTTTCATTTTCAATTATGGGAAGGCGCCTAACGCCTAATCTCAACATTGTCTCGAAGCTTCGCCATATCTCCATGTCTGGAGTACCGGTTTGCAGAGGCCGAGACATGAGACTCCGAGCTGGTAACCTAAGTAGACTATCTCCCCGCAAAGCGGCTCGGGTTACATCGCGTTCAGTAATAATACCAACGGGTTTCTGTTTGTCAGTTACCACTACGCTTCCGATATCGAACTTGACCATGAGCCGGAGCGCTTCCTCCACGCGTTCAGTAATGTCTAACGTGACGATGTTAGTTGTCATGATCTCTGAAAGAAGCGCGCTTTCGGCACTTTTCATGGAGACCTATCCAATAAGTGCCCTCTGACGTATAATAGACGAGTTAACAATTACCAACAATGAGAACAAAAGTAGAAGACGTAATGTAGATTTGAGGAGCATCCACAAACGTCAGCGAAAGTCCAGAATAACGACTAGATCCGGGTTGGAGTAGCCCCGGAGTTTGGACATCCATTATATCGTGCGTCGTGTTAGCGGCCGTGAAACTGTATGTGAGTAGTCTGGCTTGAGTCCGAGTCTTTACGAAACAACGATTCGCCGGGCAATGTTTCTCGCGCCACCTGAGACTACGCATGAGATTGCTAAATGGTTCTTCAAGCGCCCTTCCCTCTGGCGTCCTTTGAGTTGGCGTCTGTGTGTTAGAGACGAAAGACTCCATGTCAAAATGGGAAACATTGAACTGCCAAACCCAGTTGGACTCGCTGCAGGATTTGATAAGAACTGCGAGATGTGGAATTCGCTCTTCAGAATAGGGTTTGGGTATCTCACTTTGGGGACTGTAACCTTGAACTCACGCGAGGGCAATCCGAAGCCTAGAATGTGGCGCTATCCGGAACAATCACTAGTCAATTCGATGGGACTACCAAATAGAGGGGCCCGAGAGAATGTCACAAATCTCATGCAAAGGCCGTCCAATATGAAACCCATCATCGTGAGCGTTTCCGGGCTGAATATCGAGGAATTCGTTGAATGTTACGGCCTAATGGAACCGTCGGCTGACGGAATCGAGTTGAACATTAGCACACCCAACACCCGGGGGGTAAGGATTTTCCAGGAGCCGGACATGCTCACCAGACTTCTAAAAGCAATCAACGAAGCAAGGACGTTGAACAAACCGCTCTGGGTGAAGATTCCACCTTACTTTGAAGACGAAGGACGTGAGAAAGTTCACGAACTAATCGACGTCTGCGCAAAGGCAGCTGTCACTGGCTTGACCGCGACAAACACCAAACTCGTCAACGAACCCCGTGCGAGCATTGGGACCGGAGGCTTGAGCGGACCACCAATTTTCAACGATATGCTTCGAATCGTAGCAGACATCTATGACTACACTGAAGGTGGAATCCCAATTAACGCATGCGGTGGTATATCATCAGGCTTCGACGCCTGGAAAGCCTTCGAAGCAGGTGCCTCCTCAGTACAACTCTACACCGCGTTAGTTTATCATGGCCCTGGAGTAGTGTCAAGAGTTAACAGACAGTTACTTCGCCTTCTCACAGAATCCAAGCTGGATTCACTGAGTGAAGTCATAGGCACGCACCATAAATGAAACTCAAATGAAAAAACCACAGAAAGCCATAACTTACCGAGAGTAATGGCTAGAGGAACATGAAACCTCTGCAGACCACTTCTGAAAACCGTAATCCTCAGTGGTACGCCGCCGATTTCATAACGCAACTCCAGCTGGATTCAGAAGCTGACCAAAGGTGCGAATGGTCGTGCCTACTTTGGTCCAAAGATCATTGGGCTGCTGAGGCAAAAAGAGCGCAGATAAACTTGCAACAGACTAAGAAACCCGTCAGCGACTCCGAGCAGACCGCGCTTCAAACGCTCCTTCCAGAAGCTCAATTTCTCATCACTGTAGCACAGGTTTACTCAAGACTGTTCGGTCGCACAGATCAATTCTGTGATACCAAGGATTTCCAGAAATGCCCATACATGGGCCAACGCCAGAACTTGCTAGAAACTGGTTCACTAGCGAGCGTGTTCGTCACTATCCTACACAAAGCAACCCTATACGCAATGCTTGATCGACACCCAATCGACAGCGGCCTCATGAATGACGAATATGAAGACGTTTATGGAATCAACCTTACTAGCTTCCAAGACCTAGAAAAATCCCTGACGGACGGGAGGTTCGAAATCCTCTACGAAGCCGTCTTAAAACGAGCTAAACAACTCGCTGGCATATCAGCCTAAGACAAAGTATCGAATCCGTCACTCGTCGCAGGTTGCGCCGGACCCGTGCTACATTAACTACGCCAGCCATTTCAGGGATACTAATATTGGAAACATACGGTCTCGACGATCGGATGATTTGAGTTGTCGCAAGGCCCCGTAGCAGCTGTCGTTATGCAGTTGAGCCTGAAATATGTGAAAGCCAGTCTTGCCTATCTCGCTGCCGGAGGAACACTCCTCCTCTTGGTTTTTTCACATCTGCTCTCGTTCGACCTGATGGCATTCTACTTTATGCAGCTCTATGGTTTTGTTGCGATGATGATCTTCGGCCTCTCATACCTCTTTGTTCCATCATTCGCTCATGCTTTCCTTCACAGCATCCGCCTTGCGAGATTACAGTTCTGGCTCATGAACGTTGGAGTGGTAGGAATGACCACGGCGTTCTCTGGCTTGATCCCTTACAACCCTAACATAAAATTCGCATATGTCGGATTCCTTCTGATCCTAGTATGCGCGCTATACTTACACGTCTACAACCTATGGGTAACTATGCGCGGCTGGAAAGGATCCCCCGGAGAGAAATTGGCGCACGACACAAAAGCCACAACTGCAAAGGCCTAGCATGGCTTTTGCATCAAAGATCGCGTGAGCATGGTTGTCCTGTCAGGTCGAGGGGACGCTATGAGCGCAGGTTTTTCAGTATGAATTATCCGACTGAAGATCAAAGAGATTCTTGGTGACCCTGTGTTGAATGCATACGGTATCATGTTCAAGAAGCAATTTCTAGTCCTTCTACTTCTCTTAGCATCAATTGCTGGATCTCTCTTTGCGATCTTTACATTCTTAGCCACGATGAGTTTCGGTGTGACATTAGGTTTGGTTCTGTTCCTAATGGTTACTGCCCTTCTAATAGCGGGCTATATGCTAGGATTCACGGTGTTCGCGTTCCTAGCAATCTTGTTTCTTTCGAACTACTGGTCAAAGCGTAGCAAATAGACTGCGGTGCTACGTTGGCGGAGGGGAGTGTTCAAATATCATCGTATTCGTTCTACGATCGTATCTGTCAGGCTGTGCATAGCAATGCCGGATGGTTGGTCCCCTCCAAAAAGCGCCAAGATTTGGGGTCATCTATTCAATGAGGTAGTTCGCGCCAACCACTGTATGATGTGTGCCGCCTGCGTTGCCTCATGCCCGATTAACGTGCTAAACGTGAACGTGAACGAGGAGCCGGTCATTAAGGGGCCGTGCGCTGCATGCCAAGTATGTTACTATAGTTGCCCCCGGCTCGAGTTACCGATAGATGAAATCGAATATTACTTGTTTGGAAGAACTCGGAAACCCGAAGAGGAAGCTTTAGGCATTTACAAGAACGTCTACTCCGCAAGAGCCTTGGAAGAGGAGATCTGGCATGCGGGCCAAGACGGCGGAACCACGATAGCGCTTATGACGCATGCCCTTCAAATCGGGTTGATCAACTGTTTTGCCACTTCAGACTTCACGAAGTCAAATTCAGTATTCGTTCTCGGAAGCGGAATGACTCTGAAGACGGTCCCCGTGTTAGGTGACACAGCGGCTGACGTAATTCGCACAGCGGGATCAAAGTATACTCATGGCGGAGTTCTCGGAGTACTTTCGGACGCAGCCGCTTCCTACCCGGATGGCCGGGTTGGCTTGGTAGCCTTACCCTGCGAGTTGCAGGGACTTTGGCGAATGTACACTTCACTTCAAGCCACAGTCAAATTCGGAGGGTCGTGGATACGGGGTGGCCGCCCGGTACTTACTATCGGCCTCTTCTGCTCCAAAGTCTACACCCATGACCAATTAGTGACTGAATTTATTCAGAAGAAACATGGGATAGACCCGACCAAGATTACGCGGACAGTCATCAAGCGTAACCGGTTCAAGGTTTACGCTGGCGCCGATTGCGTGCTCGATGTTGCGACGAAAGAACTTGAGCCTTACATGAGCCACCCATGCAAGTACTGCATCGACTATGTCGCTGAGCTTGCCGACATTTCTATAGGCGCCGTTGGTTCTCCGGGCGGGTGGACTACTGTAATCATTCGCTCCGAACTAGGACAGAAGCTGTTCGATAGCGCCGTTAAGTCGAGGGCAATTGAGGCGGCTCCCATAGAGACCGTCAAACCTGGGCTCCCGTTCGTAGTCAAACTGTGCAACAAGAAGAAACGCGACAGAAATGCATACTACATAAGGCGCGGGTTGAGAGAGGGATTCCTAGAGCAACGTAGAAACGAACTGATACAGATCGCTCCCGCCCCCGAAGCATAACCGGCACAATTGCTCTTGACCATATGCCTTAGTCGGAGAAAATCCGATCAAGAAACGTTGACTGTTACACTCTTTATTCGCGTGTAATGACTTATGGCCTGCAGACCACTCTCGTACCCGATTCCGCTATCTTTGTACCCGCCGAATGGAGTCTGCGGATATGCGACTAGGTAATCATTTACGGCCACGACACCTGCCTGAAGCTGGCTAACTAATTGGTTTGCAACTTTGAGATTATTCGTCCAGACCCCCGCATACAACCCAAACTGGG
>Ga0074045_10006011_pt1 | contig 10492 bp, 7 predicted proteins | sample BogForMeECP23OM2_FD_94442 | JGI IMG/M metagenome (GOLD analysis project Ga0074045, IMG submission 94442) | Bog forest soil microbial communities from Calvert Island, British Columbia, Canada - Bog Forest MetaG ECP23OM2 | ecosystem: Environmental > Terrestrial > Soil > Wetlands ... | reverse complement strand
TTCAGGGAAGCAGGAAGCCCAGCGCTTTAGCGCTGGGTAATTCACCTCATGACGAATTTCGTTCCTGGCGCTGAATCATCTCCCTCGGATAATGGAAAACCCGCAAACCCGTTGCCTGGGCAAACCGGGGTCCTGATGCTAGCGGGAGGGTTTTTATGCATTATCGTACTATCTTCCCCTATTGATTTTGATGTTGCCTAATATCTACAAAGGGAATTACAAGCTATTAGCAATAGCGCCGCTGCTGCTGATAGCGATATCCCTGTTCTTCATCCCCTCGATAAAGATGGGGGTCGATTTCCAGGGAGGCACGCTGATAACGCTTTCCATGAACCGAAGCGTGGACGCACCGCAGCTCCAGAGCCAGCTCGCCGCGGAAGGGATAGATGCCACCGTGCAATCGTTCGCCACGACATCGGGATACCAGACTGAGATAGAGGTCCCGCAAAGCAAGGACTTGGTGGAAGCGGAAAGCCTCAAGACGAGCTTCAATGCGCTTCTCCCGAAGGTCTCGCAACTCGAGATCCAGGCGTACACCAATTCGAGCTTTAATGATCAATACTTGCAAGAGAAGGCGCAGCTGGATAATCTCTCGGACCAGATGTTCGCCCTGGCCAAGGTGAATCGCTCGGATCTCAACATCAGCACCACGAACGACCTGGACAATAGATTCACCGAATCATACAATGCCGTCTATTCGAATTACCAGAACTCCGTCACGGGCCCGCTCAGCAAGCTGGTGCAATACAATTCCATATCCATCCAGATCGTGAGCCCTGTGCTCTCTTCCAGTTTCATAAGCAGCATACTGATAATATCGCTATGGTCAGCCATACTCAGCGCCCTCCTAGTGTTCCTTTTCTTCAGGACTTTTATTCCGAGCTTGGCCGTCCTCACAGGAGCGCTCTGCGACGTGGTCATCGCGATGGGAGCGATGGGGTTATTCCAAATACAACTAACGTTGCCCTCTTTCGCTGCCCTGCTGATGCTGGTCGGCTTCTCGCTCGACACCGATATCCTTCTGACCACAAGGCTGGTGAAAAGGAAGGGAGACCCCCGCGATAACGCCTTCGATGCGATGAAGACCGGCCTCACCATGAGCCTCGCGGCAATCGTGTCTTTCGGAGGGCTGTTCATACTCTCGATCTTAACGCACATTCCGACATACTATGAGATATCGGCAGTGTGCCTCGCAGGAATCTTCGGCGATATGTTCGCCACATGGGGAATAAACGCGGTGACGGTACTTACATACGTGGAGCACAGGAAGGTGAAGGAAAATGAACTTGTTTGAAGACAGAAAACTCGTTGCCCTCGTGCTCCTGTTCGTGATATTCCTGGCCGGGATAATCTATTACAAGACCCCCTTGTCCGGAGTCATAATCATGACCGGAGTCATCGTCTTCGGCTCGCTCTCGCTTTTCTGGAAGGAATCCCATATCAAGATCATAGGCCTCGCGCTGATAGTGCTCCTTGCGCTCACGAGCATATACATCAACGGTCTGAAGTTCGGCATCGATTTCGTCGGGGGGACGAGAATCCCGGTCACGCTCGACCAGGCGGTCGACCAGTCCACGATGGATGAGATTGTCCAGACGGTGAAGGACAGGGTCAGCGTGCTCGGCCTCAGTGAAGTCCAGGTGCAAGCCATCGGTGACAACCAGCTGTACGTAGAGGTACCCAGCAACGACGAGAATACTATAAACTTCGTGGAGAGCACTCTATCCCAACAAGGGGTCTACACGGGCATAGTCGACGGAAAGATAGCGGTGAGCGGAGATAACATCTTCCGCACCTCCATCAGCCCCCTGACCGGGACCCAGCTTCTCCAAAGCGGGGGTGGCGGCGTGCCTGATTGGGGCGTCGCTTTCTCCGTGAACGACGTCGGCGCCAAGCAGTTCGCAGATGCGGCGAAGGGAAAACAGGATTATCCGGTATACATGTATCTTGACCGGCCGACGGATGCCGCGCTATTCCTGAGCAGAGCCACTATCAAGAACGCTACGCCCTCGGATTCGAACGAAGAGGAGGTGATGGGCGCGATACGGGACGCCCTGAAGCTCGAGAACGACAACATCCCGGTCTACATAATCGACGATATCCAGAATGAAACGAATGTCACCCCCACCGATAACATGACCGAGGCCATAATCAGCGCGAACGCTTCTGCCCAGGTCAAACAGATGCTCAAGGAACGGGGGTTCACGGTCGTCGAGATGCCGGATGCGAAGATGGTCCCATCGTTCCAGCGGACTGCGAGCCAGGTCCTTGTGCTCGACGAGCTGGACTCGGTCGGGCTCCTCACCGCCCCGATACTGAGCTCTGGGGTCACCTCGGGAGTCCCTAACTATAACTTCATAATCACCGGAGGGGTGCCCGTGACAGACCCCACCTTGAAAGCCCAGGCAGTGGACGACCGCGTGAAAAGCATAGAATCCATACTGAAAGGGGGCGCCTTGCCAGTCCAGATAACCCTGGGATCGAAAACCGTCATCCCGGCATCGCTTGGAAGCGAATTCCTCAAGCTGAGCCTGATAACCATCGCGGGTTCGCTCATCGTGATAGCCATCATGATCGGAGTGCGCTACAGGAACCTCACCGCCACCCTGCCGATCGTCCTCATCAGCATGGCAGAACTCGCCATACTGCTATCCATATTGGGCGCGTTCACCATAGACCTGCCTACGATGGCGGGCATCATCGCGGCCATCGGTGTCGGCGTGGATGCTCAGATCATCATAACAGACGAATTGCTCAAGAAAGACGAACACCACACCACGCGCGAGAAGATAGACATGGCGTTCAGCATAATCAAGACCAACATCGTGGTCGCCATCTTCACCATGGTGCCCCTCCTGTTCTCCAGGCTGCTCTCGGGGCTCCTGCTCGTGGAGATAATCGGTTTCTCCGAATCCACGATCCTCGGCGCTATCCTGGGCTACCTGCTGACAAGGCCGGCGTATGCCGCCATCGTGGAGGGAGTACTGGCCAAAGAGGACGAGAAGAAGAAAACCGGCTGATTTCTCTCTTATTTCAGCCCGGTTAATGCCCATTTTCAGGCCCTATGCTCGTCTATAGGCCGCAGGCTAGCACTGTGAACCACCCATGCCTAAAGACATGGGCTTCCTGCTTCAACGGATGGGCTTGCCCTTGCAGACAGAGGTCCCTTCTCCGCAGGCTTTACTTCCCGGCGTTCCGCCGGTAGCTCGTTTGCGAGCATTATTTTGTTTATTTTGCAACCAGCACTTTCAGCCTTGTTGCGTTCTAGCTATATCAGATATTCTTTCACAGGGTTCATTTCCGTGGAAATATCGTCTGAGAGAACAAATTCGGCCCTTTCATCCCACGGCCAAGGCCGTGTCTCTTAAGTCATCAGCAGGGGGATTTTCGGGGCCTAATGCATTTAAAAATACTTCTGAACATAAATTATAACATGCCTCAAGTGAAGAATGGTGCTACTCCTGGCCCAGTCCCTGCCGAAAGACCTGGGATGGCAGGCCGTCCTCCGCTTCTTAGCGATCGCATGATTGGTCGAATCATCCAGAAAAGATACACCATACAAGAACTGATCGGCCAGGGGGGGATGGGAAAGATATATTCGGCCCTTGACCTCAACAGCGGGAGCAGAGTAGCTATCAAGATCATGGATACATTAGATCCTGCCGCCGTAGAGCGTTTCCTTACCGAAGCTCGTGCCATGGCAGATATACGCCACAAAAACGTGATCCGGATATTCGCCGCGGAAGAGTATGATCAAAGGCCGTACATGGTCATGGAACTCCTCGAGGGCAAGGACCTCAAAGGCTATATCGGAGGGAAACCGCTCGGATGGGAGGAAGCAAGGCGTATCCTGCTGGGCGTATGCGATGGCATTCAGGCAGCGCACTCGAAAGGCATCATGCATAGGGACCTCAAACCCGAGAACATCTTCATTTCCAAGGACGGCAATCCCAAGGTTCTGGATTTCGGTCTGGCCAAGTTCATGGACAGGGAGGATGGTCCGCATACCGCGACGGGAATGTTCGCAGGGACACCAAAATTCACAGCGCCCGAGCAGATAAACGATAGGAAGAACATGGATCACCGGGTCGACATATATGCACTCGGTATAATAATGTACAACATGATGACCGGGGAGGTACCGTTCTCATCTGAGATCCAGGATCAGGCTGGAGCCAATGCCGAGATACTGATGAAGCAGATAAACGAGCCGCCGCTGCCTCCGAGCATAAAATTCCCGGATTTCAGTATCCCGAGAGCGGTAGAGGATATCATCCTCAAAGCAATGCAAAAGAGAAAAGAGGACAGATACAATAATATCGGAGAACTTCGGGATGCAATCATTCATTGCGAAGGCATCTCTTCAAATATGAGCCTCGGGAATGAACTTCTGGAATCGAACCTTCAAATAACTCCGGAGCCGGTAGCAGTTCCAGTCAGCGGCCATGGGACCCTCAGAAAGCTTCTCCTCGTAGCGGCTCTGGCCGGGACTGGACTGATCGCTTACGCACAGCGTGGACAATTAATGCAAGACCTCGAACTTGCAAAGGCAAGCTCGGCCAAAATCGCTGCTAAGGTAAGGTCTGACTTGGATAGGTCACAGGATACCACTCCGCCAAAGCAGGAACCCACCCAACCGGATACCGCAATCAAAACGTTCCAGGTGCAGATAGATAGTGATCCGCCCGGAAGCAGGGTATATGATGTTACCAATCAGGAAAACGCTGTCGATCTGGGCACCACCCCGCTCACCCGGAAACTAGCGGATGGCGAGCACAGACTCCTAGTTAAATCCAAGGCTAAGCAGGAGAAGCGATTGGTCGTCTCCCCAGCGCATCCGACAGAGAAGGTGGTTTTCGAGAAACCCAAAAATGTTCGCGCAAAAACCACTGAAACGGATGATATAGAAGGCGCTAAACCAACCGAGGATAATGATCCCCAAACAGAAGGCGCCCCTGCGGATGATAATGACACGCCCGCAGGAACAGAGGATACCCCGAGCAACTGAGAAGCTACCATTTAAATATTCTAATCCGATAATTAGCGCATGTGTAACCTGTACCTCGAAGGCAACAGGGCTATCGTAGACCTGTCGAAATGCCCTTATGAATTCGCTTCTCCTGAGTTCCTGAACCTGCACCTCAAAGACCTTTCCACGACCGAATCCCCGATCAAGACCATCAGATACGAAGAAGAGATAGTCGTGGAGCTCAACGAGGAGAAGACCCTCATCCTCACGCAATACGCCGCGTTCATAAGACAGCTCGAAACTATTCTGCTCAAAGAGGAGATATACGGCCTCAAGCAGGATCCTGCCTATGACAACCGGAGGAAGGTCCTCCGGAGGTTCTACGAATACGTCTTCCTGAACCCTCTTCTCGCGGCTCAGGAGTTGAACAGCTACGACGAAGGCGAACCTGAGAAATCCATCTACCTCAAAGGGTATCAGACGTATAAGGCATGGGTAGCTGGTATCCTCAAACGATACACCACGACGCGCCTCTACAACCTAGTCAAAGACACCGGGGACCTAAGGGCCGCGTTCCTGGAACTGGTCGGGCTCAAGACGTTATATTTCGTACCTTCGCTCGTCCTGGGAATCCCGAAGGATGCGATACCTGTCAAGGATCCTGACGCGCATTATTCGCTCCCTTTCGGGGTTGAAGTGCAGATATACGAGATTCCGGGCGCTGAATCCTACCTTTATGTACAGACAAACAATGGAATAGACCTCCTGGGGCCGGAATTGAACAAACTCCTCAAGACCACAGTGAACGAGCAATTCAAGGAGCAGTTCATGAACGTGGACTGGGATATCCTCATGAACCTCAAGACCAGGGAATACCGGCAGTTCTTCCTGGACAAGGCCATCATGGAAAGCCTCCCGATAACTCCGCAGCAGGCGATAGCCATGGGCCGTGAATGCGCGGCGTGGGTGGTCGGACTAGGTGCGCATATCGAGAACCTCGCGCTCGACAAAGAGAATGTCACGGATATCTATATCGACAGCGAGAACTCACCGATATACATCGAACACAGGAAATTCGGCCTATGTCACACCCTATTCAGGTACAACCGCGACCTCCTCGAGAGGTGCTTCAAGAATATCGTGTACACGCTCAAGGGCACGAGGAAATTTGATGAGAGCAGCCCGATAGTCGATGTCGTGCTGAAGAGGCTCTCGATGAGGTGCCACCTCCAGAGGCCCCCCGCGACTTTCGGAGAGCTCCAAGGCGCGCTCCGTATCATGAAAGAGGAGCCGTTCACCTATGCCCAATACCTCAATTTCCATTCCATGACCCCGTTCTTCGCGGGTTATGACGATGTTATGGTCAGCCTGGGATGCTCGGAAGCCGTCCTAGGGCTCAAAGGCGTCGGAAAAACGGCGTTCACGGCAGCCAAGATCACTTCCATCGGCACCAGGAGGAGGATAATCCCGGTGCAGGATATCGAGGAGATACCTGTTCGGGCGTTCCGCAAGAGGGGATTCCACATAGGCGCTGCCCGCGTCCAGAGCTCGGATATCGAGGAATCTACGACCAATGAGCTCGACCTGGTGACCATGGCGAACGCGCTCCTCCGTATGGGCGATGCCGCGCTGATAATCAACGAAGTGCGGTCCAGGGTAGCCGTGCAAGGCATCATCAACCTGCTCAACACCCAGCCCGGCGTCTTCCTGCTCTACAACCTGCATGCCGAATCGCTGAGGGATATCCAGGACAGGCTGGAGCTCGTGTTCGGACTCCCGGCCGCCAGCATGTACGCGACTGACAGGTACACATTCCTCAAGAAGGTCAGGTTCGGCAGGAAAGGCCGCATCTACAGGCTCATAGGCTTCGAGTACGAGAGCGATATAGACGAGAAGAAGTTCGTCGAGGTATTCAGATTCAGGAGGGGCGAGAGCATCGAGACCTGCCAATGGGAACCGAAATTCGTGAGGAACCCCGAGGGCTCCATGTGGGATTTCGACCAGGTGAACCTGAAGAAGCTCCAGAAGGATTTGGATCTCGCGTTCGTGCCTCCTGCGCTGGGAAGACGCAGCGAAGAGACGGGGATCAGCCCGGAGCAGTACGTCCTCCAGGCATTCTGGAAAGGCAAGATGTACTGGGAAATCTACAAGGCGAGCCAGAAGCTCAACGACAAGCTGCTCCTCGAGCTCGACTTCGTGCTCAAGGTGAACACCGCGGCCACGAGGCTGCTCACAAGCATGGAGAGCGAGCATGGCGAAGTGGACTTCGCAGACGCCTGGGAGAAATGGGTGCCAATATTCAAGGAGATCATGAGGGTAGAGATGCAAAAACGCAGGATGGATGAAGGCATCGAAGAGCCTCCTGAAGTGGAAGAGGCCCCGCAGACCAAGACCGAGAGCGCTGCATCCGAGGAGACTGAAGACGTGGAAGAGAAGGAGGACGAGGAAGAGCCGCCCCCACCCAGGCCTACTCCGGGTTTGTCCCTCCGTGAAAGGCTCAAGGCCAAGAAAAGCGACGTGAAGAAGAAATGAACGCCAGGAAAGCCTTGCCACGGCTATTGCCAGGGCAGATCCATACGCTGAATGCCATGCTCAGCGAACCTTTGCACGATACACTCGATGCAAGGCGACCGCATAATGATAATCATGGCGATGGATGCATCAGAAAAGCGGCCCGGAAAAATAAGAAAAGAGACTGATCATCTCTTCATGTAGGCTTCTATCCTGTCGAACGCCGTCTCCAGCTGCTCAGGCTTGGGCAGGAAGACCAGTCGGAAGTATTTGCCTTCCATGGTCGGAGCGAAGCCGGAACCGGGAACCGTGACGACGCCGTGCTTCAGCAGGCCACGGACGAACTCGTTGTCATCCTTCCATCGGTCGTCCTCGACCTTTATGAAAGCGTAGAACGCGCCCTTGGGCGAAGCCAGACTCAGACCAGGGATGCTTTTGACGCGCTTGACCACCACGTCGCGGCGCTTTCTGAGCTCTTCATTGAAGCGCTTTATGTGGTCATGGGATCCCTTCAAGGCGGCTATGTACGCCCTCTGCATCTCCCAGTTGACCGAGAGGCGCTGGTTGCACAGCCGCTGCATCGTCTCCTTCATGCCATCCCATCCTCCGCCGTGGAAAGCCAGATATCCGACACGCGCTCCCGGATAGAGGTAGTTCTTGGAGATGCTGTTGCCGGAGACCAGCGGGACGTCCTTGTGGAGCGTCCTGAGGTTCGTGTATTCGCCGTCGAACACCAGCATCTCGTAGGCGTCATCTGAAATGATAGGTATCTTGTGCTCTCCGGCGATATCGACTATGCCTTCGAGCGTTTTCCTGGAGTATACGGCCCCTGTGGGGTTGTTGGGGTTTATCACGAGGATGGCTTTGGTGTACTTGGTAACGCTCTTGCGCAGGCTGTCCAGGTCCGGCTCGAAGTTCGCATCGCAGCCATAGAATTCCACAGTGCCATAGCTGAGGCGCTCCTTGGTGAGATAGAGCGGATAGGTCGGGGTCGGGAGTAGGATATTCCTTCCGGGATCAACGAGGGCCTGGAAAAGGAAGTCTATGCCCTCGCTAAGGCCGGATGTGACGAAGACGTCCTCAGGGGCGACCTTCTCGTACTTGGCGATCGCCTGCCTGAGCTCCGGGTCCCCTTCAGAAGGGGCGTAGCCTGAATAATTCTGCGTGAGCGCCTGCGCCGCGGCGTCGAGGATATGCTGCGGCGGCCGGAAACCGAACGGGGCGGGGTCACCGATATTGAGGTATATCATCTGCGTGCCCTGCTTCTCGATCTTCTTCGCTTCCTGGACTATGTCCCGTATCGGATACGAGACGAGCTCGCTCCTCTTGGATGGCTCTACCATATAACCCCCCGTGTTCGTTGCCATAGCCTCCCCTCATCTATGGATTTATCTTACCCGGATCGCGTAGTTGCCGACCGAATTGAGGCCCACCATCTTCGCGATCTCGGATAGCTCCGGATCGAGGACCACTATCATGCCGGAGTACTTGTCGGAAAGCTCGCCTTGGCATTTGGGGCACACCTTCTCTTTCGTCGTGACGATATATCGGCACTGCTTGCATGCGTTCATAATATCACTCCTTCTTCTCCTTCTTCTTAGCAGGAGCTGCCTTCTCTTCGAGCCATTCGGTCTTTCCTAGCCCGTCGGGCCGCATCGTGAGGCCGATCTTCGTATCCGAAGACGTGGATTTCAGGCTCACGGTGGAGACCTTCGCCAGCACCTCGTCGCCTTTCTTCAGGTTCCTCTTCAATGCCTTGGAGCCCAGCGTCTTGGACTTCTTGTCGTAGAAGAATTTCTCCCGGTCTATCTGCGAGACGTGGAGCAGGCCCTGGAAAGGGCCGATAGATGAGAACGCGCCGAATTCGACGATCTCCTTTATCTCTGCCTTGTAGACCTCGTTCACTGTCGGGTAGAATGTTAGAGCCTCGAACTGCACCGAGTAGTACGCTCCCCCGTCTCCGGGGATGACGACCCCTTCGGATAGCACCTTCGGGTTGTTGACTGCCAAGACTATGCCCATGTCCTTGTAGATGCGGCCTTCGTAGCGCTCCCGCAGTATGGCGTTCATGGCATCTTTTATGTCGCTCCCGAACATGTTCGGCGGAATCCTTACTCTGTCGTTTACGGTTTTGATGTAATACATAATTTGGCCTCCGTCATTCGCTCCTTGCGCTCGCAGGGAGAGAGTCTAGCCGATTATCGGCAGAATGGATTAGCTCCCTATTGTTTAAAAAATGGCGGTTTCGGGTCGTCATGCCCCATTGCCGGGCCATGATATTCATAAAAATTTGGTAAGGTCCAGCTCCCCTTTGATTTCCTCCTTGACAAGAATCAGCGCATAGCTTTCCACGAACTCTGGGTACTTGTCTTTCATAGCTGCCATAAGGCTCTCGCTTTGCTCATACGATGCCGTATTCATTTCCAACTCTAGTGACCAAGGACCAATTTTGCGCTCATAGTGGAAAATGCAGCCCTGCTCGGCACAATAATGGAGTAAATCATTATCCTTCTCAAGAGAATATCCGTTCAAGTAGACGATGGCCTTGTAGAAGCACAACCCTATCTTTGCTGGATCAATAAGCAAGCGATAGCATACGATAACCCCTTCTTCCTCTAGCCGTTTTATCTTGGCCGCGACGGTCTTGGGGTCCAACCCGGTTTTTTTTGCAATCTCAAGAATGGACAGACGGGCCTTCGAACCCAGTATCGAGAGCACTTTCTTGTCGTTTTTATCAAATGCAAAAGGCTGATATTTGTCGAACCATTTTGCTGACCGGCTTACCATCCCAGGTATGAATGTCCGTGAAATGATGTCGGCTTCCCCATGCGCCACGATTACCTGCTGGAGAATGTACTTGCCGAATTTGGCGTTGAAATCCCGAAAGATGACTTCAAACTCCTTAGTGTTTTTGACGACGTTAGAATAGACGAAGTCCCAGCTACCAGCGCTCTTTGCTGCCCACCATACCCGGGGATGATCGCGAACGTACTGAATCAGTTCCTCCTCTGC
>Ga0074045_10006010_pt1 | contig 10492 bp, 9 predicted proteins | sample BogForMeECP23OM2_FD_94442 | JGI IMG/M metagenome (GOLD analysis project Ga0074045, IMG submission 94442) | Bog forest soil microbial communities from Calvert Island, British Columbia, Canada - Bog Forest MetaG ECP23OM2 | ecosystem: Environmental > Terrestrial > Soil > Wetlands ... | reverse complement strand
AGGCCCGAGGCTATACGCGCTTCACCACCATGCGGACCGTTCTCTTCCTTATCGCCGGCAAGCTCGACTTCACCCCGCTCAACCCCCACGCGACATAACCCACTCAAAATTCAAAAGAGCCTGCTTGAAACCGCCATTGCCGTGGCCATCCACCAGGGCGAAATATACAGCAATTGATAGGCTACAAAATATGGTGTATTGACCAAGAAAAAATCAGGTATAGTAGTTCTAACTCCACCTAGCCAGTACATATAGGTCGGCGAATGATGCCACTTGTGTACTCGCCAAACGTATTTAGTATGCGTGAATCGGTGTACCCAATAATGGCCAAAGTCAGCCAGAATGAAATAGGCAGAGACTCTTGCGGCAAGGGGAAAATTATCTACGCTAGCTGGTACCAAATCATAGGCTATAACGATGCTGTTGAAATAAATCGCTACTGGCAGTACCACGCATCTGAAAAATACATAGGCGATGAAGTCCCTCCAAATGACAGAAAGATAGGAGAGCTTTCGAGCGGGCCAGATGATCTCCAATGCCGTAAAGAAGATGGCCCTGCCAAAAAATAACAAATTGAAGAAGATGGCTGGCGAGAATATAAACTCAAAAAGTTCTTTTCCAAGAATTGCCTCAATAGTACCCACAAGCGATCCACCCGGTTTTTATATCATAGCCCACAAGGTACTTCCCCGGCTCCGGGAGGGTCGCTCCGGGAAGCCTCGAGTTGGCCCCCCGCTGGCGCCGGTCACCCGGTGACCGGCGCCGCTTTTTATTCGTCACGTGGACTCTGACGCGAGAAATCCCGGTCCAAACGAGCATCCGCGCCTCGCCGTACTTGCCGCAAGAGGATTTCGATCTGCTCCGGTGAGAGCTTGCTCAACTCAGCGCTGAGCAGGTCGACGCCCGTCGCAGGCCTCGGGCGCGGCACGATAGGTGGAACTAGCGGGACGGCGCCGCTCATCTTGGCCTCCTCGACCGCCCGGCCGAGCTCGTCAATGCTCGGCCCGTCGAACAGGCTGCGGATCGACACCTCGACCTGGAATGCCCTGCGGATCCGCGCGAGCACCTGCATCGCGAGGAGCGAGTCGCCGCCTAAATCAAAGAAGTTGTCAGTGACGCCAAACTCCTTGACATCCAGCAGCTCAAACCAGATCGCCGTCAACTGGCGCTCGACCTCATTGCGCGGTTCGATATGCGGGCGTGGAGGGGCTGCGCCGCCGGTCGCAGGTTCGGGGAGAGCGCGCCGGTCGACCTTGCCGCTCGGCAACAGCGGCAGTTCAGCCATCTCCACAAATGAGACTGGAACCATGTATAGGGGCAGCCGTGCGCGCAGGAAGGCTCGCAACTCCTCCGACGATGGAGCGGGGCCATCGCGGCCCACTGTATAGGCCGTCAGCTGCGCCACGTCGGGTATACGCCCAGTGACCACAACCACAGCTTGGCGCACAAGGGGATGCGCCATCAAGTTGGCCTCGATCTCGCCGAGCTCGATCCGAAACCCGCGGATTTTGGTTTGAGTGTCCTCCCGTCCGAGATATTCAATATTTCCGTCGGCCCGCCATCTGGCTCGGTCGCCCGTGGCGAAGACAGAGCTGAGCTTTGCGTCGAATGGATTGGGGATGAACCGCTCGCTCGTCAGATCCGGCCGGCGCCAGTATCCCTGCGCGAGGCAATCCCCGCCGACGTAAAGGGTGCCGGGGACGCCAATCGGAACCGGCTCCAAGAATTCGTCGAGAATATAGAGTTGGATGTTGGAAATCGGCTTGCCGATAGGGATCGTGTCCATCCTGGCGAGTTCCCCAACTTCAAAGTGGGTGACGTCGCCCGCAATCTCCGACGAGCCGTAAAGGTTGAGCAATCGCGCCTCAGGAAAGGCGGCGTGAAATCTTTCAGCCAGATCGGCGGAAAGATATCCCGCTCACCGTCCATAGCTTCAACCAGGGAACGCGCCTCCCCAGATCCGGGGCGTGATCTAGCAGCACGCACAGCAGCGTCGGCACGAGCACGATCCGCGTCACGCGCTCTCGCGCGAGCAATCCCAGCAGCAGCTCTGGGTCGATCACAACCTCTTCTGGGATGATGATGTTCGGGATCCCGCGGAGCAACGGGCCGAAGATCTCCCAGACGGAATCGACAAAGCTCAATGCGGTCTTCTGGCAGCACACCTCCTGGGGCGAAAACGGGTAGGTCCGGTACATCCATTCGAGACGGTTAATCGTGGCTCGGTGGGTTCCGACCACGCCCTTTGGTACGCCGGTTGAGCCTGAAGTGAAAATAATGTAGGCGGGCTGCTGGACGGGTTCAGACGGTAGGAGGATTGCGGACTCATCCGCCCACAGCGCCATATCCTCGTCGAGCAGAACGCAGTCAATCTCGGGCAGGTCGGGTTTGAGCGCTCGGTGCGTGAGGACAATCCGGCAGTCGCTGTTGGTGATCAGCAAATGCACCCGGTGCTTGGGGTGCGATATCTCCAGCGGAACGTAGGGGCTTCCGACCTTGAGAATCCCGAGGAGCGCCGCGATTGCGTCTATGGAGCGCCTCATGTAGATGCCGACCGGCATCTCGGGTCGGACTCCCTTGGCAATCAATGCGCGGGCCACCTGATCGGTGCGACGGTCGAGCTCGCGATAGGTTAGGGTACGCACACCCTCGCGCAGCGCAATGGCCTCTGGTGTTCGCCGCGCCTGGTCCGCAAACGCTCCGACAATGGTCAGTTTTTTTGAATATTCGGCGAATGTCGTATTCCAATCGAAGATGACCTGCTTCCGCTCCGAAGCTGAAAGGATGTTCAATTTCGATATCGGCGAGGCCGGATGCTCAACCGCACTCGATATCAGATTTTGAAAATGAAGACCCATCCTCTGGATCGTGGATCGGTCAAAGAGGTCAGAACTGTACTCAAACTGACAATACAGACCCCCATCCTGCTCGACGACCTCTAGAGTGAGATCAAATTTGGCAAGGCCGCTGTCGAGCTCCATTTCTTCTATCGCCAGTCCCGGCAGATGCACCACCTGCTTTGGCGCATTCTGAAGGATGAACATTATTTGAAAGAGCGGGGCGTAGCTGCGGGTGCGTTCGCATTTCAATTTGGCCAGCAGATGGTCGAAAGGTAATGCCTGATGAGCAAAGGCCTTGAGCGCTGCGGCCCGCGTCCGCTGCAGCAGTTCCCGGAAGCTCGGATTGCCGGAGAGGTCGCCGCGCATGACGAGCGTATTGACGAAGCACCCGATCAGGTCGGCAAGATCCGGATCGTTTCGCCCAGCTACAGGGGATCCAACAGGAATGTCGTCCGTTCCGGTGTATCGCTTGAGCAAGGCCTGGAACACAGCAAGTAGTCCCATGAAGAGCGTGACCCCCTCGCCGGCGCACATCTGCTTGATCCGGCGGGTGAGCGTCTCGTCGATGGTAAAGCTGGCGATCGATCCGTGGTGGCTCTGAACGCTCGGACGCGGGCGGTCGCTCGGCAATTGCAGTAACGCCGGAGACTCGCGAAGTTGCTCTCGCCAATATTCGACATCACCTTGCAGCATTTCCTCCGAGAGGGCCTCCTGCTGCCAGTGAGCGAAATCGGCGTACTGTAGCGGAATTTTGTGGGTTGGGGCTGCTGGCCGACCACAAGCTGCCCGTAATAGCGAGCGATCTCCCTGTATAGGGTGCTCATCGACCAGCCGTCGGTGATGATGTGGTGCATCACCAAAATGAGCACGTGCTTTGCCGGGCTCAGACGGACCAACTTAAGCCGAAATAGGGGCGGCCGCTCCAGATCGAAGGGTTTCCGTGCCTCTTCCGAGGCAATTACCAACGCTTCGATCTCGCGCTTGGAGGCGGGCAGTCTCGAGAGGTCGCGCGAGACCAACTCGATGCTGACGTCGTCGTTAACGCTTTGATACAGTTCACCGTCCAGCTCCGCGAAGCACGTTCGCAACACTTCATGGCGGCGAATCAGGACACGGAACGCCTCCTGAAGGGCATCGACATCGAGCTGGCCCTCCATCCTAAAGGCTCTGGGCAAGTTATAAGCGGGTGTATCAGGCTCCAGTTTATCCAGGAACCAGAACATGCGCTGGGGATAGGAGAGCGGAAATAAGCGATCGCTCATCACTGTGCCTAATTAACCTTTTGTGTTCCTTCTGTTCTTCTGGCAAAAACTTAACGGATCTGGGGTCCGATGAGCCCATTTTACGACCGCATTTTGCGGCGTTTTCCGTCAAGCTGCAAGATGAGATACCTATAATCCGCCGGAAGACGATCCCGCCCCGGAAAAGTTAATGCCGCCGATCTCAGGCCGGTCACCGCGAGCCCTGGAGCGAACAACTTGCGGGCCTTTATTCGTTTTCCGCGTCGGCGTAGCATCGCCATCCGAACACCACCAACGGGGCACGATCCATGGAATTCGGCGCGTCGATCTTCTTTACCGATTACTCGATCTCGCCGGCCGAGCTGGCGGTGGCGCTGGAGGAGCGGGGCTTCGACGCGCTCTGGGCGGCCGAGCATTCGCACATTCCGGCCTCGCGGCGCACCCCCACTCCGGGCGGCGGCGAGCTGGCCCAGCGCTATTACGACGTGATGGACCCCTTTGTGACACTGTCTGCGGCTGCGGCAGCGACCAAGCGGCTCAAGGTCGGCACCGGAGTGTGCTTAGTGATCCAGCGTGATACGATCCAGACCGCCAAGCAGGTCGCCTCGCTCGATCAGATCTCGGGCGGGCGTTTCCTGTTCGGCATCGGCGGCGGCTGGAACGCCGAGGAGATGGAGGACCACGGCACGGCGTTCGCGACCCGCTTCAAGCGGATGCGCGAACAGATCGAGGCGATGACCGAAATCTGGACCAAGGAGAAGGCGGAATATAACGGAGATATCGTCGACTTCCCGTCGATGATGACGTGGCCCAAGCCGGTACAGAAGCCGCGCCCGCCGGTCCTCGTCGGCGGCGCTTTTCCGTGGGCGGCACGGCGCGCGATCCGCTATGGCGACGGTTGGTTCCCGATCGCCGGCGGTGCGCGCTATGGCGATCCGCTCGAATACCTGCCGCGCTTTCGCCAGATGGCGCAAGAGGCCGGGCGCGATCCGAGTTCGTTGCCGGTGACGTTGGGCGGCGCTCCGGAGGACCCGGATACGCTGAAGCGTTATCGCGATCTCCGCGTGGCCCGGGTGAACTTCCCGGTGCCGCCTGCCAAGGCCGACGAGGTCCTGCCGATCCTCGACCGCCTGACCAAGCTGAAGCGGCAAGTGCAGGCATAATGGATCGGCGGCCTCTCTCCGCGGCTTATTGAACCGACAATCTCAGATTGCGAAAAGAATGAGGGGTAAATGCGTAAGATCTTCTTTGCGATCACGGGATTTGCCCTGTTGTTCGATAATGTTCAGATCACCGCCTATGCGGATAATCTCTCGACCAATCGAACAGAGCAAAACACCACGGCTAGACGCAAAGTACCATCTGGCGAGGAGACGATGGTCGCGAGTGCCTCTGGCTGGCGAAGCGGTCGTCCCGGCAGCCTTTGCTCAGAATATTACATACCTGCGTTGCAGATTGTTGACCCGCCAAAGCACGGCACGGTGCGGTTCGACTCCATTCTGACGATACCAAAAGGCTCAGGCTGCTCTAACCCGATACATGGGCAAGGTGTCTTTTACCGCTCGGCAGACGGTTACATAGGACAGGATCAATTTACCTATCATCGGCCCGATGACCCAATGGCGTTCAATTGGGTGGGCGGCGTGCCCCCTGGCAATCGCACCGTCGTCGTAACAGTGAGGGCTCGATAAAATCGAGACGACGAAAGCCTGCCCCGGACCTGCATCCGGGGGTAAGGGGCTGACACCGATCAAGCAAGTGCATGACGAAAAACTGGAAGGAGGAGAAAATGGAACCAATCGTCGGCAGCGGCAAATACACTTATCGGGTCAACGAGGAGTGGCAGCGCCCGCCAGCCGGGCTCGAGGTCCGCGCCTGCGCCGTATCGGTTGACTCGCAGGACCGGGTCTACTGCTTCAACCGCAATCCCCAGCACCCGATCGTGATCTTCGATCGCGACGGCAAGTTTCTGTCGTCCTGGGGTGCGGGGCTGTTCACCTTTCCGCACGCGATCCGCATCGTCCGGGAGAACGGGCGCGATGTTGTCTGGCTGTGCGACGAGCACCACCAGCAGTTCCAGAAATTCACTACCGACGGGAAGTTGTTGCAGACCATCGGCGAAAAGGGCGCGCGCTCCGACACCGGCGTGCCGGAAGAGGATATGAGCTCGGCGGCGTGGAAGAAGGTCGCGCATGGCGGCGGCCCGTTCAACCTGCCGACCGACATTGCCTTCGCCCCCGACGGCTCGATGTTCATGACCGACGGCTACGGCAATGCTCGGGTGCACAAATTCTCGCCCGACGCCAAGTATCAGTTCTCCTGGGGGGAGCCGGGTACCGCGCCAGGCCAGTTCAATCTGCCGCACGGCGTATGGATTGACCGGCGCGGGCGGGTGCTGGTGGCCGACCGCGAGAACGACCGGGTACAGGTCTTCGACCAGAGCGGCAAATTGCTGAATGTCTGGTCGACCGAATTGATCGGCCCGGCTTTCTTCTACGTCGACGCCGACGACGTCGTTTACATCCCCGAGCACAATGGCGGGATGATCAGCATCCTGACCCTCGACGGCGAGCGCCTGGCGCGCTGGGGCGATGGCCCGGTCAATCGTTCCTGCCACGGGATCTGGGTCGATTCGCACAGCGACCTTTATGTCGTGCAGCCGGGCGAGTGGGGGCGCGTACGCCGCGTCGTCAAGTACGAACGGCAGTAGGCGCCGATCCGACGGCGATATAGACTCATAGTCGAGGTGATCGGCCGCCAAAGTAAGTTCGATCGCCATCGAAGTGTTTCTCCCGCAGTCGGGCAAAATCCGGTCCTATGTTCTCCGAATGATCACCGGTCCTCTCATCGCCGAGATTGCCGGGCTGGTCGGAGAGCCGGCGCGGGCGAACATGCTTTCGGCGCTGCTGGACGGCCGGGCCCTGACTGCCGGCGAGCTCGCCTATGCCGCGCGCGTCACACCTCAGACGGCGAGTTCGCATCTGGCTAAGCTCATCGAAGCTGGCCTGCTCACGCCTCTGAAGGACGGACGACACCGATACTTTCGCCTGGCATCGCCGAAGGTCGCCCATATGCTCGAGGGCATCATGGCGGTTGCGATCGAAAACCGACCGCGATACCGGCCGCTTTCGCGTCTAGCACAGGAGCTGCGCTCGGCTAGAGTCTGTTACGACCACCTGGCCGGTCGACTGAGCGTCGACCTTGCCGACTTCCTCACGAGGCGCGAATACATCGTGCTCGGCGATGAGGGTGGGCAAGTGACCGAAGACGGCAGCCGGTTTCTTGCCGAGTTCGGGATCGACCTTTTCGCTGCGGCGACGGAGCGGCGCCGGTTCTGCCGGCCCTGCCTCGATTGGACCGAGCGGCGGCCGCACATCGGGGGTGCGGTCGGAGCAGCACTCACCAACCGCTGCTTCGAGCTCGGTTGGACCGAGAGGATGAAGCACAGCCGCGCGGTTGTTGTCACCGCCCCGGGGAAGCGCGGCTTCCTAGAAACTTTCGGCATCATGATCGCCGAAGAGCGGTAGCTATTCGGACACCAAGATTTTCGACGACCGCGGCTTCCCTCTTACGAGGGCAGGAGGGACGGCTATGACCATGGAAGACTTTGTTCTGACGCTCACGGACGAATTCGACCCTGGCGCGGAAGCCGTCATCGAGAATGGTCTCGGCAAATACAACGAAAATATCGCCGGCTGTCGGGATTCGCGGCCACTCGGCGTGTTCGTGTTCGACCCGAGGTCGAAGACGGTGATCGGAGGATTGCACGGTCGGACCTCGCTCGGCCTGTTCTTCGTTGATTTGTTCTTTCTACCAGAGAGTGTGCGGGGCCATGGAATCGGCAGCCGGATCATGGAAACGGCGGAGGCAGAAGCCAAGAACCGCGGCTGTTCCGCCGCCGTGCTTTACACGATCACCTTTCAGGCCCCCGGCTTTTATGAACGCTGCGGCTATCGGGTGCTCGGCCGGATCGAGGTCGAACCGCCCGGTCATACGCGGTTTTGCATGACCAAGCGCCTGTAGGTGCCAAAAGCGGGAGGAAGGCTTTGAGCGATCAAACGGAAAACCAGCACGCGAAGGCGATGCGCTTTGCCGCGCTGCACGCGGCACCCGGCGCCTTCGTCATGCCCAATCCCTGGGATGCCGGGTCGGCCCGCATCCTGACGGCAATCGGCTTCACGGCGCTGGCGACCACTAGCGCGGGCCTCGCCTTCAGCCTGGGTCGACGCGACGCCGAAGGTGCGATCAGTCGCGACGAAACCCTGGCGAACGCGCGAGCGATTGTTGGTGCGACCGGTCTGCCGGTCTCGGCCGATCTCGAGGACGGTTTCGGACAGCGCCCGCAGGACGCCGCCGAGACGTTCCGCCGCGCCGCCGCGATCGGCCTCGTCGGCGGCTCGATCGAGGATACCACCGCCAATCCCGCCCACCCTATCCACGATTTCGGCCTTGCCGTCGAGCGGGTGGCCGCCGCCGCGGAGGCGGCGCGGGCGCTGCCTTTCCCCTTCATCCTGACCGCGCGCGCAGAGAACTTTCTTTTCTCGCGTCCCGACCTCGGCGACACCATTGCCCGGTTGCGCGCCTTCGAAGCTGCCGGCGCCGATGTGCTCTACGCGCCGGGGCTGCCGGATATGGCGGCAATCCGCGAAGTGTGCGCGGCCCTGTCGCGGCCGGTCAACGTCGTTGTGGGTCTTGCCGGACAGAACTTCACCGTAGCCGAACTTGCGCAGGCGGGCGTCAAGCGGATCAGTCTTGGGTCGGCTCTGGCCCGCGCGGCGCTCGGCGGCCTCATCCGGGCGGCACGCGAAATCCGTGACCACGGCAGCTTCGCCTTCGCCGATGACGCCCTGAGCTTTGCCCATGCAAATGGCTTCATGGCATCGCGCAGCGGTTGAAGGCCAAAGGCATGGGCGAGTAAGAACCGAATGCCGACTCTCGCGCACGATCCGCGCGAGATGAAGCCCGAGTGCCGCAGTGTGATGCGCGTTCCTTCGTCCATATCCGAGACCACCGCACGGAAAAACGGAACACGCGCTGCGGGGGAGCGGTGATCTCCACGCTGGCCAGGACGTAACTCTCGGCGAGGTCGGCGACAGGAAAAGAACGCGGCAATCGATCCCTCAATCGATTGAGCATAGTTGGCAGAATTTACTGTAAATTAAGTTGTATTCTCCAAAATAAGCGCAGACTGCGTTCTGCAAGGAAATTCCTCCAGTTCTTGAAGTAACAATACCAGTCAACCAGTGCGCCTAGGCCGTTGGTCCCAGCAAATTCCGTCTGAAAGTTGGCCTGCTCCTGCACGGTTAGCGCATTTTTGGGATTGGTAACGATTACATGGTTTGATGTCTTGCGGGCAACGCATCTGATGTTGTTAGAATATGGCGGCGACGCGGAAAACGAAGCCGCCAGGCACGCCGATCTGATGCGCGGGCAAGGGGAATGGAATCGGTCGGGAACCAGTGGCCATCCTTTAACTATCAATTTATTTGTAAATCCGGAAAATCAACTGTAACCTCCAATTTATACGGATTTCTACTAGCCGCGAAGTGGTTGTTAACGCATATATGAGATACGAGGACCAATCGTTCTCTCATTTTACTTAAGACTGTCGCGTCTTGGCCTGACTGATTAGCTACGCCAGAAGGAAGCGATGATGATCTCGGATTTGGACATCTTCCGTGTCGCACACTTGTTGCTGCACGAATATGGGCGGGACGCCCAGCTCGAGGCCGCGAGCTGCGCCGATCTCATGCGCGGACGCGGCGACTGGGAGGCGCTGCTCACCTGGGCGAGGATCCAGCGGACGATCGCTGTCCTGGATCTGGCGCCGACAAGCCTGCCAAATTGATCGGGACCAGACTCGCTTCGGCGCCCACAAGCCCGGCGGTTGGGTAGTCGCCAAAAGACCGTTGGGCACCGTCGCGATCGACGAAGGGACAGCCTCGACCGCCACCGAGGAAGACCAGGACAGGCGAACAGCTGGCGACAGTCGCCCCCGGCAGCCCGATTGCCTCTATGCCCGGCACACGGTTCGGGACGGTCAAAGAAAATCCGGCCTAAAGGAGGCCTGGCGTCATGGCATTGCCCACGCCTCCCCAGTTATCCATTGTGGTAAGCAAGCTGCGGAAAAGGGCCGGTTGGCCGGCTCCCCAGGGTTACGAATCGGCGGGTGCCGGAAATCGTGTTCCAGAGGCAAAGTCGATACGGATCGTCAGGGTTTTCCGGGTCGGGTCGAAATCAACGTCGCGGACAAACCAGGGCTGGCCAATGCCAAGGGCCGATTCAAAAAGTTGATTCTGCATGCTCGCTCCGATGCCGCAAACGCCGGCGGCGGCAACCTCCGCCCACCTGCCGCCAATCCTCGCCGCCTGCTCGGGCCCGTCAAGACGGCTTCCACCCAGCTTCCTCGCT